>Ga0209676_1000067_pt1 | contig 315576 bp, 272 predicted proteins | sample AraplaCvi_mLB_r2_FD_184282 | JGI IMG/M metagenome (GOLD analysis project Ga0209676, IMG submission 184282) | Arabidopsis root microbial communities from North Carolina, USA - plate scrape MF_Cvi_mLB_r2 (SPAdes) (version 2) | ecosystem: Host-associated > Plants > Roots > Endosphere | place... | reverse complement strand
AGACCGGCAGGTCGCCGGCGTTGACGATGCCCATGTCCATGCCGGCGTTGATGGCGTGGTACAGGAACACCGAGTGGATCGCCCGGCGCACCGGCTCGTTGCCGCGGAAGCTGAACGAGACATTCGACACCCCGCCCGACACCCGCGCATAGGGCAGCATCTGCTTGATGCGCCGGGTGGCCTCGATGAAGTCGACGGCGTAGTTGTCGTGCTCCTCGATCCCCGTCGCGACGGCGAAGATGTTGGGGTCGAAGATGATGTCCTCGGGCGGGAAGCCGACCTTCTCCACCAGGGTGTTGTAGGCCCGCTCGCAGATCTCGACCTTGCGCGCCTCGGTATCGGCCTGGCCGACCTCGTCGAAGGCCATGACCACCACGGCGGCGCCGTAGCGCAGGCACAGCTTGGCCTGTTCGAGGAACTTCGCCTCGCCTTCCTTCAGGCTGATCGAGTTGACGATCGCCTTACCCTGGACGCACTTCAGCCCCGCTTCGATCACCTCCCACTTGGAGCTGTCGATCATCACCGGCACGCGGGCGATGTCGGGCTCGGCGGCCATCAGGTTCAGGAAGGTGATCATGGCCTGCTGGCTGTCCAGCAGACCCTCGTCCATGTTGACGTCGATGACCTGGGCGCCGGCCTCTACCTGCTGGCGCGCCACCGAAAGCGCCTCGGGATAGTTCCCCTCGACGATCAGCTTCTTGAACTTGGCCGAGCCGGTGACGTTGGTGCGCTCACCGATGTTGACGAAGACGGGTCTCATGGTCGGTCGATCCAAATAAACCCGCCTTCCTCGCCCTTGTGGCGAGGACCCATCGCGCCGCTAGCTTGGCGCCTGGAAAGTCGGGCTCCGCGAAAGCGGAAAACTGGGTCCTGGGCACAAGGCCCAGGAAGGCAGGAAAAAGAAAGCGCTTAAGCCAGCTCGAACGGCTCGAGGCCCGCCAGGCGCATGGCCTTGGGGCGCTCGGGGATCTGACGGGGAGCCACGCCGCGCACTTCGTCGGCGACATGGCGGATGTGGTCCGGCGTGGTGCCGCAGCAGCCGCCCAGGATGTTGACCAGGCCGTCCTTGGCCCATTCGTGCAGGGCGTGGCCGGTCTCGTGCGGCTGCTCGTCGTACTGACCCATGGCGTTGGGCAGGCCAGCGTTGGGATAGGCCGCGACCAGGGTGTCGGCGATGCGGGCCATCTCGGCGATGTGCGGGCGCATCAAGTCAGCGCCCAGGGCGCAGTTGAAGCCGACGGCGAACGGCTTGGCGTGCTTGACGCTGTTCCAGAACGCCTCGGCCGTCTGGCCCGACAGCGTCCGGCCCGAGCGGTCCGTGATCGTGCCGCTGATCCAGATCGGCAGCTCCTCATGGCCCTCGTCGCGCAGGTCGAGGATCGCCTTGATGGCGGCCTTGCAGTTCAGGGTGTCGGTGATGGTCTCGATCAGGAACAGGTCGACCCCGCCCTGGTACAGCGCGTCCACCTGCTGGCGATAGGCCGCGTAGACCTGATCAAAGGTCACCTTGCGCGCGCCGGGATCGTTCACGTCCGACGACATCGACAGCATGACGTTCAGCGGACCGATCGAGCCGGCGATGAACTTGGGCGAGACCGGGTTCTGCGCGTTCCAGCGGTCGGCCACCGAGCGGCCGATCTTGGCGCCTTCCAGGTTGATGTCCCAGACGTCCTGCGCCGACAGGTGATAGTCGGCCTGGGCGATGGTGGTGCCCGAGAAGGTGTTGGTCTCGGAGATGTCGGCCCCGGCCGCGAAATACGCATCATGAAGTTCCGCCACGAGATCCGGCCGGGTCAGGCACAGGATGTCGTTGTTGCCCTTCATCTGGCCGTTGTAGGCGGCGAAGCGCTCGGCCCGGTAGTCGGCCTCCGACAGCCCCTTCTTCTGGAACATCACGCCCCAGGAGCCGTCCAGGATCAGGATCTTCTGCTTGGCCGCGGCCTTGAGGGCGGCGACCCGGTTGGCGCGTACAGAGAGATCGGTCATCGCTTGGCTCCGGGGCTGGCGGCCTGCTGGCGCGCGAGCGTCTTGTTGAAGGCGTCCTCATAGCCATCCACGTATCGCGCCAGCTCGGTCGGATCGACGAAGGCGTTCGGATCGCCGCGCAGCATCTTCTGCCGCTTGGCCAGCAGGTCGCCCTGCTCCTCGTGACTGGGCAGCACGACATCGGTCGGGATGGCCCGCATCTTGGCGAAGCTTTCGCGATAGTCAGCCACGATGTTGCGGTGCGTCTTGTTGCCGACCAGCACATTGCCGGCGACCGACAGCGAGCATGGGAAGGTGACGTTCAGCGGCCGCCCCTTCTCGACCACCGCCGTGGTCCAGGTCGTGCAGCCGATCGTATGGCCCGGCGTCAGGTGGGCGACCAGGAGGGTCTCGCCGACCTTGAGCTTTTGGTTGTCGCCGAACGCCTTGTCGACCTTCACCGGCGCCATCGGCGTCGGCCCATTCTCGTTATCGCCGATGTGGTGGCCCTGCTCGATCGCCGGCGCATCGCCGCGCGAGATCCACAGCTTGGCCGTCGGAATGTCGGCCTTCAGCTGGGCCAGGCCGCCGGCGTGGTCGTAATGGGCGTGGGTGTTGATCAGCACCTTCACGTCCGCCAGCTGGAAGCCCAGCGAACGGATGTTGCGCTCTATCAGCTTGCCGCCCTCGGCCGACGGACCGCCGTCCAGCACGATGTGGCCCTCCGACGAGGTGATCAGCCAGGCCGACAGGCCTTCCGATCCCACGTAATAGATGTTGCCGACCACGCGGTACGGCTTGATCGGCTTGACCCAGTTGCTGTTGTCGTCGGCGTGCGCCGGAACAACGGCCGCCAGCGCGAACGCCAGGGAGATCAGGACGCGTTTCATGCCGCAGCCTCCGCCGGAGCCGGAGCCGTCTCGCGCACGCCCAGCACGCGGCAGATGGCGTAGACCAAATCGGCCCGGTTCAGGGTGTAGAAGTGGAAATCCTCGAAGCCCTGTTCCTGCAGCTTGGCGCACATCTCGGCGGCGACCGAGCAGGCGATCAGGCGACGGGTCTCGGCGTCGTCCTCCAGCCCGTCGAACAGGTTGGCCAGCCAGGCCGGGATCGCCGTCTGGCAGGCGGCGGCCATCTTCTTCAGGCCCGTGAAATTGGTCACCGGCATGATGCCCGGCACGATCGGGATGGTGATCCCGGCGGCGCGGACCTTGTCGACATAGCGCAGGAAGGCGTCCAGATCGAAGAAGAACTGGCTGACGCCCAGCGTCGCGCCGGCGTCGACCTTTGCTTTGAGCACATCGATGTCGTGCTCCAGCGACGGGCTTTCGGGATGTTTCTCGGGATAGACCCCGACCAGCACCTCGAACGGCGCGACGCCGCGGATGGCCTTGGTCAGTTCGGTCGCGTTGGCGTAGCCGTCGGCGCGCGGCACATAGACCCCGCCGATGCCGCCCTCGCCCGGAGGCGGGTCGCCGCGCAGCGAGACGATGTGGCGAACGCCCGTCTCCCAGTACTCGCGGATCACCTCGTCGACCTCCTCGCGGCTGGCGCCCACGCAAGTGAGATGGGCGGCTGGCTTCAGGCTCGTCTCGTCCAGGATGCGCTTGACGGTGCGGTGCGTCCGCTCGCGCGTCGAACCGCCGGCGCCGTAGGTTACCGAGACGAAGGCCGGATCCAGCGGGGCCAGGCGGGTGATCGCCTGCCACAGGTTCTCTTCCATCTGCGGCGTCTTGGGCGGGAAGAACTCGAACGACACGCGCGGGCGGCCGCCAATGGGATTCTGACTGCGCTCCCCAGCGCGGGCGACGGGCCCGATCACGCGGCGGGTCGGCGGGAGGGTCATGCGGCGTTCCTCTCGGCGGCGGCCTTAACGGGCCGGCGGGCGGTCCAGATCTTGACGGTCAGCCCCTCGGCCGTGGCCGGCGGCAGGGCGATGTTGCTTTCCAGGGCAAGGCTGGCGGCCTGCAGCCAGGTGACGATCTCGACGTCGTCGAAGCCCAGGCGGCGATGCTGGTGGACCTCGCGCAGGAACTCGTGGTCGTGCGGCGCGAAGTCGGCGATCAGCAGCAGGCCGCCCGGCGTCACCAGCCGCGCGGCTTCGGCGACGGCATGGGCGGGATCGGACAGGTAGTGCAGCACCTGGTGCACGGTCACCAGGTCGGCGCAGCCGCCCGGCAGGCCGGTGCGGAAGATGTCGCCATGGCGCAGCTCGCATTGCGCCAGGCCGGCCTTGGCCACCTCGTCGCGGGCGATGTTCAGCATCTGCTGCGACAGGTCCAGCCCCAGGGCGTTGCTGGCGCGCTTGCCCAGCAGGGTCAGCATGCGGCCGGCGCCGGCGCCCAGGTCGACCATCTCGTCGAACGGCCCCTCGCCAGTCGCGCGCAGGATGGCGGCCTCGACCTCGGCCTCGTCGACATACAGCGAGCGGATTTCGTTCCAGCGCGCGGCGTTGCGGGCGAAGTAGGCCTGGGCGTCCATCGAGCGCTCGGCCCGCACCTGGGCCAGTTTGTCGGCATCGACCCGCACGACCGCGTCGGCGTCGTCGATCAGGTCCAGCGCCTGTTCGACCAAGAAGCGCCCCGGCGACTTGGCCGCCAGGCGATAGAAGACCCAGGCCCCGTCGGGAAAGCGCTCGACCAGGCCCGCCTCGGCCAGCAGCTTCAGGTGCCGCGACACGCGCGGCTGGCTCTGGTCGAGGATGCGGCACAGCTCCAGCACCGACAGCTCCTCGGCGGCCAGCAGGGCCAGGAGCCGCAGACGCGTGGACTCGCCGGCGGCGCGCAGCACCTCGACGACCTGTTCGGCGGTTAGCTTCATAAGGACATAAAGATATCTTTATGTCCGATTTGGCAAGAGAATATGTAGCGCGCCCGCGAAAGTGTGAGCGGTTTCGCGACAAGGCGCGCGAAAAATTATGCCTCAGTATCGCCTTTTGCGGGCTCCCAAAGCTCAATCTTGACCCCCGCGGGATCCAGAAGCCAAGCGAAACGGCCCATGCCGCCCTCGTCCTGACGCCCCGTCGGCTCGACGCCCTCGGCGGAGGCCTTGGCCAGGACCCCGTCGATATCATCGACGATGAAATTGATCATGAACGGCGCCGAGCCCGGCTCGAAATATTTGGTGTCGGCGTCGAACGGCGACCAGGTCGCCGTCCCCTTCGGCTGCGTGAAGACCGCCCCGCCCCAGTCGTGAACGTCGAACCCCAGCACCCGCGCGTACCAGTCGCGCACGGCCTTGGGATCCTCGGCCTTGAAGAAGATCCCGCCCAGCCCCAGCACCTTGGCCATCACCTGCCCTCCACCGCGTTCGCCCAATCCTCCGCCCATCTTAGCAGAGGCCATAGCGCCACGATCAAGTCGGCTCCGCGCGGGCTGAGCTGGTAACCGCCCTCGGCGATGACGATGTCGGCGGCGCGCAGCTCGGCCAGCCGCGTATTCAGTGTGCCGGGCGGCAGCTCGGCCGCCGCCTGGAGGGCGCGGAAGGTCAGGACGCGGCCTTCGCGCAGCTCCCAGATGATCCGCAGCGCCCCGCGTCGCCCCAGCAGGTCCAGCGCGGCCATGATCGGCTTGCCGGTGTCCGAACCGCGGACCACTCGCCCGGGAAGGGGCGCTTCATTTTTTGTAGCGTCGTCAGGATTGTCCATGATACAAATTTTGTAGCATGGAGGATTATCGATGTCGCCTAGGATCACACCCGCCGAACCGCCCTACCCGCCCGCGGTCGCGCGCACGCTGGCCCAGCTGAAGACGCCCGGCGACCAGCCCCTGTCATTGTTCCGCACCCTGGCCCGGGACGAGCGACTTTTCGCCCGCTTCACCGGCGGCGGCCTGCTGGACCCGGGTCATCTGACGTTGCGCGAGCGGGAGATCGTCATCCACCGGACCTGCGCCCTGAACCGCTGCGGCTACGAATGGGGCGTGCACGCGGCGATCTTCGCGGGCCCGGCCGGACTGGACGCCCGCCAGCTGGCCGCCACGACGACGCCGGGGACCGCCCCTTGCTGGCCTTCGCACGAGGCGCTGCTGATCGCCTTCTGTGACGCCGTCCATGCCCGCGCCGAGATCGACGACTCCCTCTGGGCGCGCTTGTCTGATGTCTTCAGCGAGGAAGCCCGGATCGAGCTGATGCTGCTGGCCGGCTTCTACCGGACTGTCAGCCTGCTGGCGAACGGCCTGCGGCTTGAGCCTGAGCCGTTCGCAGCGTCCTTCCCAGCCTACGCCGCGACCGGCGTGGCCAGCGGCTCGCCGTGGAAGTAGCGGCGCAGGTTTTCCAGGGTCAGGTTGACCATGGCCGGGATGCTGTCCAGCGTCGCGCCGGCGGTGTGCGGGGTCAACACCGTGTGCGGCACGCCCGCCCAGCGGGCCGGCGGGGTCGGCTCGTGGTCATAGACGTCCAGGGCGGCCATGCCCAGGGCGCCGCTCTTCAGCGCCTCGATCAGGGCGTCCTCGTCGAGCAGCGAGCCGCGCGCGACGTTGACGATCAACCCCTGCGGCCCGACGGCCTCGATCACCGCCTTGTTGACCAGATGGCGATTGCCGGCGTCCGGGCGGGCGCAGATCACCAAGATATCGCTATCGCGCGCCAGGGCCATCAGGCTCTCGGCGCGCGGATAGTCGCTCTCCTTGAAACGCGGCCCCCACCACGACACCTTGGTCTCGAAGGCGCGCAGGCGGCTGGCCACGGCCTCGCCGATATAGCCCAGGCCGACGATGCCGACCTTGCGGCCGCGCAGGCCATGGCGCGGCGACATGCGCTCGGCGTGGGTCCAATGCCCCGAGCGCAAGCGCTGGTCGCCCTCGACAATGCCGCGCCAGGCCGCGAGGACCAGGCCCACGGCATGGTCGGCGACGTCCGAGGCGTTGAGCCCCGTCGAGTGGGTGACGGCGATGCCGTGCGCCTTGCACCACGGCACGTCAACGCCGTCATAGCCGACGCTGACGCAGGCGATCAGGCCCAGTTGGTTCATCTCCGACAGCATGTCGCGCGACAGGCTCATCTCGCCGGCGTGGACGATCGCCCTGACGCGCCGCCCCGGTCCTTCTAGGAAGGCCATCGGATCGGGATAGTCCCACAGGCGATGCACCTCATAGGCGCTCTCCAGCAAGGGCTGCAGCGGCAGCAGCATCTCGTGTGAGAGCAGGATGTGGGGCTTGTCGGCGGCGCTTTGCGGCATGCGTGTCTCCATCGAGGTCGGCGGGACAGTCATCTTGCGGGACCAGGCTACTCCTCCGGGAGCGCTTATCCAGACCTAAGCGGCGCGAAGGCCCCGCGCCAGGGCGCGAGGCCTTCACAGTCTGGTGACGCTGCCTGATGGCCGGTAAGGCTAAAGGACTAGTGACGCCCCTCGGCGAACTCCTCGACCATCTTGGCGCAGAAGGCCGGCAGGTCGTCCGGGTTGCGCGAGGTCACCAGGCCGTCGTCGACCACCACCTCGCGATCGACCCAGGTCGCGCCGGCGTTCTTGAGATCGGTCTCCAGCGACGGCCACGAGGTCATCTCCTTGCCCTCGACGGCGCCGGCGTTGATCAGAGTCCACGGACCGTGGCAGATCGCGGCGATCGGCTTCTTGGTCACGACGAAGTGCTTGATGAAGTCGATGGCCTTGGGCTCGAGGCGCAGGGCGTCGGGGTTCATCACCCCGCCCGGCAGGACGATGCTGTCGTAGTCCTCGGGATTGGCGGCGGCCAGCTCGCGATCGACCGGCACCGTGCGGCCCTTGTCGTGATGCTCCCAGCCTTGGATCTCGCCGCCCTTGGGCGAAACGACCTCGACCTCGGCGCCGGCGGCCTTCAGAGCCTCGACCGGCTTTTCGAGCTCCGACTGCTCAAAGCCGTCGGTGGCGAGCACGGCGACCTTGCGGCCGGTCAGCGATTGATCAGGCATGGGAAATGCTCCTGGAGGCGGAAAACATGTCGCCAACAACCCGGCCCGATGCGCCCCGGTTCCACATCAAAAGGCCAAGCTGTGAACAACCGACGTTCCAGCGGGTTTCTGCTAGCGGCGCCACAAGGGCGCTCCCACATGGCCCGGAGAAACCTCCATGTTGACCAAGACGCTCGCCGCAGCCGCGGCGCTCTCGATGATGGTCGCCGGCGGCGAAGCGCTCGCCGCCCAGAAGAAGATGTCGGCCACCGCGGCCGGCCCCAAGCAGCCGATCCCCTACTCGCAGCTCGACGCCTATACGAAGGCCTCGCCCAAGGCGCGGGCCAGCAAGGACTGGTGGGCCGGCCAGGCGTCGACCGGCATGTCCGCCGACACCTCGGCCACGACCAGCAGCACGTCCATGCCGTCGTCGACCGACAGCGCGGTGAACCCCTCGCCCAGCGCGGCGCCACCCAGCATGCCGATGACCCCGCCGACCGACGCCGCGCCGCAGCCTGGCGACCCGACCATGTCGAGCCAGCCGGCCCCGGGCGCGCCGGGCGCTTCGCCCGTCACGCCGCCGACCGAGCCGAAGTAATCTAGACCGGACAGGTTCTAGGCGCGCCGGGGCGGCCCCGCCGCTCCGGTCGTCAGCCCCCGCCGAAGATGAAGTCGGCCTTGTAGTAGCCCTTGGCCGGATCGAGGATGTCGATCGCGAACGGCGCCGAGCCGTCCGCCAGGTCGGTGAGCCAGGCGTCGTTGGACCGCACCATGACGCCGAGGTCGGCCTTCTGAGCCTCGGCCAAGAGCCAGCCGACCATCGCCGCCTTGGTCCCGATGCCGCTCGCGCCATCGCCGCCGTAGGCGGCGAAGTAGTCCACGCGGCTGTCGATCATGGCATGGATCTTCGCGTCGGTCGGAGCGGCCCCGAAGATCGTCTTGTAGGCCTCGCGCGTGGCCTCGACGAAGCTCAATGAACCGTACTTCGCCAGGAACGCGTCCTTGCCCTCGCCCAGCTTGCCCAGATTGACCGCGAAGTTGATGTAGCGGTTTTCCAGGTTGAAGCTCTGGTAATAGGCGCTGTTGAGGTTGTTGGGGTTGGGCCCCGTCGGCGAGACCAGGTAGTCGACGCCCGCCTGGCCCGGGATCTTTCCGGTGAAGAACTCGTAGGCCAGGGTCGCGACCGAGGTCGTCGCGCCGGCCGTCTTGACGATCTCGGCCGTGACCTGCTCGGCCGTCAGTTGGCCCGCGGTCCACTGGGTCAGGAGGGTTTGCGCCTGGGCGTTCAAGGCGGCCGTGCCGCTCTGCCGCAGGATGGCGTTCATCTCGAAGGTGATCTCGGCGGCAGAGGGCGCCAGCGAGAACACAATGTTCTCGATCCCGATCAGCTTGTCCGTACCGTCCGGCGCCCCCGTGCGGAGGTCGGTCACCGTGGTGGAGCCATCGCCGTTCTGAACGACCGAGTAGTTCGCCTTGCCGCCGCTATAGTAGACCGTGTCCACACCGGCCCCACCGTCGAGCGTGTCGTTGCCCGCCCCGCCATCCAGGATGTCGTCGCCGCCGGCGCCGTAGAGCGCGTCATCGCCGCCGCCGCCGTGCAGCGTATTGGCGGCGCCGTCGCCCGTGAGCGTGTCGGCGTAGGACGAGCCCCTGACGCCCTCGATGTTCGATAAGGTGTCGACCCCGGCCCCGCGCGTGTTCTGAAGGCCGATCTTGCTGAGGTCGACTGTGACACCGCTCTCCGCCCCATCGTAGAGCGCCGTATCAAAGCCCACGCCCCCGTCCAGCACATCGTCGCCAGCATCACCGCTCAAGCGGTCATCGCCAGCCCCCCCAACAAGCGTGTCGCCGCCACCACCGCCTATGAGCACATCGGCGCCGTCGCCGCCGTCCAGGCGATTGGCGTTGCCGTCTCCCGTGAGCGTATCGTCGAACGCCGAACCGATCAGATTCTCGATATTCGTCAGCGAATCGACGCCAGCGCCCTTGGTGTCTTGCCCGATGAAGTTGACACCGACGGTCACGGCGGCGCCGGCGGTGCTGTAGTCGGCCGTATCGATGCCGGCTCCGCCGTCCATATTGTCCGCGCCAGCGCCACCGACCAGACGATCGTTGCCGGCGTCGCCAATCAGAACGTCGTTGCCGTCGCCGCCGCTGAGGACATCGTCGCCGCCAAACCCTTGCAGCCGGTCGTTGCCGGCTCCGCCGACAAGATTGTCGGCGCCGTCGGTGCCGCCCTCGGGCTGGAGGGTCTTTAGGTTCACCGCAACGGCGCTTACGTCGCTGGTGATGAGCATGCGTTCGCCGTCGCGCGTCACCTGAACGCGATTGCCGAATTGCGCCGAATAGTAACCCGTCGAACTGAGCCCGGCGTCGAAGCCGAGCGCATACACCTGTTCAATCGCCCAGGTCGTCGTCGACAGCTGGAAGAGGCGGTCCGTGGTGGCGTCGACGATATAGAGGCGCGCGCCATCGGCGCTGAAATCCATGCCGAACACGCCATTGCCGATCTCAGGATGGGTTCTCGAGAGATCCTGAATATATTTCAGCGCGCTGTCGTAGACATACAGTCCGCCGGAGAACTGAGCGACGAAAGCGCCGTTACCCGCGAAGGCGGTGACGCTGTTGCCATAGCCATAGACGCCATCCGCGTACATGCCATGGAAGGCTGTCTGGGCGCCGGCCTGATAGAAATACAGCGGCGCATCCGAGCTTCCCAGCCCGCTGAAAAGCGTCTTGTCATGATCGTCCGTCGTGGCGATCGTGCCGTATTGTGACCCTTGATCGGTGGAGGAAAAAGCCCCCGTGGCGAGATCCAGCAGGAGTGGCGCGGCGTTGCCCCAACCGCTGGCCTGGCCGTAGATCACCTTGTTGTCGTTGGTGAAAGCGACGTCGAAGAAGCCCGTCTGATAGTTGCCCGTTCGGGCATAGTCCTTCACCTGGCCCGTGACAGTGTCCAGAACATGGATCGAGACCGTGGCTCGCGTGCCAGACGAGGTGTTTGTCGCGTTCTGCAGCGACCGTTCGGCGACGACGATGTAGCGGCCGTCAGAAGACAGGTCCATGCCGCCCAGCTCCGTGCCGACCTTCCAGCGCGAGAGAACCTCGCCGGTGATCATGCTCAGCGCCGAGACGTATCCGTCGCCGCTCGAGACATAGGCCGTACGTCCGTCGGACGACATGAGCGCATCGGTGATCCGCCCCGTCGCAAGGGTCTCGACCGAGGTCACCGGCAACACGTCGTTGAACGAGACCCCCGCGCCGGAGGCGTCGAGCGTCACCGTCTTGTCGGTGAATTGCAGCATTTCCACGTTGAGCAAGATGTCAGCGCCGTCGCCGCCGGTCGCGCGCGTATCACGCACCGTCCAGGTTCCGTTGGCGTTGCGTGTCCAGCTGTAGTTGCTGGAGGCGGCTCCGTAGATGGCCGTATCCTGGCCGCCGCCGCCGTCGATGACGTCGTTCCCGCCTCGCCCTTCGAAACGCTCATCGGCCGCGCTTCCCTGAAATGCATCGGCGAAAGCGGAGCCCTTGACGCCCTCGATGTTCGTCAGGCGATCGAAACCGTCGCCGCGGGTATTCTGCAGCAGGCCGACCTTAGTCAGGTCGATCCGGACACCCGCCGTCGCATCCTCGTAGGAGGCCATATCGACGCCCAGGCCGCCATCGATCGTGTCGTCGCCGCCGCCCCCCTTGAGAACATCGTCGCCCGCACCACCGTTCAAGCGATTGCCATTCGCGTCCCCGGTCAAGGTGTCTGCGAAGGCGCTGCCCGTAAGGTTCTCGATTCCGATCAGCGTATCGGTACCGGCGTTCTTGGTGTCCTGGCCATAGGTGATACGCAGATCAACGGTGACGCCGCCAGTCGCGCCGCCGTAGTCAGCGGTGTCGGTTCCCACACCGCCGTCCAGCGTGTCGGCCCCGCTTCCACCGATCAAACGATCGTCGCCGTTGCCCCCATAGAGCGTGTCGTTTCCCGCGGCTCCGTCCAGAACGTCATCGCCGCCGTAGCCCTTGAGAAGGTTCGCCGAGGCGTCGCCCGTCAGGGTGTCGGCAGCGTCCGTGCCGCCCGAGGGAAGCGCGGTCGAAAGGTCGATGGCGGTGAGCTGCTTGTCTGTCAGGACGAGCAAATACTTGCCATCCGCCGATAGGCTCAGCCGATCGCCATATGCAGGCCCAGAGAACGGGGAGCCGTAATAGGCATCCTTGGCGATCCCCAAATCGAAGGCCTTCTGAATCGACAAGTCCGTGGTCGAGATCTGAAGGACCAGACCGTCATTGCCATTCAGGACGAAGATGCTGGCGCCATCGGCGCTGAAGACCGCGGCGGCTGCGGTAATCGGCTCCTTCTGGAGCGCGGACAACGCCCCTTTGACATTGAGGGCGCCGTCATAGAGGACGCCGCTGCGGAAAATCAGATTTCCATCGTTCGAGATAGCCTGGGCGCCGTAGCCGTAGATGCCGTCGTAGGAGCCATCGCGTGAAGCGACAAGAACGCCTCCAGCCTTAAAGATCTGAAGTGGCATCGATGAAATGCCGTTCTGGACGGCAAGCACCTTGGTTCCGTCGGCCGAGACCGAGAGAATGCTGTCCTGATAATAGCTCTGCGTTCCGAACGCGAAGGTTCCCGCGACCGGATCCAGGACCGTGATCGGCTCCCAGCCCGATCCCTGGTAACTCTGCGACAGCAGGATTTTGCCGTCAGCGGTGAAGGCCGCGTCGTAGAAGGCGCCGTCGCCGCTTCGCTGGACGGGGGTCGTGTAGTCGCGGACCTGGCCGGTGACGAGATCCAGAACGTGGACGGTCGCGTTGATCTTGGCGTCGTAACCCGAGCCGGTGCTCGTGTAGGTCCGCTCGGTCGCGACCAGGTACCGGCCGTCCTGCGAAATGTCCATGCCGCCCAGGGTCGTCCCAAGCTTCCATCGACCGACGAAATCACCCGTCGCCACGCTGAAGGCGCTGACCACCCCTTCGCTGTTCGACACATACGCCGTCTTGCCGTCATTGCTGATGACGACGTCCTTCAGATCGCCCGAGGCGATCGTCTGAAAAGTGCTCACGAAACCCCACCGAGACCCGACTGAAACGCCCCAGCGAATACACTATGTAAAGTTGAGCTTCGCAAGAAAAAAGGCGACGGCTGCGGCCGTCGCCTTCGTGAGGATTTCCGAGTTATCCGCCGGGCTTACCGCGCGAACTTCTGGAACTTGATGCGCTTCGGAATGAGGCTGTCGGCGCCCAGGCGGCGCTTCTTGTCCTCTTCGTACATCTCGAAGTTGCCCTCGAACCATTCGACGTGGCTGTCGCCCTCGAAGGCCAGGATGTGGGTGGCCAGACGGTCCAGGAACCAGCGGTCGTGGCTGATGACCACGGCGCAGCCGGCGAACTCTTCCAGAGCCTCTTCCAGGGCCTGCAGCGTTTCAATGTCCAGGTCGTTGGTCGGTTCGTCGAGCAGGATCAGGTTGCCGCCGGTGGCCAGGGTCTTGGCCAGGTGGACGCGGTTGCGCTCACCGCCTGACAGCAGGCCGACCTTCTTCTGCTGGTCGCCGCCCTTGAAGTTGAAGCTGCCGACATAGGCCCTGGAGTTGATCTCGCGCTTGCCGACGATCATCACGTCGGTGCCGCCGCTGATCTCTTCCCAGATGGTCTTGTTCGGATCGAGAGCGTCGCGCGACTGGTCGACATAGGCCAGCTTGACGGTCTCGCCGACCTTGATCGTGCCCTGGTCGGGCTGCTCGCGGCCGGTGATCAGCTTGAACAGGGTCGACTTACCGGCGCCGTTCGGGCCGATGACGCCGACGATGCCGTTCGGCGGCAGGCGGAACGACAGGTCTTTGAACAGCACCTTGTCGCCGTACTCCTTCTCCAGGCCGTTGACCTCGAGCACCACATTGCCCAGGCGCGGGCCCGGCGGGATCTGGATATGGGCCTGGGTCTGGGCGGCGCGGGCGTTCTCCTGCGCGGCGACCATTTCCTCGTAGCTGGCCAGACGGGCTTTTGACTTGGACTGACGGGCCTTGGGCGAGCTGCGGACCCATTCCAGTTCGCGGGTGAGCGCGCGCTGGCGGGCTTCGGATTCCGACTGCTCCTGGACGACGCGCTTCTGCTTCTGCTCCAGCCAGCCGGAGTAGTTGCCCTCGTAGGGGATGCCCTTGCCGCGATCCAGTTCCAGCGTCCACTTGGTGACCTGGTCCAGGAAGTAGCGGTCGTGGGTCACCAGGATGACGCAGCCCGGGAACTCTTCCAGGTGGTGCTGCAGCCAGGCCACCGACTCGGCGTCCAGGTGGTTGGTCGGTTCGTCCAGCAGCAGCATGTCGGGCTTGCTGAGCAGCAGGCGGGCCAGGGCGATACGGCGCTTCTCACCGCCCGACAGGGTCTCGATATTGGCGTCGTTGGGCGGGCAGCGCAGAGCGTCGATGGCCATCTCGACCTTGGAATCGATGTCCCACAGGTCTTTGGCGTCGATGATCTCCTGGAGCTTGGTCATCTCCTCCATCAGCTCGTCGGAGTAGTCCTCGCCGAGCTTGGCCGCCAGTTCGTTGTACTTGTCGAAGATCTTCTTGTCCTCGCAGTCGGCGATGACGTTGCCCCAGACGTCCAGGGTCGGGTCCAGCTGCGGCTCCTGCGGGAGGTAGCCGCGCTTGACGCCGTCGGCGGCCTTGGCCTCGCCCGAGAATTCCTTGTCCAGGCCGGCCATGACCTTCAGCAGGGTCGACTTACCCGAGCCGTTGACGCCGACCACGCCGATTTTGGCGTCGGAATAGAACGACAGCCAGATGTTCTCGAAGACCTTCTTGCCGCCGGGATAGGCCTTGGTCAGGCCCTGCATCTGGAAAATATATTGCTGCGCCATGAGGCTCGCGTTCTCGCTGGGACGGAGTTTCGGGGATTGGGCGCTGAAATAGCGGTCCGGGACGCTTCGCGCAATCGCGGCGGGGCGGGAAGCGGCGCGTAACCACGGCCGGATCGTCACGGCTTCGTCGCGTCACTGTCGGACAGCCGACACTGAACCGTCGCCGCGCCGTCGTCGAGCGCTGCTAGCGCAGCTTCCCAGGTCGGCGCCTCCCCGCGTCGGCAAGGGGAAAAAGAAGCTCATGAAGAACCACCTGATGCTGGGCGCCGCCGCGAGCGCGCTCCTGTTCGTGACGGCAGGCCAGGCCTTCGCCGCCGACGCTCCCGCCGCCGAAGCCGCGCCGGCCGCCGCCTCGGAAGTCGACGCCGTCATCATCATCGGCCAGGGTCAGAGCCGCCAGATCCAGACCCTGAAGGACGACGCCATCGGCCTGGAAGCCGCCGGGACCAGCGCCCTGAAGGCCATCGACAAGCTGCCGGGCGTCACCTTCCAGTCGGCCGACGCCTTCGGCGCCTACGAGTGGTCGGCCCGCATCTCGATCCGCGGCTTCAACCAGAACCAGCTGGGCTTCACCCTCGATGGCGTTCCGCTGGGCGACATGAGCTACGGCAACCACAACGGCCTGCACATCAGCCGCGCCATCGCCAGCGAGAACATCGGCCGCGTCGAGCTGGCCCAGGGCGCTGGCGCTCTCGGCACGGCCTCGACCTCGAACCTGGGCGGCACGCTGCAGTTCTTCTCGCGCGATCCGTCGGAAATGCTGGGCGGCGAGATCGGCGTCACCGGCGGCTCGGACAACATGCACCGCGTGTTTGGCCGCTTCGAGACGGGGGCCATCGAGCAGATCGGCGGCCTGCGCGGCTACCTGTCGATCGCCGACCAGAAGGCCGACAAGTGGAAGGGCGGCGGCGAGCAGAAGCAGCGCCAGTACGACGCCAAGCTGGTCATGCCGCTGGGCGACCGCGGCGAGCTGTCGGGCTTCTACCACCGCTCGGAACGCCGCGAGCAGGACTACCAGGACCTGTCGTTCGAGATGATCAAGCGCCTGGGCCGCGACTGGGACAACACCCAGCCGAACTGGGGCCTGGCCGTGGCCGCCGCCCGCGCCTATCAGACCGGGACCGCCCTGCCCGCCCCCTTCAAGACCGTGGACGACGCCTACTACGCCGGCGCCGGCGTGCGCGACGACGACCTGTACGGCGCGGCCCTGAAGCTGGACGTCACCGAGCGCGTCAGGCTGGACGCCACCGCCTACCAGCACAAGAACAAGGGCCAGGGCCTGTGGTACACGCCCTACCTGGCCAGCCCGGGCTTCGGCACGGCCGGTTCGGCCGCCGCCCCGCTGTCGATCCGCACCACCGAGTACGACATCGACCGCGGCGGGATCACCGCCGGCCTGACGGTCGACCTGGGCGCCCACCGCCTGAGCGGCGGCTTCTGGCATGAGATCAACCACTTCAACCAGGCCCGCCGCTTCTACGCCGAGACCGCCGCGGCCCCGTCGCGCGATCCGCTGGACTTCCAGTCGAACCCGTTCTTCACCCAGTGGCAGTATGCGTTCGAGACCAAGACCCTGACCGGCCACCTCGAGGACGAGTGGACGATCAGCGACGCCTTCAAGGTCAATTTCGGCTTCAAGGCGATCAAGGTCGAGAACAACGTCAAGACGGTGGTCGGCAACCCGCTGGCCGGCAAGATCGAGAGCAAGGACAACTTCCTGCCGCAGGCCGGCTTCGTCTGGAAGGTGTCGCCCGACCTCGAAGCCTTCGGCGGCTACACCGAGAACATGGGCGCGTTCGTCTCGGCGGCGACCGCCGGTCCGTTCGGCTCGCAAAGTCAGGCCGTGGTCGACTACGTCGCCAAGACCCTGAAGCCGGAAAGCTCCAAGACCTTCGAGCTGGGCGCGCGCTATCGCACCCAGCGCTTCCAGGGCGTGGCCGCGGTCTATCACGTGGCCTTCGACAACCGCCTGCTGGCCGCCAATACCGCCTCGCCGATCCTGGGCCTGCCCGCGGTGCTGTCGAACGTCGGCTCTGTGGAGACCAAGGGCGTCGAACTGGCCGGCACGTTCCGCCTGACCGATAGCTGGAGCCTGTATGGCGCCTACACCTACAACGACTCCAAATACGAGGACGACGTCGTCGACGGCACGGGCAAGGTCACTGTCCGCACCAAGGGCAAGACGGTCGTCAACACGCCCAAGAACATCTTCAAGGGCGAGCTGTCGTTCGAGCAGGCCGGGTTCTTCGGCAAGCTGGGCGTGGCCTATACCGACAAGCGCTACTACACCTACGAGAACGTCGGCGGCCAAGCCCCCTCGACCACGGTGGCCGACCTGACCTTGGGCTACCGCTTCGCCGAGGACAGCTGGGGCAAGGGCCTGGAGGTCCAGGCCAACGTCACCAACCTGACCGACAAGGACTACATCTCGACCATCGGTTCCGGCGGCTTCGTCAACAGCGACCCGAACGGCGAGGCGATGACGGTGCTGCCCGCGCCGCCGCGTCAGGTCTATCTGTCGGTGAAGAAGAAGTTCTAGGTCCGTCGGATCAGGACGGCGAAGGCCGGGAGGGAGACCTCCCGGCCTTTTTTCGCGCGCGTCAGGCTTCCGGTTTCTTACCGCCGAACTTCACGACGCCGAAGCACAGGACGAAGCCGACGATGATGCCGATCGCCATGTTGTCGATCAGCGCGCCCAGGATGATCCCGGCGAGGATGCCCATGGGGCCGCCGAGGAAAACGGTCTTGTTCATCGTACGCCCTCGCGCCACAGCCACCGCATGAACCGCGAGGCCGCGCCTCACGTCAAGGTCGCGGCGACCGACTTGGCGATCGGCTTGGGATTCCTGCGTTTGGGAACGCCCGCCGGATTGCCCCAGAACGTGACGACCGCCAGCGTGCCCAGCAGGGTCAGGCCCAGGCCCGACAGCGTCATCACCAGGCGATAGGCCAGGCCGCCGACCTTGGCCGCGTGCAGCGGATAGTCGGCGTTGGCGATGCGCGAGCCCAGCGGCAGGGCCAGGGCGTCGCGGCTGGCGACCATGCGGCCCGTGGCGGGATCGAACCAGGCCATGCTGCGGCCGTTGGGCAGCCATTCCTGCTGCTGGCGCAGGCGTATGGCGATCAGGCCGTCCTTCTTCTGTGGCAGACCGATGGTCCGCACTTCGGCGCCCGGAAAGCGAGCCTGCGCGGCGCTGATCACCTGGGTCCAGTTGAGATCCTTGGCCAGCTTGCCGCCCTTGATCCTGGGCGCCGTCGAGGCCTTCTCCATCACCGCGGGCGGCGTGAACGGCGCGCGCAGGGCTTGCGAGAACCATTTCAGGTTCATGGCCGCGCCGGTCGTCAGGGACAGGATCAGCAGCGGCGCGATCAGCACGCCCAGGTCGCGGTGATGATGGACGATCGCCGCCCGCTTCATCATCCGGGGCCAGAGGCGGACATGGAACATCCGCCGGGTCGGCCACCACAGGAAGAGGCCCGTCACAACGAAGCCGAGGCCCGCGAGGCCCGCGATCCCGCCGACGATCTCGCCCGCGTCGCCCTTGAACAGGTGGTGGTGGAAGTCGAACAGCCAGATCTCGGGACGGGCCCAGTTCGAGGTCCAGGCCAGGACGACACGGCCCTCCTGGTCGGCATAGGCTCCTTGCTCGGCCGCCTTGTACGACAGCTTGTTCAGCCCCAGCCGCGGGGTCGCCAGCACGATCGAACGCGGGCGGTCCTGCTCGGCGAAGACCCTGGTCGCCATCGCCGCCAGGGTCGCCGCATCCTGCCGCTGGGCGTCGGCCGCATGGGGCACTGTGGCGCGCAGGAAGGCGTCCTCGTGCACCAGCAGCGCGCCGGACAGGCCCAGGAGCGCCAGCAGCAGGCCGATCAGACCGCCCGTCCAGCGATGCAGCAGGCGCAGGGTCTTCATCAGAAGCGGGTTTCCCAGCCCAGGGTCACGGTGCGGCCGCGACCGGCGTAGATCTTGTCCTTGGCCGGCAGGGTCGTGTCCGAATAGTAGGTCAGGTACTGCTTGTCGAAGAGGTTCTGGACGCCCAGCGACACGGCTCCGACCGGCAGGGCGTAGCGCACGAAGGCGTCTGCGACCGTGTAGCCTTCGAAGTCGTCCTTCACGAGGGCGTGCTGCATGTCGCGCGAGATGTACTTCTGCACCTGGGCGCGCAGCGACCACTGGCCCGTCTGGTAGTCGGCGGCCAGGTTCAGCCGGTCGGGCGAGATGTTGGCGCCGTCCAGGTTGGTGTCGACCGCTCCGTCGGCATTGGTGTCGGTCTTGCCGCGCAGGCGCGCGTAGCCGGTCGAGACCTCCAGGCCTGAGACCGGGGTCCTGGCCTTGACGTTCACTTCCAGGCCCTCGATGGCGACCTTCTGACGCTGGACGTCGAAGATGCCGCCGGCGTTCTTGACCAAGAGCTGGCCCAGCTTCGACGAAGACCAGAAATAGGCGACGCTGGCGTCGAACGGACCGCGCTTGTACTCGGCGCCGATCTCGCGATTGTTCGACACGATCGGCTCGATGGCCAGGTAGGTGTCGACGTCGACATTGGCGACATTGATGGCGCGCAGGATGCGGCCGACGTCCGGCACGGTGTAGCCCTCGGCATAGCTCCCGTAGACCCGCAGGCCCTTGGCCGGCTCGTACACCACCCCGCCATTGGCCAGGGTCGCTTTGAAGTCCGGATTGCCGCCGCCGACCTTGCGTGAGCCATAGAAGGCCAGGGTCTGAAAGTCGTCGACCTTCAGCTCGACGTTCTCGAAGCGCACGCCGCCGGCCAGGCGCAGCTTGCCGTCGAACAGGGCGTAGTTGCCCTGCACGAAGGGCGCGACGCTCTGGAACTTGGTCGGCGGCACCCAGGCGCGGCCGGTGGCGATCAGGACCTGCGAGGTCGTGTCGGTCAGGGCGTCTAGGCCGGCGGTGGCCGTCAGGCCCTCGATCCCCGGCACGGCGCGCTCGTAGCTGACCCGCGCGCCCAGCTTGCGCGAGCGGTTCGAGGACTGGTCGAACAGCGTGCCCGACGGGGCGATGGTCGCGTCCTGGAACGTCGCGTTCTTGTCGCCGCCAAAGGTGTCGCGGGTGCGGTTGAAGAACAGCTGGGCGTTCAGCACGCCGCCATAAAGGTCGTCATTGACCAGTGAGGCCGACACGGTCTCCACGCGGCCCGAGGCGGGCGTGCCCGGCACGACGCCGCGATAGGCGGTGCTGGGCAGGCGCGTCGCGCGGGCGCCGTCGGTCGGCGCCACGGCCGTGCCGGTGACGGTCACGTAGTCGCCGTCGCCTTTCAGTTCGAAGCGATTGCCGACGATCTCCAGACGAGTGCTGGGCGAGATCCGCCAGCCCAGGCGGCCGAAGATCGACAGGGTCTTGGAGTCCTGGACGTCGCCCTGGGTGTTGTCCATGCCGATGCGGCGGCCGTTGGCGTCATAGAACGCGCCCCGCGCGTCGTAGGCGACGCCGGCGGTGGCGTCGAACGCCCCTTCCCGCCAGCCCACCAGGCCCGCGACCTTGCCGCCGACCGCGTCGCCCAGCTTGCCGGCCAGGGTCGACTGGACCAGCACCTTGCCCGAGACGCCGTCCTCCCTGGGCGGGCCGACCGTCACCTGGTTGACCACGCCGCCGGTGGCGCCGATGCCTTGCAAGGCGTTGGAGCCGTAGATCAGTTCCACGCGGTCGATGAAGAACGGGTCGATCGTGTAGCCGTCGCGCGAGCCGTCGCGGATCGGGGTCGACTGCGGAATGCCGTTGATGGCGTACAGCGGCGAGCGGCCGCGCAGGGTCTCGCCCGCGCCCGACAGCTTCTGGCGCGTGGGCGAGAACGACGGCGACAGGGTCGAGATGGCGTCGACGATCGAACCACTGACGGCCACCTGCTGGCTCAGGGCCTCATTGTCGACGATGTCCACCGTCAGCGGCAGGGCGCTGGCCGGCAGGATGGTGCGGGCGGCGGTGATCACCACCTGATCGACGTCGGTGTCGCGCGCCTGAACCGGCGAGGATTGCGCATGGGCGACACTGGCGCAGGCCAGGGCCAGCAGCGAAAGGCTGGAAAGCGCGGCGAGACGGCGGGCGCGGGCGACTTGGGAAGGCATGGACGGGATCCAGAACAGCAAGGCCCCGGCGGGTATCGCCTTTGCGACTGACTTGCAATCACAAAGGTTCCGTAAGGGCTGCGCTTGTGACCATGACCTCCGGGGTCATTTCGCGGCCTCGCGCCCCGCTCTACCACCACGGCCAGGCGAACGACCGACGTTCGCCGAAGGTCGGGAGTTCAGGGCGATGACGATCGGACGAAGGACGTTCCTCCAGATGGGCGCGGGCGCTCTGGCGCTGAGCGCCGCTCCTGGCGCCGTCGACGCCGCCAAGCCGCGCCGGATCATCGACGCGCACATGCACGCCTATCCGGCCGAAACCGCCTTCGAGGGCCCGATCGTCAATCCGATCACCGGCAAGACGAGCCCGATCCGCAACGGCGCCGAGCACATGGAGGCCTGCATCGCCGAGATGAAGCGCCGCAACGTGGTCATGGGCGTGGTCAGCGGCGGCGACGGCGACCGGCTGAAGGCGGCGATCGATTGGCATGACCGCGACCCGGCCCGCTTCGTCGCCGGCGCGGGCGTGCGCGGCTCGGACGACACCCCGCCGCCGCCGCTGGACACGATGCGCAAGGCCTTCGCGGACGGCAGCATCAAGGTGCTGGGCGAGCTGACCTCGCAATATGCCGGCCTGTCGCTGGGCGATCCCCAGTACGAACCCTACCTGGCCCTGGCCGAAACGTTCGACATTCCGGTGGCCCTGCACACCGGCTCGATGCCTGGCGGCACGACCTTTGACCCCTGCTGCCGTACGGCCAGGGCCCGTCTGGGCAATCCGGAATATGTCGAGGAGGCGCTGAACCGGCATCCCAAGCTGCGGCTGAACCTGATGCACGGCGGCTGGCCCTATCTGGAGCAGACCATCGCCATCCTGATGCTGTATCCGAACGTCAATCTGGACACCGGGGCCCTGGCCTGGCTGCTGCCTCGCCCCGCCTTCCATGGGATCCTGCGCCAGCTGGTCGAGGCCGGTCATGGCGAGCGGATCATGTTCGGCTCGGACCAGATGTTCTGGCCGGACGCCATCGGCCTTTCGATCGACGCCGTCGAGGCCGCCACCTTCCTCACCGAGGATCAGAAGCAGGATATCTTCTTCAACAACGCGGCCAAGTTCTACCGGCTGCCCGTGGACGCGTGACAGCGCCCGGTTTCGCTCCCCCACGCGGCGTTTCACGCAAAAGAAAAGCCCGGCCAAACGACCGGGCTGAAAGTTCATAGGGAGGAAACGCCCAGGAAGGGCAGAGGCGCTCGGCGCCTCACGGAACCCTGGTAGCGCTAACAAGGGTCCAGGTGCAAGCGATTCTTATGCGGCGCGTCGACCTGCCGCACCCTTAAGTACAGCGGCGCTTTACGGAAGAGCCGAGAGGTCATACCAATGTTACCGCTACCGGCAGCAAGTCGGAGCGGGAGAAACGCTGATGAAAATGTTCGCGCGGCCGGCCTTGATCGCCGCCAGCCTGGCCTTCGCCCTCGCCTTGCCCGTTCAGGCCCAGACCACCCGCTGGGTGGGCAGCTGGGCTAGCGCGCAGTTGGCGCCGGACGCCAAGAACAGCCTCGCCCCGGAAGACTATCCCAACGCCACCCTGCGCCAGGTCGTGCGGTTGTCGCTGGGCGGCGACAAGGTTCGGGTGCGGCTGTCGAACGCCTTCGGAACCCAGCCCCTTACGATCAAGGCCGCCCGCGTAGCGGTCTCTGCGGCTTTGAACAGCGCCCGCATCCAGCCGGCGACCGATCGCCCCCTCACCTTCTCGGGCCGAACCGAGGTGACGATCCCCGCCGGCGCCGACTACTGGTCCGACCCGGTCGCGCTGAAGGTCGCGCCGCTGGCCTCGCTCGCCATCAGCCTACACTACGCCGCCGCGCCCAGCGTCCAGACCGGTCACCCCGGCTCGCGGGCGACCTCGTACGTCCTGGCCGGCGACCACACGGCCGACGCCGACCTGCCCGGCGCCAAGACCGTTGATCGCTGGTTCCAGATCGCCGGCGTCGACGTGGCGTCGGACAAGTCTGCCGCCAAGCCCGCGCGCGCCATCGCGGCCTTCGGCGACAGCATCACCGACGGTTATGGCGTGCAGCCCAACACCAACCTGCGCTGGACCGACGGCCTGATCGAACGGCTGAAGGGCAAGAACCTGGCCGTGCTGAACCTGGGCATCGGCGGCAACCGCGTGCTGCTGGACGGCCTGGGCCCCAACGCCCTGGCGCGGCTCGAGCGCGATGTCCTCTCGCAATCGGGGGTCACGCACCTGGTGCTGCTGGAAGGCGTCAACGACCTGGGCGTCCTGACCCGCGACGCGCCTGCCCCGCCCGAGGCGCACAAGGCCCTGGTCGAGCAGGTCACCGCCGCCTATCGCCAGATCATCGATCGGGCCCACGCCCGCGGGATCAAGGTGATCGGCGCGACCATCCTGCCCTATGCCGGCTCGGCCTATTACCACCCAGGTCCCGAAAGCGAGGCCGACCGACAGGCGATCAACGCCTTCATCCGCGCGCCCGGCAACTTCGACGGGGTGATCGACTGGGACAAGGCGCTGCGCGACCCGGCCCGCCCCACCTTCCTGCTGCCGGCCTACGACAATGACGGCCTGCACCCCAACCTGGCCGGCTACAAGGCCATGGCGGACGCCATTCCGCTGAGCCTGTTCGAGAGCCAGTAAGCCATGCGCTCCCCCGCTTCCCTCGCCTTCGCGATCGCCCTGGCTCTGGCCGGCGCGAGGGCCCAAGCCGCGGACAAGCCGGTCATCGCCTTCACCTGGGACGACCTGCCCGCCCACGCGGCCCTGCCGCCGGGCGTGACACGCGTCCAGGTCGCCGCCGACCTGCTGAAGGCCTCGGCCGAGGCCAAGGCCCCGGCGTTCGGCTTCATCAACGGCGTCCAGACCGAGCGCGAGCCCGGCTCCGATGCGGCTCTGACGCTATGGCGCGAGGCCGGTCAGCCGCTGGGCAACCACACCTGGTCGCACAGGAACATCGCCGACCTGACCGCCGAACAGTTCATCGCCGAGACCGCCCGGAACGAGCCGATGCTGCAGGAGCTGATGGCCGGCCAGGACTGGCGCTGGCTGCGCTATCCGTTCTTGTCGGAGGGCGACACGCCCGAGAAGCGCCTGGCCGTGCGCGCCTGGCTGGCGGCTAACCATTACAAGATCGCCAGCGTGACGATGACCTTCGGCGACTGGGCCTTCAGCGACCCCTACGCCCGCTGCGTCGCCAAGGGCGACCAGGCCGCCATCGCTCGAATGGAGACGATCTATCTGGACGGCGCCGCCGCCGTCGCCGACCGCGCGCGCGAGATGGCCAAGACCCTGTATGGCAAGGACATTCCCTATGTGCTGCTGATGCACGGCGGCGCGTTCGAGGCGCGGATGGCGACGCGGCTGTTCAGGCTCTACCAGGACAAGGGCTTTGGCTTCACCACCCTGGAGAAGGCCGAGCGCCATCCGTTCTACCGGACGGACCTGGATCCCGGCCTGCCGCCTCAGCCCACGACCCTGGAGGACGCGCTGCGCGCCAAAGGCCTGCCGGTTCCGGCCGACCCGATGGACCTGAAGGCGGTCTCGGAGATGTGCCGATGAGCGTTGCGCCTTGAAACAACTTCCCTGCTGACAACGGCGGCGCTCGCGAATAGCGTCCCGCGCCATGAAAAAGCCCTCGCTGACGGCGCTCGCGGCCGTCCTCGCCCTGTCCACCCCCGCCCAATCTCTAGCGAAAAATGGGGCGGAAAAACTTACCCCGGAACGCATCTTCGCCGATCCCGGTCTGTCCGGCCCCACCGCCAAGGGCGTGGCCCTGTCGCCCGACGGCAAGCGCGTCACCTATCTGAAGGCCAAGCCCGAGGCGGCCAACGTCCAGGACTTGTGGGCGGCCGATGTGAAGGGCGGCGAGCCCTATCGCCTGATCGACAGCGCCGCCCTATCGTCGGGCGCCAAGGAGCTGTCGGAGGCCGAAAAGGCCCGCCGCGAACGCGCCCGCGTCTCGGCGCGCGGCATCGTCGAATATAGCTGGGACAAGCAGGGCCGCTTCATCCTGGTCCCGCTGGACGGCGACCTCTATCTGGACAGCATCGCCGACGGCAAGATCACCCGCCTGACCGAGACGCCGGGCGACGAGGTCGACGCCAAGGTCTCGCCCAAGGGCGGCTACGTAAGCTATGTTCGCGACCAGAACCTCTACATCAAGCCGGTGGCCGGCGGAGCCGAGACAGCCCTGACCACCGAGGGCAAGGACGCCCTGTCGTTCGGCGTGTCCGAGTTCATCGCCCAGGAGGAGCTGGACCGCTTCACGGGATACTGGTGGAGCCCGGACGAGGCCCGCATCGCCTACACCCGCGTCGACGAGAGCGGCGTCGACATCGTGCCGCGCGCCGACATCGGCCCGGGCGGCGCGACCGTGGTGAACCAGCGCTATCCCCGCGCCGGCCGCCCCAACGCCGTCGTCGAGCTGTTCGTCCGCGATCTGGCCAGCGGCAAGGTCACGGCCCTGGACCTGGGCGCGAACAAGGACATCTACGTCGCCCGCGTCGACTGGTCGGCCGACGGGAACACCGTCTACGTCCAGCGGCTGTCGCGCGACCAGAAGACCCTGGACCTCCTGGCCTTCGACGCCGCCACCGGCGCCGGCAAGACCATCCTGACCGACACCGACCCGCACTACATCGAGGTCTGGGACGACTTCGCGCCCCTGAAGGACGGCAGCTTCCTGTGGGCGTCGGAGAAGGACGGGAACAAGCATCTCTACCGCCACGCCGCCGACGGCAAGCTGATCGCCCAGCTGACCCGCGGCGACTGGCCGGTGTCCGCCCTGGAAGGCGTCGACGAGGCCCGCAAGGTGGCCATCTTCACCGCCTCGATGGACAGCCCGCTGGAGCGCCGCCTCTACGAGATCAGCTACGCCAAGCCCGGCAAGCCCAAGGCCCTGACCTCGGCCGGCGGCTGGTGGAAGGTCAAGGTCGCCGAGACTGGCGGCGCCTTCGCCGGCACGTACGAGGACCCCAAGACCCCGCCGCAGACCGCGCTGTACTCGGCCGACGGCAAGCGGGTGCGCTGGATCGAGGAGAACCGGCTGACCGAGGGTCATCCCTACTGGCCCTACGCCTCGACCCTTCCGGTCCCGGAGTACGGGACGCTGAAGGCCGCCGACGGCGAGACCCTGTACTACGAGATCCTCAAGCCCCAGGGCTTCGACGCCTCTAAGAAGTATCCGGCCATCGTCTCGGTCTATGGCGGCCCACACGCCCAGAAGGTCAACAAGACTTGGCAGCCGGTCAGCGATCGCACCTATCTGGAAGCCGGCTACGTGATCTTCAAGCTGGACAACCGCGGCACGGGCAACCGCTCGGCCAAGTTCCAGCGGGCCCTGGACCGCAAGCTGGGCACGGTGGAGGTCGAGGACCAGTTGCTGGGCGCCAGGTTCGTCCAGGGCTTGCCCTATGTCGATCCCGAGCGCCTGGGCGTAATGGGTTGGTCGTACGGCGGCTTCATGACCCTGATGCTGCTGACCGCCGAGAACACCCCGTTCAAGGCCGGCGCCGCCGGCGCTCCGCCCACCGAGTGGAGCCTGTACGACACGGCCTACACCGAGCGCTACATGGGCAAGCCCGACGAGAACAAGGCCGGCTACGCCTATTCGGACATCAACACCCGGATCGGCCGGCTCAAGCCCGGCAGCCTGCTGCTGCTGCACGGCATGGCCGACGACAACGTGATCTTCGAGAACAGCACCCGCCTGATGGCGGCGCTGCAGAAGCAGGCGATCCCGTTCGAGATGGCCCTCTACCCCGGCGAGCGCCACAGCGCCCCGGGCAGCAAGACCAAGGGCCTCAGCGTGCTGAAAACCCACCTGGCCTTCTTCGACCGCAAGCTCAAGGGTCAATAGGTCCGCCCAGCGCCCCTCGCCCGCACCCCCGCCGCGAGGGGCGCACGCCCTCCGACCTTATGTCGCAGGGTCTTCAGTCCAAGCAGTCGCTATCTTCATGGTTAACGAGGATAGCGCCATGACCAAGACTACCGACGAAGCCGTCGAATGGCTGATCGACGTCGTCCAGCAGGCGATCGAGGACGGTCGCGCCACCGCCGACGAACTGGAAGACTGGCTGCTGGCGGCGATGGCCCTGGAAGACCTGGCCCAGACCGATGAGCAGGACGCCCGCGAGGCGCGCGCCTTCACCGCCTGGACGCGCCCCAGCGCTACGCTTCACTAGGAACCTACTCAGCCGCCAGCGGCGTCCGCAGGGCCTCCAGGTCGCGGGCGGGCGGGAGGCCGTAAAGGCGACGGTATTCCCGGCTGAACTGGGACGGGCTCTGATAGCCGACCGCATAGCCGGCCTCGCCTACGTCCAGGCCTTCCAGCATCAGACGCCGCGCTTCGTAGAGTCGCAGCTGCTTCTGGTACTGCATCGGCGTCATGCCGGTGACCGCCTTGAAGTGGTGGTGCAGTGAGCTCTCGCTCATGCCGACGTGCTCGGCCAGCGCCTCGATCCGCAAGGGCCGGGCGAAGTGCTCGCGTAGCCAGGCCACCGCCCGGGTGACGCGGCGTCCCTGCCCCTCCCCGCCGACGATGTGCAGCAGCCGCGCGCCATGCGGCCCGCTCAGCAGGCGATACAGGATCTCCTGCTCGATCAGCGGCGCCATGGCCGCCACGTCCTGCGGGCGCTCCAGCAGGCGCAGCAAGCGCAGCGTGGCGTCCAGCAGTTCGGGCGAAGCCGGATTGACGGCCACGCCGCGCAGGCCGGCCGGACTGGCCCTGGCCTGCTCCGGCAGCCGCCCGATCAGCTCGGCCAGCCGAGCCGGATTGATCATCACACCCACGCACAGGTGCGGGTCGGCGTCGCTGGCCTGGGTGATCCGCGCCGTCGCCGGAAGGTCCAAAGCCACCAGCAGGCAGTCGCCGACGCCGTAGTGCAGCTCCTCGTCGCCGACGGTCAGGCACTTGCGACCGCCCGCCACCAGCCAGAACGAGGGCCGCTGGTCGACGTGCAGCCGGCCGCTGGGCGAGCAGCGACGGGTCAGATACAGCCCCTCGATCGCGGACTCGGGGCTGGCGTCGTCGGCGTAACGGGCGACCAAGTCGGCTATTTCGGCATAGATCTCGCGGGCGGCGGGCGCGTTCAAAGGCTTGGTTTTCCAGGCTTATAGGACGCCCGAGGTTTACGCCTGCGCACGCGCCCGGAAAACCGCCTTCACCGCCTTTTGCAGGATCGTGCAAGAGCTTTGCAGGATCGGCGTAACGCCGCGCGGTCGGCGCATGGCACACCACGCCTCGTCCCGGCTCTCCCCGGCCGGACCTTCCCTATTCAAGGAACATCCGAATGGCCACCGCTAAAGGCTATGCGGCGCCCGCCGCCGGCGCGCCCCTGGCTCCGTTCACCTTCGAACGCCGCGAGCCCAATCCCGACGACGTCGTCATCTCGATCAAGTACTGCGGCGTCTGCCACTCCGACATCCACATGGTCGACAACGGCTGGGGCCAGAGCGTCTATCCGATCGTCCCCGGCCACGAGATCGCCGGCGTGGTCACCGCGGTCGGCGCCAACGTCACCAGGTTCAAGGAAGGCGACCCGGTCGGCGTCGGCTGCTTCGTCGACAGCTGCGTCACCTGCAAGGCCGCTCGCGACCTGGACCGCGAGCAGTACCAGCCCGGTCTCGTCCTGACCTACAGCGGCTTCGAACCCGGCTCGGACACCCCCACCTACGGCGGCTATTCCGACCACATCGTGGTCAAGGAAGACTACGTCCTGTCGATCCCCGGCAACCTGCCGCTGGACGCCGCCGCGCCGCTGCTGTGCGCCGGCATCACCCTGTACTCGCCGCTGCGCCACTGGAACGCCGGCCCCGGCAAGAAGGTCGCGATCCTGGGCATGGGCGGCCTCGGCCACATGGGCGTCAAGCTGGCCCACGCCATGGGCGCCGAGGTGACGGTTCTCAGCCAAACCCTGTCCAAGCAGGAAGACGGACTGCGCCTGGGCGCCAGCCACTACTACGCCACCAACGATCCGAAGACCTTCGAAACCCTGGCCGACACCTTCGACCTGATCATCTGCACGGTCTCGGCGCCGCTGGACTGGGGGGCGTATCTGTCCCTGCTGAAGGTCGACGGGACGATGGTCCTGGTCGGGGCGCCGGAAGAGCCCGCGCAGCTGAACGCCTTCGCCCTGATCCCCGGCCGTCGCACCCTGGCCGGCTCGATGATCGGCTCGATCAAGGAAACCCAGGAGATGCTCGACTTCTGCGGCGAAAAGAACATCGTCGCCGACATCGAGACGATCTCGATCGACCAGATCAACGAGGCCTACCAGCGCATGCACAGGAGCGACGTGCGCTACCGCTTCGTGATCGACATGGCGACGCTTTAAGAGCGCGAGGGCTGGCGGCCTACCGCGGCTTCCAGCCCTCGGCGATCACGGCGATCTGCTTGTCCATCACCGCCGACATCTCGGCCGCCGGCAGGGTCCCGCCGGCCGCGGCCGCCATCCGGTAGTTCCAGGCGTAGGCGGCCTTCAGGGTGTCGACCACCAGCTGCAGATCCAGTTCAGCGCGGACCTCGCCCTTGCGCACGCCTTCGGCCAGCACATCCAGCAGCATCTGGTTCAGGCGCGGATTGCGGCCGTAAGGCGTGACGCCCGGGTCGTTGTTGGGATTGTAGGACGAGGCGACGTGGGCGAGGAACAGCTTCACTCGCCGGGTCTCGAACTCGTAGTGGATCGCGAAGATCGAGCACAGGCGATCGGCCGTGCTGCCCCGCAGGAACGGCACCACCCGGTCGAACTCGGCATAGAGCTCGGTCAGGCGATGATTCATCACATGGCTCAGCACCTCCGCCTTGGAGGCGAAGGTGGTGAACACGCTGCCGACCGAAACCCCCGCCCGCTCCGCGATGGCGCGAATGGTGGTCTCGTCGTAGCCGACATCATTGAACAGGTCGCGCGCCGCCTCGAGAACCTTCTCTCGCGTCGCCGCCTTCTGATCGTCTCTTACGCCCACGCACGTCCCCCTCGAACACGCCAGCGTCGTTGTCCCTCAGACGCTCCGTTCCCCCGAACGGAGCGCCCAGTTACCTCGTCAGGCGCGCGCGCCTGCGAAGATGACTTTCAGTTGTTCCGAAAGCCGCGCCAGCAGAGCTTCCACCGACCAACCGTCGTAGACGGCGCGGCGATAGTTGGCGACATACACGTCCCACGTGATTTCCGCCAAGAGCTTAGCGTCGATATCTTTCTTCAACTGGCCTTCGTCGACGCCGCGTTGCAGCGCATCGCCGATCAGGCGGAAGATGTGCTTCAGATCGGTGCGGGCGCGGCGCTCGGCGGCTTCCGAGCGGGTCCACGACACGGCGATGCTGGCGCGCAGCAGCGGCAGCTGCTCGACGTGGAAGCCGTAGGCGACGGCGAACAGGCCCAGCAGGGCCTCGTCGACGGTCTTGGCGTTGCGCGACGCCTGGGTCATCTGGGCGTAGATGACTTCGTAGTCGGCGGTCAGGATCTCCTCGAACAGCTCCGACTTGTCGGCGAAGCTGGCGAACACGGCGCCGGTCGACATGCCGGCGGCCTGCGCGATGTCTCGGATGGTGGCGCCTTCGTAGCCGCGCTCGCTGAACAGGCGGCGGGCGGCGGCCAGGACGCGCTCACGGGTGCGCTGCTTGGCCAGGGCCCGGCGAGTCAGCTTCACCGGCGAGTCGGTGGCGGACTCGATATTGACGGACACAAAGCTCATGCGGCGGCCTCCAGGCGGGCGAGAGCGGCTTCGGCGCGCTTCTCGAATTCAATGCAATACTCATCGACGACGTTCTGAAGAACGTCGGCGTAACGACGGGCCAGCTGACGACCATCCTGCGCGGCGTCGCGCAGGTCGGTGATCAGCTGGCGAACTTCGGCCATGGCCTCTTCGCGATCGGACGCGGAGAGCGCGGCGGCGTTCGCGAGGCGAGCGCTCATTGCGGTTATCTCCTGTCCCCCGAGTGGAGTGGGTAAGGCGCTGAACCGATCGCGGCGGGGGAGGTTGATCGTGTTCAACGAACGCACACTGAAAAATAGGAAGCGGGCGCAATAACGCCAGGGGAAAGGCATTGCAACCGCGAAAATGAACTTAGATCGCCGAACAAAGGGCGGGCCCTACACATATGGGAGCGCTTTCAAAGCGTCACTGCGACAAATGCGCTCATCGAACATGTTCGCCGAATTAGCTCAACGGACAGTGGTCGAGGAACCGAGGCGCACGCTTGCAGCTCGAGCTTGGGCGACGCCCTTACGGCTCCGGGATCTATGGCGTGGCGGGTCCGTCCGGCCTATCTTCCACGCCCATGAACCACGTCTTCGACTTCCTCGTTCCCGCCGCGCTGATCGCGGTTCTGGTCGCCCTGGCGGCGGGCCTCTACGCCCTGTTCCGCGGGGGCGACTTCGGCCGGTCCTATTCGAACAAGCTGATGCGGCTGCGCGTGCTCCTGCAGTTCATCGCCATCATCGTCCTGGTCGCCGCCGCCTTCTGGTGGCGCAAGGGCGCGTAGGACCCTACGCCGCTTCGCATAACGGGAGTCCGCGACCGATGGTCACGCTGAACCGCATCTATACCCGCACCGGCGACGGCGGCTCGACTCGCCTGGCGACTGGCGCGCCCGTCAGCAAGGCCTCGCTTCGGGTCGAGGCCTATGGCGGCGTCGACGAGACCAACGCCGCCATAGGCCTGGCTCGCCAGCACACCGGCGGCGACGCCGTGCTCGACGCCATTCTGGAGCGGATTCAGAACGACCTGTTCGATCTCGGCGCCGACCTCGCTACGCCCGAGCAGCATGGCAAGCCCGAATGGGAGCCGCTGCGCATCCTGGACGGTCAGGTCGAGCGACTGGAGCGCGAGATCGATCAGCTAAACGGCGAGATGGCGCCTCTCACCTCTTTCGTCTTGCCGGCCGGCTCGGCGGCGGCCGCCGCCTTGCACATGGCGCGCACCGTCTGCCGTCGGGCTGAGCGGACCTGCGTGGCGTTGTCGGAGACCGAGGGCGAGATCGTCGGCAAGCCGGCGATCAAGTACCTGAACCGCCTGTCGGACCTGCTGTTCGTCGCCGCCCGCTGGAGCAACGACAAGGGCAAGGCGGACGCCCTATGGAAGCCGGGCGCGACGCGGTAGGCGTTCCTTTTTATTTCTTCTCGGGCGTCGCGACTGGAGCGGCCTTATCCGCAGCCTTCGGCGGCTCAGCCGGCGCCGGCGCGTCCGGCTTCTCGCCGTTGATCGGCGGCAGGCCCGCCGGACGGCGCGTCAGGGTCTCGATGGGATAGATCGTCGCGCACTTCAGCCATTTGCCCGCCCAGGCCCCGCCGCGCGCCTCGCAACGTTCCTTCGGCCAGACCCACAGGCCGTGGTAAGCTAGGACCCCGGCGCTGCCGAGCAGGAACAGGCCCAGGAAGATGTACTTCAGGCGGGTGAAAGTCTTGTTCATGGCGGCCCCTTACCGTCTTTCCGTCCTTAAGGGAATTGGCCGCAACGCGCCCCGTCCGAAGGCCATGCGAGCACGGACGCAACAAAATCGTACAATCGTTTGAACGTAAGCGCGGTTATTGCATTACGCTTACGCAAAGGGAAACTTGCATTGCGGCGCCGAACGGGTAAGTCGGTGGCCAACCACGAGAAAAATCAGCCTGGAGGCGGTGGAAACCGATGAAGGTCCTAGTCCCGGTCAAACGGGTTATCGATTACAACGTGAAGGCCCGCGTGAAGGCGGACCAGACGGGTGTCGACCTGGCGAACGTCAAGATGTCGATGAACCCCTTCTGCGAGATCGCGGTCGAGGAAGCCGTGCGCCTCAAGGAGAAGGGCGTGGCGACGGAGGTCGTCATCGTCAGCATCGGCCCCGCTCAGGCCCAAGAAACGATCCGCACGGCCTTGGCCATGGGCGGCGACCGCGGGATCCTGATCACCTCCGACGCCGATATCGAGCCCCTGGGCGTGGCCAAGCTGCTGGCCGCCGTGGTCGCCGAGGAAAATCCCAACCTGGTAATCATGGGCAAGCAGGCGATCGACGGCGACAACAACGCCGTCGGCCAGATGCTGTCGGCCCTGCTGGGCTGGCCGCAAGCCACCTACGCCTCGGCCGTCGAAGTGTCGGGCTCGAGCGCCAAGGTCACCCGCGAAGTCGACGGCGGCCTGCAGACCCTGGATGTCGACCTGCCTGCCGTGATCACCGCCGACCTGCGCCTGAACGAGCCGCGCTACGCCAGCTTGCCCAACATCATGAAGGCCAAGAAGAAGGAAATCGCCAGCAAGACCGTCGCCGACTACGGCGTCGACGTCGCGCCGCGCCTCAAGGTCGTCAAGGTCACCGAACCCGCCAAGCGTTCGGCGGGCGTCAAGGTGGAAACCGCCGCCGACCTGGTCTCGAAACTCAACACCGCGGGGGTGCTGTAATGGCTGTTCTCGTCGTCGCCGATAACGACAACGCGCACCTGCGCGACGGCACCCACAAGACTGTCACCGCCGCCCAGAAGATCTCGGGCGACATCGATGTCCTGGTGCTGGGCAAGGGCGTCTCGGGCGTCGCCGCCGAGGCCGCCAAGATCGCCGGCGTCCGCAAAGTCCTGGTCGCCGAGTCCGACGCCCTGGGCCACGGCATCGCCGAGGCCGAGGCTGACGCGGTTCTGACGCTCGCGGGCAACTACGACGCCATTCTGGTTCCCGCCACCTCGGGCGGCAAGAACTTCGCCCCGCGCGTCGCCGCCAAGCTGGACGTCGCCCCGATCAGCGACATCGTCGAGGTCGTCTCGGCCGACACCTTCACGCGCCCGATCTATGCCGGCAACGCGCTGGAGACCGTCCAGTCGTCGGACGCCAAGAAGGTGATCACCGTCCGTCCGACCGCCTTTGCGGCGGCGGGCGAAGGCGGCAGCGCCTCGGTGGAAACCGTCAGCGGCGCCGATGCGGCCAAGACCCGCTTCGTCAGCGAAGAGATGGTCAAGTCCGACCGTCCGGAACTGGCCGCGGCCAAGATCGTCGTCTCGGGCGGTCGCGCCATGGGTTCGGCCGAGGAGTTCCAGCGCGTGATCGAGCCGCTGGCCGACAAGCTGGGCGCCGCCGTCGGCGCCTCGCGCGCGGCCGTCGACGCCGGCTACGCCCCGAACGACTACCAGGTCGGCCAGACGGGTAAGGTCGTGGCCCCGCAGCTGTACGTCGCCATCGGCATCTCGGGCGCCATCCAGCACCTGGCCGGGATGAAGGATTCCAAGGTGATCGTCGCGATCAACAAGGACGCCGACGCCCCGATCTTCCAAGTGGCTGACTACGGCCTGGTCGCCGACTACAAGACGGCCGTGCCGGAGCTGATGGACGCCCTGACGGCGGCGGGTAAGTAAGCCTACGGCCGCAAGGCCCTGAAAAACGAAAGGCCCGGAGGTTATCCTCCGGGCCTTTTTGCTGGGCGGACACGGGATCAGCGCACAGTGTGCGGCGTGATGCCCTCGGCCCAGGCGAAGTTGTCGTGGGTCAGCAGCGGAGCCTTCACGGCGGCGCCAGTGAACAGGGCGAGCGTCAGCGCGCCCGCGAGAAACAGGGTCTTGATCATCGTCCGTCCTCGAAAGGTGTGTGGGGCAAGGGCGGCGCCGCGATGAGGACCATGCCAAAACTGCCGGCGCTTTACGAACGATGCTATCTGCGGGAAGTTGTGAGACAGGCTAACATCCCAGGTTCCTCAGCATGCGCCTGCCGCCCTTCTCATCGCTGGTCGCCCTGGAGGCCGCCGCGCGCCACAAGAGCTACAGCCGCGCGGCCCAGGAGCTGTTCGTGACTCACGGCGCGGTCAGCCAGCAGGTCCGCAAGCTGGAGGAAGAGCTGGGAGTCCAGCTGTTCGCTCGCCGCGGCAATCAGATGGAGCCCACGGCCACCGGCGCGGCCCTGGCCGCCCGGGTCGGCGAGGCGATGGCCACCCTGCGCCAGGGTGTCGACAGCGCCCGCCGCGCCGCCAGCGGCCCGATCGTCATCTCCGCCGGTCCGGCCTTCGCTACCAGTTGGCTGTCGCCCCGATTGGCGCGCCTGTCGATGGAGACGGGCGAACTGGACCTGACGATCCGGGTCGAGGACCGGGTCGCGGACCTGGCCACCGATGGCGTCGACGTCGCCCTGCGCTACGGGATCGGCCCATGGGCGGGCATGGAGTCGGTCCGGCTGATGGACGAGCGCATCTTTCCAGTGTGCAGCCCATCGCTACTGGCCCGCTATCCGATCGAGAAACCCGAGGACCTGCTCTCGGCGCCGCTGCTGCGCCACACCGACCTGCCCTGGTCGGTGTGGTTTCGCGCCATGGGCGTCGAGCCGCCGGAACAGCGGCCGGCCCTGGGCTTCGACGGCTCGGCCATGATGCTGGACGCCGCCACGCAAGGGCTGGGCTTCGCCCTAGCGCGCGGCGGCTACGCCAAGCGCGACCTGGACGAAGGCCGCCTGGTGCGCCCGCTCCCGGGATCGATCGACGTCGAGACCGGCCACAACTTCGTCTGGCGCGCCGAGAACCCGAAGCTGCCGCGCATTCTCAAGCTGCGGGACTGGTTCCTCAAGGCGACGGAGGACGATCGCGCGCGGTGACGCCTGAACCCAGCTTGACTTCCGTAGCGAAAGAAAACGAACCTCGTCGTCATGACCCGCTACACCGACCTCGTCGCCGCCATCACCGCCACCGACGCCGGCTACGCCGCTCATGTCCCCGACGACTGGAAACAGGGCCGCACCACCTATGGCGGGCTGTCGGCGGCGCTGTGTGTCGAAGCCGCCCAGCGGGCCTTTCCCGAGGCCCCGCCCCTGCGTTCGGCCCAGTTCGCCTTCGTGGGACCGGCCGCCGGCGAACTGGCGATCGGGGTCAAGGCGCTGCGCCAGGGCAAGTCGACCCTGTTTGCGGCCGTCGATCTGGTCGGCGAGCAGGGCGTGGCGACCCATGGAACCCTGACCTTCGGGAACGAACGCCAGTCGCACGTCCCCGCCCATGACGACGTCCCCTGCCCCGCCGTCGCCCCGCCCGACCGTTGCGAGCCCTTCCACAAGGGCGACACCAGCCAGGCGCCCAGCTTCATCCGCCAGTTCGAGTTCCGCGTCGCCGGTGGCGGCCGGCCAGGCACGGGCGAGCCGCCGGAATATCTGCTGTGGATCCGCCACCGCGACGAGGCCGCCCGCTCCCTGTCGGCCCTAGTCGCCCTGGGCGACGCCCCGCCGCCGCCGGCCATGACCCTATTCCAGAAGTTCGGTCCGATCTCGACCATGACCTGGTCGCTGGACGTCGTCGGCCTGCCTCAGGAGGACGACAATGGCTGGCGTCTGCTGCGCAGCCGGGCCGAGACCATCGGCGACGGCTATTCCACCCAGGAGATGCACCTGTGGGACAGCCAAGGCCGGCCGCTGATCCTGGCGCGACAGAACGTGGCGATCTTCGTCTGATCGCGCACGCCCCTTCTCCAAGCTTATTGGCGGACGCGGATTTTTGACCTCATCCTGCCTCCCGCGCCACGCGGGAGTCGCGGTCGCGTCCGGGGAAACGTCCATGACCAAGTTCGCCCATCTGGCCGGCGCCGCCGCCATCGCCCTCATCGCGGGAACGGCCTGCGCCCAGACCGCCGAGGAAACGACCAAGGGCTACCTGGCGGTGATCAAGGACAAGAACCCCGTCCTCAACGCCGTCATCGCCACCAACCCCCACGCCCTGGCCGACGCCCGGGCCCTGGACGCCGAACGCAAGGCCGGCAGGATCCGCTCGCCGCTGCACGGCGCGCCAATCCTGCTGAAGGACAATATCGAGAGCGCCGACGACACGGCCACCACCGCCGGCTCGCTGGCGCTGAAGGACAATGTCACCGGCCGCGACGCGCCGATCGTCAAGCGTCTGACCGACGCGGGCCTGGTCATCCTGGGCAAGGCCAATCTGTCGGAATGGGCCAACATCCGCTCGCCCAAGTCGATCAGCGGTTGGAGCGCGGTGGGCGGCACGGTGCGCAACCCCTATGTCCTGGACCGCAGCGCCTGCGGCTCGTCCAGCGGCTCGGGCGCGGCGGTGGCCGCCGGCCTCGCCCCGCTGGCCATCGGCACCGAGACCGACGGCTCGATCACCTGCCCGGCGGCGATCAACGGCCTGGTCGGCCTCAAGCCCACGGTCGGCCTGGTCTCGCGCACCCACATCGTCCCGATCAGCCACAGCCAGGACACCGCCGGCCCGATGACCACCGCGGTCGAGGACGCGGCCAAGGTGCTGACCGTGATCGCCGGCAGCGATCCCGCCGACCCCGCCACCAGGGAAGCCGACGCCCACAAGACCGACTACGCCGCCGGCCTCTCCAAGGACGCCCTGAAGGGCGTGAAGCTGGCGGTGGCGCGGTTCTATACCGGCTATTCGCCCAAGACCGACGCGGTGTTCGAGCGGGCCCTGAAGGAACTCCAGGCCCAGGGCGCCATCCTGGTCGAGGTGAAGGACTTCGACGAAGGCCCGATCGGCAAGGCCGAGGGCGTGGTGCTCTACACCGAGCTGAAGGCCGACATGGCCGCCTACCTGGCCTCGACCGATCCGAAGAAGGTGAAGAGTCGCACGCTGGCCGACCTGATCGCCTTCAACAAGGCGACCCCCAAGGAGCTGGAGTGGTTCGGCCAGGAGACCTTCGAGAAGGCCGAGCAGACCAAGGGCCTCTCCGATCCCGACTATCTGAAGGCCCTGGCCGACTCCAAGCGGCTGGCCGGGCCGGAGGGGATCGACAAGATCCTCAGGGACACGGGGGCTGCCGCCATCGTCGCCCCGACCACTGGTCCGGCCTGGACCATCGACCCGCTGAACGGCGACAATTACGGCGGCTCGTCGACCACCCTGCCCGCCGTCGCCGGCTATCCGCACCTGACCGTGCCGATGGGCGACGTCACCGGCCTGCCGGTCGGCCTGTCCTTCATCGGCCCGGCCTGGAGCGAAAAGCTGCTGCTGAACCTTGGCTATGCCTACGAGCAGGCGACGCATCATCGCAAGCCACCGGCTTTTCTGAAGACCATCGCGCCTTAACGGCGCTGAGGCGATCGCCTCATAGACCTCAACGGCGATCACCCCTAGGTTGACCACCTTGACGCCCAACCCCAATCGTATTACGCCTGTAATTAATAATGGCGATGGGCAAGGAGATCGGCCATGGTTCGCCGAGGACTTCGCGTCGCGGGCGCCAGCCTGCTGTCTCTGCTCATGGCTGGCGCGACACCGGCCTCCGCCATGCCCCCGCCGGGCGACGGCGTCGCCACGCCCGAGGCCTGCGCGGCGTTGGGCTTCCCGAACAACTCGGTCGGCGATGTCCGCGTCTCGGGCGTCGCCAAGCGCAAAACCCCTGTGAACGGCGCGCCCGTGATGGCCTATGCCGCGCCGGGAGCGCCGCCTCCACCACCTCCTCCTCCCCCTCCTCCACCACCGGCGAACATGACGCCGCCCCCGCCGCTGCCGATTCCGCAGGTGGAAAGGCGCGTCGCGCCCGCCATCATCAGCGGCTCGCCACGCGTCCCTACCGACACCGAGCGCTATCCCGGCGCCGTCGCCAATCCGGTCAAGCGCGTGACGGACGAGCCGGTCTCGACCTTCTCGATCGATGTCGACACGGCCGCCTACGCCAACACCCGTCGCTTCCTCAACGACGGCGTCGCTCCGCCGCGCGACGCCATCCGGGTCGAGGAACTGATCAACTACTTCGACTATGGCTACGCCCGGCCCGCCAGCGCCGAGACGCCGTTCCGCGCCGCCGTGGCGGTCGCGCCCTCGCCCTGGTCCAGGGAGCGCCAGATCCTGCACATCGGCCTGCAGGGCTATGCCGCCCCGCGCGCCGACGCCCCGCCGCTGAACCTGGTCTTCCTGGTCGACACCTCGGGCTCGATGATGGGTCCTGACCGCCTGCCGCTGGCCCGCAAGGCGCTGAACGTGCTGATCGACCAGCTGCGGCCGCAGGACCGGGTGGCCATGGTCGCCTATGCGGGTTCGGCCGGAGCGGTGCTGGCCCCGACCGACGGCCGCTCAAAGCTGAAGATGCGCTGCGCTCTCCAGGCTCTGCAGGCAGGCGGCTCCACGGCCGGCGGCCAGGGCCTGGAACTGGCCTACGCCCTGGCCAGGCAGAACTTCGACAAGAAGGCCGTCAACCGGGTGATCCTGATGACCGACGGCGACTTCAATGTCGGCATCGCCGAGCCGGCGCGGCTCAAGGACGTGGTGGCCGACCAGCGCAAGAGCGGCGTCTACCTTTCGGTCTATGGCTTCGGCCGGGGCAATTACAACGACGTGATGATGCAGGCCCTGGCCCAGAACGGCAACGGCGTGGCGGCCTATGTCGACACCCTGAACGAGGCCCGCAAGCTGCTGCGCGACGACTTCCAGGCCAGTCTGTTCCCGATCGCCGACGACGTGAAGATCCAGGTGGAGTTCAACCCAGTCCGGGTCAGCGAGTATCGGCTGATCGGCTATGAGACGCGTCTGCTGAACCGCGAGGACTTCAACAATGACCAGGTCGACGCCGGAGAGGTCGGGGCCGGGGCGTCGGTGACGGCGCTGTACGAGATCACCCCGGCCGGCGCGCGGCCTTCGTCGGATCCGCTGCGCTATGGCGACAAGAAGCCCGCCGCGCCGGCCGGCATGTCGGGCGAGCTGGCCTTCCTGAAGGTGCGTTACAAGCCGCCCGGCGGGACGACGTCCAAGCTGATCGAGCGCCCGATCGGCAAGGCTGACGCCTATGCCACGCTGGCGGCGGCGCCGGAGTCGACCCGCTTCGCCGTCGCGGTGGCGGCCTATGGCCAGAAGCTGCGCGGCGATCCGTGGCTTGACGAGCGCTTCGATTGGCCCGCGATCACCGCCTTGGCGCAGAGCGCGCGCGGCGAGGATCCTGACGGCCTGCGGGCCGAGTTCGTCCAGCTGACCAAGGCGGCGCGGGACGTGAAGGCGCGGTGATCCGCGCCTTCCAGGGCCTCTACGGCCAAGGCCCCTACGGAATGCGCGGCCGGATCGTGTCGATCGGCGGCGGGGGCGGCGTCACCTGGTCGGCGCGCGGCGCGACGGGCGGCGGCGGGCCGACCGGGCCGGGATGATACGGCGGATAATAGGGCCGCCCGCAGGCCGCCAAGGTGAATGCGGCCAGGCTCAGAGCCAGGATCGGTCTCAGCATCGCGGATCGCCGCGCCCCGGCTGCTGGCCGCCGAGCCCCAGGCCCGAACGGAAGCAGCGGTTCTCGTAGCGTGGATCCCATATTTCGGTGCGGCCGTCGCTGCGGGTAAACTGGTAGCGCTCGCCCCTGTCGTCGCGGCCTGAGACGCTGATCTGGCCCGGACGGTCCGAGGTGACGCCGTACGACTCGCCGGTGACGCCGTCCACCGCGCAGGATGAAACCAGCCCCGGGCGGCTGAGGTCCCCATTCAGGGCCGCGGCCGACCCCGTCTGGGCGTTGAAGGCCGATATCGACGTGGCGCCGCCACGCTGGCCGCCGACGAACACCTGGGAACCCGTGGTGCTGTCATAGGTCATGATGTCCGGCGCCTGGCCCGTCAAGGGCGCGCCGCAGACCTGGCGACCGCCGCCGTGCAAGGGAGCGGCGTAGCCGCCCTGCTGAGCCCAGGCCTGGGCGCCGGCCAGGGTCGAGGCGGCGACGAGCGCGGCGGCGACGCCGCGAACCAGCTTGCTCATTTGGGAGCTCCCCCTCTTTGCGGCGCGGGACCGCCAGCCAGGCCCGCCGCGGCGGCGTCATCGGCCAGCTCCGGCGGCGCATGGGCGGCGGTGACCCGCGGAGCCGCGCCAATTGCGTTGGCGGGCCAGTAGGTGTCGTAGTCCAGGCGGGCGCGGTCGCGCTGGGTGCGGTACAGCTCAGGCGCCTCGAACCACGGGCGGCAGGTCAGTTCGCCGTCGAAGAAGCCGCTGACCAGGGTCTTGCAGCCCTCCGGACGGGCGTAGATGCGGTTGTCCACGGCGCGGATCTGGCCGCCTGCGTCGGCATAGACGCCCGAGCGCATGACGCCCACGATCTTGTTGTTGCTGGCATAGGCCACGCCCGAGGCGACGTAGAGGCCGACATCGACCGCCTCCAGCTCGCCCTCGTTGAGGCGCAGGTTGGCGTTTTCGACCGTCACCGCCCAGTCGCTGTCGCGGACCACGGGACGCAGCAGCGTCGTCTCGTCGCCTCCGCCGATGTAGACGCCGCGCGAGAAGCCGTCGACGTACAGGCCGTCGATGGTCACCAGCTGCTGGCGGTTCATGCCGCTGATCACGAAGCCGGCCGAGTTGCGGGTGCGCGACGAGCCGGTCCAGTCGCCCAGGCGGACGATGCGGATGTCGCGCAGGCGGCTGTCGCCCGTCGTCTCGAAGGCGCCGCCGATCGCCGTGGCGGCGATCTCGACGTCCGAGGCCATGATCGTGCCGGTGGCCTTGACCACCGCCGAGCGGGTGCGGCCGATGAAGACGGCGCCCGACAGCTCGATGCGGCTGTCGCCGATGTCGAAGGCCGAAGCGTCGCCGTCGTAGCGGACAGACACGTCCTTCAGGGCGATCTCGGTAGCGCGACCGACGATGCACGAGGCCGAGCCGCCACGGCGGGACTCGATGCCCAGCCCCTCCAGCACCACGAACTGCACGCCCGGCGCGATCTTGATGCAGGGCTGATCGGCCGGCGCGACCAGGATCGGACGTCCCGGACCCGGCGTGTAGTTGCGGACCACGATCGTCACCGACTGGGTGATGTTCAGCGAGTCGACGCAGGCCCCGCCGTTCGACGAGGTCAGGGTCAGGGTGTCGCCGTCATAGAGGCGCGCCAGGGTATCCGAGACCTGGCCCGGATAGGCGTAGTCGCAGTTGATCTCACGCGGGACGTAGCGGCCATAGCCGTTGCCATTGCCGTAACCGCCGCCATTGCCCAGCACGCAGCGTCCGCTTCGCGAGCGATAGTAGCCGCGCGCGCAGGGTTTGGGCTTGGCGTAGCGGACCTTGCAGCCGTTCGACAGGTTCGGCTGGATCAGCAGGCCGAAGCACGGGCGGATCTGCTGGTCGATCTTGGCGTCGGGCGAGGCGAAGGCGGCCTCGGGCGCAGCGGCCGCCACGCCCAGGATTAGGGCGGCCCAAAGCGCCATCAGGCGGCTGAGGCGCAGCATCAGTAGTTCCCTTCGTTGTACGGGCGGGCGTTGCGGTCGGGACCGGGGGCGTCCTGCCTCAGGTCGCGATCGTCGGCGCGCGGGCCCCGGTCGTAGTCGCCGCCGCCATAGGGGCCGGGGCGAACGGGCCGGTCGCCCGGCGCCCGCGGCGGACGCGAGACCTGGGCCAGCAGCTGCTGCAGGCGCTGGGCCGACGGCTTGAATCCCGCCAGCGCCCCATCGATCTGGTAGACCACCGCCTTGGCGCGGTCCTGGTCGGCCACGCCCTGCAGGCCGAGAGAGAAATAGGTCGACATGGCGTACTTGGCCTCGGCCGAGCCCTGGCGTTCGGCTTCCTCGTACCAGTGATAGGCGCGGGCATAGTCGCGCGGCACGCCCACGCCTTCGGAGTACATGACCGCCAAAACCAGCTGGGCCTTGGACGAGCCGTTGACCGCCGCGTATTGGATGGCCCGCACCTTCTCGATCGGCGACAGCCGGCCGGTGTTCGGCCGGCCGATCATGCCTTGGAAGGTCTGGGCGTCTGTCATGCTCAGAAGCTTCTCATCGAGAATCGGCGACGGAATGACCCGCAGATAGGTCAGGGCCTCGGCCACGTGGACGAACGGCAGCTCGTAGATGCGCGACAGGGCCGCCTCGCGGGTCTCGCCCGACAGGTCCGACTCGTCGGAGTGCGGCACCCCCGAGTCCGGCGATTCCGGCGGATAGAATTCGTACGGCGGGATCCAGCGCTTGGCCTTGGTCTCGACGAACGAGCCGTAAGAGGCCCGCTGCGGCGAGCTGCGCTCGAAGTCCTTGAGCATGACATAGGCCGACACATCGCCGGTCTGCACCGCCAGGTAGTTGTAAAGATAGGCGTCGACATCGTTGCGGCGAAACAGGTCCAGGGCCGCCGGCGCGCCGGGCTGGCTGGGCTTGCCGTAGGCCTCGATGGCCTGGAGGTTGTCGGACGGCTCGCCATAGGGGCCGAAATAGGCGTCGTGGATCCGCGCCAGGGTCCGGAACCCGTCCGCGCCTTGCGCCGACAGGATGTAGATCACGCGGTTGCGGACCTTCTCGCGCTCTTCGGTCGACATGCGCGACAGCTGGCGGTCCAGCGCGCCATAGGCGTTGCGGCGCTCGAAGGCGCGACAGTCGTCGAACCGCGAGACAGCGCGCGATTCCTTGCCGCGACGCTCATAGGCCGCGATCGGCGCGTAGCCGCCGGAATTGGCCAGGGCCATGGCGTACCAGACGGCCGCCTCGACCGGATCCTCGAGGTTCTTGTCGACGGCGCGCTGGCCCTCGTAGCGGCGGGCCAGCTCCAGTTGGGCGAAAAAGTCGCCGCGGAAGCCGCCCTGGCGCAGGGTGCGAATCTCCTGCTGCTGCTGATTGAACTGGCCCGAGACGCCTTGGGCCGCCTGCGGACGGGGGCAAGCGCTGGCCCGCTTGTGGAACCAGACGCTGGGCCCGGTGTCGCAACCGACCAGGGGAATCACGACTGCGGCGACCAGCGCGCCCACGGGGGCGCGGCGCAGCAACGCGGCGCGACCGGCAAAAGCCCGCTCGGCCGCGTCACGGAGCATTCCGAGGCGCGCGAATGCGTCGCCGGCCTGGCGCATGAATCCCCCTTCAGCGGCCGCCGTTAACCATAAAACAATGATCTCTCATGTGCCCGGCCGCGGGTACTGTCAAGGTCGGCTCAACCCATCCGGGGATGAAGACTTTGTCACGACGGACAGGGATCGCCTGACAGGCGAATTCCCAGAAATTTTCCGGCGTTGAGCCGTGTCCGGAACATCAAGAAATGCTGCAAGCAACGTCGATGAGCCGGCGGCTGATCTCGCCAGCCGCCGACTTGCCCGCGATCGGGCGCGACGAAGATTCGACGAATTCAGCGCCCGGTCGGCATGTCCTTGAAAGGCGCGTCCTTGTCGACGCGGACGTCGCCCGGCAGGCCCAGCACACGCTCGGCGATGATGTTCTTGAGGATCTCGTCGGTGCCGCCTGCGATGCGCAGGCCAGGAGCCCACATCAAGCTCTGCTGGAACGCCGCTTCGGCCGGGGCCTGATCGGGATCGACAAGGATCCCGTACTGATCCTCCATCTCGACGGCGGTGTTGGCCAGGTCCTGCAACTGGTTGGCCGAGATGATCTTGCCGATCGAACTCTCCGGCCCCGGCGTCTGGCCGCGCGAAAGGGCGGTCATGGTGCGGAAGCGGGTGAACTTCAGCCCCTCGGACTGGACGTACCAGTCGGCCAGCTTCTCGCGGAAAGCCTGGTCCTTCAGCGCCGGACCGGCAGCGCCCGATAGCTGGCGGGCCAGCTTCATGATCTCGCGATAATTCGGTCCAGCCGAGCCGCCGACCGCCAGGCGCTCGTTCATCAGGGTGACGAGGGCGACTTTCCAGCCCTCACCGACCTCGCCCAGCCGCTGGCTGTCCTTGACCCGCAGGTCGGTGAAATAGACCTCGTTGAATTCGCGTCCGCCCGACATCTGGTGGATCGGCCGGCACTCGACCGCCGCGTCCTTCATGTCGATCCAGAACATGGTCAGGCCCTTGTGCTTGGGCACATCCGGATCCGTTCGGGTCAGCAGGATGCCGTAGTCGCAATAATGGGCGCCGGTGGTCCAGACCTTCTGGCCATTGATCACCCACTCATCGCCGTCGCGCACGGCGCGGGTGCGCAGCGCGGCGACATCCGAGCCGCCGGCCGGTTCGGAGAACAGCTGGCACCAGATCTCCTCGCCGCGCACGGCCGGGCCGACGAAGCGCTTCTTGGTGTCGCCGTCGGCGAAGGCCATGACCGTGGGCACGCACATGCCCAGGCCGATCGTGAAGTAGCCGTAGCCCAGGCCGGCCTTGGTCTCTTCCTGGGCGAAGATCACCGACTGGATCGGCGTGCCGCCGCCTCCGCCGATGGCCGCGGGCCAGGTGATGCAGGCATAGCCGGCGCCCGCCTTGGTCGCCTGCCAGTCCTTGGCGGCGGCCATGTGCTGGGGCGTGTTCGGCTTCAATTCGCCCCACTTGGCGCGGTGGGCGGCGGCGTTCTCGGCGAGCCAGGCGCGGGCCTTTTCGCGGTAGGCGGCTTCTTCGGGGGAGTCGTTGAAATCCATGGTCCCTACTCCCCTAAGCCGCGTTCTTCTGTTCGAGCTGGGCCACCAGCCGTTCCTTCCAGACCTTGGGCGCGCCGGCGACCAGGCTGAGTTGCCGCGAACGGCGATAGTAGAGGTGGCAGTCGACGTCCCAGGTGAAGCCCATGCCGCCGTGCACCTGGATGCTTTCCTTGCTGGCGAACCAGTAGGCCTCCGAAGCCGCGATCCGTGCGGCCGCCGCCGCGATCGGCAGCTCCGGCGCGTCGTCGTTCAAGGCCCAGGCGCCGTAATAGGCGTTGGAGCGAGCGACCTCGTTCTTGACGTACATGTCGGCCAGCTTGTGCTTGATCGCCTGGTAGCCGGCGATCACGCGACCAAAGGCGTAGCGGCCCAGGGCGTACTCCTTGGCCATCTCCAGGCAGCGGTCGGCGCCGCCCAGCTGTTCGAAGGCCAGGAGCACGGCCGCGCGGTCCAGGATCGCCTGGAGGATTTCGAAGCCGGCGCCTGCCTCGCCCACCCGTTCCGCGGCCGCGCCGTCGAAGGCGATCTTGGCCACGCCGCGGGTCGGGTCGAGGCTCTTCAGGGTCTCGCGGGAAACGCCCGCGCCGGTCAGGTCGACCAGGAACAGGCCCGGCCGCCCGCCCTCGCTGGCCAGCACCAGGGCCGTGTGCGCCACGTCGCCGTCAGTGACCGGAATCTTGGTTCCGAACAGCTTGCCGCCCTCCACGCGCGCGGTCAGGGTCGCCGGCCCGATCACGCCGGGCCCCTCCGAGGTCGCCAGGCAGCCGATCAGTTCGCCGGCGGCGATGCGCGGCAGGATGGCCGCCTTCTGGGCGTCACTGCCGTGGGCCAGGACCCCCTCGGCGAGGACATAGACCGTCGAGGCGAACGGGATCGGCGCAACGGCGCGGCCCAGCTCCTCGGCGATGGCGCACAGTTCGACGCGTCCCAGGCCCAGGCCGCCGTGCGCCTCGGGGATGCAGGCGCCCAGCCAGCCCTGCTCGGCCACGCCCCTCCACAGGGTCTCGTCGAACGAGCGGTCGGGATTGTCGAGCACGCCGCGCACGACCGCCACGCCGCAATGGGCGGCGAGGAACTTCCGCGCCTCGTCCTTCAGGAACTTCTGGTCGTCCGAATAGTCGAAATCCACGCGCGGCCTCCCTGGACGCGGCTCTCTCGCGGCCGGTCTCGGGAGACACACTGAACGACGTTCACGCGAAGGGAAAGATTGACCCGGCGTCAAGAATTTCAGGTTCTTATGCCGATCTTCAGATGTTATCGGACGTTACCTAGCGGCATGGCCAAGACCGTCTTCCAGAAGAACCAGAGGGTGTGGGTCGAGAGCGTCGGCTGCTGGGCGACGGTCGACAAGATCGTGCCCATCTGGGCCAAGGGCTTCGACGAGCCGGTGCGGGTGACCTACGACGTGGGCCTTGGCCGCGAGTTCCTGGCCCACGAACTGAAGGCCGAGGACAAGGTCGACCCGCAGGAAGGCGGCCTCGCCTCGAACTGGCGCGTGCTGCGGGCCCGCAACAAGTGGCAGCAGGAGAACGACTGCGCCCACCACCCCTATCCGGGCACCTATCCGGTGGTGGTCACCGATCCCAATGACTGGGGCGGCTGGCGCACGCCGGGGGCCGAGTACGATCGCGACCCGCACAAGATGGAATATCAGGCTCGCCTGATCGCCAGCGCCCCGCGCCTGCACGCCATCGCCCGCGAGGTCCTGACCCTGGTCGCCGACAATCCCGAGGACGCCCCGCCGGTGCTGACGGCCCTGGCCCAGAAGATCGCGGCCGTGGAGCGCTATCTCCAGGAGACCCCGGCGGCAGGACCGGCAAAGACTGACGAATAGTTCTCGAAGCTCGCACATTCGCCTTCCTAGGCCTTGTGCCTAGGACCCATGGTTCAGCCGCTCAAGAGCTCGCCAGCCTGGCCGCGATCTCTTCCGATACGCTGAGCCCAGCGGATCGATGGGTCCTAGGCACAAGGCCTAGGAAGGCAGGTGTTGGGTGTAAGCTAGGTCGAAGCGATATCCGCCTTCGCCTTGAAGTTCCCCTTCTTCCAGGCCAGCCACAGCACCAGCACGGCCGTCAGCGTGCCGACCACCATGGCCGGCAGCGAGGCCTCGGGGCCGAAGGCGCCGCCGCTCAGGAATTCGGGCGCGCCGGGCCTGGGCTTGCTGACCAGCCAGCTCTCGACGACCGGGATGCCCGAGACCGACGCGCCCCAGACCCAGCCCTGGGTGAAGTTCCAGGCGGCATGCACGCCGATCGACATCCACAGGCGTCCGGTCAGCAGGTAGAAGCCCGCCAGCATCAGCCCCGCCTCGATGGCGATAGCCGCTGCGGCGACGGGACTGGCGTTGGGATTGGCCAGGTGCAGCGCCCCGAACAGCGCCGCCTGCAGCACCAGGGCCGGCCAGATCCCGAAGGCGCGCATCAGCAGGCGCAGGATGATGGCCCGCATGATCAGCTCCTCCATCACCCCCGATTCCACCGCCATGGCGATCGTGCCCCACGGCGAGGCCGCGCGCGGGCCGCTGATGTCATAGACGCCCAGCAGGTAAAGGCCGCCGACGGCTAGGCTGAGCATCGTCGCCCCGATGGCCAAGCCTATGGCCAGCTCGGCCGGGGCCTGGCGCAGACTCAGCTCCTGGGGCCAGCGTCCCTCGGCCAGCCAGACCGCCAGCCCATAGATCGCCAGGCCCGCCGCGCAGATGGCCGTGACCTCCAGCACCTCCAGCAGGCGGCCGCCGTTCTTGAATAGCGGATTGCCGACCATTTGGGCGCCCGCATAGACGATCGAGAAGGCCACGAAGAGCAGCATCATCCAGGCGGTAGCCCGCAGCCAGCGCAGCGGCCCCGGGTGCAGGAAGCGCCTGCGCCCGATTTCAAGTCCGGTCTGCTCGCTCGTCATGTCGACGCCCCCGCTCGGTTCACCGACCAGCAGTCAATAATTCGGGCTTGGCCGCAAGGTCCTCTCGCGAAGGTCGGCCAGGGGGACTAAGTAGGACGGATGCGCACCGACACGCCCCAAGCCGTCCGCCTGGCGGATTACCGCCCGTTCCCGTTCGCCATCGAGACCACGCGGCTGGTCTTCGACCTGCAACCGTCCGCGACGCGCGTGAAGGCCGAGCTGACGATCCGGCGGACGGGGGATAAGGGCGAGGCTCTGCTCCTGAACGGCGAGCGGCTGAAGCTGCTGTCGATCGCCATCGACGGCCAGACCCTGAGCGCCAACCAGTACGCCGTCGACGCCGAACACCTGACCTTGCACGAGGTCCCCGACCAGTTCGTCCTGACCACCGAGGTCGAGATCGATCCCTCGGCGAACAAGGCCCTGATGGGCCTCTACATGTCCGGCGGCCGCTTCTGCACCCAGTGCGAGGCCGAGGGCTTCCGGACCATCACCTACTTCCCCGACCGTCCGGACGTGCTGAGCCGCTACAGCGTGCGGATCGAGGCCGACCGCAAGTTCCCGCACCTCTTGAGCAACGGCAACCTGGTCGACCACGGCGCGCTGGACGGCGACCGCTTCTTCGCCGAGTGGGAGGACCCCTTCCCCAAGCCCTGCTACCTGTTCGCCCTGGTGGCCGGCGACCTGGACGTGCTGACCGACACCTTCGTGACCATGAGCGGCCGCGAGGTGGCGCTGAAGGTCTTCGTCGATCCGGGCCAGGCCTCACGCGCCGCCTACGCCCTGGACAGCCTGAAGCGGGCCATGAAGTGGGACGAGCAGGCGTTCGGCCGCGAATACGACCTCGACCTCTTCATGATCGTGGCCGTCCGCGACTTCAACTTCGGGGCCATGGAGAACAAGGGACTGAACATCTTCAACAGCTCCCTGCTGCTGGCCGATCCGCAGACCGCCACCGACCTGGACTACGAGCGCATCGAGGCGGTCGTGGCCCACGAATACTTCCACAACTGGACCGGCAACCGCATCACCTGCCGCGACTGGTTCCAGCTGTGCCTGAAGGAAGGCTTCACGGTCTTCCGCGACCAGAGTTTCAGCGCCGACCAGCGCGGCGCGGCGGTTCAGCGGATCAAGGACGTGCGAGCGCTGCGCGCCCGCCAATTCGCCGAGGACGCCGGTCCCCTGGCCCATCCGGTGCGGCCGTCCAGCTATCTGAAGATCGACAACTTCTACACCGCGACGATCTACGAGAAGGGCGCGGAGATCATCCGCATGCTCAAGACCATCCTGGGCGCCGACGCGTTCCGGAAGGGCTCGGACCTCTACTTCCAACGGCATGACGGTCAGGCCACAACGGTCGAAGCCTTCATCGCCTGCTTCGCCGAGGCCTCGGGCCGCGACCTCTCGGACTTCTTCGGCTGGTACGAGCAGGCTGGCACCCCCTCGGTGATCATCGCCACCGCCTATGACGAAGCCGACCACGCGCTGACCCTGACCCTCACCCAGTCGACCGCCCCGACGCCGGGCCAGCCGACCAAGAAGCCGCTGCCGATCCCGGTCGCCATCGGCCTGTTGTCGGCCGACGGCGCGGTGCTGCGCGACACCGAGGCGGTGGTTCTGGACCGGGACAGCCTGACCGTGCGCTGGGACGGCGTGGAGAGCGCCCCGGTGCTGTCGGCCCTGCGCGGCTTCTCGGCCCCGGTGAACCTCTCGACCGACGCCCGTCCATCGGACCGGTACGTGCTGTTTGGTTCGGATCCGGACCTCTTCAACCGCTGGGAAGCCGGCCAGACCCTGGCGCGCGAGTTGATCCTGGCCCGTGCGGCCGGAACACCCGACGAGGTCGGCGAGGAGCGCTACGCCGACGCCCTCGGCCGGGCCCTGGTCGACGACGCGGCCGAACCGGCGTTCAAGGCCCAGCTGCTGGTCCTGCCGTCCGAGCCGGACCTGGCCCTGACCACCGAGGCCGCCGACCCGGCCGCCTTGCACGCGGCGCGAGACAACCTGCGCACCCGTATCGCCGTCCATCTGGGCGATCTGCTGCGCCGCCTGCACGGCGAGATGCAGAGCGACGGCGACTTCTCGGCCAGCGCCGAAGCCGCCGGCCGCCGCGCCCTGCGCAACGCCTGCGCAGAGGCCCTGTCGGCCGATCCGCATGACGAGAACCTGCAGCGCCTGATCGGCCACTACGAAGCCGCGCGCAACATGACCGACATGATCGGCGGCCTCTATCCGCTGGTCGCGCTCGGCGGCGTCGCGCGCGACAAGGCCCTGGCCAGCTTCCACTACGCCTGGAAGACCGAACCGCTGGTGCTGGACAAGTGGTTCTCGGTGCAGGGCCGCGACCCCAATGAGGATGCGCTGGCGCGGGTGATCGCCCTGACCACCCACCCGGACTTCGAGCCAACGAACCCGAACCGCCTGCGAGCCCTGGTTTCCACCTTCGCCAACTTCAATCCGGCGCGGTTCCACGATCCCAGCGGCGCGGGCTACCGCTTCCTGGCCGACCAGATCCTGGCCGTCGACGCCTTCAACCCGATGACGGCGGCGCGCCTGGTCGAGCCCCTGGGCGGCTGGCGGCGCTTCAAGCCCGAGCTGGGCGCGCTGATGCGCGAGCAGCTGGAGCGCATCGCGGCCCATCCGGAATTGTCAAAGAATGTGCTGGAGCTGGCGACTAAGGCGCTGGGTTAGCGGATCTTTTCACGAGTCGAAGCCGTCCGGGTTGCGACCAATAGGCCCACAAGCTCGGAATCCGCCTTTCCGGCGGTGACGCGATCCCAGGCGGTAAGTTAGATTCACCATCCTGGCGAAGTGACTCGCCGTGTGAATCTCAGGAGCCGGGCGGTTTGGACAGGGGCATGGCGAGACACGGGGGGCCGGCGGCTGCCGGACCAGCCGCGCCCGCGGCTTTGCGCCCCAAGTCCGTCCCCGCCCCGTCGCAAGCCTTCGTCCGCATCGCCATCCTGGCGGCCCTGCTGCTGCTCGCCGTCTACACCGCCTTTGGCGTCAAGCGGTTGCAGGCCGAAGCCCAGGCCCAACCGGGCGGCGCGCCGCTGTCGGCCAAGGCCGGGCTGATCGCCGGCCGGGTCGAGGCCAATCTCGCCGCCCAGCGCGCCGGCCTGTCGGCCGCCGCCGACATGCTCAAGCGCGATCCGGGCGCGACCATGGACGCCGCCGAGACCGCCCTGCGCGCCGCCGGCGGCGAGGCCGCGGCCGTGGCCGTGGTCTCGCCCACGGGAGTCGTGGCCGTCAGCGGTCGCGACGACGGCGCCGACTGGAAGGCCGCCGCCCAGGTCGCCGCCGGTTCGGGCCGCACCACCTGGACCGGCTCGGTCGGCGACAACGGCCGGCTGTACGTCGCCACCGCGGCCACCTTGGACAAGACCCGCGCCTTCGTGATCGCCAGCGGCGACGCCTCGCGGCTGATCGAGGATCCCGAAAAAGGCGACAGCGGGGCGCTGGCCCTGCCCGGCGGCAAGCTGATCGCCGTGCGTGGCCGCAACGCCCAGGGCGCGACCACTCTGCGCGAGGCCTTCGCCCTCTCGCCGGAGGATTTGGGGGATGGCCCCGTCGCCGTGCGCGGCCAGGCCATCGACGGTTCGCCGCTGGACATCGCCGTGCGCCCCGCGGCCGAAGGCGGACTGCTGGTCCTGGCCGCCGCCCCGACGCGCTCGATGGCCAATCTGGACCGTCAGGTCATGGAAGGCGCCTTCAACCTGATGGCCCCGCTGGCCGTCGGCATCGCCCTGGCGCTGCTGCTGATGATCCAGAGCCGCAAGACCGAGCGCGCCCATCGCGAGTTCATCGACAGCGAGCAGCGCTTCCGCCTGGCCGTCGAGGCCGCCCGCTGCGGCATCTGGGAATGGGACCTGAGCGCCGATCAGGTGTTCCTGTCCGACGTCACTGGCGCGATGTTCGGCTGGGGCGGCGGCGGCGTCGTCTCTGGCCAGGACCTCCTGGAGCGGATCTCCATCGACCATCGCGAGCGGGTGCGCCAGGCGCTGGCCAACGCCGCCATGTACGGGGCCTTCGACGTCTCGTTCCGCGTGCCCGCCGCCGAGCAGGGCGCGCGCTCGCTGTGGATCGACGCCCGCGGCCAGGGCTTCGGCAAGCCTGGCGCCGACGGCTACGTCCGGATCATCGGCGTCGCCCTGGACGTCACCGAGGAGCGCATCGCCCAGGCCCGCGCCCAGGCCGCCGAGAACCGCCTGCGCGACGCCATCGAGAGCGTGTCGGAAGCCTTCGTGCTGTGGGACCGCCAAGGTCGCCTGCTGATGTGCAACCGCAACTACCGCAGCGTCTTCTCGCTGGAGCCCAAGCTGCTGAAGCCCGGCGCCGCCCGCGCCGAGGTCAACCGCTTCGCGGCCCTCGCCATCAAGCAGGATCACCCCGCTCCCGACGGCGCCAAGGGCGTGCGCGAGGCCGAGCTGATGGACGGCCGCTGGATCCAGATCAGCGAACGTCGCACGGCCGAAGGCGGCCTGGTGATGACCGCCGCCGACATCACCGCGATCAAGAACCAGGAAGAAGCCCGCCGCCTCAACGAGGAGCAGCTGCAGAACGCCGTCACCGGCCTGGAGCGCAGCCAGGAGCAGCTAGCCGAGCTGGCCCGCAAGTACGAGACCGAGAAGGTCAAGGCCGAGAGCGCCAACAAGGCCAAGAGCGAGTTCCTGGCCAATATGTCCCACGAGCTGCGGACGCCGCTGAACGCCATCAATGGCTTCTCCGAGATCATGATGAACGAGATGTTCGGCCCGCTCGGCGACCAGCGCTACAAGGGCTACAGCCAGGACATCCACTCGTCGGGCCAACACCTCCTGGCGCTGATCAACGACATCCTCGACATGTCCAAGATCGAGGCCGGCAAGATGAACCTCAAGTTCGAACCGATGCACCTCGAGGACGTGGCCGAGGACGCCGTTCGCCTGATCCGCAACCGCGCCGAGGCCGCCGGCCTGAAACTCAGCATCGACTTCCCGTCCCTGCCCGAGATCGAGGCCGACTACCGCGCGGTCAAGCAGGTGCTGCTGAACCTGCTCTCGAACGCCATCAAGTTCACCCCGCGCGCCGGCAGCGTCACGGTTCGCGCCGAGGTGCGTCGCGATCCTTTCGGCGACATGGTCAAGGTCTCGGTCACGGACACCGGCATCGGCATCGCCAAGGAAGACCTGGCGCGACTGGCCAAGCCGTTCGAGCAGGTCGAAAGCCAGTTCTCCAAGACCACCCAGGGGACCGGCCTGGGCCTGGCTTTGACCAAGTCACTGATCACCATGCACGACGGCGTGCTGGAAATGTACTCCCAGCCGGGCGAAGGCACGACGGTTAGCTTCACCCTCCCCGTCCGCCAGAGCGACCACAAGGCCGCGCGCGACTTCGCTGCGGCGTAGGTTGCTAGGCGCCGCGCCGCGCTTCGGCGATGGCCCGGTCCAGCAGGTCGACGCCCCTTTCGATCTCGCGCGCCTCGAGCGCCGCATAGCCCAGCACCAGGCCCGCCCGGTCGCGACGGACGGCGCTGTCCTCGGCGGCGTACAGCGGCGAGATCGGATAGACGCCCAGGCCGCATGCGGCGGCTGCCGCGACAACCGCGCTCTCCAGGGCTCTCGGCATATCCTTCAGCCAGACGACCACGTGCAGGCCGGCGTCGGCGCCCTCGATGGCGACCGCATCGCCGAAGCGCCGGCCCAGAGCGTCCAGCAGGACCTGGCGGCGCTGGCTGTTGCGTCGCCGCGAGCGGCGCACATGCGCCTCGTAGGCGCCGCTCTCCAGCAAGCTGGCCAGCGCTTCCTGTTCGATGGTCGGGGAATGCCGGTCGGCCAGGAGCTTGGCCGCCGAAAAGGCCTGCTGAAGGCCTGGCGGCGCGACCAGATAGCCGATCCGCAGGGACGGTGAGAGCGTCTTGGAGATCGTGCCCAGATAGATGACGTTCGCGCCGCCTTCCAGGGCATGCAGGGCCGGCAGCGGATCGACGTCGTAGCGGTACTCGCTGTCGTAGTCGTCCTCGATGACCACGGCCTCGTTCTTACGCGCCCAGCGCAGCAGAGCCAGGCGGCGGTCGCGCGACAGCACCCCGCCCAGCGGAAATTGGTGGGACGGCGTCACATAGGCCAGGCGCGCGCGGACACCGACCAGGCCGTCGGCGTCCAGGCCCGCTTGGTCGGTCGGGATCGACACGGGCCGTGCGCCGGTACTGGCGAACACCCGGCGCGCCATGGCGTAGCACGGCTCCTCGATGACAAAGGCGTCGCCGGGATCCAGCAACAACCGGGCGCACAGATCCAGCCCCTGCTGCGAACCGTTGACGATGATGATCTGCTCGGGCGCCGCCCGCAGCATGCGGGCGCGCCAGAGATAGCCCTGCAGGGCTGCGCGCAGGCGCGGCGAGCCGCACGGATCGGCATAGGCCAGCTGCGCCGGCCGTTGAGCCAGGATCGCATCCATCGCGCGCTTCCAGGCCAGGGTCGGAAAGTCGCCCGGCGCCAGATGGCCATAGCGGAAATCGATGGACAGCGGCCTGTCCGGCGCGCACCAGGGCGTGGCGGCCAAGGCCCTCTCGCCATAGGCCGACAGCCGTATGGAATGCGTGGGCGCTTCGGTCCTCACGGACGCCGCCGGCTGCGCCGGGACGCTCACCACGGGTCGCGCGCCCTGGCGGACGGCGATGAAGCCCTCGGCGGCCAGTTGCTCGTAAGCCGCCGTCACGGTCGTTCGCGATACGCCGAGCTCGGCGGCCAGGGCTCGGGACGACGGCAGCTTGCCCGTCGACGCGTACGCACCGCCCAGGATCTGGGTCCTGAGGGCGCGACAGATATCCCGCGCTCCCGATCGCGTCATGCCGGCCAACTGGACCAGGAAAATGCTCCAAAACTGGACATTCTAGGCCAGCCAATTTGCGCCTATCCGGAGTCGCCGCCAAGCCTTGGCTTCACTTTCCCTTGCTTCCGACGAGATCCGTCATGACCTTGCCCCGCGGCCTGTCGGCCTTTCCGATCACCCCGACCGACAGCCAGGGACGGGTGGACGTCGCGGCGTTTGGCCGGCTGATCGAGCGGCTGGCGACGTCCGGCGTCGACTCCATCGGCGTGCTGGGCAGCACCGGCGGCTACATGTACCTGACGCGCGAGGCGCGGCGGCGGGCGCTGGAGACCGCTGTCGCGGCGGCGGCGGGTCGGACGCCGCTGATCGCGGGCGTCGGCGCGCTGCGCACCGACGACGCCGTGAAACTGGCGCAGGACGCGGCCGAGGCGGGCGCGAGCGCGGGCCTGCTGTCGGCGGTCAGCTATATCCCCCTGACGCAGGACGAGGTGTTCGAGCACTGCGTGACCGTCGCTCGCGAGAGCGGCCTGCCGATCGTGCTCTACGACAATCCCGTGGCGACGGGCTTCCGCTTCTCGCCCGCGCTGATCGCCCGGCTGGCCTGGGAGCCCGGCGTCGTGGGGATCAAGAACCCGACCGAAAGTCCGGACAAGACCGTTGCTCACTTGGCCGAGCAGCGCGCGGCCACGCCTGCGGCCTTCTCGGTCGGCTACAGCGGGGACTGGAACTGCGCCGAGGCTCTGATCGCCGGCGCCGACGCCTGGTACAGCGTCCTGGCCGGCGTCCTGCCCGCGCCGGGCGTGGCGATCGTCCGGGCCCTGCGCGAGGGCGATCCCGCCACGGCCCACGCGGTGAACGCCTCGCTCGCCCCCGTCTGGTCGCTGTTCAAGGCGCATACCAGCCTGAGGGTCGTCTACGCCGCGGCCGAAATCCTGGGCCTGGCCGACACCGCTCCGGCTCGCCCGATCCAGCCCCTGCCCCGCGACAGGGTTCGGGAGGTCGAACAGGTCCTGAAGGCTCTGCCGCCGACCTATCTGGCGTGAGGAGCGGCCTCGCCGCCAAATCTGAATTTTCTGAAATATTACTTGCGTTTCATAGACTTAATTCGACGTCATGAAGCCATCGTAACGGGTAATCCGCGCACCCGGCGATTACACCCTCACTCAACGGATCGCCCCCGGCGGCCACACGAACCAGAGAGGGACCAGAACCATGAACAAGACCGTCAACCGCATCGCCGCCATCGCCGCCCTGGCGCTGGCCGCCACCCCGATCATCGGCCTGACCGCCGCCCACGCCGGCGAGCGCATCGAGCCGATCGCCCGCGTCAAGGTCGGCGACCTGCGTCTGACGGAGCCGCAGGACGCGCGTGAGTTCCAGCGCCGCGTCAACGTGGCCGCCGGCCGCGTTTGCGCCAGCCAGGGCCTGCGCGGCCTGTCGATGAAGGCCTGCCGCATGGACTTCGCGGAGGATCTGCAGGACGCCATGAGCGCGCAACAGACGGCCGACCTGAAGATCGCCCAGCGCGCCGGCGCCAAGATCGCCCTGGCCGCCAACTAAGGCCGGGGCGAACCGCGTCGCATCCAGGCCGCGACCGCCCAGGCATGGGCGTCGTGGCGAAGGGCGACCACCGCGTCGCGCGGATCCAGCCAGACCAGGGCATGGTCGTCCTCGACCTTGAGGCCAGGTTTCTCGCCGGCGATCTTCACGACGTAGATCCCGCCATGATTGCGGACGGGTTCGCCGTCGGACTTCAGGAAGTGCTGCGACACCGTCTCGATCAGCAGGCCGGCCTGGACCACCAGGCCGGTCTCCTCGCCGAACTCGCGGGCGACGGCTTCTTCTTCGGTCTCGTCGCCGTCCACCGCCCCGCCGGGCAGGTCGAAGTACGGCGCCTTGCCGGGCTTGGTGACCTGGGCCAGGGCGATCTTGCCCTCGCCGTTTTCAGCGACGCCGAACGCCGCGCGGCGGTCGCGATAGGCCAGTCCTTCGAGAGCCGTCCCGAACGCCAGCATGAGACCCTCAGTCCTTGCCGTAGAGGTCGAACCACGGATCGGCCTTGCCGGACTCGACGTCGGCGACGCTGATCTCGGGGCGGTAGCCGATCTTGCCGTTGGCGCTTTCGCGCCAGGCGTCGGTCACCAGGTCGCGCAGCGCCGCGGCGCCGGCCGCGATGCGAGTTTGGAGGAAGGCCTTGGCGCGCGGATCGGTCTCGACCATGCCGCCGGCCTTTTCCAGCTGGTACAGCGGCTCGGTCTGCTTCCAGGTGTCGGTCAGGTAGCCGACGACCCGAGTCTCGATCGAGCAGTCGCAGGGCTTATAGGCCGGCACCAGCGCCTTGATGTCCTTCTCGTCGCCCAGGGCCTTGGCCAACGGGCCTTCGAACTGGAAGTGCGTCTGGCGCGACTGGGTGTAGCCGTTGGGGTTGGGATAGTCGCCCCAACCGTTGTAGTGGACGCTCATGTGCAGCGGCTGGCTGCCGTCGCCGACATAGTGAGCCCAGACGCCCAGGTCCCGGATCAGCAGATCCTCGCGACGCTTCAGGTCGGCCTTGTAGTAGGCGAGCCGGGTCGCATCCTTCTCGGTCTTCACCACCGCGCTGAGGATGCGCCAGTAGGTGAAATCCTTCACCAGCTGCTGATAGCCGTCGATGATCGCATAAGGCAGGTAGCCAGCCTTCCAGCTGTCGACGCCGGCGGCCTGCAGGGCCTTCTCGTAGTCGGCGCGGGTCGGCGGCAGGGTCGCCACCGTGAAGGCCGGGCCGCCGAACATCCGGCCCTGGTCGTCGACGTCCAGGAAATGGGCGGCGTCGCGGTCACTGTCGTGGATCTTGCCCGAGCCCTTCCAGCGGTCCGGCTCGCGAGCGTATTCGCCGATCGCGGCGATCCCTTCGGGCGTCCGCAGGAAGGCCGGCACGTCAGACGGGAAGCTCTGGGCGCCGACGACGCCCACCACGCGGTGGCCCGACGCTCCCCAAGCGAAGGCCGAGGCGGCCGGCGACGACAGCGCGGCGGCAAGGACGAGGACTTTCAGGCTGGTCGACAGACGCAAGGAAGAACTCCGGGGATCAGATCCTGCCGAGCGCGATGTCCATTCGTCTGTTCCGACCGTTCGGGCCGGATCGGACGCAAGGCTGGACCCGCGCGCGGCTCCAGGCGGGTTTAAGGCGCCGAGGCGATGTCCGCCAGGGCCAGCCGCGCGTCGACCAAAGCCCTTGGTTGGCGCCGCTGTGGTTCGGGAAGGCCATGGGCGGCGTCGCGGGCCATGGAACCGACTCGCACAACCCGTATGGGCCGTCGGTTCCTCCGGCAAAGCTTGCCGAACCGTAAAAATCAACCCCGTTAGAGCCAAGCATCAAGCTTCTGAATCGACGGTACTTTTTCGCTCAGCGAGCGAGCGCCGCCTGCGACGTATCGACTCCCAGGGTTGTCACAGGGCCGTGATCGGACTATCCAGACCGCCGCCCGACAGACAACGCCGATAAGAGGTCCCCCTCGATGCGACGCCAACTCGCCGGAATTTTGGCCACCGCGGTCATCTCCGCGTTCGCCCTTCCCGCTCTCGCCCATGCCGCCGAATCCGCGCCTGCCCAGACGCAGCGCGTCGATCCGCTGGGCGATCTGATCACCTCGGCCCTGAGCGGCGGCGCCCTGCCCGGCTCGGTCGACTTCAAGATGCGGGCGACCATGTATCACGCCGGCGCCAAGGGCATCCGCGCCCTCGACTCGCTGGGCTGCAAGGTCGCCGCCATGCGCACCGTCGCGGTGGATCCCAAGGTGATCCCGCGCCGCACCGTCATCTTCATCAAGGAGACCGTCGGCCTCAGCATGCCCGACGGCAGCAAGCACGACGGGTACTGGTACGCCTCCGACATCGGCGGCGCCGTGAAGGGCTTGAAGCTCGATCTGTTCAGCGGCTTCGGCGCCGCCTCGATGAAGGCCCTGGGCGGCATCGACCTGTCCAGCCTCTCGGTCAGCAAGGTCGGCGAGTTCAAGGGCTGCCCGCCGCAGTAGGCCTCGCGGCCGCACGGCGTCATCCCGCGAGGGGCAGGAAGCGGGATGACGCCCCGCGCCCGCCTCAGAACCGGATCACGGCCCCGAGGTTAAGACGCGTCTCGGTCCCGTCCAGCTTGACCTTGTCGCCGGTCGAGAAGGTCGCGACCTTGTCGTCGTACTTCACGCGCTGCACCTCGCCGCGCAGCGACAGGTTCGGGGTCAGCTGCTGCTCATAGCCCAGGCCGTAGACCAGACCCTTCTCGGTGACCTTCTTCTTGGCGCCCAGGATCGAGGCCTCGACCTTGCGGCGCTCCAGCCCGACCTTGCCATAGAGCAGGCCGTCGTCGGCCACGACCAGGCCGGCGCGGGCGGCCAGGCCGTAGCGAAGGCCCGGATCCATCGTCACCTTGTCGCCGGCCAGGCTGCGCGAGGCCTTGCCGCCGCCCGCGCCCAGGCTGGCCTCGGCGCCCAGGTAGACGTCGTCGCCGACCACCGCCCCGTAGCCCAGGAAGCCGCCGTAGTCGAACCCGGCCTTGTCGGCCTTGCCAGACGCCGGTGCGCCGGTCTTGGGGGTCAGGGTGAGCTTGGTCTTGGGCTTGCCGTAGCCGACCTCGGCGCCGCCGTAGAAGCCGGTGAAGCTGCTCGCGCCGCTCGGCGCGTCCTGGGCCATGGCCGGTGCGGCGGCCGAGCCCAGCAGGGCGGCGGCGATGAGCGTGATTTTCTTCAGCATCAGAGAGATTCCATCCTTCGTTGACGACCGCCGGCTGGGACCGCCGGCTTGGATGGAAGCCTTGGTGAGGGCCCGCCATGGAGGGCCTGCGCGGGAAGTGTGGAGACTGTGTCGGCGCCACCTTAAGAGTATTTCATTTGCCAGAACGCCGATCCCCGGGCCTTGGCTAGGCTGTCGGGACCTTCGCGGGCTCTCCACGAAACCTCGACGGTGTCGCGCCAGGATCGCGCGCCCTACCGCTTGGCCGGCTTCAGGACGGAAGAATGGAAAACGCGCTGATCTGCGTGGTCGAGGACGACCCCGACATCGCCCGCATCCTGCAGACCTATCTAGAACGCGAGCGCCTGCGGGTGATCTGCGCGGCCGACGGCGAGGCCGCCCTGCAGCAGCATCGCAGCCTGAACCCCGACCTGCTGCTGTTGGACGTCAACATTCCCAAGAAGGACGGCTTTGCGGTGCTGGCCGAGGTGCGGCGGCGCGGCGACACGCCGGTGATCTTCGCCACCGCCATGGCCGAGGACATCGACCGCCTGACCGGCCTGCGGATGGGCGCCGACGACTATGTGGTCAAGCCCTTCAACCCCGCCGAGGTGGTGGCCCGCGTGAAGGCCGTGCTGCGCCGGACCAGCGGCGGCGGCCGGGCCGAACTGCTGCGCCATGGGCCAATCGAGGCCGATCTCTCGGCCCACCTGGCCCGCGTGCTGGACCCTGAAACGGGTCCGAACTCGCTGAACCTGACGCTCAGCGAGTTCCGCATCCTGGTGCAGTTCCTGAACGCCCCCATGCGGGTGCTGAGCCGAGGCGAGATCCTGGACGCCTGCCTGCCCGATAGCGACGCCCTGGAGCGTACGGTCGACAGCCACGTCAGCAACCTGCGGCGGAAGCTGGAAGCGGCCGGCGCGGTCGGCTTCGTCGTCAATGTCCGGGGCGTCGGCTATCGCCTGGCGGCCGGCGCGTGAAGCCGGCCCCGACCCTCGCCCGCCGGCTGGGCTTCGCCATCGCCTGGATGCTAGCCGGCGCGGTGGTGTTCATCGCCACCGCCTCGTCTGGCATCGACAAGCTGATCGAGCTGGAGATCAAGAGCCGCCAATCCGCCCGCGTGCTGCACGCCATCGACCTGCTGGACCAGAACCGCGTGCCGTCGAACGCCGACCTGCTGCTGGTGATGAAGAGCATGTCGGCCGAGCAGACCCGCGCCGCGATCCTCAGCTATTCCGGCGTCGCCCTGCTCTCGCTGCTGGTCATCGCGGTCTATGTCTGGCTGGCCGGGCGCATCGGCAATCGCTTCGCCGCCCCGGTCATCGCCGTGGCCGACGGGGCCAAGAAGATCGCCGCCGGCGACTTCAGCCACCGCATCGTCCCGCCGCCCAAGCTGACCCGCGAGCTGCAAGGCCTGGTGGACGGCTTCAACGCCCAGGCCGAGGCGCTGGAGCGGTCCGAGCGGCGCATGCGGTTCCAGACCGCCTCGATCGCCCACGAGCTGCGCACGCCGCTGACCGTGCTGAACGGCTACATCCAGGGCGCTTTGGACGGCGTCTTTCCGCGCGACGACGCCCATATGCGCGCCCTGCTGACCCAGGTGAACGACCTGTCGCGGATCATCGATGACCTGCGCACGGTCAGCCTGGCCTCGACCGGGGCGCTCGCCCTGGAGGTCGCCGACTGCGACCTGGCCGAGGAGACCGCCTGCGTGCTGCACGCCCTGGCGCCGGGGTTCGCGGCCGCGGGCATGGCGGTGGAGACGGACCTCTCGCCCGCGCTTGTCCGCGCCGACCCCGCCCGTATCCGCCAGATGCTGCGGGCGGTGCTGGACAACGCCCGTCGCTACGCCGCCGAGGGGGGCCGGCTGGGCGTCCGCACCTTTGTCCGCGACGACGAATGCGTGCTGCGGATCGAGGACCGCGGCCCAGGCTTCCCCGCCGACCATCGAGCGTTCGAAGGCTTCTGGCGGGCGGATCTCTCGCGCACCCGGGCCACGGGCGGCTCGGGGCTGGGCCTGTCGGTGGTCAAGGCCCTCGCCGACGCGCACGGCGGCGAGGTCAGCATCGGCAACCGCCGCAATGGCGGGGCGCGCATCGAGATGCGGTTCTTCGCGCGGGACGAGGCAGTGCGCCTCGCCGTCCCGCGCCTGGCCAAACTCTCAGCCTAGATATCGCCGCCGACGTTCGGCGCAACGCCCGGGGCGCGGGCGACGTGGATGCCGCACTCGGTCTTTTCCTGGCCGGCCCAGCGGCCAGCGCGCCCGTCTTCCGAGGGCTGGGTGCAGGGCCAACAGCCGATCGAGGCATAGCCTTGGGCCACCAGCGGATGGGCCGGCAGGGCGTGCTCGGCCACATAGGCCTCGAGCTCGGCCTTGCCCCAGTTGGCCAGCGGGTTGAACTTTATCTTGCCGTCCGCCGCCTCGACCACCGGCAGGCTCAGCCGGTCGCCGCCATGGAAGCGCTTGCGGCCAGTGATCCAGCCGTCGAAGCCGCCCAGGGCGCGATCCAGCGGCAGCACCTTCCGGATGTTGCAGCAGGCGTCGACGCTGGTGCGCCACAGGTCGGAACTGGGATCCTGGGTGGCCAGGTCGGCGAAGGCCGGGCGCAGGTCGCGCACGTCAGTCAGGCCGAACTTGGCGGCCAGGGTCTTGCGATAGTCCAGCGTCTGGCCGAACAGCATGCCGGTGTCGAGGAACAGCACCGGGATGTTCGGCGAGATCTGAGCGGTCAGGTGCAGCAGCACGGCCGACTCGGCCCCGAAGGACGAGACCAGGGCCAGCTTGTCGCCCAGGTGCTGGTAGGCGGCGCGCAGAATGGTCAGCGGATGGGCGTCGCGCAGCTCGGCGTCCAGCCGAGCCGCCAGGCCCGCGGCGGTCCCACCGATCTGGTCATAGGCCATCAGCGAGCCCTTTCCTCGAACGCGACCTGACGGTCGTCCGCGGCGCGCTGATAGACGTGGCGATAGCGGCGAGCGGCCTTAGTCCACACCTCGGGCGTAGCGCCGTCGGCCGGCTCGAAGGCGTCGAAGCCGCAGCGGACCATGAAGCCGGCCTGCTCCTGCAGCACGTCGCCCACGGCGCGGATCTGGCCCTGATAGTGGAAACGCTCGCGCAGCAGGCGGGCCGAGGTGTAGGCGCGGCCATCGCGGTACTTCGGGAAGGCCAGGGCCACCACCGCGATGCGCGGCAGGTCGTAGGCCAGGACCTCGATCTCCTCGTTCGACTCGATGCGCACACCGACGCGGCGGCTGTTGGAGCTGAGCAGCGCGTCGCCCTCGGCCTCGAAGCGGGCCAGGGACAGGATCAGGTCGCCGGTTTCCGGGATCGCGTCCTCGTCGGTGACGTTGACGAACGCGTCGTCGGCCCAGCGGGCCTCCCAGCCGCCCGCATGCTCAGCCAGCTCAATCAGCTTGGGCATAGACAGCCTCCTTGAAGGGCTCGAGGCCGACGCGGCGATAGGTGTCGAGGAAGCGTTCACCGTCGGCGCGGACGGTCAGATAGGCGCCCACCAGCTGGTCGACGGCGGTGGCAACCTTGTCGGCCGGCAGGGCCGGGCCCAGGATCTTGCCGATCGAGGCGTCTTCCGCGCCCGAACCGCCCAGCGACAGCTGGTAGAATTCCTCGCCCTTCTTGTCGACGCCCAGCACGCCGATGTGGGCCACATGGTGGTGCCCACAGGCGTTGATGCAGCCGCTGATCTTGATCTTCAGCTCGCCGACGTCCTCGGCGCGATCGGGATCGGCGAACTGGCGGGCGATGTCCTGGGCGATCGGTATGGCGCGCGCATTCGCAAGCGCGCAGTAGTCCAGGCCCGGGCAGGCGATGATGTCGCTGATCAAGTCGATGTTCGGCGTCGCCAGACCGGCCGCCTGCAGGGCCGCGAACACGGTCGGCAGGTCGCCCAGCTTCACATGCGGCAGGACGAGGTTCTGGGCGTGGGTCACCCGCACGTCGCCGAAGCTGTAGCGCTCGGCCAGGTCGGCGACGACCTCCAGCTGATCGGCCGAGGCGTCGCCAGGCGTCTGTTCCTGCGCCTTCAGAGAGACCTCGACGATCGCATAGCCAGGCTGCTTGTGGGCGCGGACATTGTTGCGCACGAAGCGGGCGAAGGCGCTGTCGTTGGCCTTGGCCGTCTCGAAGGCTTCCGAACGGGCCGGCAGGGTCTCGAACGGCGTCTTGGCGAACGATGCGCGGATGCGGGCCAGTTCGGCGGCGGGCAGGTCGGCGCGGGCGGCGTCGATCTTTTCCCACTCTTCCTCGACCTGCCTGGCGAACTCCTCGGCGCCCAGGGCGGCGACCAGGATCTTGATGCGGGCCTTGTAGATGTTGTCGCGGCGACCGTGGCGATTGTAGACGCGCAGGATCGCTTCCAGATAGCTCAGCAGACGGTCGGTCGGCAGGAACTCCTTGATGGTCGGGCCGACATAGGGCGTGCGCCCTTGCCCACCGCCGACGATCACCTCGAAGCCGTGCGCGCCGTCACGCCCTTGACGCAGCAGCAGACCGATGTCGTGCACCTTGGCCGCCGTGCGGTCCTTGGCCGACGCGGTGATGGCGATCTTGAACTTGCGCGGCAGGAACGAGAATTCCGGGTGCAGGGTCGACCACTGGCGGATCACTTCCGACCACACGCGCGGATCGTCGATCTCCTCGGCCGTGGCGCCGGCATAGGGGTCGGACGTTGTGTTGCGGATGCAGTTGCCGCTGGTCTGGATGGCGTGCAGATCCACCTGCGCCAGCTTGTCCAGGATGTCCGGAGCATCCTTCAGCTTGATCCAGTTGAACTGGATGTTCTGACGCGTGGTGAAGTGGCCGTAGCCCTTGTCGTAGTCGCGGGCGATCTCCGCGAGTCGGCGCACCTGGGTCGGGTTCAGCGAGCCGTACGGGATGGCGATCCGCAGCATGTAGGCGTGCAGCTGCAGATAAAGGCCATTCATCAGCCGCAGCGGCTTGAACTGGTCCTCGGTCAGTTCGCCGGCCAGGCGGCGGGCGACCTGGCCTCGGAACTCGTTCGAGCGGTCGACGAGGAATTCTTTGTCGATGAGGTCGTACTGATACATGGCTCTTACGCCCTACTTCCGGCGGATCAGGTCGACGCGGCCGGTCGAGCGCGCCGCGCCCGACGCCTGGCGCAGGGCCTCGACGACATCGCCGCCTTCGGCCTGCTTGCCGTGCGTGGGTTCGTTGGTCGGGCCCAGGGCCCGGATGCGTTCGCGGTAGCTGACCGGCGCCCAGTGGTCGCCCGACTCCACCAGGTCGATCGGATAGACGTCGACCACGAGGGTCGGCTGGCTCTTGCCGATGGCGACGGCGGCCTCGATCGGCTCCTCGTTGTCGAACAGCTCGGCGTCGCCGAAGCGCTCGACCCACTGACCGGACTTCCAGAACACGACGTCGCCGTCGATCAGACGATTGGCGGTGATGGCTTTCATGAGCGCGAACTCAGCTCGAACGAGGAAAATTGCGATGCGGCCTCGGCGATCGGCGAGACCTCGGCCATGGCCATCGCCTCGCCGACCATCAGCAGCGCGGGGCCTTTAACGGTCTGCGCGGCCTCAGCCAAGCCCGCCAGGGTCGTCAGGACGCGACGCTCGTCGGCGCGGCTGGCGTTCTCGACGATCAGGGCCGGGGTGGAACCCGCGCGGCCGGCGGCGGTCAGGCGCTCGGCGATCAGGCCGGCGGTCGAGACGCCCATATAGACGACGACAGTCTGGTTCGGACGCGCCAGGGCCGTCCAGTCCAGATCCGGATCGCCATGGGCCGCGTGGCCGGTGACGAAGGTGACGGCCTGGGCCGCGCCGCGGTGGGTCAGGGGCGCCCCGGCGTTGGCGCTGGCGGCCAGGGCGGCGGTGACGCCCGGCACGACATGGCACTCGACCCCGGCCTCGCGGCAGGCCAGCAGCTCCTCGCCGCCCCGGCCGAACAGGAACGGGTCGCCGCCCTTCAACCGCACCACGTTCAGGCCGTCCAGGGCCAGAGCCACGATCAACTGGTTGATATCGTCCTGCGGCAGGGTGTGGCGCGACTTGCGCTTGGCCACGTTGATGCGACGGGCGCGGCTGGGGGCCAGATCCAGGATCTCGTCGGAGACCAGGCCGTCATGCACCACGACATCGGCGCCGCGCAGGGCGTTGAAGGCGCGGAACGTCAAAAGGTCCGGATCGCCCGGCCCCGCGCCGACCAACCACACCCCGCCCAAGGCGCGCTGCGCCCGCGTCCCGCCGACAACGACGAGACCAGGCCCAGACGTTCTGCCTGGCGCGTTTCGGGCCGACTGGCGGGCCATGGGGTTTAGAACCTCTATCAGGGCGCTTGGGATAAAACCGTAGAACGCAACGCGGGGTCGCCCCTAAAGACGACCCCGCGCACGTGTGCCGACGAAAAGGGCCGATCCGCCAGCGAACGCTTGCAAAGTCGGCGCGAAAGGCTCAATTCGCAAACAAGGACTTCTGCCGGGGCGTTCAGTAAAACTCATGGAAAGACCCAACGAGCGCCGCCGCCTGCCGCCGCTGAACGCCCTGCGCGCCTTTGAGGCCGCCGCCCGCCACCTGAACTTCAGCCGCGCCGCCGACGAGCTGTCGGTGACGCCGGGCGCCGTCAGTCAGCAGATCCAGAATCTGGAGGACTATGTCGGCGCCGCCCTGTTCAAGCGTACGCCCAAGGGCCTCTTGCTGACCGACGCGGCCCAGACCGCCCTGCCCGCCCTGCGCGAAGCCTTCGACCGTCTGGCCGAGGCGGCCTCGCTACTCACCGCCGCCGTCGACGGCCGTCGCCTGACCCTGACCGCCGCGCCCTCGTTCGCCGCCAAATGGCTGGTGCCCCGCCTGGGCAAGTTCGAGCAGGCCCATCCGCAGGTCGATGTCTGGCTGTCGGCTGGCATGGAGGTCGTGGACTTCGCCACCGGCGAGGTGGACATGGCCATCCGCTACGGCTCGGGCCGCTATCCGGGCCTAGAGGTCATTCGCCTGATGCAGGAGTCGGTGGTGCCGGTCGCCAGCCCCGAACTGCTGGAACAAAACGCCTTGGAGCGTCCCGAGGACCTGGCCCACCACATCCTGCTGCACGACGGCTCGCCCGACGCCGACGACAGCTGCCCCGACTGGGCGATGTGGCTGGCGGCGCGCGGGATCAAGGGCGTCGACGGCGCGCGCGGCCCGCGGTTCAACCAGTCCAGCCTGGTGATCGAAGCCGCCGCCAATGGCCGCGGCATCGCCCTGGCCAAGCGCACCCTGGCCCAGGCCGACCTCGATTCCGGCCGCCTGGTGATTCCGTTCGAGGCCTCAACGGCGGTCGATTTCGCCTATTACGTCGTCCACCCCAAGGCCAAGGGCCGCCTGCCCCAGGTCAAGGCCTTCGTCACGTGGCTCAAGGCCGAGGCCGACGCTCACGAGGCCGCCCTGCGCACCATGGACAACGGAGCGGGCATTTAGCCCGCGCCGGCTCTGGTTTCGACCGCAGGAACCGGCTTAAAGGGGCCCATGAAAATCACGACTCTCACCGTCGACGAGCACCTCGCTCCGGCCGACTGCCAGACCATGGCCGACGTGCGCCAGGGCGTGGACGCCCTGGACCGCGCCCTGGTCCAACTCCTTGCCGAACGCCAGGCCTTCATGGACGCGGCCGCCCGCATCAAGGCCGATCGCAGCAAGGTCTTCGACCGCGCGCGGATCGAGGACGTGGTCGACAAGGTCAAGGCCGCCGCCCGCGCCTCCGGCCTGTCGGAAGCGATCGCCGAGCCCGTCTGGCGCACGCTGATCGACCGCTGCATCGCGTACGAATACGACAGCTGGGATCGGACAAGGGGCTGAGGATAAGCGCCCCTCCGGGGGGCGCTCCCGCTCCTAGTTCCCGTCGATCATCCGCCCCAGGCCGCCGAGGATCGAGCCCTCGCCCTGGTTGCCGCCCTGGTGATTGGCGGCCTGCAGCATGCGGCCGGCCAGGCGCGCGAACGGCAGGGACTGGATCCACACCTTCCCCGGACCGCGCAGGCGGGCGAAGAACAGACCCTCGCCGCCGAACAGCACGCTCTTCACGCCGCCGGCCATGACCAGGTCGAAGTCGACGCTGGGCGTATAAGCGGCCACGCAGCCGGTATCGATGTGCAGTTCCTCGCCGGGGGCCAGCTCGCGCTCGACCAGGGCGCCGCCCATCTGCACGAACACCCAGCCGTCGCCCTCCAGGCGCTGCATGATGAAGCCCTCGCCGCCGAACAGGCCGGTCATCATCCGCTTCTGGAAGGCGATGCCGATCGAAACCCCGCGCGCGGCGGCCAGGAAGCTGTCCTTCTGGCAGATCAGCGTCCCGCCCAACTGACCCAGGTTCAGCGGCAGGATCGTGCCCGGCGTCGGCGAGGCGAAGGCCACGCGCGCCTTGCCCTGTCCCTGATGGGTGAAGACGGTGGTGAACAGGCTCTCGCCGGTCACCAGGCGTTTGCCCGCGCCGAGCAGCTTGCCCATGAAGCCGCCGCCCTGGTCGGCCGATCCGTCGCCGAACACGGTGGTCATCTGAACGCTGGCGTCCTTCCAGACAAAGGCTCCGGCCTCGGCCACGGCGCTCTCGCCCGGGTCCAGCTCGATCTCGACGAACTGCAGTTCCTGGCCCTTGATCTCGAAGTCGATGTCGTCGGCGACGCCGGCGCTGCGTTGATGGCTCCAGGGGCTGGGGGGCATGGAAAGACTCCTCGTGTCTAGACCATCGTTCTTAGCCGGGCCGGGCCCGCCCCGCCAATTACGCTTCCTTTAAATTGAACCGAGCGCCCCAAGGCGGCCAAGTCGCATCAGCAATTTGGTCATACCATTAGTCCGACAAATGTGACCAAACGGCGCCATCGAGCGCCACAGGGTTCCGTATGGTAACGTCAATTTTCTCCTGCGAATTCAAAGTATCGCAAATTTTGGCCGATGGACGCGCTTCCATCGCCAAACAGACAAATCACAGCCCCGGGTTTGGTCTGACCATGTGAACACCACACGGCCTAAAGTGGCATTACCAATTCTTGACAACAGATCGGACTGGTCGGATAACTCCCTTCAAGGGCGCCAAGTCAGTGCGCCGGGGGAGGACTCACATGATCCATGCTCGCACCACCTTCGCTCTTCGCGCCGCGCTGATGACGTCGTGCGCGGTCCTGGCCGTCGGCTCGGCCGCCCAGGCGCGCCAGACCACGCCCGCGTCGTCGGAGACGAAACCCGAGGCCGAAACTGTCGAAGCTGTTGTTGTCACCGGTTTCCGTCAGGCCTACGCCAACGCCATCGCCACCAAGCGCGAGACGCTGGAGATCTCGGACGGCATCTCGTCGGACGGCCTGGGCCGCTTCCCGGACCTCAACGTCGGTGAAGCCATCCAGCGGATCCCGGGCGTGCAGATCAACCGCGAGGCCGGCAGCCGCAACGCCACGATCAGCCTGCGCGGCCTGCCCGGCAGCTTCGCCCGCACCACCCTTAACGGCGGCGCGTTCGCCGACCCGATCCTGAACGGCTCGACCCCGCTGGGCGCCTTCAACTCGGACATCTTCACGGCGATCAACGTCATCAAGTCGCCGTCCGCCTCGAACCTGGCCGGCGGGCTGTCCGGCAATGTCGACCTTCGCATCAACCCGGCCCTGGCCCGCAAGGACGGCGGCTTCGCCAAGCTGTCCTACGAGTACAACGACCTTGGCAACCTGGGCAGCCCGCTGGCCTCGATCGGCTACAACAAGCACCTGACCGACGACTTCGCCGTCTTCGGCGTGGTGGCCTGGAAGGACGAGAAGTTCCGTCGCGACTCGCTGACCGTGAATTCGTGGGGCAATCGCCTGGGCAGCATCCAGCTGGGCAACTCGGCCTCGCCGTTCGACGCGAGCGGCAAGTACGTTCCCGGCCTGAACCCCGGCTATGACGCCGTGCTGGCGACCCTGCCGTCCAGCTACACCTCGCAGTTCGAGGCCGGCAAGGCGCCGATCTACTACCCCAGCCAGACCCGTCAGATCGTGAAGTTCAACCGCGGCAGCACCCTGTCGGCGGCGACCGGCTTCGAGTGGCGGATCAACGACGTCTGGAAGTTCGGCGCCAACGGCTTCATCACCAAGCGCAAGCTGGATGAGGCGACCAACAACCTGCTCTATATCGACGCCGGCGCGGGCAACAACACCTTCACGGCCCTGACCGCAACCTCGGCCGTAGCCAAGATCAGCAACGTCGGGACGCCCTACATCGTCAAGACGCCCAACGGCGACCGCGCCTATGTCAACAGCTTCAAGGCCGAGAACATCAACACGTTCGACTCGGTCCGTTCCGAGCCGGCCGAGAACCAGACCTGGGCGATCAACCCGACCCTGGAGTTCAAGACCGACGACTGGAAGGTCACGACCAACCTGACCGTCTCGCGCGCCAAGGCCGTCGCCAACCAGATCGAGCTGGACGTTGTCCAGAACCCCTACCGCAACCTCGGCTCGGCCGGGCTGAACGGCATCGTCGCCACGGTCGCCACGGGCGGCGACAACCTGTCGAATTACACCGCGACCCTGGTCACGCCGCACGCTACGCACCTGCCCAGCGGCGGCTTCCTGATCCCGGCGACCAGCACGGCGCCGACCCAGGCCGGCGCCCAGATGCCCGGCCAGAGCGCCACCACCGCCGCCGACCGCTTTGGCGTCACCGGCACCAGCGGCCAGGCCAAGAACGAGCTGGACTCGTTCCAGGTCGACTTCGAGCGCACCCTGGACGGCTTCGTGAACGGGCTGCAGTTCGGCGGTCGCGCCGAGCACAACAAGTTCACCTCCAGCGGCTCGCGCAACACCGCCCTGGGCGCCCAGACCCAGAACATCACGCCGGACATGGCCTATCAGCTGCCCTACGCCAAAGACTTCTTCGGCGGCCAGGCGGCGGGCGCCACGACCAACTGGATGAACGTCGACATCGACCGCGTGCTGAGGGCGATCACGCCGGTCAACACCAACCTGCGCACCGCCCTGAACCCGAATGGCCTGCCCGACCAGTTCCTGCTGGGCGCGCCGGGCGTGTTCCTGACGCCCTACGGCGTGGTCAACAACTACACGGACGGCAACTACTGGAATAACAACTTCAGCAACCAGAACGACGTCTACTCGGCCTACGTGGCGGCCAAATTCAAGGGCGAGCTGTTCAGCGTCCCGATCCGCGGCACGGTCGGCACGCGCTACGAGCGCACCGAGCAGAAGATCGTCGCCCTGAACTGCAAGAACTGCACAACCGCTCTGTCGAACCAGGCCGGCGCGATCAACCACTCGCTCAGCACCTCCACCCGCAAGAACGCGTTCGGCTACTGGCTGCCGTCGGCGATCATCATGGCCGACCTGCGCGACGACCTGGTGTTCCGCGCCGCGGCCTACCGCACCTATGTCCGTCCGCAGCCGCGCGACAACGTGCCGACCACCTTCGTGCAGGTTCCCGTCGACGTGAACCCGCCGACCGATCCGGTCTACACGGTCACCCTGGGAGCCACCGACCTCAAGCCCTACACCTCCGACTCGTTCGACGCGTCGCTGGAATGGTACAACCGCCCAGGCGGCCTGATCTCGATCGCCGCCTACCGCAAGAACGTGAAGGGCTATATCGGCCCGATCACCGATCAGTCGGTCCTCTGCCCGGCCAGCGGCAAGATCGACGGCGTCGACGTCGACCTGGGCGCGCTGACCATCGACACCTCGGCCGGCTCGCCCAAGTGCGTCAGCTCGAACCGGTTCGTCGGCTCAGGCGGCGTCATGAAGAACGCCGAGGTGCGGATCAGCGGCAAGACCAACCAGTCGCCGATGACCGTCACCGGCGTCGAGTTCAACATCCAGCAGAACCTGGATTTCCTGCCAGGCTTTTGGAAGAACTTCGGCGGCGCGTTCAACTATTCGTACACGAAGATCGAAGGCACGGACACCGCAGGCAACAAGATCACCCTGCCCAGCGTGTCCAAGAACAACCTGAACGTCATCGGCTACTACGAAGCCAAGAAATGGGGCATGCGCCTGGTCTACAACTGGCGCGACAAGTATGACCTGGCCGCGGGCAACTCGTTCGTCGGCGACGCCCGCACCGTCAAGGCCCGCAGCCAGCTGGACGCCTCGGCCTCGTACCAGATCACCGAGGATCTGACGGTCTCGGTCGACGCCTTCAACCTGACCGACGCCCAGCGCGCCGAGTACGAGAACGACCCGATGCTGCCGCGCTTCATCGATTACGATGGCCGCACCTATCAGGTGACCCTGCGGGCGAAGTTCTAGCGTTCGACGGCGGTCGCCGCTCTCCTCTCCTCCTCATGGGGCCGAAGCTCGCTTCGGCCCCTATTTTTGTGCGTTAGCCCTTCAGCGACCGCAGGGCCTGCTCGTGGGCGTAGGCGGCGATGTCCAGCAGCGCGACGTCCAGCGCCGTCTTGACCGCCTCCAGGCTCTCCCGCCCCGCCTCGCAGCGCTCGCAGACTTCGCCCAGCTGGAAGGCGCCCACGCCGCGCGCCGCGCCCTTCACCGTATGGACCGCGTCTTTCCAGCCGGGATGCGCCGGATCCAGCATCGGGGCCCACAGGCCAGCCTGTTCGCGGAACAGCGCCAGCACCTCGTCGATGACCCCAAAATCCCCCGCCGCGAACCCTTCCAGGTAAGCGAAATCCACGGCTCCGCTAATATCTCGTCTGGCCATGAAAAAAGCTCTTGCGCTCCCAAAATCATTGCGTATGTTCCGCGCCTCGCCGCCGGGGCTCGCAAGTGCTTCGGAACCGCGAAATGGGTGTATAGCTCAGTTGGTAGAGCAGCTGACTCTTAATCAGCGGGTCCAAGGTTCGAATCCTTGTACACCCACCATTCTCCTCTTTTAGACGCTGAAACTTGGCGGACTGGCCTTCGGGCCAGACGACTAGTCCGTCTTTGGAAGACGGCCGTAAGACGGCTCAACCCTCCATCAGATCTCGACGACATTCGCATTCGCAGCGCCGCCTCTGGGCCGATGCCTCGACTTGTGCGTTGATAGTCGATGGCAAGACCTTCAAAACCGCCGCGCACTGGCCTCGGCGCCCTCACGATTGCGCGTCAGGATCACCCCATCACCTTCGAAGTCTGGTTCGTGGAGTTTCGCGGGCAGCGATCGGCCAAGGGCGGCGTGACCGGCGCTCCCGAGGCGATGCGCGAGGCGTTTCGGCAAGGTCGGGTGCGGCTGGCGCTGGATGACGGAGCGACCTTGGACGTAGCGATCGTCGCCCATGCGGAGGGCAGCGCCACCGCCTATTTCGAGACTCACGGCGTGCGCTAGACGCGCGCGCAGACGTCGAACGCCTCTCCTTCGATCGTCGTCACCGCCCCAGCCGCTCGGCGATGAACCGGTCTACCGCGTCGGTGTAGGCGCCGGGCAGGCCCAGGGTGCGGTTGACATCGGCATGGCTCAGGGCCTGGGGCAGGACCGGCATCGGAACGCCCGATCGCTTGGCCAGGGTCTGGAAGGCGCGGGCGTCGTCGCAAGGCTTGTCGGGGCGCTTGGTCGAGCAGACCAGCAACATCGGCGTGGCGGCGGGCGTCCACTGGTCCATCGGCGAGGCCTGGGCCCAGCCGGCCGGATCGCTCCCGAACGCCTCGTCGTAGAACTTCGGATGGCGGCCGGCCATGGTCGTGGAGACCTTCATCGCCGCCGAGTCCAGCACCACCGTCCCCGCCCATGGCTTGCCGACCATCTGGGGCCTGGACGAGAGCAGCGCCACCAGGTGCGCGCCGGCGGAATGGCCCATGAGGATAATCCTGCGGTCGCTGGCGCCCCAGTCGGCGGCGTGACCTTGCGTCCAGCGGAGGGCGGCGGCGACGTCCTGGGCCTGCGCATAGGCCATGGCCTGGGGCAGCATGCGGTAGTTGACGCTGACGAAGACGTAGCCCCTGGGCAGCCAGTGGCGCAGCTTGTTCTCGACCGAGCCGGTGTTAGCCTTGTCGCCAATCTTCCAGGCCCCGCCGTGAACCATGACGATCACCGGTGCGTCGCGAAGGATGCCGGGCGGAACGTAGACGTCCACCGCCTGGGCCGGATCGACGCCATATGAGGCCGTCAGCTTGCGGGCGCCCGGCAGGATGGCCTGGAGGTCGATCGGGCGCTCCTCCTCGGCCTTCTTGTCCTGCAGGCGCTGCATCATGCGCTCGCGCATCTTGCCGCGCAGGCCGATCTGGGCGTCGACGGCGCCCCCGGCGGAAAGCGAGACGGCCAGGACGGCGGCCAGGGTCATGGTCAAAAGGCGGTTCTTCTTCACGGTCGATCTCTCTGCGGGAGCGCGGTGGGCCGACGCCGGGGGCGTGCGTCGGCCCTGTTCGGGTCAGGGCCGGCTGACCGTGCCGCTGACCGAACGCGTATCGCCGTCGTAGCCGGTCCGACTGTGGCTGTAGTTGTACGAACCGTCGCCATTGTTGACGACGCTGGTCGCCCGGTTGGCCGAGGCGCCGTTGTTGAAGGTCCGGGAGGCGCCGCCCGAATAGACGCCGTCGCCCCAGGTGGCGCTGCGCTGGCTGGCCACACCGTAGCCGCCGTTGGTCTGGGTTCCGCGCGACACCGTGATGGCTCCGGGCTGGCGGCTGACGTGGCGGTCGTGGACGTAGCCGCGGCCATAGGGGCCCTGCGCGCGGACGGTGCGGCCGTGCTGGCCGGCCTCCGCGGCGGGGGCGAGCGCGATGAACAGGGCCGTGGCGCTCAGGCCGGCGGCGGTCAGGATGGACTTGCGCATTGGTATTTCCGTCTGTGGGGTGACGTCCCTCGTCGCCAGGCAGAAGACACCGGCCGCCGCTCGTCTTGATGTTTCCCCATCCGCGAAACGTGTCGAAATGTAATCGTGGCCCGCCTGGGCTTTTCCGGGCCGCGCGGCTGGGGCAAGCCTTGGACCATGACCGATAACACCCTGATCGCGGTCGTCGAGGACGACGCCGAGATCCGCGACCTGACGCTGGGCCTGCTGCGGCGCGAGGGCTGGGAGGCCCTGGGCTGCGAGGATGTCGCCGCGTTCGACCGCCTGGCCGCCCGCCGCCGCGTCGACCTCGTCCTGCTGGACATCATGATGCCCGGCGAGGACGGCCTGTCGCTGTGTCGCCGCCTGCGGGTCGGGGGAGACACCGCGATTCTGATGGTCACGGCCAAGGGCGACGACATCGATCGGGTGATCGGCCTGGAGATCGGCGCCGACGACTACCTGGCCAAGCCCTACAATCCGCGCGAGCTCCTGGCCCGCGTCCGCGCCATCCTGCGCCGCACGCGCGAGGTTCACCGGGTGGCCGCCGCCCCGCCGGGTGAGGTCTACGGCTTCGCCGGCTGGCGGCTGGATTCGGCCAGCCGCGATCTGGTCGCCCCGGACGGCAAACCCGTGACCCTGACCGGCGGCGAGCACGACCTCTTGATGGCCTTCCTGCGCCACGCCCAGCGGGTGCTGAGCCGCGACCAGCTGCTGGACTGGACGCGCGGCCGCAGCGCCACGCCGTACGACCGCTCCATCGACGTCCTGCTGGGCCGCCTGCGCCGCAAGCTGGCCTCGGGCGCGGGCGGCCAGGGACTGATCAAGACCGTGCGCGGCGGCGGCTACCTGTTCAGCGCCCCGGTTGAGCGCCTGTGATGGCGCTGCTCGACAACCTTTCCTCGCGCATCGCCGCCATCCTGCTGGCGGGGCTGACGATCCTGCTGGTGCTGGGCGCGGCCCTGCTGATCTGGCCTACGGAGACCGGCGGCGGGGTGCGCTTCTACCAGCTGCCGCAGCCGGGCGAGGCGGTGGCCATGGTCGAGGCCTTGGACGCCTCGCCGCCCACGGCCCGGCCCGCGGTGATCAGGGCGCTGGACACCGGAGTGATCCGCGCCACCCTCGACGCGGACTTTCCCCCGCCCCTGCGCCGCGCCCGTCCGGCCGACGCCCGCGATGCCGGTTACGCCGCATACGACCGGGCTCTGACGGGACGCGAGTGGCGGATAGAGGTGCGGCGTGGCGGACGGCTCCGCGAGGGCTTCATGCCGGGCCGGGCGGCCCTGCGGCTGTCGGTGCGGCTGGAGGACGGCTCGGTCCTGACCCTGCGTCGGCGCGCGCCGGAGGCGGCCCGGCGCTACCTCGGCCGCATCACCCTGGCCTGCGCCGCCCTTCTGGCCGTCACCCTACTGATGATCCTGGTCGCCGTGCGCCAGACGACGCGGCCGGTCGAGAGCCTGGCGCGAGCCGTGGCGCGGTTCGGCGACGACCTGGACGCCGCGCCGCTGCCGCCAGGCGGACCGCGCGAAATCCGCGAGCTGTCGGCCGCCTTCAACACCATGCGGGGGCGGATCCGGGGACTGGTCGATGAGCGCACCCGCATGCTGGCCGCCATCGCTCACGACCTGCGCACCTACCTGACCCGGCTGACCCTGCGCGCCGAGTTCATCGCCGATCCCGGGCAGCGGACCAAGGCGGCTCAAGATCTGGCCGAGATGGCCCAGCTGCTGGACGACACCCTGTTGTTCGCGCGCCAGGAGGCGGGACGCGGCGACGGCGCGCGGCCGGTCGATCTCCGCCGCGAGCTGGAGACCCTGGTCGCCCTGCGCGCCGAGATGGGCCAGGCCCTGACCTTGGCGCCGGGCCCGGCGGTGAGCGCCCTGGTCTCGCCGGTCGCCCTGCGGCGGATGCTGAATAACCTGGTCGACAACGCCGTCGCCTATGCCGGCGCGGTGACGCTGGAAGCCGACATGGCGGCGGGCGAGGCACGCGTCACCGTGCTGGATCGCGGCCCTGGCCTGCCCGACGCGGCGCTGGCCCGCATCATCGCGCCCTTTGAACGCGGCGAGGCCTCGCGCAACCGGCGCACCGGCGGGGCGGGGCTGGGGCTCTCGATCGTCCAGGCCCTGGCCCAGGCGCACGGCGGTCAGCTGCTCCTGGCCAATCGCGAGGGCGGCGGGCTGGCCGCGACCGTGGTGTTGCCGACGGCAGACGCCGGTCCCACCTTGGGCTAGCGACGTAGCGCCTGCCCAAGATGTCGCGCGCTTCAGAACGTCGCGCTTTGCCGGTTCGGCGCGCGGGCCTTGGGCTCGCCAACGTCGCCTACGTACTGATGCGAAGCGCGGCAGACGCGTGTGCTTTCTTATTGGCCCGACGCGCCCCCTTCGCCGATCAAGACCGCCAACTGGCGGGCGCTGATCATCACCTCCCCTTCCGCCGCGAGGGCGCGCGCCACCGCGCCAAGCTGGTCACGTTCGGCGTCGAGGAGGTCAAGCGAGGGCCGCTGGCCGACACGGACTTCCTGACGCAGGCTGTCGACGGCCCTATTGGCCGCTTGAATCTGATCGCGCGCGGCGGCCGCCGCCAAGCGATTGGCTTGAAGATCGCTCCAGGCGCCAATGACAGCCGTCTTCAGCGCGGCGCGGGCGGCGTCGCGTTGGGCTTCGGCGGCCCGGACGCCCGCGGACGCCTCGGCTTTGGCCGCCTGGACGCGCCCGCCGGCGAACAGCGTCCACCGCCCCTGGACGCCGAAGGTGACGGCGTCGGAGCGATAGCCCGGGAAGAATTGGTCTCGGACCTGCTCGGCGCGAGCCGCGAGGCTAAGGCTCGGCAGGCCCTGAGCCGCGGCGGCCCGGGCCGCCGCCTGCGCCGCGCGTACGCCGGCTTCGGCGGCCTGCAAGGTGGGACTAACGGCTTCGGCGCGCGCCAGGACATCCTCCAGCGCGGGCATGGCCCCGTCGTCAGCGACAGGCTCAAGCGCCACGGGCTCGGCGCCGACCAGCGCCGCGTACTGGGCGCGCGCAACCGCCAGAGCGCCCCGCGCCCTCGCTGTTCCCGCCCTGGCCTCAGCCCTTCGCGCGAGCGTCAGCTCCAGGTCGCTACGCGGGATTTCGCCCGCCGCGAACCGCAGTTGCGCCTGCCGGGTCCATTCGTCGAACGTCGAGGCCTGAGCCTGGCTCGACTCGAGAAAGGCTTCAGCGGCCCGGACGCCGGCATAGGCGCGGGCGACGGCCACCTGCAGCGCATCATCAGTCTGAACAAGACGCGCCTTCGCGCCAGCCTGGCCGGCCCGCGCCTGGTCGACGCCGGCTGCAAGCGCTCCGCCCGCGTATAGGGGTTGCGACAGCTCCAGGCGCAGCGAGCGGGGATCGACGTCCGCCGCGGCGAAGCCGAAGAAGCCGCCCAGATCGTTGCGGCCGCTCATGTAGTCGCCCGAGAGGCCGACGGTCGGCAGGCGCGCGCCCTTGGCCGCGTCGAGGCGGGCCGCGGCCGCGTCCGCCTGGGCCCTGGCCGCGCGGATGTCGGGATCGTAGGCGCGGGCCGCGGCGATCGCATCCTCGAGCGTGGTCGCCCGAGCGGCGGGCGGCAAGACCAGCAGCGCGCAGGCGGCGATGAGGGCGGCGCGACGCATCAGCGGAACGCCGCCCCCGGCCTTACGCCCAGCTTCTTGAAGATCATCGCCGCCGGACAGAAGCCCGTGAACGCGGCCTGGATCATGTTCAGAGCCGCAAAGGCCGACAGGCCGATCCAGTAGGGATGAACAAAATGCGCGAGCGTGAGCCCGAGCAGAACCACGAAGCCGGCGAAGGCCAGCACGGCGCGATCGAGGGTCATGGAACATTCCTTTCGCTTTCAGGTGGCTTTGCAGAGCCCGCATTGGGCCGCAGCCGCGTCGCGATCCTCGGGATCACGGTTGGCCGCGCCGCGGGACGGACAGGCGAGCTGGCGCATCGCTAAGCGCCCTTGATCTTGTTGACGCCGAGGATGTCGAGGGCCAGCTTTTCGTAGAACGGCTCGCTCTCGCCGCGCCTGACCTTGCCCAGGAAGTATTTCTCGAAGCCGACCTTGGCGAGATGCACCCATTTGCCGCTGGCCGACCAGTTGACGTTGCGCGGCGGGATCTGCGGCTGCGCGACGAAGGCCACCCCGCCGTCGCCGAAATCGGCCAGGCAAATGGCGTTCCAGCTCGCCTCGTGGGTCGGCGCCTGCCCATCCAGGATCTTCTTCAAGTTAAGGGCGATGGCCGTGACCATGCTCTCGATCATGAAGCCAGTCTTGGGCACGCCCACCGGCACAGGCGTCTTACCGGTCGGGGCGATGGCGACGCAGACTCCCAGCGCCATGATGTTCGGATAGGTCGGATTGCGCTGATGCTTGTCGATCAGGATGAAGCCGCGCGGATTGACCAGACCCTCGACGCCACGCACGGCCTCGACACCTCGGAAGGCGGGCAGCATCATCGAGAAGTCGAACGGCAGGTCCTGGCGCGCGCGGACCGAACCATCCTCGGCGATCTCCTCGACATGGATCACGCCGTCGTCGACGGACGCGACCTTGGCGTTCGTCACCCACTTGATGTGGCGCTGGCGCAGTTCGCTCTCGAGCAGGCCCTTGGTGTCACCGACGCCATCCAGGCCCAAATGGCCGATATAGGGCTCGGCGGTGACGAAGGTCATCGGCGCCCTGTCGCGGATTTTGCGGCGGCGCAGCTCGGTGTCGAGGATCAGAGCGAACTCATAGGCGGGGCCGAAGCATGACGCGCCCTGCACGGCGCCCACCACGATCGGCCCCGGGTTCTGGCAGAATCTGTCGAAGGCGGTGGCGGCGGTCTCGGCGTGGTCGATGTGGCAGACCGACTGCGTGTAGCCGCTCTGCGGTCCCAGGCCGGGGATCTCGTCGAAGGCCAGTTCGGGACCGGTGGCGATCACAAGGTAGTCGTAGGTCAGGATCTGGCCATCGGCGAGCTGCAGCGCATTGGCCGCGGGATCGACCTTTCTGGCCCCCACGCCAGTGAAGGCGATGTTCTTCTTCTCGAACACGGCCGGCAGTTTGACTTCGATGGCGTCGCGCGTGCGCCAGCGGACGGCGACCCAGGGATTGGACGGGACGAAATAGAACGTGTCGCCCTGCGACACAACGTGGACATCAGCCATCTTGCCGACAGCTTGCTTGATCTCGAAGGCGGCGATCGCACCGCCCAGACCGGCGCCCAGAACGACAATGCGAGGCTTGACCACCTGGCTTCTCCCTAGGGGTTTGATCCCGATCAGATCATGGGCCGGGGGAGCGATCATGATCTCGCTCAACTGGCCGGCTTGACTTAATATTCTAATTATCGCATATTCGCAATTACAAATTTTATAATGTGTAAGACCCTGCGACGGAGACGACCATGTTGGGTTCTAAGGTGAAGGATCTCGCCCCGACCGAGGTGAAGAGGGCCCTTGACGCCGGCCAGATCCTGCTGATCGACGTGCGCGAGCCCGCGGAATTCGCCGCCGAACGCATTCACGGCGCCCTGAATTTCCCGCTGTCGACCTTCGATCCGTCCGCCCTGCCCCTCGCCGACGACCGGCGCATCGTCATGCAGTGCGGCTCGGGCAAGCGCTCGGCCACCGCGATCGAGCGCTGCCGCGCTGCGGGCCACAAGCTCGACAGCCACCTGGGGGGCGGGATCATGGCCTGGAAGGCCGCCGGCCTGCCGACCGTCAGCCTGGACAGCGAAAGCGGCCAGATCCGCGATCGTAGCTGAGCCAATAGGCCATTTTTGGGGAGCGATGCATGACCGCCAAGCCAATGCTGATCGGCGCGCTGGGCTTGGCAGCCCTGCTCGGCGCCTGCGGAAAGGATGACGCGGCGACCAGGCCGGCGACCGCCGTGGCCCCCGCATCGGATCGCCTGACAGTTCGCGCGTCGGTCGTCGAGGATCTCAAGCCCGTCCCCGCCACCCTGACCACCCGCAACATGGCCGAGGCGCGCGCCCGGATCTCAGGGACAATCACGCGCCTGCTGGTCAGGGAGGGCGATGTCGTGCGCCAAGGCCAGACCATCGCCTTCGTTCACGACGAGAGGATCGGGCTGCAGACCGGCGCCTATGACGCCCAGGTCGCCGCCGCCGCGGCGCAGGCCGCCCAGGCCGAGGCCGATCTTTCGCGGACCCAGGACCTCTATGATCACGGCGTCTACGCCAAGGCGCGGCTCGATCAGGTCCAAGCCGCCGCCAAGGCCGCCAGGGCGGGTCTGGCCGCCGCTCGGGCCCAGGCGCGCGCCAGCGCCGAACTGGGCGCGCAAGGCGCGGTGCTGGCCCCCGCGGCGGGCCGCGTGCTCGCCGCCGGCGTCCCCGTCGGCTCGGTGGTCATGCCCGGACAGTCGATCGCCACGATCACCGCGGGCCCGCCGGTGGCGCGCATCACCCTGCCCGAAGGCGAGGCGGCCGCTCTGAAGGTCGGCGCCCCCGTCCGCCTGGCGTCCGAGGACCTGGGCGCCGCCGCCGCTTCGGGCCGGATCACCCAGGTTTATCCGTCGGTCGCTAGCGGCCAGATCGTCGCCGATGTCACCGCGGCCGGCCTTCCGCAGATCCTGGTGGGTCGAAGGGTTCGAGCCTATGTCGCGGTCGGCCAGCGCCAGGCGGTCGTGGTCCCAAGCCGCTACGTCGCCACACGCTTCGGCGTCGACTATGTCCGCCTGGTCGGCAAGGACGGCGCGGTCGCCGAAAGCCCCGTTCAGACCGCACCGGCCGGCGACGCCAACCTGGTCGAGGTCCTCTCGGGCCTGCGCATCGGTGACGTGCTGACCCCCGCGGAGCCGCGTCGATGAACCTCGGACTGTCCGGCCGGCTGACAAAGGCCACCATCCGCTCGCCGCTGACGCCGCTGATCCTGATGGCCGCGATCGCCGTGGGGCTGCTGGCGTTGTTCTCGATCCCGCGCGAGGAAGAGCCTCAGATCAGCGTGCCCATGGTCGATGTCATGGTCGCCGCGCCGGGGCTGTCCGCGCCGGACGCCGTCGAGCTGGTCGGCAAGCCGCTGGAGGCGATCGTCAAGAGCGTCAACGGCGTCGAGCACGTCTACACCTTCGCCGACGATCATCAGGTGCTGGTCACCGCGCGGTTCAAGGTCGGCGTCGATCCCGACGCGGCGGCGGTCCGTATCCACGAGAAGGTGCGGGCCAACTACGACAAGATCCCGGCGGGCGTCCCCGAACCGCTGATCCAGACACGGGGCATCAATGACGTGCCAAGCCTCGTGCTGACCCTGTCGCCCAAACCCGGCTACGAGAGCCGCTGGACCGACGAGAGCCTGCGCGAGGTCGTCGGCAAACTGAAGACCGAGGTCGCCAAGGTCGACGACGTGGGGCTGACCTTCATCGTCGGCGGCCGCCCCCGCGAAATCCGTGTCACGCCCGATCCGGCGCGGCTGGCCCTGCGCGGCGTATCGATGGGCGCGCTGACGGACACCATCCGGCAAGCCGCCCGCGCCTTTCCCGCCGGCGACGTGCGCAATGGCGGCGAGGCGGTGGCCGTCACCGCCGGCCGCGAATTGAAGAGCGCCGCCGAGATCGGCCTCCTGGCCCTGCCCTCGGCCAAGGGCGAGGCCGTCTATGTCCGCGATGTCGCCGACGTGACCGAAGGCCCGCGCGAGGACCAGACCCAGGTCCGCCGCTATGCTCGCCTTCAGACCGGTTGGAGCGAGACGCCGGCCGTCAGCCTGGCGATCGCCAAGCGCAAAGGCGCCAACGCCGTCGTCGTCTCCAAGGCCGTGCTGGATCGCGTCGCGGCGCTGAAGGATTCGCTGCTGCCCGCCACCTTGAACGTCGATGTCACGCGCGACTACGGCGCCACGGCCAACGAAAAGGCCAACGAGCTCCTGTTTCACCTGGGGCTGGCGACGGCGTCGATCGTCGTGCTGATCGGCCTGGCCATCGGCTGGCGCGAAGCGGGCGTCACCGCCGTGGTCATCCCGACCACCATCCTGCTGACCCTCTTCGCCTCGAACCTGATGGGCTACACGATCAATCGCGTCAGCCTGTTCGCCCTGATCTTCTCGATCGGCATCCTGGTCGACGACGCCATCGTCATGATCGAGAACATCGCCCGCCACTGGGCGATGCACGACGGCCGCGGCCGGATCGAGGCCGCCGTCGAGGCCGTGGCGGAGGTCGGCAACCCCACCGTCGTCGCCACACTGACCGTGGTTTCGGCCCTGCTGCCGATGCTGTTCGTCTCAGGCTTGATGGGGCCGTACATGGCGCCGATCCCGGTCAACGCCTCGGCGGCCATGGTGTTCTCGTTCTTTGTCGCCGTGGTCATCGCGCCGTGGCTGATGGTCCGTTTCGCCCGCAAGACGCTGGAAGCGACGCCGCATGGCCATGAAGACGAAGGAAAGCTGGGCGCGCTCTATCGTCGGGTCGCCGCCCGCGTGATCCACAACCGCCGGACGGCCTGGATGTTCCTGGGCGGCGTCGGCGTCGCCACCCTCGTGGCCTGCGCGATGTTCGCGACCAAGACGGTCACCGTGAAGCTCCTGCCGTTCGACAACAAGTCCGAGCTGCAGGTGGTGCTGGACATGCCCGAAGGCACGTCTCTGGAGATCACCCAGCGCACCTTGGCCCAGGCGGCCCGGATCGCCGGAACCCTGCCCGAGACGGTGGCGATCGACGCCTATGCCGGGACCGCCTCGCCGTCCAACTTCAACGGCCTGGTCCGCCACTACAATCTGCGCGGCCGCCCCGAGCAGGGCGACCTCTCCGTCGCCCTGGCGCCGAAGGACGCGCGCAAGCGCTCCAGCCACGCGGTGGCTCTGGACCTGCGCCAGCGCCTGGCGCGGATCGCCCTGCCTGCCGGCGCGGCCATCAAGGTCGTCGAGGCCCCCCCCGGGCCGCCGGTGATGGCGACACTGCTGGCCGAGATCTACGGTCCGGACGCCGCCACCCGCCGTGCGGTCGCCGAGCGGGTGAAGGCCACCTTCCACGCCGTGCCCTACATCGTCGACATCGACGACAGCTGGGGCGCCCCCCGCCCGACCCTGCGCCTGGTTCCCGACCGTTCGCGCCTGGAGGCGCTGGGCGTATCGGATCGCGAGGTGCTCGACTCGATCGGCGCGGCCTTCGGCGGTCAGGTCGTCGGCTACGCCCATCGGGGCGAAAACCGCGATCCGCTGGAGATCTCGGTCCGCCTGCCGCAGAGCGCCCGCACCTGGGGCCAGACGCTGGGCTCCACGCCCGTGGCCCGCGCCGCCGACGGCCGCCTGGTCGAGCTTTCCGAGGTCGTCGACGCCAAGCGCGAAGCGGGCTCGACCCACGTCTTCCGTCGCGACGGGCGCGATGTGGACATGGTGATGGCCGAGCTGGCCGGCGCCTATGAGGCCCCGATCTACGGCATGATGGATGTCGACAAGCGCCTGCGCGACATGGACTGGGGCGCGACGCCGAAGCCTGACATCCGCATGCACGGCCAGCCCGCCGACGAGCGCCGCCCGACGCTGCTGTGGGACGGCGAGTGGGAGATCACCTGGGTGACCTTCCGCGACATGGGCGCGGCTTTCGGGGTGGCGATCCTGGGCATCTATGTCCTGGTGGTGGCGCAGTTCAAAAGCTTCCGCCTGCCGCTGGTCATCCTGACCCCTATCCCGCTGACCCTCGTCGGCATCGTGCTGGGCCACATCCTGTTCCGGGCCCCGTTCACGGCCACGTCGATGATCGGCTTCATCGCCCTGGCCGGCATCATCGTGCGCAACTCGATCCTGCTGGTGGACTTCATCCGCCACAGCGCCGAAGACGGAAAGCCGCTGCGCGAGGTCTTGCTGACGGCGGGCGCGATCCGGTTCAAGCCGATCCTGCTGACCGCCCTGGCGGCGATGATCGGCGCGGCGGTGATCCTGACCGATCCCATCTTCCAGGGCCTGGCCATCTCGCTCCTGTTTGGCCTGGCGTCCTCGACCGTTCTGACGGTCTTGGTCATCCCGGCGATCTATGTCGTTCTGCGCGATCCGGACGCGCCCATGAAACCCAAGACCGCTTGATCCTAAAACTCTAGTTTCTACATTGGTTTCGATGACCGCTCCCGCCCTTTCCTGCCATGCGCCCACGGATGTCGCCGATCTGCGCGCTTGCGCCAGCGAGGCGGCGCGGCTGCTCAAGCTGCTGGCCAGCGAACAGCGCCTGCTGCTGCTCTGCCGCCTGGCGGATGGGGAAGCTTCGGTCGGCGAGCTGTCGGAGCATGCGGGTCTGGCCCAGTCGGCGACCTCGCAGCATCTCGCCAAGATGCGCGCCGAGGGCTTGGTGACGACGCGTCGCGAAGCCCAGACGATCTATTACAGCCTCAGCGACCCGAACGCGGCGCGCGTGCTGGGCACCCTGTCGGACATCTACCGCACGGCCGGCTGAGGCCGGCAGCGCCGCCGGCCAGCAGGCCGCGCCCTTGACGCCCCTCGCACCGCCGCTCAAGGGTTTAGCCGATCGGTTCGGCGCACACTTCACGTACGAGCCCGCGCAGCCAGCGATGGGCCGGATCGGCGTCCATGCGCGGGTGCCAGAGCAGTGACACCGAAAACGCGGCGACGGGCAGGGGCAGTTCGAAACTGACCAGGCCGTCTCTCAGCCCCCATGTATGACGCTCCGGCACGGTGGCCACCAAGCCGGTCGACCTTGCGAGCGAGATGGCCGTGGCGAAGCCGCCCACGACGATGGCCACGCGCCGAACCATGCCGCGACGCTCCAGCCCTTCATCGATAAGCCCCTTGGCCAGCGCATCTCGCGACACGGCCACATGAGGCGCGGCGGCATAGCGCGTCGGCGTCATTGCGCCCGTCGTGAGCGCATGCCCTTCGCGGACCACCCCTACATAGCGATCGCGGAACAGGACCTGAGTACGAAGCTCCGGCCCAGTGTCGCCTTCCACCACGCCCGTCTCAAGGTCAATGAGACCATCACGCAGCGGCTTGCTGTCCTTGTCGGGCTTTTGGACGAAACTCAACTGAACGCCAGGCGCCTCGACATCCAGCCGTCGGATCAGCGCCGGCCCGAACGTTTCCACGAAGCCTTCGCTGGTGCGCAGTGTGAAGGCGCGCTGCATCTGCCCGACGTTCAGCGCCTCGACCGGTCGCAGCACGGCCTGCGCGTCCTGAACCAGTTGGCCGACGCGATTGCGAAGCTCGATCGCCCTGGGCGTCGGAACCAAGGCGCGCCCGGCCCGCACCAACAGGGGGTCTCCCGTCACCTCGCGCAGGCGCGCCAAGGCGCGGCTCATCGCCGAGGGGCTGAGCCGCAGACGCGAGGCGGCCCGCGTGACGCTGCCCTCGGCCAACAGCACGTCCAGCGTCACCAGGAGATTGAGATCGGGGGCTTGCATTCGAACAGGAAACACCCGCCCGTAACATGGCGTCAAACGCAATGAATCAATGAAACCCGTGCGCGTTCCGCCACCTCGCGGCCGACGCTAGCCTTATCGAACGCCGATCTTGGCGCGAAAGGAAAGCCGATGCACGGGAACGCGCTTCAAACCTTCATCGCCGGTGTCCGGGCCAGCTGGGGTCCGCTTTCGAGCGAACTCATCGACGATTGCCGCGGCCACCTGCGCATCCTTCTGCAGGCCGCGCCGACCGAGGACTGGCTGGCCGCGCTGCTGAACGACAAGCCAGCCAGCCGAGAGCTCTACCGCGATCCCGACCATGGGTTCCTGCTCCTGGCGCATACTGAAGACCAAGGCCTCTATCGGCGGCCTCATGACCATGGTCGCAGCTGGGTGCTGTACGGCGTCCAAAGCGGCGACATCGAGATGGGTAGCTACGGGCGGACGACGGATCCGGACGGTCAGGCGCGCTTGGTCAAACGCGACGCAACGCTGGTTCGGCCAGGAACGGCCATGACCTATCTGCCGGGCGATATCCACGACACGCACTGCCGGACCGGACCCGCTCTGCTCTTCCGCTTCACCGAACGCGACCTGCAGGTAGAAGACGTGCGGGAGGGCCGCGTCACCCGCTATGCCGATCAGGATGGCGTATTCCGGATCGCCCGGCCGTGAAGGCGTCCAGCCGATCTGTTCTGGCGATCGCAGCGGTGCTGACCTCGCTGATGCTCGTGGTGTTGGATGCCTCGATCGTTAATGTCGCGCTGCCGACCCTGGCTCGCGACCTGAACGTCTCGCCCGCCTCGGCGATGCTGATCGTCACGGCCTACCAAGCCGGCCTCGTCATGGCGCTCCTGCCCTGCGCGGCGCTCGGCGAGAGCCTGGGCCACCGTCGCATCTTCATCGGCGGTGTGGCGCTCTTCACCCTGGCGTCCGGTTTCTGCGCGCTCGCGCCCAGCCTGACGTGTCTGGTGATGGCCCGCCTGGCCCAAGGCTTGGGCGCGGCCGCTGTGATGTCGCTCGGTGTCGCGCTTCTGCGGACCGTCGTCCCCGCGAATAGGCTGGGCGTCGCCATCGGCTGGAACGCCCTGGTGGTCGCCCTGACGTCCGCGGCCGGACCGACGGTCGGCGCCCTCGTCCTGGCGCTGGCGAGTTGGCCCTGGCTCTTCGCCATCAACCTGCCGCTTGGTCTCGTGGTGCTTGCGGCGGCCAGCGCCCTCCCCCCTGCGCCGGGCGTCGCGCGTCGCCTTGACCGCGTGAACATGGCCCTGACCGCGAGCACATTCGGACTGCTGATCGGCGGCGCGGAACTGTTCGTGAGGGCGCCAGGAATCGCGCTTGGCGTTCTCGCCGTCGGCGCTCTGGGGCTGGCGACGCTGATCCGGCGCGAAGCGTCCCACGCCGCGCCGTTGTTCCCGCTCGACCTCCTGCGCGCGCCCTCGTTCCGCCGGTCGGTCATCGCGTCGGTCTGCTGCTTCATCGGCCAGGGCGCTGGCCTGGTCGCCCTGCCCTTTTACCTCCAGCACAGCCTTGGTCTCAGCCCTCTGACGGCTGGCCTCCACATGACCCCGTGGCCCCTGATGGCCGCAGTGTCGGCGACGCTGGCCGGGCGCATGGCCAAGCCATCGTCCACGGCGCTGCTTTGCACGACCGGCTGCGCGCTCCTTTCCGCTGGTCTTTTCGCAGCGTCCGCCTGGCCGTTGGCCAAGGCGCCGGCCGCGATCATGCCCATCGTGATGCTCTGCGGCCTCGGCTTTGGGCTCTTCCAGGTGACCAATAACCGCAACATGTTCCTCTCCGCGCCGATCGAGCGCAGCGGCGCGGCGGGCGGTCTGCAGTCGTTGGCCCGGCTGTCGGGTCAGACGGCGGGCGTCGTCGTCATGACGCTGCTCTTCAGCCGGCTAGCGCTCGACACCGCGCCACGGGTCGGCTTGGCGCTGGGCGCCCTGCTGACCTTGGCGGCCGGGCTGCTCAGCGCCACGCGAGTAGTGCGCGGGTGAGCGCGGCCGCCGGATGCGGCTCGAGCATGCCTAGGCCGACCGGCGCAGCACCGCGCCCACCGCGGCGATGCGCTCGACATCGGCATAGGGCGCGCGGCGCAGTTCGCCGCTGAAGACATCTGGATCCAGCTCGGCATAGTCCAGGGTGAAGCGAGCCTCGCCGACCAAAGCCTCCAGCCCTTCCCGCACCACGTCGCGGCCACCGGCCCGAACCGGGCTGCCGGTATAGAGGATCATCCGGCCGCCCGGCGCCAGGCGTTCCATCGCCGCCGCGGCCCAGTCCAGCGCCAGGCGTTCGCCCAGGTCGCCGCCGCCGTCCTTGTAGGTCCGCCCGCTCTCGCCCGCGACATAGGGTGGGTTCGCAACGATCAGGTCGAGCGCGTCGGCGGTGACGGGCAGACCGTCGCCCAGCTGGAACATGACATCGAGACCCGCATGGACGGCATTGGCGCGAGCCAGGCGCAGGGCGGCCGGGTTGATGTCGCTGGCCGTGACGCTGGCGCCGGGCTCGGCCAGGCCGGCCAGGATGGCCCCGACCCCGGCGCCGGTCCCGATGTCCAGGATGCGGCGGATCGGCGCCTTGCCGATCTCGCGCCGGATCAGGTCCGCGAAGCGATAGCTGTCCGGACCAACGAAGACAGCGTCATCGCCGGCGCCCGGGAAAGCCGTATGCAGGAACAGCCGCCCGTGGATCCGCGCCGCGCGCCCCGTGCAGCGCAGGCCGCCAGGATCGGCGACGACCAGGTCTGCCGCCATCAGCGCGTCAACCAGGTCGCGATCGACCGCGCCCTCGCGGAAGGGAAAGCCCCAGCCCAGCACGTCGCGCAGGTCGGGCCGCTCGGGCGCGCCCCGGGCCAGCCAGCGCCGCACCGTTGAGGGCGCGGGCGTGACAAAGTCGTAGCCGGCGGCGTCCAGACGCTCCAGCACCGCCGCCAGAGCGGCGTCTTCGGACAAGGCTTGCATCATGTCTCCGCCAGGGGTCGCGCATACGCCGCCCGCGCACGGCCCGAGCGGACGAAGACACGGGTGATGCGCGGATCGACCGCCCGGATGGCGGCGGCGAAGTCGTCGGCCGCGTCCTCGATTTCGCCGGCGGTCAGGGCGTCCTTGAAGTCCAGCGTCACGCCCAGCAGGATCTCTCGCGGGCCAAGATGCATCGACAGCACCTCGATGACCGTCTCGACGCGCGGATCGGCGGCCAGGGCCTCGCGCACCGCCGCGACGATCTGGGGCGAGGCCGCCTCGCCGGTCAGCAGGCTGCGCGTCTCGTTGGCCAGGAAGATCGCCACCAGCACCAGCAGCGCGCCGATCGCCATCGAGGCCGCGCCGTCGGCCCAGGCGACGCCCAGGCTGGCGCCCGCGACACCCAGGCCGGCCAGGATCAGACCCACCAGCGCCGCGCCATCCTCCAGCAGCACCGCGAACACCGAGGGATCCTTGCTGCGGCGAAGCGCGGTCAGGAACGGCGTGTCGCCGCGCGAGCGCTTGAACTCCTTCCACGCCACCAGGAAGGAGCCGCCCTCGAACAGCATGGCCAGGCCGATGACGACGAAGTTGATCCAGGCACGATCGATCGGCTCGGGATGACGGACCTTGAGCCAGCCCTCGTAGATCGAGAAGGCGCCGCCCAGGGCGAAGATCAGCAGGGCGACGACGAAGGCCCAGAAATAGAGCTCCATGCCGTAGCCGAAGGGATGGGTCTGGCTGGGCGGCCGCGCCGCCCGCTTGAGACCCAGCAGCAGCAGGCCCTGATTGCCGGTGTCGACCGCCGAGTGGATGGCCTCGGTCAGCATGGCCGACGCACCAGTCAGCAGGAAGGCGACCAGCTTGGTTACCGCAATGGCCAGATTGCCCGCGAGCGCCGCGTAGACGACGATTGCGGAGCTATTGCGAGGTCCGGTGGCGGCCATGCCCCTCCAACGTCGCCCCGACGGCGCCGTTCCGCTCCACATGCAAAAGGGCGCGTGCGGAACGGCGCTTGGCCAGCCCCGTTCCGCACAGGACAAGCAGCGACGGCAGGGTGATGATCGGCACGAAAAATCAGCGGGTGGACGTCGCGGTCGGCATAAGGGCCTTCGTAAGCAAACTGGCCCGACGGGATGCTCTTTCCCTCGACGAACTGGCCGCGTTGGAAAATCTGAAGGGCCGCGTGCGAGACGTTCCGGCCAACAGCGACATCATCGGACTGCGCGCCCACGTGGACAACAGCTCGCTGGTGCTGTCGGGCCTGTGCGGCCGTTATTCGGCGTTCCGCGACGGGCCCAAGCAGTTCACCGAGATCAACGTGCCGGGCGACTTCATCGACCTGCATGGCTTCGTGATGAAGCAGCTGGACCATGGCGTGCTGGCGTTCTCCGACTGTCGCGTGTTCGAGATCCCGCACGCGGAACTGCGGACGATCACCGAGAAGCACCCCCATCTCACACGGCTGCTATGGCTGGAGACGGTGATCGACGCCGCCATACATCGGCAGTGGCTGCTGTCCATGGGCCGCCAGAACGGTCCCGCCCGCCTGGCGCGGCTGCTGTGCGAACTGTATGTCCGGCTGCGGACGGTGGACCTGGCCTTCGATCAGCGGATGGACCTGCCCATGACCCAGCAGCAGGTCGGCGAGACCCTGGGCTTCTCGCCCGTCCACACCAACCGCACGATCCAGACCCTGCGCGAGAAACGGTTGCTGACCTGGCGCGACCAGGAGGTCGCGATTCTGGACTGGCCGGGGCTGGCGGCGCTGGGCGAATTCGACCCGACCTATCTGCGCCTGAGCAAGGAGGCGGTCTGACGGCTTTCCGACACTCAAGCGGAGCCATATCGCGGCAAGATCATTTCAGATCTGAAAACCGGCGCACACGTTAGGTCTCTAGGGGTCGGAAGCCGTCAGCTTTCTTGACGGCTCCCCGGGCGGCTTGTCGCGCCGCCCGCCCACGCCGCGCCGCGCGCGACCGTTCGAAGGCTGACGATGACCGACTTCCAGACCACCGCCCCGCGCACGCCTCCGCGCCGCCGGACGCTGATCCTTGGCGGGCTGATCGCCATCCTCGCCCTGGTCGGCGTCGCCTGGTTGGCCTGGACGCTGCTGCACGGAGACAAGAGTGAAGGCGATGGCCCCGGCGGCCCCGGAGGCCCGGGCGGCGGCTTCGGCGGCGGGCGGCGAGGACCGGCCAGCACCGTGGCGGTGGCCTCGGCGACCGCTACCGACCTGCCGATCATCATCGACGCCCTGGGCACGGTGAAGCCGGCCGCGACGGTCACGGTCCGTCCCCAAGTCTCGGGCGTCATCACGCAGGTCATGTTCCGCGAAGGCCAGACGGTCCAGCGCGGTCAGCCCCTGGTCCAGATCGATCCCCGTCCCTACCAGATGGCCTTGCTGCAAGCCCAGGGGAACCAGACCCGCGACGAGGCCCAACTGGCCACCGCCCGCCTGACCCTGACCCGCTACCAGACCCTGCTGGCCCAGGACTCGATCGCCCGCCAGGAGGTCGACAACCAGGCCGCGACCGTCAAGCAGCTCGAAGGCACGGTGATGGCCGATCGGGCGGCGGTGGGCACGGCGCGCCTGAACCTAGGCTTTGCGCGGATCACCGCGCCGGTCTCGGGTCGCGTGGGCCTGCGCGTCGTCGATGTCGGCAACTATATCGGCGCGGGGGACGCCAATGGCGTGGCGGTGATCACCACCCTGTCGCCGATCGACGTCGAGTTCACCGTGCCGCAGGACGACGTGCCGCGCATCGCCGCCCGCCAGGGTCGCGCCAACGCGCCGGTCACCGCCCTGGACCGCACCCGCACCCAGACCCTGGACCGCGGCAGCTTCTCCACCCTCGACAACCTCGTGGACACCGGCACCGGCACGGTGAAGGCCAAGGCCCGCTTCCCTAACGCCAGCGGCGCGCTGTTCCCCAGCCAGTTCGTCAATGTCCGCATGGAGCTGGACACCATCAAGGGCGCGATCGTCGTGCCGGCGACAGCCGTGCGCCAAAGCAGCGACGGCCCCTTCGTCTGGCTGCTGAACGACGACAAGACGGTGACGAAGACTCCGGTGAAGACCGGCCAGGCCACCGGCGTCCAGGTGCAGATCACCCATGGCCTCAAGGTCGGCGACAAGGTCATCACCGAAGGCGGCGACCGTCTGCGCGACGGCGGCAAGGTTCAGCTGCCCGGCGCCAAGCCGGGCGGCCAAGGCAAGGGCGACGGCAAAGCTCGTCGCCAGCGCCAGCAGCGTCCGGAATAGCCGGGTCCAGCCGCGATGAATCCCTCGCGTCCCTTCATCCAGAGGCCGGTCGCCACGGCCCTGTTCATGGCCGCCATCGTGCTGGCCGGCCTGGTCGGCTTCCGGCTGCTGCCGCTGTCGGCCCTGCCCCAGGTCGACTATCCCACGATCCAGGTCCAGACCCTGTATCCCGGAGCCAGTCCCGAGGTGATGAGCCAGACCGTCACCGCTCCGCTGGAACGGCAGCTGGGCGAGATGTCCGGCCTGTCGCGGATGAGCTCGGTCAGCACGGCCGGGGCCTCGGTGATCACCCTGCAGTTCGATCTGGGCGAGACTCTGGACGTCGCCGAGCAGGAGGTGCAGGCCGCCATCAACGCCAGCAATTCCCTGCTGCCAGCCGACCTGCCCGCGCCCCCCGTCTACGCCAAGGTTAATCCGGCCGACGCGCCGGTGCTGACCCTGGCCATCACCTCCGACACCCTGCCCCTGACCGAGGTGCAGAACCTGGTCAACACGCGCCTCGCCCAAAAGATCAGCCAGGTCTCGGGCGTGGGCCTGGTGTCATTGTCGGGCGGTCAGCGTCCGGCGATGCGGATCCAGGCCGACACCCAGGCCATGGCCAGCTATGGTCTGACCCTGTCGGACGTGCAGACCGCGATCAGCAACAGCAACGCCAACAGCGCCAAGGGCAGCTTCGACGGACCGACCCGCAGCTACACGATCAACGCCAATGACCAACTGCTTAGCGTCGACGACTACAAGAACCTGATCGTCACCTACAAGGACGGCGCGCCGATCCGTCTCTCCGATATCGCCCAGGTCGTGGCCAGCGCCGAGAACACCCGCCTGGGCGCCTGGGCGAACAAGACCCCGGCCATCATCGTCAACGTCCAGCGCCAGCCCGGCGCCAACGTCATCAAGACCGTCGACGCCATCAAGGCCAAGCTGCCGGAGCTGCAAGCCGGCCTGCCCGCCACCCTGGACGTCAAGGTTCTGGCCGACCGCACCACCGGCATCCGCGCCTCGGTGCATCACGTCGAGATCGAGCTGCTGCTGGCCGTGGTGCTGGTGGTGCTGGTGATCTTCTTCTTCCTGCACAGCCTGCGCGCCACGGTGATCGCCAGCCTGGCCGTGCCGATCTCGCTGATCGGCTCGTGTGGGGTGATGTACCTGCTGGGCTTCTCGCTGAACAATCTGAGCCTGATGGCCTTGACCATCGCGACGGGCTTCGTCGTCGACGACGCCATCGTCATGATCGAGAACATCAGCCGCCATCTCGAGCGCGGCGAGAAGCCCATGGAAGCGGCGCTGAAGGGGGCCAAGGAGATCGGCTTCACGATCATCTCGCTGACCATCTCGCTGATCGCGGTGCTGATCCCGCTGCTGTTCATGGGCGACGTGGTGGGTCGCCTGTTCCGCGAGTTCGCGATCAGCCTGGCCATCACCATCCTGATCTCGGCCGTGGTCTCGCTGACCCTGACGCCGATGCTGTCGGCCCGCTGGCTGACCGCTCACCCCGAACAGGAGGCTCGCGGGATCAGCAAGAAGGCTCAAGACCTGTTCGAGCGCGTCGAGGCCCGCTACGCGCGCGCCCTGGCCTGGGTGCTTGAGCGCCAGACCGCCACCCTGGTCGTCGCCATCGCGACCCTCGCTTTGACCGCCCTGCTCTATCTGGTGATCCCCAAGGGCTTGTTTCCGACCCAGGACACCGGCCAGTTGCAGGCCCGCACCGAGATGGCCCAGTCGGTCAGCTACGACCGCATGTCGGCCCTGCAACAGGAGGCGGCCGAGGCGATCCTGGACGACCCGGCGGTCGAGAGCGCCGCCTCGTTCATCGGCGTCGACGGTGCCAACAACGCCATGCTCCACACCGGCCAGATGCAGATCAACCTGAAGGCCGATCGCTCGGGCTCGCAGGAGAGGATCATGCAGCGCCTGCGCGAACGCGTCGCGCAGGTGGCGGGCGTGACCCTCTACCTCCAGCCGACCCAGGACCTGACCATCGACGCCGAGACGGGTCCCACCCAGTACCGCCTGTCGCTGGAAGGCGCCGACACCGCCACGATCAAGGAATGGGCCGGCAAGCTCACCGCCGAACTCGCCAAGGTGAAGGCTGTCCGCAACGTTTATTCCGACGCCTCGGCGACCGGCCAGGCGGCCTATGTCGACATCGACCGCGACACCGCCGCGCGCCTTTCCATCACGGCGTCGGATGTCGACGACGCGCTCTACAGCGCCTTCGGCCAGCGGATCGTCTCGACCATCTTCACCGAGACCAACCAGTACCGGGTGATCCTGGAGGCCAAGCCCGGCGTGCTGACCGACCCGACCACTCTGGGCAACCTGAATCTCAAGACCGGCGGCGGCTCGCCCGCGCCCCTGGCGGCGTTCTCGACGATCAAGACCCAGCAGGCGCCGCTGCAGGTCACCCACGTCGCCCAGTTCCCGGCCACCACCATCGGCTTCGACACTGCCCCCGGCGTCTCGCTGGGCTACGCCGTCGACGAAATCCGCAAGGCCATGAAGGCGATCGACATGCCCGCCTCGGTGACCCACACCTTCCTGGGCGCGGCCGGGGCCTATCAGAACTCGCTGTCGAACCAGCTGTGGCTGATCCTGGCCGCCGTGGTCTGTGTCTACATCGTGCTGGGCGTGCTCTACGAGAGCTACATCCACCCGCTGACCATCCTGTCGACCCTGCCTTCGGCCGGGGTCGGGGCGCTGCTGGCGCTGTGGATCACCGGCAACGACCTGGGCGTCATCGGCATCATCGGCATCATCCTCTTGATCGGCATCGTCAAGAAGAACGCGATCATGATGATCGACTTCGCCATCGACGCCGAGCGCGAGCAGGGCAAGCCGCCGCGCGAGGCGATCTTCCAGGCCGCGGTGCTGCGCTTTCGCCCCATCCTGATGACCACCCTGGCGGCCCTGTTCGCGGCCATCCCGCTGATGCTGGGCTTCGGCGAAGGCGCCGAGCTGCGCCGGCCGCTAGGCATCGCCATCTTCGGCGGCCTGCTGCTCAGCCAGCTGCTGACCGTGTTCACGACCCCAGTCGTCTATCTGGCCTTCGACCGCCTGGCGCCCGCCGCCAAGCACAAGTCGCGCGACGAGGGCCCACACCCCCACCGCGTCGATCCCGACCCGCTTCCGGGGGCGCCGTCGTGAACCTGTCAGGCCCGTTCATTCGGCGGCCGGTCGCCACGGTCCTGCTGACCCTCGGCGTGGCTCTGGCCGGGGTCTTCGCGTTCTTCGTGCTGCCGGTCTCGCCCCTGCCGCAGGTGGACTTTCCGACCATCTCGGTGTCGGCCAACCTGTCCGGAGCCAGCCCGGAGACCATGGCCTCTAGCGTCGCCACGCCGCTGGAGCGAAGGCTGGGCGTGATCTCGGGCGTCAACGAGATGACCTCGCAGAGCTCCAGCGGCTCGACGCGGGTCACGCTGCAGTTCGACCTGAACCGCAAGATCGACGGCGCCGCGCGCGAGGTGCAGGCGGCGATCAACGCCGCCCGCGCCGACCTGCCCGCCACGCTGCGCAGCAACCCGACCTACCGTAAGATGAACCCGTCGGACGCGCCGGTGATCATCCTGGCCCTGACCTCCGACACCAAGACGCCCGGCCAGATCTATGACGCCGTCTCGAACGTCGTCGCCCAGCGTATCGCCCAGGTCAGCGGCGTCGGCGACGTCGAGATCGGCGGCGGCTCGCTGCCCGCAGTGCGGATCTCGGCCAATCCGTTCCTGCTGAACACGTACGGCGTCAGCATGGAAGACGTCCGCGCCGCCATCCAGTCGGCCAACGCCAATCGCCCCAAGGGCGCGCTTGAGGGCGCCGGCCAGCGCTACCAGATCTACACCAGCGGCGCCGGCCGCAAGGCCGCCGACTATGCCGGCCTGATCGTCGCCTGGCGCGGCGACGCGGGCGTCAAGCTGTCCGATGTCGCGGAGGTCACCGACAGCGTCGCCGACACCCGCACCCTGGGCCTGTTCAACGGCAAGCCGGCGATCATCGTGCTGATCACCCGCCAGCCCGGCGCCAACATCATCGAGACCGTCGACAGCGTCCGCGCCGCCCTGCCGGAGCTGCGGGCCCAGCTTCCGGGTGACATCAACGTCCAGGTCGCCAGCGACAGCACCAACTCGATCCGCGCTTCGCTGCATGAGATCGAGGTCACCCTGCTGATCACCATCGTGCTGGTGGTGCTGGTGGTCAGCGCCTTCCTGCGCAGCGCCCGGGCGACGTTCATTCCGGCGACGGCGACGATCATTTCGCTGCTGGGCACGTTCGGCGTGATGTACCTGCTGGGCTTCTCGCTGAACAACCTCTCCCTGATGGCCATCACCGTGGCGACCGGCTTCGTCGTCGACGACGCCATCGTCGTGCTGGAGAACACCCAGCGTCATATCGAGAAGGGCATGGACCGCTTCCAGGCCGCCCTGTTAGGCGCGCGCGAGGTCGGCTTCACCGTGCTGTCGATCAGCATCTCGCTGGTCGCCGTCTTCATCCCGCTGCTGTTCATGGGCGGCCAGGTCGGACGCCTGTTCCGCGAGTTCGCCGTAACCCTGTCGGCTGCGGTGATGATCTCACTGGTCATCTCGCTGACAACCACGCCGATGATGTGCGCCTACCTGCTGCGGCCCGAGCGCAAGGACAAGGAGGGTCCGATCGCTCGCTTCTTCGAGCGCGGCTTCGCGATCGTCCATCGCGCCTACGAGCACAGCCTGGATTGGGCGCTGGCCGCCAAGCCGCTGGTGGTCCTGATCCTGGTCGCCGTCATCGCCATGACCGCCTGGCTCTATATCGCCGTGCCCAAGGGCTTCTTCCCGCAGCAGGACAGCGGCCAGCTGATGGCCGGCATCCGCGCCGACCAAAGCGTGTCGTCCCAGGCCATGCAGAAGAAGCTGCGCCAGGTGGTCGGCATCATCGACAAGGACCCCGCCGTCGACACCGTGGTCGGCTTCACCGGCGGCAACCGCGCGGGCGGCGGCTTCATGTTCGTCAATCTCAAGCCCATCGGCGAGCGCAAGGATAAGGGCTCGGCTGTCATCGCCCGCCTGCGGCCCCAGCTGCAGAAGGTGACGGGGGTGTCGATCTTCCTAAACCCCGTGCAGGACCTGCGCATGGGCGGGCGGTCCAGCAATTCGACCTACCAATACACCCTGACCAGCGACAACAGCGCCGACCTCAAGGAATGGGCCGCCAAGCTGGCCGAGGCGATGAAGGCGCACGACGACGTGCTGACGGACGTGGACTCCGACCAGCAGGAGAACGGCGTCGAGACCTTGGTGACCATCGACCGCGACAGCGCCTCGCGCATGGGGATCACGCCCCGCGCCGTCGACAACGCGCTCTACAACGCCTTTGGCCAGCGCCAGGTCGCGACGATCTACGAGGACGTCAACCAGTACGCCGTGATCCTGGAGTGGCAGCAGAAGTTCGCCCAGGGTCCCGAGGCGCTGAACGACGTCTATGTGCCGACCAGGCCGACGACCTCGACCACCACCACGACGCCCCAGCGCAGCGTCAATCCGGCCCTGCGCGACCCGTCTACGGGCTCCGCCCTCAACACCTCGGCGACCGCGATGACGCCGCTGCCGGCCATCGCCAGCGTCGCCCAGAACGCCACACCGACCTCGGTCAACCACCAGAACGGCGAACTGGCCACGACGGTCTCGTTCAACCTGGTCGACGGCAAGACCCTGGACGACGCCCGCGCGGCGGTGACCCAGGCCGAGGCCGAGATCGGCATGCCGACCACCGTGCGCGGCAGCTTCCAGGGCCAGGCCAAGCAGGCCGCCGAACAGAACAACCAGCAGCCCCTGCTGATCCTGGCGGCGATCGTGGCGATCTACATCGTGCTGGGCATTCTCTACGAGAGCTACGTCCACCCCATCACGGTGCTATCCACCCTACCCGCCGCCGGCGTGGGGGCGGTGATCGCCCTGATGATCTTCAAGATGGAGTTCTCGATCATCGCCCTGATCGGGGTCTTCCTGCTGCTGGGCATCGTCAAGAAGAACGCCATCCTGATCATCGATTTCGCCCTGGACGCCCAGCGCAGCCGGGGCCTCTCCGCCCAGGAAGCCGCCCGCGAAGCCAGCCTGCTGCGCTTTCGCCCGATCCTGATGACCACCCTGGCCGCGGCCCTAGGCGCCCTGCCCTTGGCCATCGGCTTTGGCGAGGGCGCCGAGCTGCGCCGGCCGCTGGGCGTGGCCATCATCGGCGGCCTGATCGCCAGCCAGCTGCTGACCCTGATCACCACCCCCGTGGTCTATGTCTATCTCGACCGTCTGCGCGGCAAGGCGCGCGACAAGGACGAGCGACATCTGGCCCACCATCCGACCACGCCGGAACCTGCATGATGTCCGCTCCCCTCCGCCTCATCGGCGCCGTCTCGCTCCTCGCCCTCGGCGCCTGCTCGATGACGCCGACGTACGAGACCCCTGCCCTGAAGTCCGCTCCGCCGGCTCAGTTCAAGGCGCTCGAAGGCTGGAAGACCGCCACGCCCGCCGACCATATCGACCGCGGCGACTGGTGGACCCTGCTGGGCGATCCGCAGCTGAACGCCCTGGCCGAGCGGGTGAAGGTGGACAACCAGACCATCGCCGCCGCCGATGCCGCCTATCGCCAGGCCAGAGCGCTTGTCCGTGAGCAACGGGCCGGCCTGTTCCCGACCGTCGACCTCTCGGGCTCGGCGACCAAGTCGGGCGGCGGCGGAACCAAGACCACGACCTCGGCCGGCGGCGCGACCAGCGCGGGCGACACCCAGCGCTATCAGGTCGGCATCGGCGCCAGCTGGGAGCCCGACGTCTGGGGCCGCATCCGCGCCGGGATCAGCGGAGCCAAGGCCAGCGCGGAGGCCAGCGAGGCCGATCTCGCCGCCGCCCGCCTGTCGGCTCAGGGCGAACTGGCCGCCAACTATCTGGGCCTGCGCCGCGCCGACGCCGAGATCGCCATGGTCCAGACCACGGTCGAGGGCTATCAGCGCGCCCTGGAGATCACGACCAACCGCTACAACGCCGCCATCGCGCCCAAGTCGGACGTGCTGCAGGCCCAGAGCCAGTTGGCCAACGCCCAGTCGACGCTGGAAGGCCTGGTCCAGGACCGCACCGCCTTCGAGAACGCCATCGCCGTCCTGGTCGGCGAGCCGGCCAGCGTCTTCCGCCTGGCGGCCGATCCGAGCTGGAAGCCCATCGTGCCCCAGATCCCGGTCGGCGTGCCCTCGACCCTGCTGGAGCGCCGCCCCGATGTCGCCGCCGCCGAGCGTCGCGTCGCCGCGGCCAACGCGGACATCGGTGTGGCCCGCGCCGCCTTCTTCCCGAGCTTCAACCTCAGCGCCGACGGCAATTCGACCGCCAGCAGGCTGGGCGACCTGTTCGCGGCCTCGGCCAACACCTGGTCGCTGGGCCTGACCGCCGCCCAGACCCTTTTCGACGCCGGCGCCCGCCGCGCCCAGGTCGCCCAGAGCCGCGCCGCCTACGACCAGGCCGCCGCCAACTATCGCCAGACGGCGCTCCAGGCCTTCGAGGACGTCGAGAACCAGCTGACCGCCGCCCGCACCCTGGAGCGGCAGTACGCCCTGCAACTCACGGCCTCCCAGGCCGCCGACCAGACCGAGCAGATGCTGCTGAACCAGTATCGCGCCGGCCAGGTGGCCTATACCGACGTGGTCACGGCCCAGGCCTCGGCGCTGGCGGCGCGGCGAACCCTAGTGACCACGGCGGTCTCGCGCCAGGCGACGGCGGTCGCCCTGGTCCAGGCCCTGGGCGGCGGCTGGCGCTGACTTAGCGGGAGGCTGGACGAGGACGCCGCGAGGCTGGAAGCTGAGCGCATGCCCGTTCTCGCCGACCCTGAATTGATCGAGGCCCTGCGCCAGACGGTGCGGGCCCTCAGCCGCGACTTCCCGCCGGAGTACTGGCGCGCCCTCGACCGCGAAAAGGCCTATCCCACCGAATTCGTGGCCGCCATGACCAAGGCTGGCCTGCTGGGCGTGCTGATCCCCGAGGCCTATGGCGGCGCGGGCCTTGGCTTGACCGCCGCGGCGGCGATCCTAGAGGAGGTCCACGCCAGCGGCGGCAACGCCGCGGCCCTGCACGCCCAGATGTACACGATGGGCACGGTGCTGCGGCATGGGTCGGAGGCCCAGAAGGATACGTGGCTGCCCCGGATCGCCGATGGCTCGATCCGCCTGCAGGCCTTCGGCGTCACCGAGCCCACGGCGGGCACGGACACCACCTCGATCTCGACCTTCGCGCGCCGCGAAGGGGATGCGTACGTCATCAACGGCCAGAAGGTCTGGACCAGCCGGGCCGAGCACTCCGACCTTATGGTCCTGCTGGCCCGCACCACGCCCAAGGACCAGGTGGCGCGCAAGGCCGACGGCCTGTCGGTGTTCTTGGTCGACATGCGCCAAGCCAAGGGAAACGGCCTGACGATCAAGCCGATCGCCACCATGCTGAACCACGCTACGACCGAGGTGTTCTTCGACGATCTCGTCATCCCGGCCGCCAGCCTGATCGGCGAGGAGGGCAAGGGTTTCCCCTACATCCTGGACGGCATGAACGCCGAGCGGATCCTGATCGGGGCCGAGTGTCTGGGCGACGCGGCCTGGCTGATCGGCAAGGCCAGGGACTATGCCAACAGCCGCGTCGTGTTCGGCCGGCCGATCGGCCAGAACCAGGGCGTGCAGTTCCCGATCGCCCGCGCCTACGCCCAGGCCCACGCCGCCCGTCTGACGGTCTATGACGCCGCCGCCCGCTACGATGCAGGCCAGGCGTGCGGTGAGCAGGCCAATATCGGCAAGATGCTGGCTTCGGAAGCCTCGTGGGCGGCGGCCGACATGTGCCTGCAGACCCATGGCGGCTTCGGCTTCGCCGAGGCGTACGACATCGAGCGCAAGTTCCGCGAGACGCGCCTCTACCAGGTGGCCCCCATCTCGACGAACCTGATCCTGGCCTATGTCGCCGAGCACGTGCTCGGCCTGCCCCGGTCGTATTGATGCAGCGGCGGCGCACGGCGGTCCTGGCGGCCTCGGATCTGGCGCGGCTGGCGGCGGTGCTGGATCGCCGGACGCCGGGCGAGGTCCCGCCCGCCTGGCATTGGGCCTGCCTCGCCGAGCCGGTTCCTCGCGCCGATCTCGGCCCCGACGGTCATCAGCGGCGCGGCCTCTTCCTGCCCGCGATCGAAGCGCCTCGCCGGATGTTCGCGGCGGCGGAAATGACCTTCGCCGGTCCGCTGCTCCCCGGCCTGGAAACCGAACTTATCGAGACCGTCGCCGCCATCGAGGAGAAGGCCGGGGTCAGCGGGCCCCTCACCTTCGTCACCGTTGACCGGACCTTCAGCCAGAGCGGCGAGGCCCGCGTCACCGAACGCCAGACCCTCGTCTATACGGCCGCCCTTCCCGCGGCCCGGACGCCCGACGCGGAGCGCTTGCCCGAGGCTGACTGGAGCCGCGAGACGCCGACCGATCCGGTGCTGTTGTTCGCCTTCTCGGCGGCGACCTCGAACGGCCATCGCATCCATTACGACCAGGCCTATGCGCGAGAGGTCGAAGGCTATCCCGACCTGGTCGTCCATGGACCTCTGATCGCCCTGCTGCTGCTGGAAGCCATGCCCCAGCGATCGCTGACGCGCTTCGCTTTCCGCGCCCTCAAGCCTGCCTTCGCCGGCGAGACGATCGCCGCCCACGGTCGCCTGATCGACGGCGGCGCGGCGCTGTGGGCCACATGCGGGGACGCGGTGCTGATGAAGGCGCGCGCGGAGTTCTAGGCCCGCCCTACTCCTCCAGCGTCGACGTATCGAAGCCGTGGTACAGCGACAGGAAGCGGAACGGGTGGCCCGGCACGAACTCGCTGAACATCACGTTGTTGATGTCGCTCTGGGTGTCGAAGGTCCCCACGCGGGCGTCCGGAACGTGCAGCGCCAGATGATGCCGCGCCAGGTTCAGGGCCACCTGGTCGATCCAGCGCGTCACGCGCTCGCGCGACAACCGATCGTCCAGATAGGCCCGCAGCCAGGGCAGCATGACCGCCATCGCCGTCCCCGGACGAGCCAGCACCAGGTTGGCGGTGATCCGCGAGCCGGCCTGGATGTTGCGGTCGTTGACGTTCAGGACGAGGTCGGCCTCGTTCCACCGCTCAAGCAGGTCGGCGACGCCGCGTTGCAGCAGCAGATCGATGTCCGAGACGAACACGGGCCTTTGCAGCAGGTCCAGCAGCGCGCCCAGGCGTTGGAAGCGCACGGACTGATAATGGGCGACCGGGATCTCTATCAGCCCCTTGGGCGGGGCCTCGTAGCATCGGGTGATCACCGCACCGGCGTCGAAACGGTCGCCAGTGAAGACGATGCGCGGATCCTCGACCCCCACGGTCGCGGCGGCATGCTCCAGCGCGTCCTGGCCGCCGATCACGTGGATCACCACCAGGAACGGCACATCGCTGTGCTTGAGCACCGACAGGGCCAACCAGCGGCCATAGAGCTCAACATAGCGCGCATCGGCGGCGGCGAAGAACACGACCTGGGCGCCCAGGGCGTCGGCGTGCGCCTTCAGGCCGTTGGCGTCCAGGGTCTTGCCGTCGCCGGTCAGGAAGGCCGGCGGGCCATCGTCCGGCGCGTCCGGCGTGGGACCGTCGACCTTCGCGCCCGTCAGGGCGTCCATCACCAGGTCGTAGTGAACGACCCAGCCGGCCCACTCCTCCGAAGGAGGCTGCACGTCCAGGGTCCGAGCCTCGGCCAGCAGAGCCTCGAACAGCGCCAGCCGCTCAGCCGTCAGGGGGTCGCACAGGATCAGGCTGACGGCGTCGTGATAGTACTTCATCCGCCCCAGCGGATGCAGACCCGAGCGCGTGTCACGGGCCATGGCGATGGCTTGGGCCAGTTCGGTGGCGACGTCGAGCGCGGGCGGCTGAGGCGCGGTGTCCCGCGCCGCGTTCGGCGCAACGCCCTCGAAGAAGCGCGCGGTCAGGGCCAGGGTTTCGGCTCGCCCCGGCAGGGCCCCCTCGCCCAGAACCTCGAAGCACAGGCCGCCGCGCCAGCCCACCTGCAGCTCGAAGCGGCCCTCGGTCTGCTCCCAGGCCGGCTCGCCCGGGAAGGCCAGGTGCTCGATCAGCGGGGTCTTGGGCGCCAGCGTCAGGACGCCGTCGACGTGATCGGCGCCCCAGCGGTGATGGGCGAAGCCCCGATGCGCGCCTTCGATCTTCAGCACCTCGAGATAGCGCGACGGCGTGGTGATCCAGCCGGCCTCAGCCAGCAGCGGCAAGCGCTCCAGCAGGGTCGAGGGCTTGCTCAGGGTCTGCACGACATGCGGCGCGACCGCATAGTCGAACCGCCCCTCGCGGGCGACGTGGGTTAGGATGGCGCGATAGGTTTCGGGATTCGACAGGTCACCGGCGAACGGACCGCTGGGTCCGCCCAGGACGGCGTCCCGCAGGTCTTCGGGCCAGCCCGACGGGCCGCCGCCGACCAGCAGCACCCGGCAGGCCGGGTTCTGGCTCTTGCGCCAGCGCAGGTGGCCGACCAGCGCCCCAAGCTCGTTCAGGGTGGTCAGTCGGCCAAACTGCGACGGCCTCGCCGCGCGGCGCTTGAACAGCATATCCAGCTGCAGCACCCCGCCGTCGCGAACGTCCTCCAGGCGATGCAGGTTGGTGACGGCGGCCGGGGCGAAGCCCATGGCCGACAGCTGGACCAGGACCGCCTCAGCCTGCGGCGCGCCCTGATTGAAGTCGATGACCGACAGCTCCAGCAGGATGTAGTCGGCCTGGCGCAACACGGTCTCGCCGCCGCGCAGGACATCCAGCTCCGAACCCTGGGTGTCGATCTTGACGAAGTCGAAGCGGCGGCCGGCCAGAAGGTCGTCGATCCGCGCCCTGGGCACGGTCTGCTCAACCACCAACTCATCGTTGAAATAGTGCGACTTCTCGCGGTACAGCGACGCGCCGGTCGATTGCGGCCAGCCCTTGCTCAGGAACAGCGTCGCCTCGCCGGCCTGATCCGAGGCCGCCACCATGTGCCGCTCGAACGGCAGCTTGGCCAGCTCGGCCTGGCAATACGGATTAGGCTCGATCAGCGTCGGGACGCAGTCGGGAAACGCTTCCAGGAAGCCCTTGGTGAAGTCGCCGACGTTCGCGCCGATGTCGAGGACCGTGCGCGGAGCGTAGCCGTCCAGCTTCAGGGGCTCCAGCTGGTGGCGGTTCACGAAGCCCCGCCCTCCCACAGCCGGCGATCGGCGGGAATGGCCTTGACGCTGTGACGCCGGGCCAGCTCGTGGCGATAGAGCGCGTGCAGGTCGGGTTCGGCCTGCATCTCGCGGGCATCGCGATCCAGCGCCAGGCCGATATCGAGATAGGTCGCCAGGTTGGTGAGATCGGGCCTGGGTCGCCGGCCTGCCTGATGCTCGGCGATCATCTCGCCATAGAGCGTTTCCAGCTTTGCGGCCAGCAGGTCCATGTCGAACAGCACGCATGTGTCGCGGTTGGCCTCGAGCTGGGCCCGCAGCGCCTTGGCCTTCTCGCGGTCGGCGCCGATCTCTACGGCCTTGTCGACATAGGCCTCCCCGCTGTCGACGACCAGTTCGGGCAAGCCGGCGCTGCGCACCAGGCTGCCGCAGACGCGCGAGGCGAAGCTGCGGCCGGACCAGGTCAGGACCGGCACGGCCATCCACAGGGCGTCCGACGCCGTGGTGTGGGCGCCGTAGGGCGTCGTGTCCAGGAACAGGTCCGCCAGGCGATAGCGCGCCAGGTGGTGCGCGTTCTGCAGCTTCTGGGCGAAGACCAGGCGCGTGCGGTCGACGCCCCGCGCTTCGGCGGCCTCGCGCAAGCGGGCGTTGGTCTCGGGATTGCTGTCCAGCAGCCACAGCACGCTGCCGGGCGTCCGTTTCAGAATCTCCATCCAGCGACCAAACACGTGCGGCGTGATCTTCTGAGGGCCATTGAAGCAGCAGTAGACGAAAGCGTCCTCGGGCAGGCCGGCCTCGGCGCGCGTCGGACAGGTCTCCTCGACCTTCCGGCGGCGATCGTTGGGCTGATAGCACGGGATCCGGCGGACGGCCTCGGAGTAGTAGAGCTCCATCTCCGGCGGGATGATCCAGGGATCGGCGATGATGTAGTGGTGGTAATCGCTGCCCATGCTGCCCGGATAGCCCAGCCAGTTGACCAGGATCGGCGCGGGGCGGCGGGCGAACACGGCGGTGCGGGCGTCGCGGGTGTGGCCGTTGACGTCGACGAGGATGTCGATGCCGTCATCGACGATGCGCTGGGCGGCCTCGTCGTCCGTCATCGGACGAATGTCGATGAAATGCTCGACCGCCGCGCGGATGCGGGTGTTCAAGCCGTCGCTGGACTCCGGCCCGCAATAGTAGGCGAAGACCTCGATCTTGGACTTGTCATGCACCTCGAACAGTTCGGCCATAAGATAGCCGACCGCGTGATCGCGCAGGTCCGACGAGATGTAGCCGATGCGCGGTCGCCGGCCGCCGCTCAGGTCGATCGGGGCGTCGCGGCGGTCGGCGCGGATCTGCTCGGGTGTGACCTTGTTCTCGCGCTCGATGAACCGGTTGCCCGTGGCCAACTGCAGCAGCGGATCGTCAGTGTAGGCGGCGATCGACAGCGGATTGACGCCTTCCAGCATCGCTTCGCGCGGCAGGCGCTCGCTGGGCTGGACGGCGGGCCACTTGCATTGGCTCAGGCGGTTGGCGACTAGTTGGCCGATCACGTCCATGGCATGCGGGTCGATGTCGGCGGCGCGCTGCAAGGCCAGTTCGGCCCGGGCCGGCTGGTGCGTCTCGCCCAGCAGGCGGGCGATCTGCTTCAGACAGGTGAAGGCGTAGCTGACCGCCATGCCGTTGATGACCACGGCGCGGCTGGCGCCCGCATCCCAGGTGGCGATGGCCGGTTCGTGCAGCCCCGCCCGCTCCTGCAAGCCGCCCAGATTGACATAGGCCGGCATGAAGTCGGGGTTCAGGGTGATCGCCTGCTCCAGCGACGCCGCCGCGCCGGCGTTGTCCCCCAAGGCCGCCTGCAGGATCGAGCGGTTGAACAGCGCCACGCACAGCTGCGGATGCTCGGCGTTGAAGCGGATCCAGACCTTGTAGGCCTGGTCGGCCAGGGCGACCTGCCCTTCCGCGCCCAAGCGCGCCGCCAGAGTGATCACGTCGCCGAGCGGGCAGCCCTCGGCGGTCAGCGTGCTGAGCATATCCAGCGTATCGACGTCGGCCATTGTCTTCCTGAAACCGATAGGCGGCAGCGGACGGCAGGCGCGCGCGAAGGCGGCGCGCGAGTCGGCGCAGCGCGATCATGGCATGGGGCTGGGCGCTCGACCAATGGCCGAGCAGCGGTCCGCCGCCCGCGCCGGTGGGCGCGAGCGACGGTTCTTATCACGTCACCTTGAGGTACGAGGCGATCTGCTCGTCGCTCAGGCTTTGCACCTGGGTAGTGGTCAGGGCGTTGGCCTGGGTGGAGCTCATCTGCTCGATGTTGGTCGTCGACAGATAGTCCAGCTGGGTCGCCGTCAGGCCGGACAGCTGCGTGGCTTGCAGCTGGCCGATCTGGGTCGTGGTCAGGGTGCTGATCACGCCCGTGGAGAGCGCGCCCAGTTGGCTGGTTGTCAGCGCCGCGATCTGGGTGTCGGCGAGGTCGGCGACGTCGGTCGAGGACAGGCCCTTCAGCTGCGTCGTCGTCAGCCCCTTGATCTGGGTTGTCGACAGCGCGGCGGTCTGGGTGGCGTCCAGGGCCGAAATGTTGGTCGCCGACATGGCCGCCAGCTGCAGGATGCTCAGCGCCGCCAACTGGGTGTTGACGAACTGGCCGACGTCCGTAGTCGTCAGCGCCGCCAGCTGGGTCGTGGCGATGCCCTTGACCTGGGTGCTGTTCAGCGCCGCCATCTGCGTGCCGTCCAGTGTCGAGAAGGCCGTGACCGACAGCGCCCCAATCTGCGCCCCGCTCAGGGCGCCGATCTGAGTCGTCGACAGCTGCGCCGCCTGGGTGGTGGCCAGCACGCCGAGCTGCGAGTTGGTCAGCGCGCCCACCTGGGTGTCGGCCAGTTCGCCGATGTCGGTGGTCGACAGACCCTTCACCTGATCATTGGTCAGGGCCTTCACCTGGGTGGAGGTCAGGGCGCCGGTCTGGGTGGCGTCCATGGCCGACAGATTGGCGGCCGATAGGGCCGCCAGCTGCGGCGTGGTCAGGGCGGCGATCTGGGTCGTGGCCAGCTCGCCGATGTCGGTCGTCGTCAGACCCTTGATCTGGTCGGCCGAGACGCCCTTGATCTGGGTCGCCGTCAGGGCCGCGACCTGGGTCTGGCTCAAGGCCGAGAAGCCGGTCGCCGACAGCGAGCCGATCTGGGCCGCCGATAGCGCGCCCACCTGGGTGTCGGCCAGTTCGCCGATGTCCGTCGCCGTCAGGGCTTTCAGCTGGCTCGCCGTCAGACCCTTGATCTGCGTCGAATTCAGCGTCGCGACCTGCGTGCCGTTCAGGTTCGAGAAGCCGGTCGGCGTCATGCCCGCCAACTGCGTCGAGCTGAGCGCGCCCACCTGGGTGTCGGCCAGGGCGGCGATGTTGGTTGTCGTCAGGCCGGCCATCTGACCGACCGTCAGGCCCTTGATCTGGGTCCCCGACAGCGCGCCGATCTGGGTGTCGCTCAGCAGGCTGAAGTTGGTGGCCGAGATCGCGCCGATCTGGGTCGAGGTCAGGCCGCCGATCTGGGTGGTCGACAGCTCCTGCACCTGGGTCGAGGCCAGGGCGCCGATCTGGGCCGCCGAGAGCGCGCCGATCTGGGTCGCCGACAGCTCGTCGATGTCGGTGACCGACAGGCCCTTCAGCTGGGTGGCCGACAACGCCTGGACCTGACTGTTCGACAGCGCCGCGACCTGGGTGTCGGCCAGGGCCGACAGGTTGGTCACCGACAGCTGCTTCAGCTGATCGGCGGTCAGCGCCGAGATCTGGGTGGTCGAGAATTCGGCCACGTCCGTCGTCGTCAGCGCCGCGATCTGGGTCGTCGCCAGGCCCTTGATCTGGGTCGCCGACAGCGCCGCCATCTGGGTCGCGTTCAGCGCCGAGAACCCGCCCGTCGACAGCGAGGCCAGCTGAGCGCCGGACAGGGCGCCGATCTGGGTGTCGGCGAGGTCGCCGATGTCCGTCGTCGTCAGGGTCTTCAACTGGTTGGCCGTCAGACCCTTGATCTGGGTGGTCGTCAGGGCGGCGGTCTGGGTGGCGTCCAGGGCCGAGAAGGCCGTGGCGCTCAGTGCTCCGACCTGGGTCGCCGTCAAGGCGCCGACCTGGGTGTCGGCCAGTTCGCCGACATCCGTCGTGGTCAGGGCGCCCAGCTGGCTAGCCGTCAGGCCCTTGATCTGCGCGCCCGTCAGCGCGCCCACCTGGGTGGCGTCCAGCGCCGAGAAGGCGGCGGTCGACAGCGCGCCGATCTGGGTGGAGGCCAGAGCCGTGATCTGGGTCGTCGACAGCTGCGCCGCCTGGGTCGTGGCCAGCACGCCCAGCTGCGCGTTAGTCAGGGCCGCGACCTGGGTGTCGGCCAGATCGCCGATATCGGTGGTCGTCAGACCTTTGATCTGGTCGTTGGTCAGGCTCTTCAGCTGGGTGCTCGTCAGAGCCGCCGACTGGGTGGCGTCCAGGGCCGACAGGTTGGTCGCCGACAGGTTCTTGACCTGGTCGGCCGTCAGCGCGGCGACCTGGGTCGCCGACAGCTCGCCGATGTCGGTCGTCGTCAGGTTCTTCAGCTGGTCGGCCGTCAGACCCTTGACCTGGGTCGACGACAGAGCGCCGACCTGGGTCGCGTTCAGGGCCGAGAAGCCCGTCGACAGCGAACCGACCTGGGCGGCGCTGAGGGCGGCGACCTGGGTCGTCGACAGCTCGCCGATATCGGTCGAGGTCAACGCCTTCAGCTGGCTGGCCGTGACGCCCTTGATCTGGGTCTCGGTCAAGGCCGCGACCTGGGTCGCGTTCAGCGACGAGAAGCCGCCGGTCGACAGCGCGCCGACCTGGGCCGCGGACAGGGCCGCGACCTGGGTGTCGGCCAGGTTGCCGATATTGGTCGTCGACAGGTTCTGGACCTGGGCGGTCGTCAGCCCCTTGATCTGGGTCGTCGTCAGCGCGCCCAGCTGGGTGGCGTCCAGCAGCGTCAGGTTCGACGTGGAGATCGCGCCGATCTGGGTTGAGGTCAGGCCGCCGATCTGGGTGGTCGACAGCTCCTGCACCTGGGTCGAGGCCAGGGCGCCGATCTGCAGCGCCGTCAGGGCGCCGACCTGGGTCGCCGACAGCTCGTCGATGTCGGTGACCGACAGACCCTTCAGCTGGGTGGCCGACAGGGCCGCGACCTGGGTGTTGCTGAGCACCGCGACCTGAGTGTCCGCCAGGGCGGAGACGGCGGCCGCCGACAGGTTCTTGACCTGGTCGGCGGTCAGGGCGCTGACCTGGGTCGTCGACAGCTCACCGATGTCGGTGGTCGTCAGGTTCTTCAGCTGGTCAGCCGTCAGACCCTTGATCTGGGTGGCCGACAGCGCGGCCACCTGGGTGGCGTCCAGGGCCGAGAAGCCGCCGGTCGACAGCGCGCCGATCTGGCTAGCGCTCAGGGCGCTGACCTGGGTCGTCGACAGCTCGCCGATGTCGGTGGTCGTCAGCGACTTCAGCTGGCTGGCCGTCACGCCCTTGATCTGCGTCTCGCTGAGAGCCGCGACCTGGGTCGCGCTCAGGGCCGAGAAACCGCCCGTCGACAGCGCGCCCACCTGGGTCGCCGTCAGGGCCGCGACCTGGGTGTCGGCCAATTCGCCGATATCGGTGGTCGAAAGGTTCTTCAGCTGATCGGCCGTCAGGCCCTTGATCTGCGTCGCGTTCAGGGCGCTGACCTGGGTGGCGTTCCAGGCCGAGAACTTGGTCGGGCCGATGGCGCCGATCAGCGTGGAGCTGAGGCCCGAGATCTGGGTCGTCGTCAGGTCCTGCACGTTCAGGGCGGCGACCTGAGCCGACGAGAACGCCGCGATCTGGGTGTCCGCCAATTCACCGATGTCGGTGGTCGACAGGCCCGCGATCTGGGTGTTGGTCAGCGCCTTCAGCTGGGTGGTCGTCAGGGCCGCCGTCTGAGTGGCGTCCAGGGCCGAGATGTTGGTCGCCGACAGGTTCTTGATCTGGTCGGCGCTCAGAGCGCCAATCTGCGTCGCCGACAGCTCGGCCACGTCGGTCGTGGTCAGGTTCTTGAGCTGGTCAACCGTGACGCCCTTCAGCTGGGTCGCCGACAGCGCGCTGATCTGGGTCCCGTCCAGGGCCGAGAAGCTGCCCGTCGACAGCGCGCCCAACTGCGCGGCCGAGAGCGCGCCGATCTGCGTGGTCGACAGCTCGCCCACGTCCGTGGTCGTCAGCCCCTTCAGCTGGCTGGCCGTGACGCCCTTGATCTGGGTTTCGGTCAGGGCCGCCACCTGGGTGCCGTTCAGCGCCGAGAAGCCCGTGCTGGACAGGCTGCCCAGCTGCGTCGCGGACAGCGCCCCGACTTGGGTGTCAGCCAGATTGCCGATGTTGGTGGTCGTCAGGCCGGCCAGTTGGCCCGCCGTCAGCCCCTTGATCTGGGTCGTCGACAGCGCGCCCAGCTGGGTCGCGTCCATCAGGCTGAGGTTGGTCGAGGTGATCGCGCCCAGTTGGGTCGCGCTGAGACCGCCGATCTGGGTGGTCGACAGCTCCTGCACCTGGGTCGAAGCCAGGGCGCTCAGTTGCAGCGCCGAGAGCGCGCCGACCTGCGTCGCCGACAGCTCGTCGATGTCCGTGACCGACAGCCCCTTCACCTGGGTGGCCGACAGGGCCGAGATCTGGGTGCTGGTCAGGGCCGTGACCTGGGTCTGGCTCAGGGCCGAGACGTTGGCCGCCGACAGGTTCTTGATCTGGTCGGCCGTCAGGGCCGCGACCTGGGTGTCTGCCAGTTCGCCGATATCCGTTGTGGTCAGGTTCTTCAGCTGGTCGGCCGTCAAACCCTTGATCTGCGTCGCCGTGAGGGCCGACACCTGGGTCGCGTCCAGAGCCGAGAAACCGCTGGTCGAGAGCGAACCGATCTGGCTGGCGCTCAGGGCGCCGATCTGCGTCGTCGACAGCTCACCGATATCGGTGGTGTTCAGGGCCTTCAGCTGGCTGGCGGTGACGCCCTTGATCTGCGTGGCCGAGAGAGCCGACACCTGGGTCGCGTCCAGGGCCGAGAAGGCCGCCGTCGACAAGGCCGCCACCTGCGTCGAGGCCAGGGCGCCGATCTGCGTGGTCGACAGCTCGCCGACATCGGTGGTCGTCAGGGCGCCGATCTGGGCGGCCGTCAGGCCCTTGACCTGGGTTTCGCTCAGAGCGCCGACCTGGGTCGCGTCCAGGGCCGAGAAATTGGTCGCCGAAAGCGCCCCCACCTGCGCCGCGCTCAGGGCGCTGACCTGGGTGGTCGATAGGCTCTTGACGTTGGCCAGGCTCAGCGCGGCGATCTGCGAGGTCGCCAGGGCCGCGATCTGGGTGCCGGCCAGCTCGCCGATGTCGGTCGTCGTCAGGTTCTTCAGCTGGTCGACGGTCAGGCCCTTGACCTGGGTCGTCGACAGCTGGGCGACCTGGGTCTGGCTCAGGGCCGAGAAGCCGGTGGCCGACAGCTGACCCAGCTGAGTCGCCGTCAGGGCGGCGACCTGGGTGTCGGCCAGCTCGCCAATGTCCGTCGTGGTCAGGTTCTTCAGCTGGTCGGCCGTCAGAGCCTTGACCTGGGTGGTCGTCAGGGCCGCGGTCTGGGTGGCGTCCAGCGCCGAGAACGCCGAGGTCGACAGCGCCGCGACCTGGGCGGTCGTCAGGGCCGCCAGCTGGGTCGTGGCCAGTTCGCCGACGTCGGTCGTCGTCAGGCTCTTGAGCTGGCTGGCGGTGATCCCCTTGACCTGGGTCTCGTTAAGCGCGGCGACCTGGGTGGCGTTCAGCGCCGAGAAGCCGGTCGTCGACAGGCTGCCCAGCTGCGTCGCCGACAGCGCCCCGACCTGGGTGTCGGCCAGGTTGCCGACATTGGTCGTCGTCAGGCTGGCCAGCTGGCCGACGGTCAAGCCCTTCAGCTGGGTGCCGTTCAGCGAACCCAGCTGGGTGGCGTCCATCAGCGTCAGGTTAGTCGAGGTGATGGCGCCCAGCTGGGTCGAGGTCAGACCGCCGATCTGGGTGGTCGACAGCTGCTGCACCTGGGTCGAGGCCAGGGCGCCGACCTGGGCGGTCGTCAGGGCGCCGACCTGAGTCGACGACAGCTCGCCGATATCGGTCGTCGTCAGGCCCTTGACCTGCGTGGCGGTGAGCGCTGCGACCTGGCTGTTGCTGAGCGCCGTGACCTGGGTCTGGCTCAGGGCCGAGATGTTGGCGGCCGACAGGTTCTTGATCTGGTCAGCGGTCAGGACGGCGATCTGGGTGTCGGCCAGCTCGCCGATGTCGGTGGTCGACAGGCCCTTGAGCTGGTCGGCCGTCAGCGACTTGATCTGGGTGGTCGAAAGCGCGGCCACCTGGGTGTCGGCCAGGGCCGAGACGTTGGCGGCGCTGACATTGGCCAGCTGGGCGCCGGCCAGGGCCGCGACCTGGGTCGTCGACAGCTCGCCGACGTCGGTGGCCGTCAGGCCCTTCAGCTGCGAGGCCGAGACACCCTTGATCTGCGTCTCGTTCAAGGCGGCGATCTGAGTGCCGTTCAGGGCCGAGAAGGCTGTGGCGTTCAGCGAACCCACCTGAGCCGCGCTCAAAGCGGCGACCTGGGTGGTGGCCAGCTCGCCGACGTCGGTGGTCGTCAGGGCGGCGATCTGCTGGGTGGTCAGCCCCTTGATCTGAGTCTCGGTCAGCGAACCGACCTGGGTCGCGTCCAGCGCCGAGAAGGCCGCGGTCGACAGCGCCCCCACCTGGGTGGCGGTCAGAGCGCCGATCTGGCTGGTCGACAGCTGGGCGGCCTGCGTCGTCGCCAGAGCGCCCAGTTGCGAGTTGCTGAGCGCGCCCACCTGGGTTCCGGCCAACTCGCCGATATCGGTGGTGGTCAGCGCCTTGATCTGGTCGACCGTGACGCCCTTCAGCTGGGTCGACGACAGGGCGGCGACCTGGGTGTCGGCCAGGGCCGAGAAGTTGGCCGGCGTCAGGGCGCCGACCTGGGCGGCCGACAGCGCGCCGACCTGGGCGGCCGAGAACTCGCCGATATCGGTGGCGTTGAGGCTCTTGATCTGGCTGGTCGTCAGGGCGGCGACCTGCGTGGTGCTGAGCGCGGCGACCTGCGTGCCGCTGAGCGACGACAAGGCGCCGGTGCTGAGGGCGGCCAGGCGATCTCCGGACAGGGCGGCCACCTGGGTGGCGGCCAACTCGCCGATGTCGGTTGTGGTCAGGCCCTTGGCCTGGCTGACGGTCAGACCCTTGATCTGGGTCTCGCTCAGGGTGGCGATCTGGGTGTCGACCAGGCCCGAGAAGTTGGCGGCCGATAGCGCGCCGATCTGCGTCGAGCTCAGGACGGCGACGTGCGAGGTGTCCAGCGACGCCAACTGGGTCGAGGTGAGCGCCGAAACCTGCTGGGTGGAGAGTTGCGTCAGTTGGGTGACGTCGAACGTGACCGAAGTGGCGAACTTCGGGATCTGGGTGGTCGTCAGCGCCTTGACTTGCGTCGTGCTAAGCGCGGCGACCTGGGTGTCGGCGAGCGCCCCGATGCCGGTCGCGCTAATGGCGGCGATCTGCGTCCCGCTGAGGGACTGGATGTCCGTCGTCGTCAGGCCCTGGATCGCAGTGATCGACAGAGCCGAGATCTGTCCGGCGGAGAGACTCGAGATCGCCATACATTCATCCTTGCTGATGAACGCGCCCCAGCGCGCGCCCGAAGCAATGTGAAGACGCCCCCCAACGCAAGCGCCTCAATCCAGCCACACTACGGCCAAATCGGGGTAACCTTATTTCCTTTCCAAGTCCTTTCAACGAGACATCCGGCCGCAGAGGTGGATTGTGCGTTCGCACGCGCTTGAAAGCGAGGCTTCCGGAGCATTCAATCCCGGAAAAGCCTTACAGGACAAGGACACACGCTAATCTCGGCCGCGGCGGCGCCTATGCCTGCCGCGCCAAGATTCTCCTAACAGGCGACTAATGCAGATGGGTCTTGCGACCCTAGTACGCCGCCTAAAGACCCAATTCGTCAACGGACGCGATTCGCGACGGGGCTGCTACCCAGCCGGGAGCAGCTCAAAACTCGCGCTCAGGCCGTCCACCGAGGAGTTGGCGATCCACAGGTCGAAGACGCCGGGCTCGGCGAGCCAATAATCGTTGTCGCCGACGAACATCAGGTTCTGACGTCCCAATTCGAACTTCACGTCCCGCTCGGCGCCCGGAGCCAGGGCGACACGCTGGAAACCCTTCAGCTCGCGCACCGGCCGGGTGCGGCTGGCGACGCGGTCGCGGATGTAAAGCTGGACGACGTGCTCGCCGTGCAGGTCGCCCGTGTTCTTGACCCTGGCCGTCACGTGCAGCGTATCGTTCCAGGCCAGGCGCGGAGTGCTGAGCTTCACGTCCGTGACCTCGAAGCGCGTATAGGTCAGGCCAAAGCCGAACGGATAAAGCGCGTCGTTGCGGATCGAGCGCCAGCGGGCCTTGTACTCTTGGCCGTTCGGATCGGCCGGCGCCGGGCGGCCGGTGGTGCGGCCGTTGTAGAAGAACGGCTCCTGCCCGCTGTCGATCGGGAAGCTGACCGGCAGCCGGCCCGAAGGGTTCACTGCGCCGAAGACCACGTCGGCCACCGCGTTGCCCATCTCGCTGCCCAGGAACCAGGTCGCCAGGATCGCCGGGGCGTCGCGGACCACGCCCTCCAGCTGGATGGCGCGGCCGTGGCGCAGCAGGACAACAACCGGCTTGCCCGCCGCGGCGATCGCCTCGGCCAGGCGCAGCTGGACCGGCGGAATGCGAATGTCGGTACGCGACTTGGCCTCGCCGGTCATGTCCTGGCTCTCGCCGATGGCCAGCAGCACGATGTCGGCGGCCTGCGCCGCGGCGACGGCGCGTTCGAACCCGCCGGCGATCGTGGTCTCGACCTCGCAGCCGCGCTCGACGATCAGGCTGTTCGGATCGGCCAGCTGGGCGCGCAGGCCCGTGGCCAGGTCGACATTCAGGCGGCGATCGGCGAAGAACCCGCCCCAGGTGCCCAGCACGTTGTCGCGGTCGTCGGCGAACGGGCCGATCAGCGCCAGGCGCTTGCCGGCCTTGGGCAGCGGCAGCAGAGTCTGATCGTTCTTCAGCAGCACGATCGAGCGTGCGCCCGCCTCGCGGCTCAAAGCCCGGATCGCGAGCGTGGCGGTGTGGGCGGCCTCGGCCTTGGGGTCCAGCGAGCGATAGGGATTATCGAAAAGGCCGATCGCTTCCTTCAGGGCCAGCACCCGACGCACAGCCGCGTCGACCACCGCCACCGGCACGGCCCCCGAGGCGACCAGCTCGGGCAGGTAGCGGATGTAGAGGCCGCTCTGCATGCTGATATCGACCCCGGCCAGGATCGCCAGACGCGCGGCGTCGCGATCGTCGGCGGCGAAGCCGTGGGCCACCAGCTCCTGATCAGCGGTGTAGTCTGAGATCACCACGCCCTTGAAGCCCCACTCCCCGCGCAGCACGTCGGTCAGCAGGCGTTTGTTGGCCGTGGCTGGGATGCCGTTCACGTCGTTGAAGGCCGACATCACCGTCATCGCCCCAGCGGCGAACGCGGCCTGGAACGGCGGCAGGTGCACCTCGCGCAAGGTGGCTTCCGAAAGTTCGACCGAGTTGTACTCCAGCCCCGCCGTCACCGCGCCATAGGCGGCGAAGTGCTTGGGCGTGGCCAGCATACTGTCATCAGCCTTCAGGTCCTTGCCCTGGAAGCCGCGCACCCGGGCGGCGGCCAGCACCTCGCCCAGGAAGACGTCCTCGCCCGACCCCTCGGCCACCCTGCCCCAGCGCTGGTCGCGGGCGACATCGACCATCGGCGCGAAGGTCCAGTGCAGGCCCGAGGCGGTCGCCTCGATTGCAGCGGCGCGAGCGGTGCGCTCGGCCAGGTGCGGGTCGAAGCTGGCGGCCTCGGCCAGCGGGATCGGGAACACGGTGCGGAAACCGTGGATCACGTCGGCGGCGAACAGCAGCGGGATCTTCAGCCGCGAGCCCTCGACCGCAGCCTTCTGGGTGTCGTAGGCGGCCTGGGCCCCCACCCCGTTCATCAGTACGCCGATCCGGCCCGCCTTGACTTCAGCGGTCAGGGTCTGTGCGTTGCGGATGTTGACCAGCGGATTCATGTCGCCGATCGGCGGACGGATCATGTCGGCGAAGCACGACAGCTGGCCCGCCTTTTCCTCGATCGTCATCTGGGCCAGCAGGCCCTCGACGCGGTCAGAAGCGCGGGCGAAGGCGCGCGGGGTCGCCACGGTCAGGCCCGCCAGGGCCGCCGCGCCGGACAGGAAGGCGCGCCGGTCCGGCCCGGCGGGGCCGCCGTTCGTCGTCTTCAAAGTCATGGAATCCCCCGGGGACGCTTCACCAAGCCGGCAAAATTGCCGTTAAAGCGTCCCCGCGCAACCGCGCTCGCCTATTCGGCGGGGTGCAGCTGGACCTCGGCTGGAACGCGAGCGGTGTTGTAGACTTCGAGGTCCAGAATCCCTTCCCGCTTGGCCACGATGGTTGGGACCAGGGCCTGGCCGGCGACGTTCACGGCGGTGCGGCCCATGTCCAGGATCGGGTCGATCGCCAGCAGCAGGCCCGCGCCTTCCAACGGCAGGCCCAGGGTCGATAGGGTCAGGGTCAGCATCACCGTCGCGCCGGTCAGGCCGGCGGTGGCGGCCGAGCCGATCACCGAGACGAAGACGATCAGGAAGTAGTCCGACCACGCCAGGTGCACGCCGAAGAACTGGGCGACGAAGATCGCCGAGATCGCCGGATAGATGGCCGCGCAGCCGTCCATCTTGGTGGTCGCGCCGAACGGCACGGCGAAGGCCGCATAGGCGCGCGGCACGCCCAGGCTGGTCTCGGTCACCGCCTCGGTCACCGGCAGCGTGCCGATCGACGAGCGCGAGACGAAGCCCAGCTGGATCGCCGGCCAGGCGCCCTGGAAGAACTTCACGGGGTTCAGGCCGTTCAGGGCCAGGATGGTCGGGTAGACGACCAGCAGGACCAAGGCCAGGCCGACATAGACCGCGCCGGTGAAGGCCCCCAGTTGGCCCAGCGTGGTCCAGCCATACTGAGCCACGGCGTTGCCGAACAGGCCGACCGTGCCGATCGGGGTCAGGCGGATCACCCACCACAGCACCTTGCGCACGATGGCCAGGGCCGAGGCGTTGAACTTCAGGAAGGCTTCGCCCGCCTCGCCGACCTTCAAGGCCGCGACCCCAGTGACAAGCGAGATAACCACGATCTGCAGCACGTTGAACGAGAGCCCCGTGGTCGCCGCGCCGCCGGTGATCTTGGTCGACGCCGCCAGGCCCAGGATGTTGCTGGGGACCAGGCCGGTCAGGAAGTCCAGCCACGACCCGTGGGTCTTGGGCGCCTTGGCGGCGGCGGCGTCGACCGCGGTGTGCAGGCCTGGCTGCAGGATCAGGCCCAGGACGATGCCGATCAGCACGGCGATCAGGGCGGTGACCGCGAACCAGAACAGCGTCCGCCAGACCAGGCGGGCGGCGTTCTGCAGCTGAGCGATGTTGGCGATGCTGGCCACGATGGCCGTGAACACCAGCGGCGGCACCAGCACGCGCAGCAGCTGGACGAAGATCGCGCCGACCTGGTGCAGGGTTTCGGCCAGGGCGTAGCCCGACTGCCCCTCCGCCGGTCCCAGGTTTCGCGCCAGGAGACCCAGCCCCAGGCCCACGACCATGGCGGCCAGGACCTGGACCCCGAAGCCGCTGATGAAGCGGCTGCTCTTGGCTTGCGCGGCGGCCATGCTCGGTTCCTCGAAAACTGAGCATTCAATGTCGTGTCGCGCGCTGGGAATTACGACCACGTCTTTCCTGAAGCCTTCCTCAGGAAAACTGAAACACTCGCTGCGCCTAAAGACGCGGCAGCCAGAGGCCGAGGATGGCGAACAGGCCGCCGGCCGTGGTCGCCAGCGTGACGAGGGCCATGCCGCCGGCCATGGCGAAGCGGGCCAGCGGCCCGCCCCGATCGCTGGCCAGCAGGTACAGCTCCAGGATCGCCAGCGGCAGCAGGACGTGGGCGAAGGCCAGGAAGATGTCGAACGGTCCGTCGAACGCTCGGGTATGACCGACGGGCCCGCGATTGAGGGCGAACCACAGCATCATGCCCAGGCGATAGAAGAACACGCCCAACATCAGCACGAACGCCCGCAGCGCCCACCGCCGATGGACGGCGAACCGCCTTTGCACGGCGAACCGCAAGGCCAGGCCGGCGCAACCCATCAGCAGCACCGCGTTCAGCGTGTTTCCGATCGCCATATAGGTCCCGGCGACCGCGCCTCGGGTGAAGGCGATGAAGAGGCCGGAGGCCGCGATCGCGAAGGCCACGGCGATGAAGACACGCCCGTTCCAGCGATGGAATGCGGGCGCGGCGGCGCGGAGCTTGGGAACCAGCTGCATCGCGCCCAGGAAGGTCACGAACACGGCCAGCAGCAGATGAACGCCCAGGGCCAGATTGCCGGCCGTGTCGCCAGGCGTGTAGCCATGCCCCTCGGGCAGCACGGCGTTCCAGCGCGCCCAGTTCCCCGTCGCCGCGCCGACGCCATACAGGCCGACGATGTAGATCCCGAAAGCCCACAGCCCCGCGACCAGGGCGATGAACCAGGCGACGGCCGAAAGGCGCAACGCCCGGGCGGCGGTGTTTTCCATGTTCGTACTCGTTCGTTCGATGCATCCCACGGCCTTCATGGATAGGAGACCGCCCCGCCCGTCAGCCATGACGCGCGGCGCCACGAACTTGACCCCGGCGATCACGCTGCTACCGCTCGGCGCATGAGCAGCGTGCAGGTCCAGGCGACGGTGTCGGGCGGGTTCTTCAAGGCCTTGCTGGAGTTCGCCGTATCTCTAGGCGCGGACCGCCAGGCTCTGCTGGCTGGCGCGAACCTCACGCCGGACGGCTTCGCCGACCCCGACGCGCGCGTGCCGCTGGCGGCCTACAAGGCTCTGTACCGGACCGGCCAGGCCCTCACCGGCGAGCCCGCCCTAGCCCTGAAGTTCCCGGAAGCGACCCGCTTCGAGCAGATCTCGATCGTCGGCCTGATCTGCCAGTCGGCCGACACCATGGGCGGGGCGCTGAAGCAGTTGAACCGCTTCTCGCGGCTGGTCGTCGAGGTCGACGGCGTCTCGGACGGCCCGCGGTTCCAGCTGACGCCGCGCGAGGACGGGCTGTGGCTGCACGACCGCTGCGCCGTCGAGGACTTTCCGGAACTGATCGAGGCCGCCCTGGCCCGCTTCACCTGCGAGATGGCGCGCCACTATCCTGAGTTCACCTTCGCCCGGGCCGTTCACCTGACCCGCCCTCGCCCCGCCCACGCCGCCGAGTACGAGCCAATCCTGCGCGCCCCGGTGACCTTCGGCGCGGCCTGGAACGCGCTGCGGATCGAGCCCTCGTGGCTGACCCTCGAGATCCACCGGCCCAATCGCTACGCCTTCGGCATGTTCAACAGCCACGCCGACGCGCTGCTGATCAGTCTGGAGGCTTCCAAGACCACGCGCGGCCGGGTCGAGGCGCTGCTGATCCCCCTGCTCCACACGGGGGAACTGACCATGGACTCTGTGGCGCGGAACCTGGGCCTGTCGCGCCAGACGCTGTATCGCCGCCTGAAGGCCGAGGGCGTCAGCTTCGACCAGGTCGTGGACGCCCTACGCCGGCGGATGGCCGAGACGTACCTGGAGAAGCTGTCGGTGAACGAGACCGCCTATCTGGTCGGCTTTTCGGAGACCAGCGCCTTCTCCCGCGCCTTCAAGCGCTGGACGGGCGCCAGTCCGCGCGGCCGCAAGGGCTGACGGCAGGCAAAAAGAACCCCGGGAAGACGAGCTTCCCGGGGCGCGCTTGCAGGTAGGTTTTGGAAGTCTCTCTAGGCCTAGTGGCCGCCGGCCACGCCTTCCTCGATCTCGTGGGTCGGGGCGTTCTTGGCCACGATCGCGAACCACAGGACGTAGACGTAGCAGACCAGCGGAGCGATGAAGCCCATCGAGATCGAGCCGGTCAGCTCCTCGATCTTGGCGAAGGCCAGCGGCAGGAAGGCGCCGCCGACGATGGCCATGCACAGCAGGCCCGAGGTCGCCGAGGTCGGGGCCGAGGAGCGTTGCAGGGTCAGTGTGAAGATGGTCGGGAACATGATCGAATTGAACAGGCCGATCAGCAGAGCCGCGAAGGCCGGGATCAGACCGGTCGTCACCGGCGCCGAAGCCAGCAGCAGGTTCACCGTGCCGGCGTGGGCCGTCGGGGTCATGTCCTTGGTCAGGATCACCACCAGGCTCAGAGCGATGGCGCCGACGGCGACCAGGGCCAGCAGGAAGTAGTCCTTGAACGCCTTCAGCAGGGCCGAGCCGCCGAACCGACCGATCATGGCGAAGACCATGTAGAAGGTGGTCAGCTTGCCGGCCTGCTCCGACGGGATGTCCAGGATGCGGGTCTGCTCCAGGAACAGCAGCAGGTGCAGCGAGATCGCCACTTCCGCGCCGACATAGAGGAAGATGCCGATCGCGCCCAGGTTCGCCCACTTCGAGGTCAGGGCCGTGAACGGGTTGACCAGGTGGCCGGTCTTCGGCGCGGCGTCGGTGATCTTCTGGCGGACCAGGAAGATCAGCAGGATGAACAGGGCCAGGCCCACGCCGATGGCGAAATAGACGTTCGAGACGAAGCCGAGAGCCTGCTCGCGCAGGGCGTCGGTGATCACGATGTCCTTCTTGAAGATGTCGCCCTTCAGCAGGAAGTTCGCGCCGAACCACAGGCCGCAGGCCGCGCCCAGCGAGTTGAACGCCTGCGACAGGTTCAGGCGGAACGAGGATTCCTCGGGCTTGCCCATCGAGGCGATCAGCGGGTTGGCCGCCACCTGCAGCAGGGTGACGCCCGAGGCCATCACGAACAGGCCGACCAGGAAGATCCCGAAGACGTGCAACTTGGCCGCGGCGATGGCGATGAAACAGCCGGCGACGATGCCGCCCAGGCCGACCATCACCGACTTGGCGTAGCCGAATTTCGAGAGGAACGCCGCCGATGGCAGCGACATGATTCCGTAGGCGATGAAGAAGGCGAAGCCCGTCAGGCTGGCCTCCACCGGCGTCAGGGTGAAGACCGTCTTCATGGTCTTCAGCAGCGGGTCCAGCAGGTTGGTGACCAGGGCCCAGATGAAGAACAGACACGTCACATAGACGATGGCGAGCTTGACGCCGCCGCTCTTGGCCGAGGGTTTAGCGATCGCGGCGTCGGTCATCGAACGCCCTCGAGGTAGAACTTCAGCACCGCCATCACTGCACCACTCCCTAGTGACGATATTCCTGGAATCCGTCTTTGCGCGGACGCGCCATTCACCGGAAGCGTGACAACGTTGTCAACCAAATAGATGGCTTTTTCACCTTTGGAAGCGCTGCCAGGTGGAACTTAAATTCTTCGCCGCCGCTAACTGGAACGGACAGGAGACGGCGATGTCGGTAGTGGCGATTCTGGTGATCACGAGCGTTTTCGTGCTGGCGGCCATGGTCGGCCTGGCCGACGCCATCGTGCATTTCGTCTGCTGGAGCGCCGGTCGGCTAAGCGAGGCCAAGACCGCGCGCACCGAGCCGGTTCACGAGCCGGCGCACGGAATCACCGCGTAGCGGCTGGCGCTCAGCCAGCCATACGGGGTCAGTTGGCCGAACGCCCGGCGGGGCGCCCAGTCCCGCGCCCGCAGTCCCGGCTCCAGCGCGCCTTCCGTCCAATAGGCCCAAACGATCCACGCCGGCGCGTCAGGCTGGGCGCAGAACGACCGCACCGTCGCCAATCCAGGCCTGGGCGGGGGCGCCATCCCCGCTCGGGGCGGGCTCAGCCAGTCGTCCGTCACCAGGCCAGACGCCTTCAGGCGGGCGGCGCGGTCCTTCATCTCCAGGGATAGCGGCCTGGAGAACACCACCCCCGCCGACTGCACCTTGCTGGTCCAGCTGGGGCGGCCCATCAGCGCCCAAGGCTCGATGTCGCCGGGCAACCACAACACCGCGCCGGGACGCGAGGCGGTCATGGCCATCAGCGTCTGGTCCCGGCCCTGATCGCGTTCACGGACGAAGGGCGATCGATCGTCCCACAACGCCAACGCCAGGACGCTCAGCACCACCGCCCCGGCGACCCGTGCGAGCGCCGGCGGGGACGCTCCGCCCCGCGCCAGCCACAGACCGACGGCCAGGGCGAGCCCGATGCTCGGCAAGTCGCTGCTCCAGACGAACGCCAGGCTGAAGCCCCAGGTGGATGGCATGTCCGACAGGGCGTGCGCCAGATCGACGGCTCGCGCCGCGGCGATGACCATCGCGCCCGCCGCCAGCGCGCCGATCGCGGCGCGGCTGACCAGCGTCGGGCGGCTGAACGTGATCCGCTCCCCGGCGAGCACGCACATGAGGCCGGCGGGCGCGAGCAGCAGGGCCAGATAGGCCATGTCGCGGAACAGCCAAGCCAGAGCCAGCAGGGTCAGTCCCCAGAGGCCCAAGGGTCCGCGTCGGGGAAGCTCAGCGCTCAACAGAGCCAGGCACGCGGCGCTCAGGACGGCGGTCGGCTGCAGCATCCGCCAGCTCTGCAGCTGCAGGAACAGCAGCAACGACACGCGCTCGCCCAGAATGGCTGAGACCGCGACGCCCAGGAGGCCCGCCGCGAGAACGCCCAGCGCCAACAGGCGGGGCGCGCCGCGCAGCAGTACGGCGCCGGCCGCCAGACCGCAGACGTGCAGCGCCATCAGACTCCAGGTCTCGATCGGCCATTGCGACGGAAAGACGATCGGACTTCGCTGTTCGACGATGGCGCGCCAGACGGGATCCATCACGGTGACGACGCGCTCGACCACCGGCAGGCGCAGCAGGCCCGCGATCGTCAGCAGGGCCACGCCCGCCAGGCCAGCCCACAGCCAACGGCGATCCTCCAGACAGAGGGCCAGCCCGATGGCGGCGGCCGAGCACAGACCCATGATCGGGTGGAACAGCATGCCCAGGGCGCAGATAGCCAGGGCCAGGATCCGCCGGCCCGATAGATAGACCGCCATGCCGGCAAGGCCAGCGGCTTCGGCCAGCCCGCGCGGCGTTGCATAAGGCTCGGCATAGCCGATGGCGCCCAGCGGCCCGTACAGCGGCGGCAGGACCGCGACAAGGACCAGGGCCGCCCAGCGCACGGCCGGCGGCCGGTCGGCCAGGAAGCGCTCGACCATCCACGCGGCCGCCGCAAACCACAGCGTCAGGGTCACCGCCACAATGGCCGTGGCGCCGCCGTTCAGCCCCAGCACCTCGATCAGCCGGGCCAGCATCGGAGTGTAAAGGCTGAAGCCGAACTGTCCGTCGTGGACGAACATCAGATCCTTGCCGACACCGCCGGGATCCAGCTTGGCCAGGGCGTCGGCGACATACAGCCGACCATCGTGGAAAATGCCCGGATACGGGCGGCTCAGCAGGAACAGGCCGAAGGCGGCCAGCAGGCCCGGCCACCGACCACTGGCGATCTTGGTCAGCCGGCTCACGGGCGGGCGGCGTCGATATCCGGCGCGCGGAACAGCAGCGCCCGGCGGACGACAAAGTTGAACAGGAAGACGATCCCGGCGGTCGGGATCTTGGCCAGGCCCGGCGTCATGCGCAGCGCCTCGACCCACAGCGCCATCAGGCCCTGGGTCAGCAGCAGGCCGGCCAAGCCGACGCCGATGAAACCGATGAACTCGCGCTTGCGATCGGCGACCGGACGGTGGCGGAACACGATCGAGACCGACAGCAGATAGGTGATGACCATACCGCTGGCGAAGCCCGCGCCCGAGGCGACCAGATAGTTCACGCCCAGCGCGGTCAGGCCCAGCAGCACGCTCCAGTCCAGGCCCAGCGCCAGGGCGCTGGCGAAGCCGTACAGGACGAGCTCGCGCAGCCCCTGATTAAGTCCCACGGGCAGACGCCGCCAAAGCCGAGCGACGCGGCCCATGATCAGGCGGCGACCTTCTTGGGCACGGCGCGCTCGCTGCGCAGGGCCTCGCGGGCGCCGGAGACGCCGGCCTCGCCGTACTCGGCGTCCTCGTTGACCTCCCACACGTCGTGGATGATCTCGCCGGCGATGATGTTCTCGGCCGTCAGCAGGCCGGTCATCATGGCGTGGTCCTGGTTGTTGTACTTGTGCATGCCGTTGCGGCCGACCAGGTGCAGGCCCGGGAAGTGCATCTTCAGGTCCAGGCGGATCATCTTGATGTGCTCGGCATAGGCGTCGTCATAGACCGGATAGGCCTTGTGCTGGCGCACCACGCAGGCGTCGTAGACGTCGGCCGGCTCCATGAGGCCGATCTTGCCGATCTCGCGCTTGGCCTGGGCGACCAGATCCTCGTCCGAGGCGGTCCACAGGCCGTCGCCCTCAAAGCAGAAATACTCCAAACCGAGGCAGGTCGAGACGCCGTCCGGGATCATCTCGGGCGACCACGAGCGGAAGTTCTGCACGCGGCCGACCTTCACCGACGGATCGTGGATGTAGATCCAGTTGTCCGGCAGCTCCTTCTGCGGCTTGCCGATCAGCACCACGGTGATGAAGTCGCGGTACATCAGCTCGCCGGCGTGGAAGATGCTGATAGGGGTCGGCGACACCGCCTGCATCAGCTCGCGGATCGGGGCCGACGAAACGACGTCGTTGGCCGTGTAGATCTCCTTCTTGCCGTCGGCGCAGGCGACCGAGACGGTCCAGATCTTGGCCAGCTTGTCGTAGTGCAGTCCGTCGACCTTGCGGCCCATGCGAACCTGGCCGCCCAGGGCGATGATCTTCTCGGCGCAGGCCTCCCACATCATGCCGGGGCCCTTGCGGGGATAGCGGAAGCTCTCGATCAGGGTCTTGGGCGCGCCTTCACCGGTCGCCTTGGCCTTGACGCCCAGCGAGCGCTTGACACCGTCGATGATCGCCGCGCCCAGGTCCAGACCCTTGATGCGCTGGCTGGCCCAGTCGGCCGAAATCTCGTCGCAGCTCATGCCCCACACCTTCTCGGTGTAGGTCTTGAAGAAGATCGAGAACAGCTTTTCGCCGAACTGGTTGCGAACCCACTGGTGGAAGGTCGTCGGGGTCTCGATCGGCTTGACCTTGGCCCAGCCGAACGAGGCCATGCACTTGGCGGCCGTCCAGACGCCCAGATTGGCCAGGGCCTCGAAGGCCTTCAGCGGATAGGCGTAGAACTTCTCCCGGTAATAGATGCGCGACAGGCGCGGCCGGTCGATGAAGTCGTCGGGCAGGATCTCGTTCCACAGGTCGACGATCTCCTTACTCTTCGAGAAGAAGCGATGGCCGCCGATGTCGAACTTGAAGCCCTTGTAGTCGACGGTGCGGCTGATGCCGCCGACATAGGTCGGATCCATCTCCAGCACGGTCACCTCGCGCCCGGCCTTGGCCAGGGTGTAGGCGGTCGTCAGGCCGGCCGGACCGCCGCCGATCACCAGGGTTTCCACGTGCTGGGCCATCCGCCCCTCCAAAGTCCCGTTTCGATACAGGATGGAGCGCGATGGTTAAGGCGAAGTCCCCACGCGTGGTGAATCCGGGTTAATCGTGAATCCGGGACGATTGGTCGCGCAGCCTTCCCTGTCGGCCTACCCGCCTGGCAAAGCGTCCATCAGGTGGCACGACTTGCCAGCCGTGATGTTCTCCAGACTGATGACGTCCAGGGCGTTGTCCTCGCCCTGCTCGGCGTACCGACCGATCACCTCGACATAGACCGGCGCCTTCAGGGCCTTCAGTCGCTCGCGCAGCTTGGCGACCGGCTTTTCGGACGCATCCTTGCTGTCGCGCAGGACGTAGCGGTTCTGAACGAGGTCGCACCGGGTCAGGATGACCTGATCCTTCAGCACCTCGACCGTGCCGATATAAAGATCCTGCGCCAAGGCTGGCGCGGCCGAAAGCGCGAGCAAGGCGGCGCCGATCCAGGCGGCGCGCGGCAATCGTCTCATGAAAATCCCCGACCACGACAACTCGAACGTCATAAGCAGCTTGCGCGGTGAAGGTTCCGCGTCGGCCGCCCGACATTTCTGCATCCTTCCGGGGATCAGTCGCGTTGTGACGCCGAGGGACCTTAACCGGCGAGGATCACATGCCCCGTCTCATCGTCATCGGCCTGGCCATCGGCGCCATGGCTCTTCCGGCCGTCATGGCCCCCACCGACGCCAGCGCCGCGTCCTGCCGCAGCCGCAAGGCCACCGGCACGGTGATCGGCGGCCTGGGCGGCGCCCTGGTCGGCAACGCCATCTCCAAGGGCGGCGGCGGTCTCCTGATCGGCGGCGTCGGCGGAGCCCTGGTCGGCCGCGAGATCGGCAAGAGCGGCTGCCACCGCACCCGCACCGTCTACTACGAAGGCGGCGGCTCGCGGTCGCGCGGCGCCTCGTACCAGCCAGCCCAGCCCGCCCCCGTCCGCCAAGTCTATTACGACCACATGGGCAATCCGGTCGCCAGCGGTCAGGTCCAGAACGGAACCTTTCAGCCGGTGTCCGCCCCGACGGGCGGCGGCGTCTGCCGCGACGCCAACATCTCGTACTACGACGACCGCGGCCGCCTGAACTCGCGCGCCGTCCAGATCTGCCCCCGCTAAGAACCGAGGGAACTCCGAAGATGATACGCAAACCCGTGATGGCCGTGGCGGCCCTCGCTGTCCTGGGTCTGGCCGCCTGTGACGACCGTCACGACGGCGTGGCCAATCCCAAGATCTGCGCCGACTTCAAGGCCGCCCCTGGCGTGACCGCCGCTTCCGATCCGTCGACGCCCGTCGAGGAATGCGCGCGGCGCTGGGCCTACAGCCTGGCCGGCTCGCGCGACAGCGCCGAGGTCGTGGCCGAGGCCGTGGTCGCCGCTTGCGCGCCGGTGCTGAGCAAGTGGAACCAGGCCTCGCTGGGCCAAGCCGCGCCGGGCTCCGGCGAACAGGCGCTGAGCCTGACCACCGGCCAGCCGACCAACCCGCTGGCCGAGCACAGCGCCTTCGCCCAGGGCCGCGCCCTGTTTTACGTCGTCCAGGCCAGGGCCGGCCGCTGCAGCCCGCCGCCGGTCAAGAACGGGGTTCCCGAAGGGCTCTAGCCCGCGCCCTTACGCTCCGGCTTGAGCGGCGCGCTCCCACTCCAGGAACTCCGGCGTCTCCAAAAGGCGCTCGGCATAGGCCCCCGCCGCGCCGGTGTCGCCGTAGTCCGACAGGTGGATTCCGTAGGTGCGGAAGCGCGTCGCCACCGGCGTGAAGAAGGCGTCGGCGATCGACCATTCGCCCAGCAGGAACGGCCCGCCCGAACGCTTGAGCAGCTGATTCCAGCGCTCGACGATCTTGCGGACATCCTTCTGGGTGGCCTCCGAGATGTCCAGCTTGCAAGGCGCTTCGTCCAAGGCCATCGGACACTCGCCCCGGAGCGACTGGAAGCCCGAGTGCATTTCGGCCGAGACGGAGCGCGCCAGGGCGCGCAGGGCGGGATCGGCCGGCCACAGGTTCGCTTCGGGGAACGTCTCAGCCAGGTACTCGCAGATCGCCAGCGAGTCCCAGATGACGAGGTCGCCGTCCTTAAGGGCGGGGACCAGCTTACTGGGCGAGATCCTGCCAATCTCGGCGCTGGTCGTCTCGCCTCGGCGCAGGGCGACCTCGATCTCCTTGAAGTTGACGCCCGCTCGCTTGAGGACGAGCCACGGACGCAAGGACCAGGTGGACCATGCCTTGGTGCCGATCACGAGTTCCATGACGCTGTCTCCTGAGCCAAATCCTGTCTCGCGACAGGCTTTACCCCTTCGGACCGCCGACGCAAATTAGCCTCTGGCGCTTTGCCTTCCGCTCGGTCACAGTCCCTTCAAAGATTAGAACAAATGTTTGAAGGGAGAGAGTCAGGATGGCCGACGCGCGTGCGTCCGGCGGCGATCGGCCGCTTTATTCCAATGGCTACAAGGCCGCGGTGCTGGGGTTGCTGCTGGCCGCCTACACCTTCAACTTCATCGACCGGACGATCATCGCCACCATCGGCCAGGCGATCAAGGTCGACCTCAAGCTGACCGACACCCAGCTGGGCCTCTTGGGCGGGCTCTACTTCGCCCTGCTCTACACCATCCTGGGCATTCCGATCGCGCGGCTGGCCGAGCGGTTCAATCGTGTGACCATCATCTCGGTCTCGCTGGTCATCTGGTCGGGCTTCACGGCCCTGTGCGGCGCGGCCGCCAATTTCGGCCAGTTGGCCCTCTATCGCTTCGGGGTGGGCGTCGGCGAGGCCGGCTGCTCGCCGCCCAGCCACTCGCTGATCAGCGACTATTACGAGCCCAAGAAGCGCGCCTCGGCCCTGTCGATCTATTCGTTCGGCATCCCGCTGGGCACCATGTTCGGCGCGGTGGCCGGCGGCTGGCTGGCCCAGGAGTTCAGCTGGCGCGTGGCCTTCGTCATCGTCGGCGTGCCCGGCCTGCTGCTGGCGCTGATCGTCAAGCTGGTGATCAAGGAGCCGCCGCGCGGCCACTCCGAAATCGTCGAGCGTCCGCTGGAAGCCGAGGACGTGGTCGTCGAGCCCGCGCCGAAACCGGCCTTTTCGCTGGAGAACGAACTCTCCGAACTGTGGGCGGTCACCAAGATCCTGTTCGGCAAGTGGCCCGTGCTGCACATGGTGCTGGGCGTGACCATCGCCTCGTTCGGCAGCTACGGCTCGGGCGCGTTCGTGCCGCCCTATTTCGTGCGCACCTACGGCCTGGGCCTGGCGCAGGTGGGTCTGATCGTCGGCCTGATCGGCGGCTTCTCGGCCGGGGTCGGCACCCTTGTCGGCGGCTTCCTCACCGACTGGGCGGGCAAGAAGAGCGTCAGGTGGTACGCCCTGACCCCCGCCATCGGCCTGATCGTCTGCACGCCGATCTACATCACGGCCTATTTGCAGACGAACTGGCAGACCACCGCCCTGATCCTGCTGATCCCGGGCATCTTCCACTACACCTACCTGGCCCCGACCTTCGGCGTGGTGCAGAACTCGGTGGAGCCGCGCCGCCGGGCCACCGCCACGGCCCTGCTGTTCTTCTTCCTGAACCTGATCGCCCTGGGCGGCGGGCCGGTCTTCACCGGCTGGCTGATCGACCATCTGGCGCAGTTCAACTTCAACCACCCGACCTCCAGCGGCATCTTCCACGCTCTGGGCGGCTCCTTCAGCGACCCCGGCGCCCAGAGCTTCGCGGCGAGCTGCCCCGGCGGCCTGGCGCCCAAGGGCTCGGCGCCCGAGCTGGCCAAGGCCTGCGCCGGCGCCATGGCCCGCTCGACCCAGCAAGGCATCATCGTGTCGCTGTGCTTCTACGCCTGGGCGGGGGTGCACTACGCGCTCGCCAGCATCGGACTGGTCAAGCATATGAAGGCGCGCGCGGGGGCGTAAGGTCCATACTGGCCCCCTCCGGATGCTGCGCATCCTCCTCCCCCAGAGGGGGAAGAAGGATCGCAGCGCCGTCTTCCCCCTCCGGGGGAGGAGCGCGAAGCGCGTAGGGGGCAAGTAATAAGTCTCTTCCCTTGACTCACCGGCCCGCCCGGCCGAAACGGCCGCCCCATGATCAGCCGCTACGCCCGCCCCGAAGCCGCCGCCATCTGGTCCAGCCAGACCAAGTACAAGATCTGGTTCGAGATCGAGGCCCACGCCGCCGACGCCATGGCCGAGATCGGGACCATCCCGAAGCTTGCCGCCGAGACGATCTGGGAAAAGGGCCGCGACGCGGTCTGGGACAGCGACCGCATCGACGAGATCGAGCGCGTCACCAAGCACGACGTCATCGCCTTCCTGACCCACGTGGCCGAGATCGTCGGTCCGGAAGCCCGCTTCCTGCACCAGGGCATGACCAGCAGCGACGTGCTGGACACCTGCTTCGCCGTGCAGCTGTCTCGCGCCACCGACCTGCTGCTGGAAGATGTCGACCTCGTCCTGGCCGCCCTGAAGCGCCGGGCCATGGAACACAAGATGACCGTCTGCGTCGGCCGCAGCCACGGCATCCACGCCGAACCGATCACCTTCGGCCTGAAACTGGCCGGCTACTACGCCGAGTTCCAGCGCGCCAAGGAACGCCTGGCCATGGCCAAGTTCGAGATCGCCACCTGCGCGATCTCGGGCGCCGTGGGCACCTTCGCCAACGTCGATCCGCGCGTCGAACAGCACGTGGCCGACAAGATGGGCCTGGCCGTCGAGCCGGTCTCGACCCAGGTCATCCCGCGCGACCGCCATGCCGCCTATTTCGCCGCCCTCGGCGTCGTGGCCTCGTCGGTCGAGCGCCTGGCCACCGAGATTCGCCACCTGCAGCGCACCGAGGTCCTGGAGGCCGAGGAGCCGTTCGATCCGGGCCAGAAGGGCTCGTCGGCGATGCCGCACAAGCGCAACCCTATCCTGACCGAGAACCTGACGGGCCTGGCGCGTCTCGTCCGCTCGGCCGTGGTCCCGGCGATGGAGAACGTCGCCCTCTGGCACGAACGCGACATCAGCCACTCGTCGGTCGAGCGCGGCATCGGCCCCGACGCCACCATCCACCTCGACTTCGCCCTGCGCCGCCTGGCCGGCGTCATCGAGCGCTTCAACATCTATCCCGACAACATGGCCAAGAACCTGGACAAGCTGGGAGGGCTGGTCTTCTCGCAGCGCGTCATGCTGGCCCTGACCCAGGAAGGCGTCAGCCGCGAGGACGCCTATGCCGCCGTCCAGGGCAACGCCATGAAGGTCTGGCGCGGCGAAGGCCGCTTCCTCGACTTCCTGAAGGCCGACCCGATAGTGTCCAAGGCCTTGTCGAATGAAACGCTCGAGAGCCTGTTCGACCTCGGCTACCACACCAGGAACGTCGACGTGATCTTCAACCGCGTCTTCGGGGAACAGGCCTAAGAGCCTCCAGTGCGCAAGGCGAGCTTCCCACCGGTTTTCGACGAGCATACGCGCGTCCTGATCCTGGGCAGCCTGCCGGGCGAGGCCTCGCTGGCGGTCAGCCAGTACTACGGCAATCCCCGCAACGCCTTCTGGCGACTGATGGAGGGCGTGCTGGGCGCGCCCCTGGTCCCGCTGGCCTATGAGAACCGGCTGGCGACCCTGCTGGCCCACGGCGTGGGCCTGTGGGACGTGATCGCCGAGGCCGAGCGGCCCGGCAGCCTGGACGCCGCCATCCGCGATCCGGCCGCCAACGATCTGCTGGCGCTGATCGAAAAACTCCCCGTACTGCGGCTCGTGGCGTTCAACGGCGCCGCCGCCGCGAAGTTGGGCGGGAAACTGATCGGCGACCGCATCCCCACGATCGCCCTGCCCTCCTCCAGTCCGGCCCATGCGGCGCGGACCTTCGAGCAGAAGGCCCAGGTCTGGGGATCGCTCGCCGCCTGGCTCCAGAACTGATCCTCCAATCCCGGAAAGCTTGTAGCGCGCACCGATACAAGCGCGCCTCGGCCTGCCGACTGAGGCGGCGGCTCGGAAAGTGTCTCAGGAATGAGACAGCCCGCCGCCGCGAATTCGTGCGTTAGCATTTAGGTAACTGCACAGGTAATTCCCTGTAATTGCAGGCAATGCGATGCCTTTTTCCAGTGAAACTGTGCGTTTCGAGCGTGAAGTTCACAATACACAGGTGCGACACATTGCCACACGCGTGCGCTTAAACAGTAACTCAGATTTCAAGATTGACCTCATTACGCGCAACGCCATGAATTACACTTCATGAGCGCATAAGTCAGCTGAGCGAGACCGAACATGTCCGACATTCAAACCAAGATCGTCACCTGGAACGAGCATGATCGCGCGCTCGGCGAAATCGTTCACAAGCGGGCCGGCAAACATCTGGAAAGCGCTCTGCTCAGCGCGTATCGCGTCATTGATCCCACCTTGCAGGCGCTGCCGAAGGAGGTGTGGGAGAATGAAAAGAGAAAGTTCTCGTTCATCGCGAGAGGCAACTTTCCGCCGGAGTATTTCGAGCAGCAGGCGGTCATCACCGAGAATATCTCCAGCAGCCTGGATTTCGCGACATACCTCAGCAAGACCTATGCGGCCTATGCCGCGGGCCTGGCTTCAGGGCTCATGAAGGAGAAGAGCTGGAATGAGAAGAACACCGATGCCCTGATGCTGAGCCTGATGCGCTCGGTTTTTTCCGATGCTAGCGTCGTCATGTTCTATTATTTCCAGCTGCTCAACGCCAAGGCCGACGAGGAACGCGCCATCGTCGAAGCCGAGCGTAAGGCCGCCGCCGACGAGCAGGCCGCCGTCGTCGACACCCTCGCCGCGAGCCTGAAGCGCCTTGCCCAAGGCGACCTGGCCGCCCGGATCGTCGCCCCGTTCAATGGTCGCTACGAGCAGATTAGGGACGATTTCAACGCCGCGATCGACAGTCTGAACGCCGCGATGACCGCGATCTCGGCCTCCACCGGCGGCCTGCGCGCCGGCTCCGACGAGATCGCCTCCGCCTCGGACGATCTGTCCCGGCGCACCGAGCAACAGGCCGCCAGCCTGGAAGAGACCGCCGCGGCGCTCGACCAGATCACGGCGACGGTGAAACGCAGCGCCGACGGCGCCAGAAAGGCGTCCCAGGCCGCTTCGGGCGCGCGGATCGACGCGGTCAACTCAGGCGAGGTCATGGAGGAAGCCGTAAGCGCCATGGGCGAAATCGAGCAAAGCTCCAAGAAGATCACCAACATCATCGGCGTCATTGACGAGATCGCCTTCCAGACGAACCTGCTGGCCCTGAACGCCGGGGTCGAAGCGGCGCGAGCCGGCGAGGCCGGGCGCGGATTTGCGGTCGTCGCTCAGGAAGTTCGAGCCCTGGCCCAACGCTCCGCCGACGCGGCCAAGGAGATCAAGGGCTTGATCGCGAACAGCACCGCCGAGGTCGAACGGGGTGTCAGGCTGGTGGGGGATACCGGCAAGGCCCTCTCCGGCATCGTCACCAAGATTACGGACATTGACGCCTTGGTCTCCCAGATCGCTCAATCTTCGCAAGAGCAGGCGACAGGCCTCAACCAGGTGAACACCGCCGTCAACCAGATGGACCAGGTCACGCAACAGAACGCCGCCATGGTGCAGCAAGCCACGGCCGCCGCGGCCAGCCTAAAGTCGGAAGCTGTCGAACTGGAGGCGCTGGTGGCGCGGTTCGACACCGGAGCGTCCGGGATGGCGCCTCGCCCACGAGCCGCTGCCACGACGCCTAGCGCTCGACCCGCCGCGGCCATTCGTCCGGGCGCCACGCGGGCGAGGGTCGCCTGAGGCATGGAGAGAGGTGTCGCGCGAAAGATCGCAATCACATTACGGGAAATTCATCTGCGCACGGCCCGCGCTTGAGGCAGCATCCCCGCACTTCCAGGGGCATTGGGATCCTACTTATGCGCATCTTCCTGCTGGCCGCCGTCTCGGCAGCCGCTATTTCCGGCGCGGCCGTCGCCGCCGACAAGCCGATGTACGGCGCCTGGGGCGTCGATCTGACGGCTCGCGACCTGGCCGTGAAGCCAGGCGACGACTTCAACAAATACGTCAACGGCGCCTGGGAGAAGAAGACGACCATCCCCGCCGACCAGGCCTCGGCCGGCGTCGGCTATGATGTCTTCAACCGCTCTCAGGACCAGCTGCGCACCCTGATCGAGACGGCCGACGCCTCGACGCCGATCGGCGGCCTGTACAAGAGCTTCTTCGACGAGGCCAAGGTCGAGCAGGTCGACGACGCGCCGCTGAAGGTCGACCTGGCCGCCGTCGCCGCCGTCTCGTCCAAGGCCGAGATGGCCAAGGCGATGGGCCAGGCCCACGGCGGCTTCGGCCCGGACCTATTCTCGCTGGACATCTATCCGGACGCCAAGAACCCCGAGCTCAACACCCTGTATATCGGCCAGTCCGGCCTGGGCTTGCCCGACCGCGACTACTACCTGACCGACGGCTTCAAGCCGCAGCTGGACGCCTACAAGGCTTTCGCCGAACGGGCTCTGAAGATGGCCGGATACGCCGATCCGGCCAAGTCGGCCGCCGACGTCATCGCCTTCGAGACGGCCATCGCCAAGGCCAGCTGGCCCGTCGCCGACCGCCGCGACATCGACAAGATCTACAACCCGATGACCCTGGCCGAGCTGCAGACCTATGCGCCCGAGGTTCCGTGGACGGACTACCTGTCCGCCGCCGGGATCACCGGCCGCGACCAGGTGGTGCTGGGTGAAAAGACCGCCGTCCGCGACATCGCCAAGCTGTTCGCCGACACGCCGCTGGAAACGCTGAAGGCCTGGCGCGTCGTGCAGGGCGTGCAGGAGATGTCGCCTTACCTGTCCAAGCGCTTCGTCGACAGCCGCTTCGAGTTCGTGAAAGTGCTGAGCGGCCAGACCCAGCTGCGTCCGCGCTGGAAGCGCGGGGTCACCCTGGTCGATGGCAGCCTGGGCGAGCTGGTCGGCCAGGCCTATGTCGCCAAGTACTTCCCACCGTCGTCCAAGGCCCAGATGGTCGAGCTGATCGCCAATCTGAAGGTCGCCATGGCCGAGCGCATCAACAAGGCCCCGTGGATGGCCCCGGCCACCAAGCAGGCGGCCCTGACCAAGCTGTCGAAGATGTCGGTGATGGTCGGCTATCCCGACAAGTGGCGTGACTATTCGGGCCTGAAGATCGACGCTGGCGACCTGTACGGCAATGTTCGTCGCAGTGGCCAGTTCGAGTGGGCCTACACCCTGTCGGACCTGGGCAAGCCGGTCGACCACGGCAAGTGGGGCATGACCCCGCAGACCGTGAACGCTTACAATGGCGGGCTGGAGAATAAGATCGTGTTCCCGGCCGGCATCCTGCAGGCCCCCTATTTCGATCCGAAGGCCGACGCGGCGGTGAACTACGGCGCGATCGGCGCGGTGATCGGCCACGAAATCAGCCACGGCTTCGACGACCAGGGCCGCAAGATCGACGACACCGGCAAGCTTCGCGACTGGTGGACGGCCGAGGACGCCAAGCGCTTCGAGGCCCAGGCCGCGGTGCTGGGCGGCCAGTACGCCACCTACGAGCCCGTGCCGGGCATGAAGATCAACCCGGCCCTTACCATGGGCGAGAACATTGCTGACCTGGCCGGCCTGCAGGTGGCGTATGACGCCTACCACGCCTCGCTGAAGGGTAAGCCCGCCCCGGTGATCGACGGCATGACCGGCGATCAGCGCTTCTTCCTGGCCTTCGCCCAATCGTGGCAGGACAAGTCGCGCGCCGACTCGCTGAAGCAGCAGATGGCTTCGGATCCCCACTCGCCGTCGAACTTCCGGGTGATCGGTCCGACGCGCAACGTCGACGCCTGGTACGCGGCCTTCGGCGTCAAGCCGGGCGACAAGTTCTATCTGCCGCCGGAGAAGCGCTCGCGCATCTGGTAGTCGCGGACTGATCAAGGCAAGAGCATTGGCGGGGGCGTCGCGTCGGCGTCCCCGCTTGGTATTTGCGGTCAGGCTTTTCCGGGGCATCCTTCGACGATCCCGGAGGAAGCATGGCCTTCGCCTCGACCATCGGCGCGACGACGTGGCGGTTCGACAGTCTGGCCGACCTGATGGCCAAGGCCTCGCCGCCGCGCTCGGGCGACGCCCTGGCCGGCGTCGCTGCGACCAGCGCCCAGCAGAACGTCGCCGCCAAGCGGGCCCTGGCGGACGTGCCGCTGAAGGCCTTCCTCGCCGAGGCCCTGGTTCCCTACGAGACCGATGAAGTCACCCGCCTGATCCTGGACGGCCACGACGCGGCGGCCTTCGCCTCGGTGGCGTCCCTGACCGTCGGCGAATTCCGCGACTGGCTGCTGTCCGAGGCCGCCTCGCCCGCCGCCTTGGCCCGCCTGGCGCCCGGCCTGATTCCGGAGATGGCGGCGGCCGTCAGCAAGATCATGCGCAACCAGGACCTGATCCTGGCGGCCAGCAAATGCCGGGTGACCACCAGGTTCCGCAACACGATCGGCCTCCCCGGGACCATGGCCGTGCGGCTGCAGCCGAACCATCCAACCGACGACCCGGCGGGGATCACCGCCTCGATCCTGGACGGCCTGCTGTACGGCTGCGGCGACGCGGTGATCGGGATCAACCCGGCCAGCGACAGCCTCTCGACCCTGGGCGACCTGCTGCGACTGATGGACGACCTGATCGCGCGGTTCCAGATCCCCACCCAGTCCTGCGTCCTGACCCATGTGACCAGCGCCGTCGAGCTGGTCGAGCGCGGCGCGCCGGTGGACTTGGTCTTCCAGTCGATCGCCGGCACGGAAGCGGCTAACGCCAGCTTCGGCGTCACGCTCTCCCTGCTGCAGGAAGGCCTGGACGCCGGCCGCTCGCTGAAGCGCGGGACCGTCGGCGACAATGTCATGTACTTCGAGACCGGCCAGGGCTCGGCCCTGTCGGCGGGCGCGCACCACGGCGTCGACCAGCAGACCCTGGAGGCTCGCGCCTATGGCGTCGCCCGCGCCTTCGAGCCGCTGCTGGTGAACTCGGTCGTCGGCTTCATCGGCCCCGAGTACCTCTACGACGGCAAGCAGATCATCCGGGCCGGGCTGGAAGACCACTTCTGCGGCAAGCTCTTGGGCGCGCCGCTGGGGGTAGACGTCTGCTACACAAACCACGCCGAGGCCGACCAGGACGACATGGACAGCCTGCTGACCCTGCTGGCGGCGGCCGGCGTCACCTTCGTCATGGGCGTACCGGGCGCCGACGACGTGATGCTGAACTACCAGTCGACTTCGTTCCACGACGCCCTCTATGTGCGTGAACTGCTGGGCCGCAAGCGCGCGCCGGAGTTCGAGGCCTGGCTGGCGCGGCTGAGGATCACCGGCGAAGACGGTCGTCTGGCTCCGCCGCGTCCCGGCCATCCCTTGCTGGCCAGCGCATGAGCCGCCCGGTCCCGCCCGATCCCTGGAGCGCCCTGCGGACCCGCACCCCGGCCCGCATCGCCATCGGCCGCTCCGGGGCCAGCCTGCCGACCCGCGAGGTGCTGGCCTTCTCCCTGGCCCACGCCCAGGCCCGCGACGCGGTGCATACGCCGTTCGACGCCCGGGCCGTGGCCAAAGCCGTCGAGGCCCTGGGCGTCCCGACGCTTCATGTCGACAGCGCCGCCTGCGACCGCGCCACCTATCTGCGGCGACCGGACCTGGGGCGGCGGCTATGCGACGGCAGTCGGATCGCCTTGGCCTCCGCGCGCGGACCTTGCGACCTGGCCGTCGTCGTGGCCGACGGCCTCTCCAGCACCGCCGTCCATGCCCACGCCGCACCGCTGATCGCCGCCCTGCTGCCGTTGGCGCAGGCGGAAGGCTGGCGCCTGGCGCCCGTCACCATCGCCAGCCAGGCGCGCGTGGCCCTGGGCGACGAAGTCGGCGAACTGCTGGGCGCACGCCTCGTCCTGCTGCTGGTCGGCGAGCGGCCGGGCCTGTCGTCGCCCGACAGCCTGGGGGCCTATCTGACGTTCCAGCCGCGCGTCGGCCGCACCGACGCCGAGCGCAACTGCGTCTCCAACATCCGGGCCGAAGGGCTGTCCTACGACCAGGCCGCCTTCAAGCTGGCCTGGCTGATGCGCGTGGCCCTGCGCCTGTCGTTGACGGGCGTGGCCCTGAAGGACGAAAGCGACACCGCCGCCATGCCCTCCGCCTCTGCCCCCGCCGCCCCGGCGATCGCTCGCGATTTGGACGAACCGCGTTCGGCGTGATGAAATAGTAAACGCCGGTCGAGGTCGGGCGTCCGACGCATCTCCCAGGACTCGTCTCCCGACGAAGGCGGAGCGCAACCTTTGCGTCCGTGATGGAGGGACGATCATGAGCGAACCGGCGGCTGGCGGCGGCGTCAGCTACGAGAAGGTGGAGGACGGCTATTTCGAGAAGCGGGGCCTCAAGCGCTACGCGGGCGTGTTCTCGCTGTGGGCGCTGGGGGTCGGGGCGGTGATCTCGGGCCAGTTCTCGGGCTGGAACCTGGGCATGGGGACCGGCGGCTGGGGCGGCATGTTCGTGGCCACCCTGATCATCACCGTCATGTATCTGGGCCTGACCTTCTCGATCGCCGAGATGGCCGCGGCCCAGCCGCACACCGGCGGCGCCTACTCGTTCGCGAGATCCGCGATGGGCCCGTGGGGCGGCTTCATCACCGGCCTGTGCGAGAATGTCGAGTACGTGCTGACCGCGGCCGTCGTCTGCTTCTTCATCGGCAGCTATCTGTCCGGCATCTTCGAGACGCCGACCTGGGCCCAGCCGCTGTACTGGGTCGGCGCCTATGTCGTGTTCGTCGGCTTGAACGCCAGCGGGGTGGCGATGTCGTTCCGCTTCACGGTGTTCATCACCCTCCTGGCCCTGGCCTGCCTTGCGGTGTTCTGGATCAGCGCCCTCCCGCATGCGGACTTCGCCAAGTACGCCCTGAATGTCGGGCCGGGCGGGACCGAGCTGAAGGACGGCCACGGCCCGTTCCTGCCGGCGGGACTGGGCGGCGCCCTGGCCCAGCTGCCCTTCGCGGTGTGGCTGTTCCTGGCCATCGAGCAACTGCCCCTGGCGGCCGAAGAATCGCACACGCCCCAGCGCGACCTGCCCAAGGGCATCATCCTGGGCATACTGACCCTGATCGTCTCGGCCCTGCTGGTGCTGTGGCTGAACAGTTCGATCCCAGCCGGGACCTTCGCCCTCTCCAAGTCGGGCGAGCCCATCCTGGACGGCTTCCGGGCGATCTATGGCGGCTCGCTGGCCAAGGTGCTGGCGGCGGTGGCCGTGGCCGGCCTGGTGGCCAGCTTCCACGCCATCATCTTCGCCTATGGCCGGCAGATCTATTCGCTGTCGCGGGCCGGCTACTTCCCCCGTCCGCTGTCGGTGACCCACGGCGTGCGCAAGACGCCAGACGTCGCGCTGATCACCGGCTCGCTGGCCGGCCTCCTGGTCATGCTGGCCGTCTGGTTCGCACTGGGCGCCGAGAAGGGCGCGGCGATGATCGGCGGGACGCTGCTGAACATGGCCGTGTTCGGGGCCATGCTCTCCTACGTGGCCCAAGGCCTGTCCTACATTCTGCTGCGCCGCAAGTTTCCGGACATGGCGCGGCCCTATAAGAGCGTGTTCGGGGTGGCCGGCGCGGCCCTGACCGTGGTCATCTCGCTGGTGACGATCTTCTACCAGCTGAAAGACCCGATCTATCGGGCCGGGGTCATCGGGGTGGCCATCTGGTTCGCGGTGGGAATCGCCTACTTCGCCGCCGTCGGCCGCAAGAAGCTGGTGCTGTCGCCGGAAGAGGCCTTCGCCATCAGCGGCGGCAAGACGGCGTACGAGACCCATTAGAAGCGCGCTTCGGACATGAATAAGGCCGCCCCTCGGGGCGGCCTCGTTCCGGCGGGAAGACTTCGAAGGCCTATTCAGCCTTGATCTGCTCGCGGGCCACCGCCAGCAGTTCCTGCATCTTCATGCGGACCTCGCCCTCCGTCGTGGCGACGCCCGACCCCTTCAGGTCCTCGAAGACCTTGCGCAGCACGTCCTCGTCGCCCGGCTGTTCGAAGTCGGACTTCACCACGGCGCGGGCGTATTCCTCAACCGTCGCCAGGCCCATCAGGCCGGCCGCCCATTCGCCCAGCAGGCGGTTGCGGCGAGCAGTCGCCTTGAACTCGATTTCCTGGTCGTGCGCGAACTTGCGTTCGAAACCCTGTTCGCGTTCGTCGAAGGTGGTCATGAAGGCCCCAAAGTCGCCTAGAACCCGCTGAGACCAGATAAGTCCATCTGACCGCCACAGGCTCCAATTCTAAACATTCAGAGCATGATGGTCGCCGAAACCGGCGTCCGCTTTCGTCTATCACGCTCTATAAGCCGGCTGCATATATCGTGGCGGTCTCCGCCGCAATCGGCGGATAAGCCGCAGGCGACGTTTCCGGTCCGAGCATAGACCAAATAGCCGCCGGATGTTTGCGCGGCCGCGCTCATTCAGGTAGGTTTCGGCGGACATTTTTTAGTGAGCGGCCTTGAGTCGAACGCCGCGCGCAGCTATCCGCCGCGCGCGCTTTTCGTTTCTTCGGTGGGGCGCGCGCTGCAGAAGGGCCTCGACGAGAGCCATGACGACCCGTCGCAAGAAGATCTACGAGGGCAAGGCCAAGATCCTTTACGAGGGTCCCGAACCGGGCACGCTGATCCAATACTTCAAGGACGACGCCACCGCGTTCAACGCGCAGAAGAAGGCGATCCTGGAAGGCAAGGGCGTCATCAACAACCGGATCAGCGAGTACATCATGACTCGGCTGAATTCGATCGGCGTGCAGAACCACTTCATCCGTCGCCTGAACCTGCGCGAGCAGCTGATCAAGGAAGTGGAGATCGTCCCGCTCGAGGTCGTGGTGCGCAACATCGCCGCCGGCTCGATCGCCACGCGTCTGGGCCTGACCGAGGGTCAGCCCCTGCCCCGCTCGATCATCGAATTCTACTACAAGGACGACAAGCTGGGCGACCCGATGGTCTCCGAGGAACACATCACCGCGTTCAACTGGGCCGCGACCCAGGAGATCGACGACATGATGGCCATGGCCCTGCGGGTCAACGACTATCTGTCGGGCCTGTTCAGCGGCGTCGGCATCACCCTGGTCGACTTCAAGATCGAGTTCGGCCGCGTCTACGAGGGCGACTTCTCGCGGATCATCCTAGCCGACGAGATCAGCCCCGACAGCTGCCGCCTGTGGGACGCCGCCACCAACGAGAAGCTGGACAAGGACCGCTTCCGCCGCGACCTGGGCAATGTCATCGAAAGCTATACCGAGGTGGCCCGCCGCCTCGGCATCATGAAGGAAATGCCGACCGTCATCCAAGGCGGCGTGCACTAAACCTTCGGGAAAGCCGCGACCGTGCGTGTCGCGTGAAGAGGACCTACCAGTGAAAGCCACCGTCCACGTGTTCCTGAAGCCCGGCGTGCTCGACGTCCAGGGCAAGGCCGTCGAGAACGCCCTGCACGGCCTGGGCTGGCCGTCGGTCAAGGACGCCCGCGTGGGCCGCGTGATCGAGTTCGACCTCGACGCCACGGACGCCGAAGCCGCCAAGGCCGAGGTCAAGACCATGTGCGACAAGCTGCTGGCCAATACCGTCATCGAAAGCTACCGCATCGACATCGCCTAAATGGCAGAGGGGCGGATTTAATCCGCCCCGCCCCTTTCGCTCCCAGCTTCGCCGCACAATGTTCGGCCAGCAGACAAAGGGGATATCCATGAGCGCGAAGTTCCACCTGGCTGAGGTCAATATTGGACGCCTGAGGGCCCCGATCGACCATCCGATGATCAAGGACTTCGCGGATAATCTCGACCGCATCAACGCCCTGGCCGAATCCTCGCCGGGCTTCGTCTGGCGCCTGAAGGGCGACGGCAACAACGCCACCGACCTGGCGATCGACGGCGATCCCCTGTTCATTCCGAACCTGTCGGTGTGGGAGGACATCCCCTCGCTGGGCGCCTATGTCTATCGCAGCGGCCACGTCGAGATTATGCGCCGCCGCAAGGAATTCTTCGAGCCCATGGACACCTACATGGCCCTCTGGTGGGTCCCGGTGGGCCATGAACCGACCGTCGAAGAGGCGCTGGAGAAGCTGGCTCTGCTGAAGGCCCAGGGGTCCACACCGGCGGCGTTCACCTTCAAGAGCCCTTTCCCGGCGCCGACAGGTGAGCCGGTGGCGCCGGAGTTGGATGAGTGCGCCTAGCCCGCGAGACGCCCCCTGACATTCCCCACGAACGGTGCTACAGGCCCGCGCCATGAAAGCCGCCGTCGTCGTATTCCCCGGTTCCAACTGTGACCGCGACTGCAAGGTCGCCATCGAGCGCTCCGCCGGCGCCCGCGTCGAGATGGTCTGGCACCAGGAGACGGCGCTGCCGGACGACCTGGATCTGATCGTCCTCCCGGGCGGCTTCTCGTACGGCGACTACTTGCGCTGCGGCGCCATGGCGGCCCAGAGCCCGGTCATGAAGGAAGTGGTCACGGCCGCCAACAACGGCGTCGCCGTCGTCGGCATCTGCAACGGCTTCCAGGTGCTGACCGAGGTCGGCCTGCTGCCCGGCGCCCTGCTGCGCAACGCCGGCCTCAAGTACGTCTGCAAGCCCGTGAGCCTGGACATCGTCAACGGCCAGACCCGCTTCACCGCCGGCTACGGCGAGCAGCGCCAAGCGGTCATGACCGTCGGCAACGGCGAGGGCAACTACTTCGCCGACGAGGAAACCCTGGACCGCCTCGAGGGCGAGGGCCAGGTGGTGTTCCGCTATCAGGACAATCCGAACGGTTCGGCCCGCGACATCGCTGGCATCGTCAACAAGGGCGGCAACGTCCTGGGTCTGATGCCCCACCCCGACCGCGCCTTCGACGCTGACTTGGGCTCGGAAGACGGGGCGGTGCTGTTCCGGAGCATCTTCCAGAGCGCCTGATAAGCCAGAGGGCTATGATGCGTCGCCAAGGGATCATCGTAGCCGCTCTGCTCGCCAGCCTTCCGGCCTCGGCCGTCCGGGCCCAGGACGAGCGCGCGTGCGACTATTCCGAGTTCATCGAAACGGCCTTGAGCCAGGGCGCGGAGATCGCCCGCGTCGCCGCGCCGCGCGCCAATTTCTTCAGCTGCCCCGACGCCGACGCGGCCTGCCGGCGCAAGGCCTATTTGATCGCCAAGAACGAGGTGCTGGTCAGCAAGGCCAGGAAAGGTTGGATCTGCGCCTGGTATCCGGGATCCAAGAACCCCACCGTCGGCTGGCTGCAGAGCAGCGATCTCACTCAACCCGCCCCTAACGACAAGCCCCTGGGCTGGCTAGGCGACTGGTCTTTCGCCGACAGCAGCGTCAGCATCACCCGCGAAGTCCACGGCGGCTTGCACGTGGCCGGTGACACGGTGAATACGCATCGCGCTTCGCAACCTTCGGGTGGCTTCGAGGGCGATCTGATGGTGGACGGCCCGACCGGGGTGTTCACCGACGCGGTCGTGACGTCATGCACGGTGACCTTCCGCCGGGTCGACCGCTACCTGATCGTTAGCGACGGCGGGGGCTGCGCCGGCTTCGGTGCAAGCTTCATGGGCGTCTATACGCGCTGACGCGCAAAATCGTACGCGACGGCGCTGTTACAGTGTAGCACGCCATTGGAAGCGCTTCTAAGCTGCCCGCCAGTTTTGGAGGGCCATCCATGAGTCTCGTTTCCACCCTGCGCGCCGGCCTGTTGGCCGCCGCGGCGCTGTCGGCTTTCGCCGTGACCGCAGCTCATGCGCAGGTCACGGCCATGACGCCGGACATCGACGGCAAGTACGTCCAGACCAAGGTCAATTACGACTACGAAAAGCGCGTGGTCATGGTGCCGATGCGCGACGGGACCAAGCTGTACACGGTCATCGTCATTCCCAAGGGCGGCAAGAACTTGCCGATCCTGCTGACCCGCACGCCCTACAACGCCGCCAAGCGGACGGCCCGCGCTGACAGCCCGCGCATGGTCGGAACCCTGGCTCAGGGCGACGAGGTCTTCGTGGCCGACGGCGGCTATATCCGCGTCATCCAGGATATCCGGGGCAAGTACGGCTCGGAGGGCGAGTACGTGATGACCCGACCGCTGAAGGGACCGCTGAACAGCTCCGAGGTCGACCATTCCACCGACGCCTACGACACCATCGACTGGCTGGTGAAGAACGTGCCCGAGACCAACGGCAAGGTCGGCATGGTGGGCAGCTCGTACGAGGGCTTCACCGTCGTCATGGCCCTGGTCAATCCACACCCGGCCCTGAAGGTCGCCGCGCCGATGAGCCCGATGGTCGACGGCTGGATGGGCGACGACTGGTTCCAGTACGGCGCCTTCCGCCAGATCAACTTCGACTATTTCGCCCGTCAAACCAGCGTTCGCGGCGCTGGCGAAAGCGTGCAGCGCCAGGGCTACGACGACTATTCCAACTTCCTGCGCGAGGGCTCGGCCGGCGACTACGCCAAGAACCACGGCCTGGACCAACTGCCCTGGTGGAAGAAGCTGGCCGAGCACACGGCCTATGACAGCTTCTGGAGCGAGCAAGCCCTCGACAAGACCATGCAGAAGACGCCGCTGAAGGTGCCGACCATGTGGATCCAAGGCCTATGGGACCAGGAGGACATCTGGGGCGCGGTGCACAGCTACCCGGCGCTGGAATCCAAGGACACCAACAACGACAAGAACTACCTGGTGCTAGGTCCCTGGCGGCACAGCCAGGTGAACTACGACGGCTACAACCTGGGTCCGTTCAAGTGGGACGGTGACACCGCCCTGCAGTTCCGCCGCGACGTGCTGAAGCCCTTCTTCGACCAGTACCTGAAGAACGGCCCCAAGGCCGACACCCCACCCGTGCTGATCTACGACCCGGGCCAGAACAAGTGGAATCGCTATGCGTCCTGGCCGCAAGGGGGCGTTCAGGCCGGCGGCGAGGGCAAGGCGGGCAAGAACCTCTACCTGTCGGCCAAGGGCGCCCTCTCCTTCACAGCCCCGGCGGCGGCCAAGGGCGCGGCGGCCTATGACGAGTATGTCTCCGATCCGGCCAAGCCCGTTCCCTACGTCCAGCGCCCGGTGCAGTTCGCCGACGGCGACCGCTGGAAGGCCTGGCTGGTCAGCGACCAGCGCCACGCCGAAAGCCGCACCGACGTCGTCACCTACGTCACCGAGCCGCTGAAGGAACCGCTGAAGATCGCCGGCGTGCCCAAGGTGAACCTGTTCGCCTCGACCAGCGGCACGGACAGCGACTGGGTGGTCAAGCTGATCGACGTCTATCCGGACGAGGTCCCCAGCCAGCCCGAGCTGGGCGGCTACCAGCTGGCGGTGGGCATGGACATCTTCCGCGGCCGCTATCGCGAGAGTTTCAGCCAGCCCAAGGCCGTGACGCCCAACACGCCGCTGAAGTACCAGTTCATCCTGCCGACCGCGAACTACACCTTCCAGCCGGGTCACCGGATCATGGTGCAGGTGCAATCCAGCTGGTTCCCGCTTTACGACCGCAACCCGCAGACCTTCGTGCCGAACATCTTCTTCGCCAAGCCGTCCGACTACGTGAAGGCGACGCAGCGAGTGTTCCACGCGGGCGACACGGCCAGCTTCATCGAGTTGCCAGTGGTCGACGCGAAATAGAAACGAAAAGGGCCGGCGGTGACCAACCGCCGGCCCTTCCCATCTACGGAGAGTATTTCGTCAGGTCAGCGGTCGCCGCGCCTGACGTTGTCTTCCCTCTGACCGGCCTGGCCGCCGGGATTGCGGCCCTGCTCGTTCTGGCCCTGCTCATTTTGGCGCTGCTGACCTTGCTGTTGCTGCTGGCCGGGCGCTCGGCGCTGCTGGTCGTTCTGTTGCTGCTGTGGATTGCGGTTCTGCTCAGCCATCGGGCTTACTCCTTTTCATCACAGCGCGCTCTGGACGCACGTAGGCAAAACGGTTGCGGACTCGCGGCGTTCCTACGGTCGAGTCGCCTTAATTCCAGCTAAGCTCAGGGATTCGCACGGGTTTCGGCAAGATTCGCCACCCTTTGCCGTCCTTCGAAGGGGAAAGCTTCGCCTTACGGACGAGAAGCAGGATCAGACCGCACCGCCTGGGCGAGAGCGTTGGAAGTCGCGGTCAAGCTCGACCATGGTTCTTCCCAAGGGAAGAAACAGGAAGGCGTCGGCGGAGCCTTCCAAGAGACGCACAGAGCTAACATGACCATGGCCGACCCCGAAGTCCGGTTCCCCGACACCTATGTCAGCGGCGTGCCCGTCTGGGCCAAGCGCCGCAAGCGCGCCAGCGTCGTGCATCCGTTGCTGAACCTGATCATCGTCCTGCTGGCCCTGTTCGGCGCGGTCGTGGCCGGCGTGTCGCTGCGCCTGGGCTCGATCGAGAGGGGTGGCGCGGTCGTCGATCAATGGCTGGTTTTGGGCGGAGCGCACCTGGAGAAGATCATCAGGGCCATGTAGCCGCCGAGAGGCTGTAGCGGAATCCGACCGACCGGGTTAGAAGGCGCGCCCATGAGCACGCCCCAAAAGCCCATGGCCGAATTGGCCGCCGAGTTCGGCCTGAAACCCGCCGAATATGACGTCGTCCTCAAGCGCCTGGGCCGAGAACCCAACCTGGTCGAGCTGGGCGTGTTCTCGGTGATGTGGTCCGAGCACTGCTCGTACAAGTCCTCGAAGAACCAGCTGAAGAAGTTCCCGATCGACGGGCCGCGCGTGATCTGCGGTCCGGGCGAGAACGCCGGCGTCATCGACATAGGCGACGGCGACGCGATCATCTTCAAGATGGAGAGCCACAATCACCCGTCCTACATCGAGCCCTATCAGGGCGCGGCGACGGGCGTGGGCGGCATCATGCGCGACGTCTTCACGATGGGCGCGCGACCGATCGCTCTGCTGAACGCCCTGCGCTTCGGCGAGCCCGACCATCCCAAGACCAAGCGCCTGGTGGACGGCGTGGTCGCTGGCATCGCCGGCTATGGCAACTGCGTGGGCGTGCCCACGGTCGCCGGCGAGACCAACTTCCACAAGGGCTACAACGGCAACATCCTGGTCAACGCCATGTGCGTGGGCCTGGCCAAGGCCGACAGCATCTTCTATTCGGCCGCTCCCGGTCCGGGCCTGGCGGTCGTCTATTTCGGCTCCAAGACCGGTCGCGACGGCATCCACGGCGCGACCATGTCCTCGGCCGAGTTCTCCGAGGACTCCGAGGAGAAGCGTCCCACGGTCCAGGTCGGCGACCCCTTCGCCGAGAAGTTGCTGATCGAAGCCACCCTGGAGCTGATGGCCACCGGCGCGGTCGCCGCCATCCAGGACATGGGCGCGGCGGGCCTGACCTCCTCGTCGGTCGAGATGGCCGGCAAGGGCGGCGTCGGCATCGAGCTGAACATGGACATGGTCCCGCAGCGCGAGACCGGCATGTCGGCCTACGAGATGATGCTGTCGGAAAGCCAGGAGCGCATGCTGGCGGTCCTGAAGCCCGGCCGCGAGAAGGACGGCCACGCCATCTTCGAAAAATGGGGTCTGGACGCCGCCGTCATCGGCTACACCACCGACACCGGCCGCCTGGTGCTGAAGCATCACGGCGAGACGGTCTGCGACGTGCCGCTGGCCCCGTTGTTCGACGACGCGCCGCTGTACGACCGCCCGTGGGTTCAGCCCAAGCTCGACGAACGCCTGGACCCAGGCAAGATTCCCGGCCCCACGAACTGGAACGAAGCGGTCCTGAAGATCGTCGGCAGCCCCGACATGGCCTCCAAGCGCTGGCTTTGGGAGCAGTACGACCGCCACGTCATGGCCGACACGCTGGAAGACAGCGCCACGGGCTGCGACGCCGGCATCGTCCGCATCCATGGCACGGGCAAGGCGATCGCCGTCACGAGCGACTGCACCCCGCGCTACGTCCAGGCCGATCCGTACGAAGGCGGCAAGCAGGCCGTGGCGGAAGCCTGGCGCAACCTGACGGCCGCCGGCGCCCTGCCGATCGCCATCACCGACAACCTGAACTTTGGCAGCCCCGAAAAGCCCGAGACCATGGGCCAGATCGTGCGCGCCACCGACGGCATGGCCGAGGCCTGCCGCGCCCTGGATTTCCCGGTCGTGAGCGGCAATGTCAGCCTCTACAACGAGACCAACGGCGTCGCCATTCCGCCGACCCCGACGGTCGGCGCGGTGGGCCTGCTGGAAGACTACGACCTGCGCACCGACTTCAGCTCGGTGACCGACGGCGATGCGTTGGTGCTGATCGGCGAGACGCATGGCGAGCTGGGCGCCTCGATCTATCTGCGCGAGATCCTGGGCCGCGAGGACGGCGCCCCACCGCCGGTCGACCTGGCCGTTGAGCGCAAGAACGGCGACTTCGTCCGTGGCCTAATTTCGTCGGGCCTGGTGGCCGGCGTCCACGACCTCTCGGACGGCGGCCTGCTGGTCGCCGCGGCCGATATCGCCCTGGCCAGCAAGATCGGCGTCACCCTGAACGCCACCAGCTCCGCCCACGCCCATCCCTACCTCCTGGGTGAGGACCAGGCCCGCTATCTGATCGCCACGCCGGACCCGGACGCGATCCTCGAAGCGGCCAAGGACGCCGGCGTCCACGCCATCGTCGCGGGCGTGGCCGGCGGCGAGTCCTTCGCCTCAAAGGACCTGTTCAGCATCCCGCTCGAAACCCTGCGCACGGCCCACGAAGCCTGGCTGCCGGGCTATATGAACGCCCCCAAGGCCTGACCGGAAGGTTCGACAGTATGCGTATCCTGGCTATCGCGGCGACCGCCGCTCTGCTCCTGAGCGCCTGCGCCGCGCCGTCGGCCCAGCCCGCGGCCCCCTCGGCCCAGACCCTGGCCGCGCAATGCTCGGCCAAGGGCGGGACGATCCAGCCGGTCGGCAAGGCCCAGATCCCGACCTGCGTCGTGCCCTATGCCGACGCCGGCAAGGCCTGCACCGACAAGAGCCAGTGCGAAGGCCAGTGTGTGCTGGAAGGCAATCTGGAACCGCAGGACAACGTCACCGGCGCCTGCCAGAAGACCAACCGCCAGTTCGGCTGCTACGCTCGCGTTGTGAACGGCAAATCGACCGGCGCGATCTGCGTGGATTGACCTAAGCCGCGTGCGTCCGCCCGGACCACCGCGCCACCGTCTCCAGCAGCTTGGTCGGGTTGATCGGCTTGCCCAGGTGATCGTCCATGCCGGCGGCCAGGCAGTTGGCGATTTGCTCGGGCAGGACGTTGGCGGTCAGGGCGACGATCGGCGTGGCCGCGCCGCGCGCGCCCTCCATGGCGCGAATCTCGCGGGTGGCGGTCAAGCCGTCCATCACCGGCATCTGCACGTCCATCAGCACAAGGTCGAACTGACCCTGGCGCATGGCCTCGACGCCGGCGACGCCGTCGTTGGCGGTCTCCACGTCCACGCCGAACGGTTCGAGCATGGCGCGGATCAGCTCGCGATTGACGGCGTTGTCCTCGACCAGCAGCAGCCGCACGCCGACTTCGGGATCCAGGGGCGAAACCTCTTCGGCCTCGCCCGTCGGCAGCTGGGCCAGTGGGCCGCGCACCTCGAACCAGAAGGTCGACCCCTGCCCTTCGACGCTGTCGACCCCGATCCGACCGTCCATTCTCTCGATGATCCGGCGCGAGATGGCCAGGCCCAGGCCGGTGCCGCCGAACCGGCGCGACACCGCCGCGTCGGCCTGCGAGAAGCGGTCGAAGATCGCCTCGCGGCTCTCGGGCGCGACGCCGATGCCGGTATCGATCACCTCACCGCGCAGCAGGGCCTGATCACCCTCTAACCCCTGACTCAAGGAGACAGTGATCGAGCCGTGGGCGGTGAACTTCACGGCGTTGGACAGGAAGTTCAGCAGCACCTGGGACAGGCGCGGCCCGTCCAGGTTCATCGGCTTGAGGCCTTTGCCGGTCCGGACGACGACCTCGAGCCCCTTGGCGGCCGCGCGCTCTTGCACCAACGCCGCGCAGGACGCGGCCATGGCGGCCGGATCGAACGGCCCCGGATCCAGCTCCAGCCCGCCGGCCTCCAGCCGCGAGAAGTCCAGCACGTCGTTGACGACGCTGAGCAGGGTGTGGCTGGCGTCCAGGATGTGACCGACCTGGCGCGCGGCGGTCTTGGAGAGCCCGCGCGAGCGGCGCAGCACCTCGGAGAAGCCGATGATCGCCGTCAGCGGCGTGCGCAGCTCGTGGGTCATGTTGGCCAGAAAGTCGGACTTGGCGGCCGAGGCCGCTTCGGCCAGCTCCAGGGCCTTGGCGATGTCGAGCTCCAGGCGCTTGCGCTCGGTGATGTCGCGCGAGGTCACCAGCAGGATGTCCGAGCCGTCGCCCAGGCGCGAATAGGCGCTCTCCAGCCAGATCGGCGTCCCGTCCTTGCGGAAGCACTCATAGTCGGCGGTGGCCGGCGGCCCACCGGGCTTCAGGCCGCGAATAACGCCCTGAACGCGCTTGAAGTCAGCGTCGCTCACCATGGCGGTCGGCGGCAGGGCCAGGAACTCCTCGGCGCCGTAGCCGGTGATCCGGGTGATGCTGGGCGAGCTGTAGACGCGCTCGCCCTGGGGCGACCACAGCGCAACGTGGTCTGTCAGGTTGTCACCCAGCAGGCGATACAGCCGATCGACCTCGCGATACCTGGCCAGGGCTTCTTGAGCCTCCTCCATCGCCTTCTGCTTGGCTTGCATGCTGGCGGCCAGTTCGTCGCGCATCTGTTCGACCCGCATCCGCTGGCTGGTCAGCCAATAGGCCAGCGGCAAGGCTACGACGGCGGCGATCACGAGGGTGGTGAGCGGCGTGAAGTCCTGCGGCTGGCCCAGGATCAGCACGTTCAGGACGTAGTCGGCCGCCACGGCCGCGCCCATGATGAGGCCAACCGTCGGCGCGGTCTTCAAGATCCGGTCTCTCACGGCGGCCGGGTTGATCGCGCGGCTCCTTCTGCTGTCGGACTCACGGTGACGCCCTTCAACTTAAGGAGAGGTGACATTCCTCCGCCAGCCGGGCGACAATTCGTCGCGCCATGAATTCATGGTGGAGCCGAGGGCTAGACCACCCAACCTAGCGCCCGGACGCCTTGGCCAGGTCGTCCAGGTCGCGCTCCAGCGCCAGGGTGGCCTGCACCACGGTCGCCACCGAGCGCTTAAAGAAGTCCTGCGGCACGGTCGCGAAGTCGTCGCTCGGCTTGTGGTACTCTGGATGATCCTCGACGCCGAAATAGACCCACGGCACGCCCTGCTCGGCGAAGGCATAGTGATCCGACTGGTCGGTCCAGTTGTTCTGCTTGCCGTCGGCGTCGGTGTCGTGACCCAGCTTCAAGGTCACGGGCGCCGTCATAGCGACCTTGACCAGGATCGGCTTCAGAGACGGGAACGGCGCGGCGCCAGCGGCGTAGAGCTCGTTATTGGGGTTCTTGCTCAGCATGTCGAAATTGACGTTCAGCCCGATGCTGGCCAGCGGGACCGGTGGGTCGGCGACGAAGGCCTTGGCGCCGCGCAGACCGCCCTCCTCGGCGTCGACCACGGCCAGGATCACGTCGTGCTTGGGCGGCTGCTGTTTGAAGGCCTCGGCCACCGCCAGCAAGCCGGCCACCCCCGAGGCGTTGTCGTCGGCGCCATTGTAGATCTGGCCGTCGTGAACGCCCAGGTGGTCGTAGTGGGCCGAGACGACGATCACCCTGCCGCCTTCCGCGCCGCCCTTGATGCGCGCGACGAGATTGATTCCCCGCACGGTCGAACCGTCGCGCTTGACGTAGCTGAACGGCTGCTCGAACCGTTCGCCGACGGGCGAGAGGCCGATCTGCGCGAAGCGCGACAGGATATAGGCCCGCGCCTTCTCCGAACCTGGCGTGCCCGGCGCGCGGCCCTGCATGTCGTCGGCCGACAGGATGCGCACGTCGTCCAGGGCCTTGTCCCCCGGTCCCGCCAAAGCCGGCGCGGCGAGCAGGGATAGAACGACGGCGGTCAGCGCCATGGCGCGGGAAAGACGGATCATACGGCCTACATGCCGTGCGCCGCGCGACGAATTCAATTAAATCTCCGACAGACCATCGTGGTCCCGAATGACAAACGCTGTCAGCGTATGTCCGTCCTTAAGGATTCGCGGCCACATAGACCTTCCAAGGATCGGAGCCCCATCCCGTGCCCATGTCCCACGCCGAACTCGAGGCCCGCCTCGCCGCGGCCTTTCCCGACTCCGAGATCGTGCTGACCGACCTGGCCGGCGACAACGACCACTGGAAGGCGCGCATCGTCTCGCCCGCCTTCAAGGGCCTGCCGCGCGTGCGCCAGCACCAGCTGGTCAACAGGGCGCTGGCGGACGTGCTGGGCGGAACCCTGCACGCCCTGGCCCTCGAAACCGCCGCCCCGGCCGAATAGGAGAAGCCGTGCGCTATCGCCCGTTCGGCGCCTCCGGCATGACGGTTTCGGCGCTGACCTTGCGCCTGGCCGACAGCTCGCGCCTGCGGGCCAACGACTGGCGCGCCTTGGTCTTCACGGCGCTGGAGAACGGGATCAACAGCTTCCAGGTCGAGGGCGACTCGCCGGAGCTGCTGAAGGGCGCGGGCGAGGCCTTCGCCTCCGTGGAGCGCCACCTGCTGTTCCTGACCTGGCGGGTGCGCGGCGACGCATCCGCGCTGGGCCAACAGGCGGTCGACAATCTGCTGGGCTCGGCCTTCGACAAGCTGGGCCTAGACTACCTGGACCTGGCCCTGATCAATGATCCGCTAGGCCCGGCCCTGCCATTCGCCTTCGACGCCGGCCTGCGCTCGCTGTTCCATAGCCGCGCGTTGCGGGGCGTCGGCATCGCCAGCCGCGGCGACATCGACCGCAGCCTGCTGAAGAGCGGCCTGGTCACGGCGATCTCGTCGCCGTTCAACCTGTCGTCCGGCTGGGCCGAGCGCAATCGCATCCGAAGCGCCGCGCAGGCCGACTTCGCCGTGATCGGCGAGGACTTCTGGCCCCAGGCCCTGCGCGAGGGCGGCGACATGGCCCCGCCCAAACCGTCGCTGTGGCGCCGCCGCTCGGACCCGCTGGCCGACATCGGCGGCTACGAATTCCTGCACAACACGCAGGGCTGGGGCGGCGAGGAGATCTGCCTGGGCTACGCCCTGACCGAGCCCTCGCTGTCGACCGTGCGCGTCACCGCCGACACCCGCCATGACGTGGAACGCTTGGCTGCCGTGGTCGAGCGAGACCTGCCCAACGGCGTCTGCGCCCAGATCGAGATGGCCCGTTTCTCGGCCCAGGAACGCGAGAAGGCGGCGGGTCGCACTTGACCGCGAGCCCCCTGGCGCCTAGCTGAAAGCTTCCTCCTAGGACGAATGCCATGACCGACGTCGCCTCCTCTCCCGCCCTCGACTTCATCGCCAAGACCGTGGCCGAGCATCCGGTCGTGGTGTTCATGAAGGGCGTTCCGGACCAGCCGCGCTGCGGCTTCTCGTCGGTCGTCGTGCAGATCCTCGATCATCTGGGCGTCGAGTTCGTCGGCGTCGACGTCCTGCAGGACGACGACCTGCGCCAGGGCGTCAAGACCTTCACCGACTGGCCGACCATCCCGCAGCTGTACGTTAAGGGCGAGTTCCTGGGCGGCAGCGACATCGTCCGCGAGATGTTCCAGTCGGGCGAGCTGAAGACCCTCTTTGTCGAGCAGGGCCTCATCGCCGCGTGAGTCGGCTCTTCACGCCGCCTAGCGACGCTTATTCCCTGACCTTCGAGCCCAAGGCGTCGGACATCGACGCCAATGGTCACGTCAACAACGTGGTCTACCTGGCCTGGGCCCAGGACCTGGCCATCGCCCACTGGGAAGCCTGGGCCAGCGAAGAGCAACGCGCGCCCTGGAGCTGGGTCGCGCGCCGCCACGAGATCGACTACCGGCGCGAACTGCTGCCAGGCGAGACCGCCACGGGGTACACCTGGGTCGGCGAACTCAAAGGCCCTCGCTTCGAGCGGTACGTCCGCATCGACGGTCCGGACGGCGAGATGTGCGCCCAGAGCCGCACCGACTGGGTGCTGATCGACGTCGCCGCCAAGCGTCCCGCGCGCGTAGCGCCCTGGATGATCGAGCGCTTCACGCCGAAGGGCTGAGCGGCGGATTGGCGATGACGATGCGGTCGCTCCGCGCCACGCCCAGTTCGCCATAGCTGAACCGCAGGTCGGCCCACCCCACTGAACCTTTGCAGGTCTCCAGCCGCCGCCGGGCGAAGGCGAGCAGCACGCGCCCATCCTTGCGGTCAGCTCGGAAGACGAAGTCGCCCTTGGCCGTGCAGCCCCTCGACTTCACCCGGATCGTCAAGGCGTCCTCCGCCGCCTCTATGATTGTCACCGGCTCCAGCTCGGCCAGGACGTCGGCGGGCGTGGCCGGCAGCAGGCGCGGTCGCGTGGTCACGCAGCCGGCCAGAGCCAGGGCCGCGCCGGCGAGGGCAAAACCTCTGCGTGAAAGCCGCTTACTCATCGACCTCTGTACGAACCGCCCGACATGCGGTGAAGATCACCCACCGCTGGCCACGTGACCAGCCTCCGGGGAGTACATCGTGCGTCTTCGTTCAGCTTTCCTGGCCGCGTCCCTCGCCGGTGTGCTGGCCAGCCCCGCTCTCGCCGCTGTCGATGGCCGAAAGCTCGACGCCGAGATCGATCGTCTGATGACCGTGGGCAAGGTCCCCGGCCTGGCCATGGCGGTCATCGAGAACGGCAAGGTCACCCACGTCGTGGCCAAGGGCGTGCGCAACGAGAAGGGCGATCCGCTACAGGCCGACACGATCATGTACGCGGCCTCGATCACCAAGGCGACCTTTGCCTACTATGTGCTGATGCTGGTCGACGACGGCAAGGTCGACCTGGACAAGTCCATCGCTGAGTACCTTCCCAAGCCCCTGCCCGCCTATCCGAAGTACGCCGACCTCGGCGTCGACGACCGCTGGAAGACGATCACGATCCGCCGCCTGCTAACCCACAGCTCTGGCCTGGCCGACCAGCGGTTCTACGACCCTGAGAACAAGCTCCGCTTCAATCTGGCGCCGGGCAGCCGCTACGCCTATTCGAACGAGGGCGTGAACCTGGCCCAGTTCGTCATCGAGGAGAGTCTGGGCCTCAAGGTCGGTGACGAGATGAACCGCCGCCTGTTCCAGCCTCTAGGCATGGCCCGCTCCAGCATGATCTGGCGCGACGACTTCAAGGCCAACTTGGCCGACGGGCAGCATGAGGATGGAAAGTGGGAGGCGCATGACGACCGCTCCAGCGTCAAGGCGGCCGGCTCGCTGGACACCACGATCGCGGACATGAGCAAGCTGGCCGCGGCCATGGCCTCGGGTTGGGGCCTGTCGGTCAAGGCCCGCGCCGAGCTGGTCAAGCCCAGCTTCCCGATCGTCAGCCAGGCCCAATTCCCGCCGTTCCTGATCAAGGACAACCCCGCCAACGCCAGGATTGGCCTGGCCGCGGGGATCGGCGTCATCGTGTTCGACGGCCCTCAAGGCCATGCCTTCTACAAGGGCGGCCACAACGACATCACCGACAACGTCCTGATCTGCGTCGAGAAAGGCCGCCGCTGCGTCGTGCTGCTCAGCAACAGCGGCCTCGGCCGGCGGATCTTCCCGCCCCTGGTTCAGGCCGCGCTGGGCGATGTGGGGATGCCGTGGAGCTGGGAGTACAATCCCGTGCTGCCGGTGGCGCCCTAGCCCCAGGGACCAGGGTTACGGCCAGCCGACGGTCGGACCGCGGGTTCCGACATGGGAACCGCCGCCCGCCGCGTCCCTTGTCCCACACCCAGCCGCATCAGCGCCTCGACGCGATTGTGGGTCGCCGGGTGGGTCGAGAACAGGTTGTCCGCGCCCTTCCCGGCCAGCGGGTTGATGATGAACATGTGGGCCGTGGCCGGATTACGCTCGGCGTCGTGATTGACGTAGCCGCCACGGGCATAGGCCTCGATCTTCTCCAGCGCCCGGGCCAGGGCGGCCGGGTCGCCGCCGATCTGGGCGCCGATGCGGTCGGCCTCGTACTCGCGCGCGCGGCTGATGGCCATCTGCACCAGCATGGCGGCGATCGGCGCCAGGATGGCGATGGCGATGGCGCCAATCAGCCCGCCTCGGTTATCTTCGTCGCGCGAGCCGCCGAAGAAGAATGCGAAATTGGCCAGGGCCGAGATCGCGCCCGCGATGGTCGCCGTCACGGTCATGGTCAGGGTGTCGCGGTTCTTCACGTGGGCCAGCTCGTGGGCCATCACGCCGCGGATCTCGTCGCGAGTCAGCAGTTGCAGCAGGCCCGTGGTGGCGGCGACGGCGGCGTGGGCCGGGTCACGACCGGTGGCGAAGGCGTTGGGCTGGTCGCTGTGGATCACCGTCACGCGAGGACGCGGCAGGCCGGCCTTGGCCGCCATCTCCGCGACATCGTTCACATAGTTGCGGATCAGCGGCTCGGCGTGACTCTCGTCGACCTCCTGGGCGCCATAGGTCCGCAGCACGATCTTGTCGGCGTTCCAGTACGAGAAGGCGTTCAGGACCAGGGCGAACGCCAGGGCGATCAGCATGCCGGTCGGCCCACCGATCAGGTAGCCCGCGCCCATGAACAGGGCCGTCAGGCCCGCCAGCAGCATGTAGGTCTTGAAGTGGTTCATCGGTCTGGTGGGGGTTGGGGTCAGTCGAAGATGTCGAAGAGGTCGAAGCGCTTTTTCTTCTGATGGCCATACTGGCCGTGACGGCGATAACGATCGTCGTCATCATCGTAGTGCTTATGGTGGTCGGCATGATGGTCGGGGCGAGCATAGGGGCGCGGCGCGTTGTAGGTCGCCTGCGTCTCCTCGCGCTCGAACGCCATCAGCTTCTCCAGCTCGCCCCGGTCCAGCCAGACGCCGCGGCAGCGCGGGCACATGTCGAACTCGACGCCTGCGCGCTGCACAGCCTGCATGGAGCCGTCGCAGTTGGGGCACATCAGAAGGGGCATACTCGAACCTCCGGTCCAAAGGGATGGATCGGGTGTCCTCGATGCTTGGCGGCGCCTTCAGGGAGGGGGGCTTGGGCGGCCGGACCCAGTGACATCGAGAACACCCGATGCGGTCCGACATCACGAGCGCTTGCATCACTCGCCAGAGGGGCCCGGTCCCGCCTGACAAACCTGGGATCGCCTCCCAAGGGTTTCAAGGGGCGCTCGGCCCTTAAGGGCGCAACAAAAAAGGCCCCGGATCGCTCCGGAGCCTTTTCCGTAGCTTTCGGATCCGACGCTTACGAAGCGTAGAATTCGACGACCAGGTTCGGTTCCATCTTCACCGGATACGGAACTTCCGACAGTTCCGGAGCGCGGACGAAGGTGGCCGAGAGGCCCTTGGTGTCGACCGTGATGTATTCGCAGAAGTCGCGCTCGTTCGAGGCGACCGACTCCAGCACCAGAGCCATGTTGCGCGACTTTTCGCGGACCTGGATCACGTCGCCCGCCTTGCAGCGATACGACGGGATGTTCACGCGCTTGCCGTTCACGGTCACGTGGCCGTGGTTCACGAACTGGCGGGCGGCGAACGGGGTCGGGACGAACTTGGCGCGGTAGACGATGGCGTCCAGGCGCGACTCGAGCAGGCCGATCAGGTTCTCCGAGGTGTTGCCCTTGCGGCGGGCGGCTTCCTCGTAGGTGCGGGCGAACTGCTTCTCGGTCATGTTACCGTAGTAGCCCTTCAGCTTTTGCTTGGCGCGCAGCTGCAGACCGAAGTCCGAAACCTTGCTCTTGCGGCGCTGGCCGTGCTGGCCGGGACCGTACGAGCGTTGGTTGACCGGGGACTTCGGACGGCCCCACAGGTTTTCACCCATGCGGCGGTCGATCTTGTACTTGGCGCTATGGCGCTTCGACATAGTCGTTCTTTCTAACGATCCGGGCCGGCTCCCCTCGAGAGAGGTGCGATCGCAACGGCGGCTTCGGGTCAATCCGTCATAAGGTCATCGCGCCGCGCGGCGAGCCGGCGGCGTGAAGGGGTGGCTTATGCCTAAGAGCCCCTTCAGAGTCAACGATCAGAGCCGCTGCGCATGCCACGCGACGTGCTCGCCGATGAAGGTCGAGATGAAGAAGTAGCTGTGGTCGTAGCCTTCCTGCCGGCGGACCGTGACCTTTCGGCCGGCCTTCAGCGCCGCGGCTTCGATCAGTTCGGGCTTCAGCTGGCTTTCCAGGAAAGTGTCGGCCAGGCCCTGGTCGATCAGGATCTCGTCGAACGCCTCGCCCGCCCCGTCCTCGATCAGGGCGCAGGCGTCGTGACCTCGCCACACCGCGCGGTCCGGACCCAGATAGGCGGTCAAGGCCTTGTCGCCCCAGGGGCAGTTCAGCGGCGAGACGATCGGCGAGAAGGCGCTGACCGACTTGAAGAGTTCGGGGTGGCGCAGGGCCAGGGTCAGCGCCCCGTGACCGCCCATCGAGTGGCCGAAGATCCCCCGCCGGCTCGGGTCCAGCGGGAAGACGCCGTCGACGGCCATCAGGAGGTCGCCGGTGACGTAAGACTCCATCATGAAATGCGGCGCCCACGGGGCCTGGGTGGCGTCGACATAGAAGCCCGCGCCCTGCCCCAGATCGTAGGCCGGATCGTCGGCCACGCCCTCACCGCGCGGCGAGGTGTCGGGCGCGACGATCGCGACGCCATGTCGGGCGGCGTAAGCGTACACGCCTGACTTCACCGTGAAATTGTCCTCGGTGCAGGTCAGGCCGGAGAGCCAGACGAGATAGGGAAACGGCCCCTCCCCATCCGGAACCCACACCGTGAACTTCATCGGCGTGCCGGTGCTGGTCGAGGCGTGCCGGCAGTACCGCAGCGCGCCGCCATGGACGCGGTGGGTGGCGAGGGTCTCGATGGTCATGGATTTATCCCAACGATCCTTCTCCCCTTGCGGGAGAAGGTGGCCTGCGAAGCAGGTCGGATGAGGGGTCGCAACGGCGTGTCAGCGAAACCCATCATCCGTCACCTGCGGCGACGCCTTCTCCCGCAAGGGGAGAAGGATGAACACTCAGAACGTCACCACGGTGCGGATGCTCTCGCCCGCATGCATCAGGTCGAAGGCCTTGTTGATATCTTCCAGCGGCAGGACGTGGGTGATCATCGGATCGATCTGGATCTTGCCGTCCATGTACCAGTCGACGATCTTGGGCGTGTCGGTGCGGCCCCGCGCGCCCCCGAAGGCCGTGCCGCGCCACACCCGGCCGGTGACCAGCTGGAACGGACGGGTCGAGATCTCCTTGCCCGCCTCGGCCACGCCGATGATGATGCTCTCGCCCCAGCCGCGATGGCAGGCCTCCAGCGCCGTGCGCATGACGCCGGTGTTGCCGGTGGCGTCGAAGGTGTAGTCCGCGCCGCCGTCGGTCAGGGCCACCAGGTGCTGGACGAGATCGCCCTGCACGTCGTTCGGATTGACGAAGTGGGTCATGCCGAACTTGCGGCCCCACTCTTCCCGCGCCGGGTTCAGATCGACGCCGACGATCATGTTGGCGCCAACCAGCTTCAGGCCCTGGATGACGTTCAGGCCGATGCCGCCCAGGCCGAAGACGATGGCGTTGGCGCCCGGCTCGACCTTGGCGGTGTTGGTCACCGCTCCAACCCCCGTCGTGACCCCGCACCCGCAATAACATGCGGTCTTGAATGGCGCGTCGCGACGGATCTTGGCCACCGCGATCTCGGGCAGGACCGTGTAGTTCGAGAAGGTCGAGCAGCCCATGTAGTGATGGATGGTCCGGCCCTTGTACGAGAAGCGGCTGGTGCCGTCCGGCATCAAGCCCTTGCCTTGGGTGGCGCGGATCGCCGTGCAGAGGTTGGTCTTGCCCGAGAGACAGCTTTTGCACTGGCGGCATTCGGGCGTGTAGAGCGGGATCACGTGATCGCCGACGGCCACCGAGGTGACGCCGGGGCCGACCTCGACCACCACGCCCGCACCCTCGTGGCCCAGGATCGAGGGGAAGATGCCCTCGCTGTCGAAGCCGTCCAGCGTGTAGGCGTCGGTGTGGCAGACGCCGGTCGCCTTGATCTCGATCATCACCTCGCCAGCCTTCGGCCCCTCCAGGTCGACCTCGACGATCTCCAGCGGCTTCTTGGCTTCGAAAGCGACGGCGGCGCGGGTCTTCATCGGGAGGTCTCCAGCGAATTTGCGCGATCTTGGTACGCCGCGCCGGCCGCGTCGATAATCCCTGTGTGCGCAAAACATTGTTGCTCAGAGGGGACAATCAGCGCATCGCTGGCGCATGAGCCGATGGGACGGGATCGACGAGTTCGTAGCCACGGCCGAGGCCGAGAGCTTCTCCCAAGCCGCCCGGCGGCTGGGCCTCTCGACCTCGGGGGTCAGCCGGGCGGTGGCGGCGCTGGAGGAGCGGCTGCAGACCCGCCTGCTGTACCGCACCACCCGCCGGGTCAGTCTGACCGACGCCGGCCGCGCCTTCCTGGCCCGCTGCCGTCAATTGATCCTGGACCGCGACGAGGCCCTGGCCGTTGTCGGCGAGGACGACGGCGAGCTGAAGGGCCAGCTGCGCATGACCTGTTCGACGGCCTATGGCGAGCGGTTCGTCGCCCCCGCCGTCAACGCCTTCGCCCTGGCCCACCCTAAGCTGTCGATCGAGATCGACCTGCATGACGCCGTCCGCGACATCGTCAGCGAAGGCTTCGACCTGGCCATCCGTTTCGGCCGCCTGACCGATAGCCGCTTGATCGCCAAGCGCCTGGCCTCGCGCACCCGCCGCCTCTGCGCCGCCCCGGTCTACCTGGCGCGCGCCGGCGCGCCGCGTACGATCGCCGACCTGGCCAGCCACGCCTGCGTGCTGGGCGCGGCCGAGACCTGGCCATTGCGTGAGTCCGGTCCTGACGGCGAGCGCGAGATCGCCTTCAAGCCGCAGGGCCGCTGGCGCTGCAACAGCGGCCAAGCCGTGCTGGACGCGGCGCTGCAGGGGCTCGGAATCTGCCAGCTGCCGAACTTCTATGTCGACGCCGCCATCGCCGACGGCCGGCTGGTCCCGCTGCTGGAGGGCCACCGTCCGGCCGACGAGGGCGTCTGGGCCGTCTATCCGCACCTGCGCCTGCTGCCGGCCAAGGTGCGGCTGCTGGTCGAGCATCTGGAACACCGGCTGGCGGTCGCCGGCTAGCTTGCCTAGGGTGCGCGCTCAGGTAGCGCTCAAAACCAAAGGATCTAAGCCCCATGTCGTCTTTCGATCGTCGCGTCCTCATCTCCGGCGGCCTGGCGGCCGGCGCCGCGACCGTCACGACCGCCGCCACGGCGGCGACCGCCGCGACCTTGGGAGCCCCGACCTTGATCCACCATGTCTTTTTCTGGCTGAAGAACGCCGGCTCGAAGGCCGACCGTGACCAGCTGATCAAGGGCCTGAACACCCTGCGCGGAATCCCGGTCATCCAGCAGCTGCACATCGGCGTGCCGGCCTCGACCGAGAAGCGCGACGTCGTCGACAACAGCTACGACGTCTCGGAGCTGATGGTCTTCAAGAGCGTCGAGGACCAGAAGACCTACCAGGACCACCCGCTGCACCAGACGTTCGTCAAGGACTGCGGGCATCTATGGGCCAAGGTCGTAGTCTACGACTCCATCACCGCCTAGGCCTTGACCACCGGCGGCAAGCGGAAACGGCCGTCCAGGAACTCGGCGCGCGGCAAGTAGGCGCGCAGGAACAGGGCGAACGGTCCCGCCTTGGGCGCTGGCAGCCAGTTGGCGGTCTTGTCGCCGCCCGGGTCGGTGCGGCCGATCCACAGGTCCAGAGTCCCGTCGGCGTTGCGTTTCAGCCCCGCCGTACGATCGCCGATCGCGTAACGCCGTAGGGCGTTGTCGGTGAAGAACAGCTGGCCATCGGCCGTCACCTCGTACATCGATAGCGACCAGAAGGCGTCCAGCGGCAGTTGGGCTGGCAGGCTGAGGCGATAGAGGCCGTCGCCGGTGAACACGCCTGCGCCGCTGTCGCCGGCCGCCTTCATGTACATGGCCTCGGCCACCGGCAGCGCGCCCAGGCCTTGCTGGGCCACCACGGCGCGATAGAGATAGTCCTGGCCGTAGTCGCCGAGGTTCGGGCGCGGATAAGACCAGCCGCCCGTATAGACCATCCGCTCCTTGGCGAAGACGGCGATCATCCGGGCTTGCTCGACGCCAGCGGCGGCGGCCGCCTCGTCGAACGTCCCGCCACCCAGGAAAGCGGCGGTGCGGCGAAGGATCCTCTGGTCGGTGGCCGGGGCGGGGTCGCTGGCCAGCAGGGCCCGCGCCGCGGCGAAATAGTCGGCCGGCTTGGCGTCGCGGTTGGCGTAGGCCGCGACCGGTCCGCCTGCGGGCCCTTTCAGCACGAAGCCGTCCTGTGTCCTGTGGGTGGCGGGCATGTCGTCGCCGCCGTCGGTCAGGATCCGGATCAGCAGCCAGGCGTGCGGCGTAGCGATGCGGACGGGGTTGGGACCTGTCGAGGCTTGGCCCGGCCCGACCAGGGTGAAGGTCCCGCCCTCGCCGCCGATCGTGCGCGCGCCCAGCACGACGTTGTTGTTGGTGAACATGTCCATCACCGCTACCGAATAATAGCGCTTGCCCATCGGCGGGATGGTCAGGGTCACCGGACCCCGGGTCAGATCGAGGAAGGCCGGCGAGTAGAGGGTGTCGTTGTTCGGCGTGGTGACCCAGCGGGCCGTGTGGTCCGACAGGGTGCGGGTGTGCCTGAGCGTGTTGATCGCCGCGCCGGGAATCTTGAGGATCCGTTCGCGGGTGGTGGCCATCTCGATCAGCGGCAGAGCGTAGAGATAGGCGTCGCGCGCGGCGGCGGCGTCGCCATCAGCCGCACACGCCCAGGTCGGCGCAAGGCCCAGCACGCCAGCGGCGGCCAGCAAGTCTCGACGGTTCATCATACCCTCCCCGAACATTTGTTTGAGGGCAGTGAACGCGCGATCGGCGACCAGCGCAAGCCACGGGAGATCAGGGAGAGGCCCGGCCCCTCCCCGCCCCCACAGGTCAGGCGGCGTTGGCGTAACGCGCGACCTCGACCACGCTCTGTAGAGTAATGATGGTGGCGTCGACGCGCTCATGGGCGTCCGAGCCGATGACCTTGCGGGCCACGGCCGTCGACAGGCCCCGGCGCAGATGCCCGAGGGCCCGGGGCGGCGCCACCAGGATGACCTGGTCGAAGCCGTGGCGGGCGTTCAGGTCGTCCAGGCGCTTGGCCAGGTCGCGCAGGAACGCCTTCTCGGCCCGGTCGCGCGCGTCGCCGGCATGGGTGATGTGACTGGGCCCGTCGTGCTCGTGGTGCTCCTTCAGGTCCGCCAGCCATTCGGGACGGTCGTGCAGCGGGCCGCCGATGCGAGGCTGCTCCAGCAGGCGGGCGCGATGTCCGTCGGCGACGACGATCAGGGTTCTGGCATCGGGGGTCATCCGCAACTCCTTGGCTTGACCACGCCAGGGACGGTGCGCCCGTACCGCGAGCCAGCGGATGATCGAAGTCAAATCCGCCCTGCCCGCGCGCCCTTAGAGGGGGGTCCTTAAGGGCCTATTGCTCGTCCTTGACGGCCTTTTCGGCGAGCTTGGCCAAAACCCGCCCCCGACCCTTGCTGAGCGCGGTGATCACGCCGCGAAAGGTGCGGACCTCCTGGTCGCTGAGGCGGGCGCGGGCCAGCGGGACGCGCAGGTTGCGGACCATCGACGGCTTCTTCTCGGGCGGATGGTAGAAGCCGGCCTTGTCCAGCTCGGTCTCCAGGTGCTCGTATAGGCCGAGCAAGGCCGCCTGGTCGGCGGGCTCCTCGACATTGTGCTCGAACTTCTTCCAGGGCCGGTCGTCCTGGGTCATCTTCCATTCGTAGGCGTTGATCGACACCGCCTGGGCCAGGTTCAGCGAGCGGAAGCGCTCGTCGATGGGAATCGAGACGATCGCCTGGCAGAGGGCGATGTCGTGGGTCTCCAGACCCGCCCGCTCGCCCCCGAACAGCAGGCCGACCTTGCGGCCCTGGGCGACCTCGTCGGCCAGGTGGCCGGCGCTCTCGCGTGGGGTGTAGACCGGCAGGCGCGTCTCACGCGGGCGAGCCGTGGTGGCGTAGACCAGTTTCAGGTCGGCGATCGCCGCTTCCAGGCTGTCGAACACCTTGGCGTCGTCGAGCGGCCAGCTGGCGCCCGAGGCGCTGGCCCAGGCCCTCTCCTGCGGCCAGCCATCGCGCGGCCGCACCAGGCGCAGATCGTAGAGCCCGAAATTGGCCATCACCCGGGCCACCGAGCCGATGTTCTCGGCCAGCTGGGGCTCGTTGAGGATCACGCAGGGCGGGACAGGCTTGAAGTCGTCGGTCATCCCGCACCCTTTGCCGCCGAGTACGGGCCGGATGCAAGGGGCGCGCAGCCGAAACCGCCACGGCCGCGTTTAGCCCGCATGTCGCGCCGCGCCCTCCTGACCGCCCTTCTCGCCCTGCCCCTGCTCCACGCCTGCGGGGAAAAGCCGATGTTGGGCCAGGAGGAGCCGGCCATGAAGCCCAAGCGCCTGCAGAAGCGCATCGAGGCCATCGCCGTCCGCGCTCAGCCGGCGGTGCTGGGCGTGGCGGTCGAGGATCTGGGGACGCGCCAGCTGTGGGCCTTCAACGGCGACCGATCGTTTCCGCTGGGCGGCGCGGCGCGGATTCCGATCCTGGCATCGGTGATGGCCGAGACCGAGGCGGGGCGCCTGCCGCAGAACGAGATCCTGCCGGTCCGCGACGTCGACCTGTCGCCGCCGCCCAGTGTCGTCGCCGACGCCTGGCCCGCGCGCCAGACCTGGAGCGTCGCCGAGCTGGAGAGCCTGGCCCGCGAGGGCGACACCACCGCGCTCGACCTGCTGACCAAGCGCGTCGGCGGCCCCGGCGGGATCAATGGCTGGCTGCAGGTCAAGCGGATCGACAACGTCAGCGTCGACCGCTATCGGCGCCAGATCGCCACCGACGCGCGAGGGCTCGCTTCGTTCAGAGCGGCGTGGAAAGGCGAGACCGCGTGGCGCGCGGCGGTCAACGCCGTTCCGGCCGACCAACGCGCCTCAGCCGGCCGCGAACGGGCCAGCGACCCGCGCGACACCGCCACGCCCGTCGGCATGATCCGGCTGCTGGAGGCGTTCATCAATCGCGAGCTGGTCCAGAAGCCCGACCCGGCCAAGCTGCTCGGTCGCGATCCCGGCTACCTGGCCGCCGCCTTGCCGAAGGACGCCAGGATCATCCAGTCCGCCGGCGCCGCGCCGCCGGACCTGGGCGTCTCGCCGACCAGCCACGCCATCGCCTTCGTGGAGCTGAAGGATGGTCGTCGCATCGCCTTCGTCATCTTCCTGGCGGCCTCGACGGCGGACGCCGCGACGCGTGAGCGGATCGTCGCCGACGTCGGCCGCGCCGTGCTGGAAGAGTTCTAGCGCCGCCGCGCATTCGCCAGGGCCTCCAGCAGCTGGCCCGGATGCAGCGGCTTGGCCAGGTGCAGGTCGGCGCCGGCGGCGTGGGCGGCGGCGATGTGTTCCTCCATGGCGTTGGCGGTCAGCATGACCACCAGCACCGGCGTCGCGCCGGACGCCTTCTCGCGAGCGCGGATAGCGCGCGTGGCCGACAGGCCGTCCATCACCGGCATCTGCATGTCCATCAGCACCGCGTCGAAACTGGCCGCCTCCAGGGCGTCCAGCGCCGCCTGTCCGTCCTCGACCATCGTCAGGTCGACGCCGAACGGCTCCAGCACGATCTCGACGACCTTGCGGTTTGTGGGGTGATCCTCGGCGACCAGCACCCGCAGGCCTTCCAGCGAGATCTCACGATCCTCCTCGACGGCGATCTCGGCGAGGTCAGCGACGCGGCGCAGCGGCAGGACGACCTCGAAGCGCGCGCCCTCGCCGGGCCTCGCGTCGGCGCTGATCTGCCCCCCCATCATTTCGGCCAAAGCGGCGCAGATCGACAGGCCCAGGCCCGTGCCGCCGAATTGGCGGGTGATGGACTGGTCGGCCTGGACGAAGCGCTTGAACAGGCGCTGGCGCACGCCCTCGTCGAAGCCGACGCCCGTGTCGCTGACGGCGAAGCGCAGGGCTTGGCCCAGGCGGTCGACCTCCAGGCGAACCTCGCCACGGGTCGTGAACTTCACGGCGTTGGCCAGCAGGTTCGAGAGAATCTGGCTGATCCGCCCGGCGTCGCCGTCATAGGTCCCGGCCGCTTCCGGCGCGACCGACCAGCGGAAGTCCAGCGCCTTGGCCTCGGCCGCCGCCGCGTGCAGCTCGGCCATGCCGCGCACCAGCTGGGTCAGGTCGAAGGGCGCGGTCGTCAGCTGGAACTCGCCGGCCTCGATCTTGGAGACGTCCAGGATGTCGCCCAGCACCTGCTCCAGCAGGCGACCCGACGACGAGACCAGGGCCGCCAGTTCGCGGCGGGCCGCGGGGTCCTCCTCGTCGGCCAGGCGATCGCCGATGGCGATGACCCCGTTCAGCGGCGTGCGCAGCTCGTGGGACATGTTGGCCAGGAACACCGACTTGGCCTGGTTGGCGCGCTCCAGCTCGGCGGTGCGCGCGGCGACGCGGTCCTCCAGCGAACGGCGCAGCTCCTCGTTCCGGTCGCGCTGGCGACGCAGGGCGCGGGCCAGGGCGCCGATCTCGTCCGGCCGCGCCTCGATCGGCTCGGCAGCGGCCGGATCGCCCTGCGCCTGCGCCTCGGCCAGGGCTTCCAGCGGGGCGGCGACCATCTGGTTGGTCAGCCGGTACAGCAGCAGCACCTGCAGCAGGACCCCGATGAAGCCGAACAACAGCACCCACGAGGCCGTCTTCAGCGACGACCAGACGATGTCGCTGGACGGGAAGGTCATCAGGAACCACCAGCCCGGTTCGACCAGACGCCCATAGGCGACCAAGCGGTCGCCCCGGGGCGACAACACCGTGCCGACGTCGCGCTTCTGGCTCCGGATATGGTCGATCAGCCGCTTGAGGTCGTTGTCGGCCTCGAACTTGCGCAGCACGCCGACATCGACCACGCCGTTGCGCGCGAGGCCTTGGGCGGCCACCAGTTCGCCGTCGTCGGCCACGATCAGATTGCGCCCGCCCGGCAGGGCGTCGGCCACCGCGCGCAGCAGATAGCTGTCCAGCGACAGGCTGGTTCCGAACGCTCCCATGAACTGGCCCTTGTAGTAGAAGGGCGTCATGCACGCCGCGTTCAGGCCCCGACCGCTGGGATCCGAGATCAGCCGCCGCAGCTTGGTGCATTTCATGACCCGGTCCGGATTGTTCTCCGGCAGGGTCAGAAGGGTCATCTCCTCATGGGCGATGCTGAGGTCCGGCGGGGCCTTCTGCCGGTAGAACATCAGCCGGTCTGGACGGTTCGGGCCGAACATCACCAGCCGGGTGCGCGGCGTGAAATAGTAGAAATTGTCGTAGCGCCGGATCCCAGCCTCGCCGCCGGCGGCGACTACGTCGGCCGCGGCCACGAACAGCGCCTGCTCGGGCAGGCTCATCGCATCGGCCTGCGACAAGTAGGCGCCGACGCCATAGACATAACGGTGGCCGATCCGCATGCCGTCGAACAGGCCAGGAATCGAGCGCCGGGTTCCGTCTCCCTTTTCGGGAAACAGCCGCTCGAACTGGGCGTGAATCTCGGGGTCGTTACTCATGGCCAGGCGCCGGGTCAGGGCCTCGGCGGCGGCGTCATGCACCTTCACCAGATCGGAGAACAGCCGGTCCTCGGTCTTGACCCGCTCGCCGGCATATTCGGCCAGGTGGCGAGTTTGGGCGCTTTCCGCGCTCCGGCGCACGAAGACGAAAGCCGCGGCCGTAGCGACGCCGGTCACCGCGATCGACAGGATCGCCACCATGGTCAGCAACCGTCGCGCCAATGGCGCGGTCACCCCTGCGATCACTCCCGGACCGTTGTCCAAAATGTCTCCTTGGCCCCCGCCCCCGGGGCCGCCGCCCCCAAAACCCTAAGCTCGAACACTGAAGTTCCTGGCGACGCCCAACCGATCGGCTTTTCCGTCGCGACGCAACAGTCTATAGCCTCCCCGTCCGCGCCGCGTGCTGGCCCTGTGCGCCAGAACGCCGCAGGCGCGCCACCGCCAGAGGAACATCCCCGCAATGGCCAAGATTAAAGTCGCCAATCCCGTCGTCGACATGGACGGCGATGAAATGACCCGCATCATCTGGAAGCTCATCAAGGACAAGCTGATCTTCCCGTACCTGGACCTGGAGCTGGACTACTACGACCTGTCGGTCGAGAACCGCGACGCCACCGACGACCAGGTGACCATCGACGCGGCCAACGCCACCAAGAAGCACGGCGTCGCCGTCAAGTGCGCCACCATCACGCCGGACGAAGCCCGCGTCGAGGAATTCAAGCTCAAGAAGATGTGGAAGTCGCCGAACGGCACGATCCGCAACATCCTGGGCGGCGTGATCTTCCGTGAGCCGATCATCTGCCAGAACGTGCCGCGCCTGGTGCCGGGCTGGACCCAGCCGATCATCGTCGGCCGCCACGCCTTCGGCGACCAGTATCGCGCCACAGACTTCAAGTTCCCGGGCAAGGGCACCCTGTCGATCAAGTTCGTCGGCGAGGATGGCCAGACCATCGAGCACGAAGTGTTCAAGGCGCCCGACGCCGGCGTCGCCATGGCGATGTACAACCTCGACGACTCGATCCGCGACTTCGCCCACGCCTCGTTCGCCTACGGCCTGAACCGCGGCTATCCTGTCTATCTCTCGACGAAGAACACGATCCTCAAGGCCTATGACGGCCGCTTCAAGGACATCTTCCAGGAGATCTACGACGCCGAGTACGCCGAGCAGTTCAAGGCCAAGGGCATTCACTACGAGCACCGCCTGATCGACGACATGGTCGCCTCGGCGCTGAAGTGGTCGGGCGGCTACGTCTGGGCCTGCAAGAACTACGACGGCGACGTGCAGTCGGACATCGTCGCCCAAGGCTTCGGCTCGCTGGGCCTGATGACTTCGGTGCTGATGACGCCGGATGGCAAGACGGTGGAGGCCGAGGCCGCCCACGGCACCGTCACCCGCCACTACCGCCAGCATCAGAAGGGCGAAAGCACCTCGACCAACTCGATCGCCTCGATCTTCGCCTGGACCCGTGGCCTGGCCCACCGCGCCAAGCTGGACAACAACGCCGAGCTGGCCCAGTTCGCCGCCACCCTGGAGAAGGTCTGCATCGACACCGTCGAGAGCGGCTACATGACCAAGGACCTGGCCCTGCTGGTCGGCGACAAGCAAGGCTGGCTGACGACCGAGGGCTTCCTCGACAAGATCGACGAGAACCTGAAGAAGGCCGTGGCCTAAGTCCTTCTTCCGCCCTCTCCGGGGGCGGACGACCTCGCTCCGCGAGGTCAGGTGGTGGCAAGTGCGGCGGGAACTCGCCGACACGCCCCCTCCGCGCTTCGCGCTCCTCCCCGAAGGGGGAAGACGGAAGACACGAACGCCCCGGAGGACCACCTCCGGGGCGTTTTCTTAGCCGCCTATTCCGCCTTGCTGCGCTCCATCAGCGCTCCGGCGAAGTCGATCACGCACATCGCGCCCCACTGACGGTGGCCGCCGCAGGCGACCCCGGCGGCGCTGTAGCCGGCCGTGAAGATGTTGCGCCGGTGGCCGCGCCCGGCGACGCGGCTGTCGATGACCAGCTGCCGGACGATCGCCCGGGCGTCGTCCGAGCCGTACGAGATGTTCTCGGCCGACAGGCCGGCGAACACGCCGGCGGCGCGCAGGCGAACGCCCAGGCTGCCCGTCGGACCATGACCGACCTCGCCGCGCGCGGACTGCCGCTGGGCGTGCTGTCGCGCCGCGGCGTCCAGGCGAGGGTCGCCCCTCAGCGGCGCCAGCGGTTGCTGGCGTTCCAAGAAGTCGATCGCCTCCTCCACCGCGCCAGGCTCCTCCTGCTCGAACGCCCAGTCGGGCGCGCGGCGCAGCTCATCGGCGTACCGGGCAGGATGGGCGCGCACATAGTTGACCTCGTCCAGCACCGCCTCTTCGAGGTCGGCGGCTCGAGCGCTCAAGGGCGCGATGGCGGGAAACAGGAAAGCGGCCGCGACGGCGGCGAACGGCAGAGCCCGAAGGCGCGCCAGGGGGCGACGCAACACGTGTCGTTACTCTCGATACTGACGTCCCCCAGAACCTTCGGTACCAGCCAAGCCGCGCTAACGCGAGGCGCGGGTTGTCGCGCCTCGAAAACAATCCACAGGCGACAATTGACATATGCAACCCTGAAGCGTTCAATTGCACTCAAGTCGTCCCTGTCGGACGCCTTCCCCTGATCCGTCGTCGAGCCCTCCTCCCCGACCGGATCTTCCTCCCACGCCGCTTCCGCCCCTCGGAAGCGGCGTTCTTTTTCGCCGACCATCCGAAGGTGAGCGCTCCTCCCGCGCGAGCGCCCTTGCGACGGACAAAGATAGCTGGTCTATCGCCGTTAACCTTTGGGGAGGCGGCATGACCCTGCAGAAGCGGATCTGGGACCTGATCGTGCTGGCGATCTTCGTCTTCGCCGCCGCCTTCGCGACGGCGCCGTGGTTCGCCTTCCGCGCGCTGAAGGCCGCCGCCCAGTACGAGGACGTGCAGGCGATCGGCGAGCTGGTCGACTTCCCCGCCGTCCGCCGCAGCCTGACCGGCCAGCTGATCGCCGACGCCCCGGCGGCGCAGCCCGAAACCCCGTCGATCTGGCGCGATCCGCTCAGCGTCTTCAAGAAGGCCATCGAACCGATCGCCCCGCCCGAGCCCAAGGTCGATCGGTATCTGACCGTGGCCGGCGTCTCGGCCCTGACCCGCGGCTACGCCCCCGGCAAGGCGCCGCTCGCCGCGTCGCGCGACGCCTCGATGACCGGTCAGGTGAAGGACGCCATCAAGGGCCCGTATCCTGGCATCGCCTACTGGGATCCCAACCGCGTGCGCATTGCGGTCAAGCGTCCTGACGGCAGCGGCAAGATCACCATCTTCACCTTCGAGCGCCGGGCGCTGTTCACCTGGAAGCTGGTGCACATCCGCCTACCCGGCGACGAGCGCCAGGGCTGATGGCGCCCAAGGACTCTTGAGTTCCGTGCTTTCCCTCGTTCTCGATGTCGTTTCCCGGGTCTGGCCATTCTTCCTGCTGGTCGGTGCGGGCCTCATGCTCAGCCGCCTGCGCCTGCTGGACGCGCGGATGACGCAAGGCCTCTCGGCCTATGTCTACTGGATCGGCTTCCCCGCCCTGCTGATACACTCCCTCTCGCGCCTGGGAAGGCCGCGGCCCGAGCTGCTGCTGGGCCTGGCCGCCTATGCCGGCGCGGGGCTGCTGGTTGTGGCCGTGGTGGTCGCGTTGGGCCGTCTGCTCGGCTGGAGCAAGACCGAGCGGGCCGGCGCGGGCATGGCCTCCGGCGTCGGCAACAGCGCCTTCCTGGCCTTCCCGATCGCCGGCGCGGTGCTGGGGGCGGAGACCGCCCGCCTGGTCGCCGGCGTGGTGGCGATCGACTTCGTGGTCATGGCCGCCACGGGCGTGGCCCTGCTGGGCTGGGCGGCGGGCCGCTCGGTCTGGCGCTCGGCGACCCAGGCCTTCCGCAACCCGGTCGTGGCCGCCGCCCTCGCGGGCGTCGCCCTGGCCCTGCTCGACCTGGCTCTGGCCGAGCCCCTGGACCGCGCCATCGGCATGGCCGCCGCGTCCGGCAGCCCCGTGGGCTTGGTCGCCCTGGGCGCGGCGCTGGGCCTGAGCGAGACCGAAGGCGACGCCGCGCCGTCCTGGGGGCCGGTCTCGCTGGCAGCCGTGGCCAAGCTGGTCGCCTTCCCACTGCTGGCTTGGCTGGCCATCGGCCTGACCCCCGCCCCGCCCGCCTTCCGCGCCGGCGCGACCCTGCTGGCGGCCGCCCCGACGGCGGTCAACGTCTTCATCCAGACCCGCGCCTATGGCGTCTTCGCCCGCGGCGCGGCCCGCACCGTCGCCCTGACCACCGCCCTGTCGCTGGTGACCCTGGCGCTAGCGGCGCTGCTGATGAAGGCCAGCACGCCCTTAAATTGAGCTGAACAGTCTCCGCGTGTTTGACACCGTTGGCCCTCGTCGATAATGCACTTGCGAGTCATTATCGTTCTCATAGAGGTCAAGCATGTCCCCGTCCTTCCGCGCCCTTCTGCTTGCCGGCGTCGCCCTGGTCATCGCCAGCGGCGCCGGCCTGGCTCACGCGGCTGAGACCGGCGTCGACGCCGCGGACAGCAATCAGGTCGAAGGCGTGGTGATCACCGGCGCGCGCACGCGCACCTCGGCGGTCACGGGCCTGGACATGAGCCTGCGCGAGACCCCCCAGTCGGTCAGCATCATCAACCAGGACCGCATCAAGGACTTCGCCCTGACCGACGTGAACCAGCTGTTGGCCCAGGTCACGGGCGTGAATGTCGAGAAGGTCGAGACCGACCGCACCTATTACAACGCGCGCGGCTTCGACATCACCAACTTCCAGATCGACGGCGTCGGCCTGCCGCTGATCTGGGGGATCCAGTTCGGGTCTCTGGACACCGTGCTGTTCGAGCGCGTCGAGGCCGTGCGCGGCGCCAACAGCATGATGACCGGCACGGGCAATCCGTCGGCGACCATCAACTACGTCCGCAAGCGCCCGACCCACGCGTTCCAAGCCTCGGCCGCCCTGCAGTACGGCTCGTGGAACGATTACCGCCTCGAGGCCGACGTCTCGGGGCCGCTGAACGCCTCGGGCACGTTGGCCGGCCGGCTGATCTACGCCAACGAGGACACCGACAGCTATCTGGACCACTATAAGGTCAACCGGAACGTCTACGGCGCCCTGCTGTCCTGGGACGCCACCCCGAAGCTGACCGCCACGGTCGGCTGGTCGATGCAGGACAACCGCGCGCGCGGCAACAACTGGGGCGCCCTGCCCCTGGTCTACAGTGACGGCACGCGCATCGACTATCCGCGCTCGGCCTCGACCTCGGCCGACTGGACGCACTGGAACGTCCGCGACCAGAGCGCCTTCGCCGAACTGGCCTGGCGCTTCGACAACGGCTGGCAGGTCAAGACGATCGGCACCTACAAGCGCTTCGAGGAGAACGCCAAGCTGCTGTACGCCTATGGCGCCCCCGACAAGACCACCGGCCTGGGCGTCGAAGGCATGGCGGGCGTCTATCCGTCGATCTACGAGAGCTATATCCTCGACGCCTACGCCTCGGGGCCGTTCAAGCTGTTCGGCCGCGAACACCAGCTGGTCATCGGCGGCCAGACCTCGCGCGCCCACGGCCACGAATATGAGGACTTCTCGCAGGACAAGATCATCTACGGCCCGGTCACCGACTGGGACCACCTGCAACCGGCCGAGCCGACCTTCCCGGGCGCCTATCTCTCGGCCGACCAGACCGATCGCCTGACGCGCTTCTACACCGCCGCCCATCTGAGCCTGACCGACAAGTTCAAGGTCGTGGCCGGCTTCAACGCCCTGTGGCTGAAGTCCAAGGGCTTCTCGTACGGGGCCGACACCACCCGCGACAACAGCAAGGTCAGCCCCTATGCGGGCGTCGTCTACGACCTGACCCAGAACGTGTCGCTGTATGCGAACTACACCGACATCTTCAATCCGCAGTCGGAAGTCGACGTGACCCACGCCCGGCTGGATCCGGCCCACGGCAAGAGCTACGAGGCCGGCTTCAAGAGCGAGTGGTTCGACAGGCGCCTCTATCTGACCGGCGCGATCTTCACCTCGCGCCAGGACGGCCTGGCCGAGTTCGCCGGGACCTTCGAGGACGGCAAGAGCTACTATGTCGGCGTCGACACCAAGGCCAAGGGCTACGAGCTGGAGGCCGTCGGCGCGATCAACGACCAGTGGCGCGTCAGCCTGGGCTGGACCGACCTGAAGATCGAGGACGCCGACGGGAACAAGACCCGCCTCTACACCCCGCGCAAGACGCTGAAGGCCTCGACCACCTACACCATTCCCTCGGTCCGCAACCTGACCCTGGGCGCGCAGCTGCGCTGGCAGGACGATATCGCGAGCGCGGACGCCGTGCCGATCGTCCAGAAGGCCTACGGCGTGCTGGACCTGATGGCCGGCGTCGACGTGACCGACAAGGTTCGCGCCACCGTCAATGTCAAGAACGCGACCGACAAGACTTATCTGACCAGCCTGATGTGGAACCAGTCGTACTACGCTGCCCCCCGCAGCGTGTCGCTGCGCCTGGACTACGCCTTCTAGGATCCGCGACATGGATGCGCGCACCCCACCCGCCGTGGCCAAGACCGCCAGCCCGAGCCTGCCTCGGGTGGCGATCCGCCCCGTGCTGGGCTTCCTCCACCGCTGGGTGGGGCTGCTCATCGCCGGCTTCCTGTTCGTCTCCGGCCTCACCGGCGCGGTCATCTCGTGGGATCACGAGCTGGACGACCTGCTCAATCCGCACCTGATGCACGCCCGCGCCCAGGGCCCCGCCAAGCCGCCCCTGGAGCTGGCCAAGGCGGTCGAGGCTCGAGATCCGCGCGTCCAGGTGACCTTCATTCCCCTGGCCCCGGAGCCGGGCGAGGCCTACGCCTTCGGCGTCGCGCCCAAGCAGAACCCGGCCACCGGCAAGCTCTACGCGCCGGGCTACAACCAGGTCTTCATCGATCCGGCCAACGGGGCCGAGCTGGGCCGGCGCGAGTGGGGCGCGGCCTGGCCGATCACGACCGAAACCTTCGTCTCGTTCCTCTATGTCCTACACTACACCCTGCATATCCCGGCGATGGGGGGCGTGGACCGCTGGGGCGTCTGGCTGATGGGCGTGATTGCGGTGCTCTGGACGATCGACTGCTTCGCCGGCTTCTACCTGACGCTGCCTTCCCGCGCGTCGGCGAGAAGCGGCAAGAGCTTCTGGAGCCGCTGGAAGCCGGCCTGGCAGATCAAGACCAAGGCCAGCGCCTACCGGATCAATTTCGACATTCACCGGGCCTTCGGCCTGTGGCTGTGGGGCGTGCTGTTCACCGTCGCCTTCACGGCCTTCTCGCTGAACCTCTACACCGAGGTGTTCTATCCGGTGCTGTCGAAGGTCTCGAAGACCACCCCTGGTCCGTTCGAACTGCGCGCGCCTGCGCCGCTGGACCAGCCGATCGTGGCCAAGAAGACCTATGCCGAAGTGATCGAGACCGCCAAGGCGGAAGCGAGCAAGCGTGGCTGGACCGATCCGGTCGGCGGCGCCTTCTACGCGCCGGGCTACGGGATCTACGGCGTGACCTTCCACCAGCCCGGCGGCGACCATGGCGCGGCAGGCGTCGGCACGCCCTACCTCTATTACGACGGCGCCACCGGCCTGCCGGCGGGCGAGCGCCTGCCCTGGAAGGGCACGGCCGCCGACATCTTCGTCCAGGCTCAGTTCCCGCTGCACTCGGGCCGTATCCTGGGCCTGCCGGGCCGAATCCTGATCTCGTTCACCGGCCTCGTGGTCGCCGCGCTCAGCGTCACCGGCGTGGTGATCTGGGCCAAGAAGCGCAAGGCCCGGGTGGCGCGGCGAGCGAAGGCCTGAGGGCTCAGCCCGGAGGTTGTCCGGTCACCAGGCTGGAGGTCGGCGGCCCGCCCGGCTTGCCCTGGTCGCCCTGCTTCCACCCCGCCGGACAAGCGCCCAGGCGGTGATAGCGCCGGGCCTGCACCACCTTGCCACCCGCCGCCTGCAGCGGCTGCAGGGCGAAGCGGACGGTGAAGTCGTCGGGCGACTTGCGCGTCGTCGTCACATAGAGGCCATAGCGTAGTCCGCTCGCCTCGCAGCGTTCGATGTGCTCGTCGGCGGTGTCCTTGGCGACCTTGCCGTAGGTCTCGCACGGTTGGCCGTTCACGCTGGGTTCTACGCGGGAGAAGCCGCTGATCAGCTCGGGATGGGCGCAGACATCGACCGCCCCGGTCTGGCCGCCGGAATCCTCCACCACCTCGACGCGCCACAGCGAAGGCGGCCCTAGCGACCGGTCCTTCAGCGACGGCGCCTGGCCCTCGCCGCCCTTGGGCCCGCAGCCGCCGAGGGCCAGCAGCAAGCCGGCGATCGCGGCTGCCCCGCCCCACTGGCGAACCTTGCTCTTCATGCGCCCCTCGCGCCAGAACTACGTTCGTAATTCAATTGAGCGATAAGAGTCGCCATCGTCAAGCACCGACAGCGCAGGCGGTCGATCGACCGCGCAAATGAGACGGGACGGAACGTCGCTGCGGCGGCCCGACTGTTCTTCCGATCGATTAGAGGAGATCGCCATGCGCGCCTGCATGTGCCTGTTGCTCGTCGGCGTGGTGGCCGCCGCATGCTCGCGACCAGATCCCGCGCCACGCCCGGCGGACAATACCCGCGCCGAGTCGCCGCGCCAGGACGGGCCGAAGGGCGAAGAGCCAGGGCCCCGCAACCCGCAGCCCAGTTCATCGGATGGCGGCAACGCCCACGAGACGCCTGAGGACATCGCCGCCAACCGGGCGCACGTCGCGCCGAAAAGATAAGCGCCAAGCGACCGTGACGAGGGTTCTTCGGCCGGCAAGGAAAAGGGGACACCCCTCGGCGTCCCCTCGTCATTCCCAGACCCTCAGGCTCGACTTACCCGGCCAGGGCCGCCTTGACGGCCGCGAGGCCTTCGTTGGCCTTGCTGTCGTCCGGCGCCCCGCCCTGGGCGAAGTCGGCCTTGCCGCCGGCGCCCTGGCCGCCCATGGCGATCACGGCGGCTTTCGCGAGGTCGGCGGCGCTGAACTTGCCGGTCAGGTCGGCGGTCACCGCGACGGTGACGGCGGCCTTGCCGTCCGACGTGCCGACCAGGGCGACGACACCCGAGGTCAGCTGCTTCTTGAACTCCTCGGCCACGCCGCGCAGCTCCTTGCCGCCGACGCCATCTAGGACGCGAGCGATCAGGGCCACGCCATTGACGTCCTCGGGCCCTGCCGCCGCCCCGCCGCCGCCCAGGGCGAGCTGCTTCTTGGCGTCGGCCAGCTCCTTCTCCAGGCGCTTGCGATCGGCGATCAGGGCGTCGACGCGGCTCGCCACCTCGGCGACCGGGGTCTTGAACTGGTCGGCCAGCGCCTTGGCCACCCCCGCCTGATCCAGCAGGAAGCGGCGGGCCGCCTCGCCGGTCAGCGCCTCGATGCGGCGCACGCCGGCGGCGACGCCCTGCTCCGAGACGATCTTGAACAGGGCGATGTCGCCCGTACGGGCGACATGGGTGCCGCCGCACAGCTCGACCGAATAGGCCTTGGCCTCGTCGCTCAGCGACTTGCCAAGGGTCAGCACGCGGACGCTGTCGCCGTACTTCTCGCCGAACAGGGCCACCGCGCCGGCCTCAATGGCCTCCTGCGGGGCCATTTCCTTGGTCTCGGCCGGGACGTTCTGGCGGATGACCGCGTTGACCTCGGCCTCGATCCTGTCCAGCTCCTCGGGCGTCAGCGGACCGCCGTGGCTGAAGTCGAAGCGCATGCGCTCGCCGTCGACCATCTGGCCCTTCTGGGCGACGTGCGGGCCCAGCACGTGATGCAGGGCCGCGTGCACCAGGTGGGCGGCCGAGTGGTTGGAGCGGGTGGTGTGGCGACGCTCGGCGTCGACCGAGGCCACGACCTGGTCGCCGACCTTGAGGTCGCCCGACAGCTCGACGCGGTGCACGTGCAGCTCGCCGGCCTGCTTCTGGGTGTCGACGACGCGGTTCTCGCGGCCGTTGGCCTCCAACACGCCGGTGTCGCCGGCCTGGCCGCCGCTCTCGGCATAGAAGCTGGTGCGGTCCAGCAGGACCTCGACCGTCTGACCAGCGCGGGCGCTCTCGACCTCATCGCCATCGACGACGATGGCCTTGACCACGCCCGTGGTCTCGGTGGTCTCATAGCCGACGAAGGCCGTCGCGCCGACCTTCTCCTTGATCGAGAACCAGGCGGCCGCCGCGCCCTGCTGGCCCGAGCCGGCCCAGTTGGCGCGCGCCATCTGGCGCTGCTTTTCCATGGCCGCGTCGAAGCCGTCGGTGTCGACGGTCAGGCCCTTGGCGCGCACGGCGTCCTGGGTCAGGTCCAGCGGGAAACCGTAGGTGTCGTACAGCTTGAAGGCGGTCTCGCCGTCCAGCACGCCGCCGGCCGACAGGTTGGCGGTCGCTTCATCCAGCAGGCCCATGCCGCGGCCCAGAGTCGTTCGGAAGCGCTCTTCTTCCTGGCGCAGGGTCTCGACGATCGAGGCCTCGGCGCGGCGCAGTTCCGGATAGGCCTGGCCCATCTCGCGGACCAGGACCGGGGCCAGGCGGTGCATCAGGGGCTCGCTGGCGCCCAGCAGATAGGCGTGACGCATGGCGCGGCGCATGATCCGGCGCAGGACATAGCCGCGGCCCTCGTTCGACGGCGAGACGCCATCGGCCAGCAGGAACGACGACGAGCGCAGGTGGTCGGCGATCACGCGGTGCGACGGAGCTTGCGCGCCCTCGGCCTTGACGCCGGTCAGCTCGACGCTGGCGGCGATCAGGGTCTTGAACAGATCGATGTCGTAGTTGTCGTGCTGGCCCTGCAGCACGGCCGCGATGCGTTCCAGGCCCATGCCGGTGTCGATCGAGGGCTTGGGCAGCGAGACGCGCTCGCCGCCGGCCAGCTGCTCGAACTGCATGAACACGAGGTTCCAGATTTCGATGAAGCGGTCGCCGTCCTCGTCGGGGCTGCCCGGAGGACCGCCGGGGATGCCTTCGCCGTGGTCGTAGAAGATCTCCGAGCACGGACCACAGGGACCGGTGTCGCCCATGGACCAGAAGTTGTCGCTGGTCGGGATGCGGATGATGCGCTGGTCGTCCAGCCCGGCGATCTTCTTCCAGAGGTCGGCCGCCTCGTCGTCGGTGTGATAGACCGTGACCAGCAGCTTGTCCTTGGGCAGCTTGAATTCCCCGGTCAGCAGGGTCCAGGCGTGGTTGATCGCCTGTTCCTTGAAGTAGTCGCCGAACGAGAAATTGCCCAGCATTTCGAAGAAGGTGTGGTGACGGGCGGTGTAGCCGACATTGTCCAGGTCGTTGTGCTTGCCGCCGGCGCGGACGCACTTCTGGGAGCTGGCCGCGCGCGGATGGGCCGGGGTCTCGGCGCCGGTGAACACGTTCTTGAACGGCACCATGCCGGCATTGACGAACAGCAGGGTCGGATCGTTCTGCGGCACCAGCGGCGCGGACGGAACGACGGCGTGGTCGGCCTTGCCGAAGTAGTCGAGGAAGGTGCTGCGGATCTCGTTCAAGCTTGGCATGAGCGTCTCAAGTCTAGGCGCCGGCGAGCGGCCGGAGTCGGGCGCTCATAGCGCGGTTTTTCGCGGAGGGGAAACCGACTCGCAGATGGGGGTGCATTGAGCGTTAAAAAGTGAGGCGTCGGCACAATGCCGACGCCAAACGCCTAAAGGGCAGCGAACGTTATGAATTGATCTTCGTTCAGCTCGAGCTCGCGAGGGCTGAGGCGGATATAGCGCTCCCCATTCACTAGATGCGCGCGGTTGATTGGCTCCATGGCGCTGCCTTTCCCAAGGATCTCAAAATAGCGCCAGCGCCCTAATCTCTCATCCAAGAAGCCAACATAGCTGCCGTCGGCTGGACATGTGAACGCGCGGGCGATCGCATTGGGGGGAAGGTCGATGATGTTCAACTTTGAGGTCTCCTATTAGAAACTTCTCAAGCTTAACCCCTGCCATCATTCCCTCAGGCGCGCGCTATTCCCCTAAGAAATAGGCCGCCTGGCATGGGGTCCAGGCGGCCTGAAATCGCGGCCCTCGCGGCGGTCCGGCCGCGGGCGTGTTGAAGGCGGGGAACGCCCGGGGTCGGGCGAGGGCCGCGAAACCTATGAGGACTATTCCTCGTCGCCGTCCTCGGGGCCGCCGACCAGGAGTTCTTCCTCGATCTTCTGCGACGACTTGCGGACGGCCTTTTCGATGTCGGCGGCGACGTCGGGGTTCGACTTCAGGAATTCGCGAACATTGTCGCGGCCCTGGCCGATGCGCTGGCTGCCATACGAGAACCACGAGCCGGCCTTGTCGATGATCCCGGCCTTGACGCCCAGGTCGATGATCTCGCCCAGCTTGGAGATGCCCTCGCCGTACATGATGTCGAACTCGACCTCGCGGAACGGCGGAGCCACCTTGTTCTTGACCACCTTGACGCGGACATTGTTGCCGATGATCTCGTCACGGGCCTTCACCGAACCTGTGCGGCGGATGTCAAGGCGCACCGAGGCGTAGAACTTCAGCGCGTTGCCGCCCGTGGTCGTCTCCGGGCTGCCGTACATCACCCCGATCTTGTGACGGATCTGGTTGATGAAGATGACGATGGTGTTGGCCTTGTTGATCGAGGCGGTCAGCTTGCGCAGCGCCTGGCTCATCAGACGGGCTTGCAGGCCCGGCAGGCTGTCGCCCATCTCGCCTTCGATTTCGGCCTTCGGCGTCAGGGCGGCGACCGAGTCGATGACGACGATGTCGACGGCGCCCGAGCGCACCAGGGTGTCGGTGATCTCCAGAGCCTGTTCGCCGTTGTCGGGCTGAGAGACCAGCAGGCTGTCCAGGTTGACGCCCAGCTTGTGGGCGTAGGACGGATCGAGCGCGTGCTCGGCGTCGACGAAGGCGGCGGTGCCGCCGGCCTTCTGGACCTCGGCCACGACGTGCAGGGCCAGGGTCGTCTTACCCGAGCTTTCCGGGCCATAGACCTCGATGATCCGGCCCTTGGGCAGGCCGCCGATGCCCAAGGCGATGTCCAGACCGAGCGAACCGGTGGAGACCGCTTCGATCTCGACCTTGCCCTTCTCGCCCAGCTTCATCACCGAGCCCTTGCCGAACGCGCGGTCGATCTGGGCGAGAGCCGCCTCTAGCGCGCGTTGCTTATCGCCTTCTTCCTTGGCCACGAGTTTCAAAGCCGCCTGACTGGTCATTGTTGATCCGCCCTCTATCCCATGATTCCGGCCGCCCGATCGGCGCTTCCCGCGCCCCATCCCAACGACCTGTGGAACATGTTTAAGGCGTACATGCTTTGTTCCAGGTTCGCAAGATGTTCCCGAGCAAAGAAACGACCGTTTCTGTCGTAGGTTAGAATGTCGCAGGCCCAGAACCTGATTTGGGGCCGCACGCCCCCGTCGCCGCAACCGCTCTTTAAGTCCCGTCATGCCAGCCTCCGCGCTTCTCGGGGGACTGCCGCCTTGCCGATCGATCCGCGTCGCCTTTTGGGCCTGGCGTTCGCCAGCGCCGACCTTCTCGTGGAGCTTCAAAGCGGCCGCGTGCGCCTGGCGCTGGGCGCGGCGCTGAAGGTCATGGGTCAGAGCGAGGCCGGCCTGATGGGCCAAGCGTGGTCCGAACTGTTCCATCCCGACGACCGGCCATTGATGGAGGCCATGATCAGCTGCGCCGACGACGGCGTGCGACGCGGTCCCGTCGTGCTGCGCCTGGCGAGCCAGGAGGAGCGCCACGTGCGCGTGATCTTGCGCGCCCTGCCGGATAACGAAGGCCGGATCTCGTGCGCCGCCACCGCCGCCCAACCCGCAGGCCCCTCCCTGCCCGCCGGCGCCCTGCAGCCGCGCGAGTCGTTCGACGACATCGCCCGGGGCCTGTTCGAGGCCGCCCGCGTCACCGGCCTGGAGCTGGAACTGGCCATGGTCGAGTTCGCCGGCCTGGCGGCCATGCGCGAGGGCCTGGCGCCCGACGAGGCCCAGGCCCTGGACATCCGCGTCGCCAGCGCCGTCCGCGCCGAGTCGCACGGCGGTTCGGCCGCCACCCGTCTGTCGTCCGAACGCTTCGCTCTGCTGCGCCAGCGCGACGACCGGCCCGAGAACATGATCAAGCGCCTGACCCGAATGGTCAGCGCCGAGGCCAGCGCCCACGTGGTGCCGCTAGAGCCGGGCGGCGGCTCGTCGCGCGCTCTGCGGGCCCTTCGCTACGCCCTCGACGACTTCCTGCGCGAGGGTCTGAAGGATGCGCCGCCGATGACCCTGTCTGAGGCGATGAACCGGTCGGTCAAGCGCACCCTGGCCCGCGCCGGAGCTCTGGGCGTGGCGGTCAGCCAGCGCCGCTTCACCCTGGCCTATCAGCCGGTGGTGTCGTTGGCCACCGGCCTGGCGCATCACCACGAGGCTCTGGTCCGCTTCGAGGACGGCGGCAGCCCGTTCGCCCTGATCCGCATGGCCGAGGAATTCGACCTGATCGAGGAGCTGGACCACGCGATCGTCGAGCAGGTCGTCAGAAAGCTGGCCAACGATCAGGAAAGGAAGCTGCGCCTGGCGGTGAACGTATCGGGGCGCACGATCGGCAACGAGACCTTCGTCGACCATGTCGGTCGCCTGCTGTCCAAGCACGACGAGGCCAAGGGCCGGCTGATTTTCGAGATCACCGAGACCTGCGCCATCGACAATCTGGCCGTGGCCAACCAGCATATCCAGAGCCTCCGGGCCATGGGTTCGCTGGTCTGCCTGGACGACTTCGGCGCGGGCTCGTCCTCGTTCGCCTATCTGCAGCAGCTGCAGCTGGACATCGTGAAGATCGACGGCCGCTATGTGCGCGAGCTGGCCGACAACGGCCGCGACGGGGCGCTGGTGCGGCGGCTGGTCGAGCTGTGCCGCGACCTCAAGATCCGCACCGTGGCCGAGATGGTCGAAACCATTGAGGTCGAGGAGATCGTCCGCCAGGCCGGCGTCGACTTCGCCCAAGGCTGGCTCTATGGCAAGCCGACGGACAAGCCCATGGCCGCCCTGCGCCCCAGCGCGCCGGTCAAGGCCGCGGCCCGCCGGGCGGGAGCGGCGGAGAGCTGGGGGTAGGCTGAGAATCTCCTCCCCTTTCGGGAGGAGGCGGCCCAGCGGGCCGGAGGGGGCCAGTTCCGCATAAGCCGCGCTGCCCCTCCGTCGCTCCGCGACACCGCCCCCAGAGGGGGAGGAGAAACAAGCCTAGGCCTTGCCGCCCTTGCTGACGATGTAGTCGTCGATCACGCGTTCCAGGGTAGTCAGCGGCGTGGCGCCCGACAGCAGGCCCGCGTCGTGGAACTCGCGGATGTCGAACTTCTTGCCCAGCGCCTTCTGGGCCTTGGCGCGAGCGCGCAGCCAGGTGATCTTGCCGATCATGTAGCTGCAGGCCTGGCCCGGCCACACGACGTAGCGCTCGATCTCGGTGATCGTGCCGCTCTCCTCGTCGCCCATGGTCTCGGCCATGTACTTCACGGCCTGTTCGCGGCTCCACTTCTTGGCGTGCATGCCGGTGTCGACCACCAGGCGGACGGCGCGGAACAGGGCGTCGTGCAGCATGCCGATGTGGCCGCGCGGGTCGGTCTTGTAGATGCCCATCTCGACGGCCAGCTGCTCGGAATAGAGCGCCCAGCCCTCGATGTAGCCCGAAAAGCCGACGACCTTGCGGATCAGCGGGAGGCCCTTGGCCTCGTTCGAGATCGACAGCTGCAGGTGGTGGCCCGGAACGCCCTCGTGCACCGTCAGTGTGGTCAGGGTGTACTTGGCCTGCTCGGCCGTGTCGCGCAGGTTGATCCAGTAGATGCCGGGCCGTTTGCCGTCCAGCGAGGGCGAATTGTAGTAGCCGCCCGGCGCGCCGGCCTCGATGGCCTTGGGCACGCGGCGGATTTCCAGCGGGGCCTTGGGCAGGGCGCCGAAATAGGCCGGCAGCTGCTTCTGGATCCACGCCGCCTTGACGTTCAGGTCCTTGATGAGCTGTTCCTTGGCCTCGTCGGTGTTGGGATAGATGTCCTTGCCCAGCTCGGCCATCCGTTGGCCGACCGTGCCCTTGGTCATGCCGATGCTCTTGAACAGCTTGTCGGCCTCGGCCGAGATCGACTTCACCAGGTCCAGACCCAGCTGGTGGATCTCCTCGGGTTTCAGGTCCGAGGTCGTGTAGTTCTTAAGCGAGGTGGCGTAGTAGTCGTCGCCGTTCTTCAGGCGCCACACGCCGGCGTCGTGCGCCGCCTTGCCGCGCACGCTTTCAAGAAGCGCGATCTGGCGCTTGAGGGCCGGCAGCACCGAGCCTTCATAGATCTTCGAGGCTTCGCCGGCCCAGTCGCCGGCGATGTTCTTTTCCTTGGTTCGGCGGGCGACAGACTTGATCAGGGGCGCGTCGGCCGTGGGCGTGCCGGCGAAGGCCTTCATCTGGATCAGGGCCTTGTCGATGATGAAGTCCGGCGGGATCACGCCATCGGCCATGTCCTGCTTGGCGATCGCCGTTTCCTGGTCCATCAGGCGGGCGAAGCCTTCCATCCGCGACAGGTAGGCGTCGGCGTCGGCCTTGGTCTCGATGCTATGCTGGGTGTCCAGGAAGTCGGGCATCGACTGATAGCTGCCGGTCAGCTGGCTCAGCACATAGGGCGCGCCCGAGCCGCCGCCGCCGTAGCTGAACTTCTTGTTGCCCTCGTCCTGCACGGCCAGCACGAACTCGACGGTGTCGTAGTTGGCTGCGTCCATGCCCTTCAGAGCGCGACGGTCGATCGCGCGGAGGTCGGCCAACTGCTGGGCGGTCTGGACCTTGCCGGCCTCGATGGCGGCGAACGAGCGGTCGCTGAGCACGCCCTTCGTCCAGGCCAGCTCGCCGGTGTCCAGCCCCAGGCCCGTCGCCGTCTCGGGCGACTGGCGCAGCTGCTTGGCCATGATGTCGTCGAACAGCGCGTTGAGCTTGGCGGCCTCGCCTTCGCGGGCCTGGGCCAGCGACGGCAGACCGCCCGTGGCCGCAAAGCCGGCGGCGGCGGTGGCGAACATCATATGGCGACGATTGAGCAAGGCTTTCCCTCCCAGACCCTAATTCGAGGACGAAGGCGTAAGGCCGCCGCCCGAGCTGGCGAAATTAATTCCGAGTCATGCGACGAAATCCAGCGCGCTCGGTCAAGCCAGGGTCACGAACAGCTCGTTCTCGATCACCCACTGGCCGGTGACCTTCTTCCAGGTGGCCAGATAGGTCCCCGACTGCTCGGCGGCGTCCTTCCAGGACCCGACCCAGCGGCCGCGCTCGGCGGCGCGGGTTCCCTCGGCGTTCAGGTCGATCTGTTCGGTCGTGCGGACATAGGCGATGAAGCCCTTGTCGGCGAACTGGCCGGCGAAGGCGGCCAGCACGTCCTCCGCCCCCAGCAGCAACGAGCCATCGCCGGCGATCAAGGTCATGCGCGGATCGAAGAACGGCCGCAGGCGCGCGGCGTCCTTGGCGGCGATCAGCTTGTTGGTCAGCTTGCGGCGGGCGGCGATGGCGCCCTCTGGTTTGATAGCGGTGGGGCTCGTCATGGTCTTCCCTCGTGGGCGAGCCGGTGTAGCTTGCGCGGCGTCCCCGCCGCAAATCCGAACCCCCATGCTCGTCCCGACCCTGACCACCGCCCGCCTGACGCTCAGCGCCCCGCAGCTGTCCGACTTCGAGGACAGCCGGGCCATGTGGGCCGATCCCGTCGTGGTCCGCCACGTCGGGGGCCGGGCTTTCACGGAGGAGGAGACCTGGTCGCGCCTGCTGCGGGACCGAGGCCTATGGGACCTGCTGGGCTATGGCTACTGGTCGGTGCGCGAGACTTCGACGGGTCGCTATGTCGGCGTGGTGGGCTTCGCCGACCTGCGCCGCGATCTGGCGCCCAGCCTGCGCGACCTGCCCGAGATGGGCTGGGTGCTGGCGGCCTGGTCGCACGGCCAGGGTTTCGGGACCGAGGCGGTTCGCGCGGGCCTCTCCTGGATCGACCAGGCCCTGGCGCCCGAGACGGTGCCCTGCATCATCGATGTCGAGAACACCGCGTCCATCGCTCTGGCGACCAAGGTCGGGTTCACGCTGAAGACCCATGCGACCTACAAGGGTTCCCCGATCGTGGTGATGGAGCGGCGACGAGCGGACGTCGCCTCTCCTGTGGCCAGGAGCCGCAGCGGTTGAACGCGACACGCGGCTCACCATATGATAGTCAGGAAGATGCTGATCGCTTCTAGCCTATGGCTGAACGCACTAGCTTTTCCATCGCCCGTCATGCGCCGTCGCCGACGGTTCCTAGGCGCAACGATCCACCTTTTTTGTTTTTTTGGTTCGGCGATACGCCCGACCTCTGCTTGGAATTCAATGAAAACCACTGTCACCCGCGAGGCCGCCGTTCGGCGCGAGCCCCGCACCGCCTCCCCTTCGCGGACTCCGATCGCGCCGGCGCCGCGCGCCGCGTCCGACTGGGTCTGGCCAGGTCTTACCCGCGCTCAACTTCGCGATATCGTCATCGACCAAATCGGCTAACAAATCTCGCCATGGTCCGTAAAGTCACCGCCAAGCTCGTCTCAAAGAACACGCCCGCCAAGGACCCTACCGCCGAGGCCGACCGCGCCTGGTTCGAGGCGAACCCCGAGCGCCTGTTCCGCCTGCGCGATCCGGCCCCCGTTGAGTTCCAGGACCCGCTGGGCGATGCCGGCGAGGGCTTTTCCTGGCGCGTGCTGATCGCCCGCCTTCCCGACGGCGGCCGCCTGCGCTTGCCGGTCTCGCTGTCGTGGGAGCTGCACAACGATCACGCCAAAGACCGGCACCTGCGGATCCTGTTCGATCAGGTCGCCCCGCCGGAAGCCAAGGCCCGGCTCTCGTAGGTCTTTCCGGTCTAGTTCTCGCGCACCCACAGCAGGGTCAGCATCCGCCAGCCCTGGGCCGTGCGCAGCAGCACGGCGCGGTCGGCATAGGTCGCACCCGCCGCGCTTCTGAACGTCCAGGTCGCCGCGCCCAGAGCGCCCCGTCCCTCCTCGGCCCGCGAGACCACCGCCTGTTGCGACGGATAGTGCGTCCGCGCCCGCACGACATAGCGCGCCTGCCAATCGGCTACCGAAGCGGCGACCAGTTGGTCGTCGTCCAGGGTGATCACCAAGGCGCGTGGTTCGATCGCCTGGACCAGCGTTCCGGAGTCCCAGCCCGCGTCCGAGCGCAGCTTCAGGTCCACCGCCGCGCGCACGCCCTCGGCGGCGTCGCCCTCGAGCGGACGATCAGGACCGACCACGCGCCCGACGATGCGCCAGCGGCACTCCAGGCGGGCCCACAGGGCGTAGTCGCGCCGAGCCTCGCCGCCTCGCGTCCACCGCGCAGTGACGATGGCCGTGCGCGGCCCCTGGCTGACCACCGCCGTCTCCAGGTCCGGGGCAGGCAGCGCCGGGGCGGCCTTCCAGGCGGCGCGAGTCTGGCCGACGACCTCGCCGCTTTCCATTGCGTAGACGACTGTCGAGGGCTGGACGCGAGCCGCAATCTTGGCGGTCTCACCGGTTCGGAAGGCCTGGGCGTAGTCCGCGATCGCGGCTGGCAGGGCCTCGCAGGCGGCCGGGGGCGTGTCGAGCATGGCGGCGTCTCCGTGTCGCCGCGACCCTAGCGCGATGGGCTGCTTCGGGAATTTCGAAGATCGCGGCCGATCGTTTCGCCAGGCGAAAAACCTATCCCTGGGAGGGGCCTCAAGCCGCCTGCAGCTGCTGCTTGACCCGCTCGGCCAGGGTCTTGATGTCGATCGGCTTGGGCAGGAAGGTGACGCCCGTCTCGCCCTCCAGCAGGTCGCTGAACTCGGCCTCGGCATAGCCGGAGATGAACATCACCGGCGCGGTTCCCAGATAGCCGCGCGCCTTTTTCAGCAAGGTCGGACCGTCGATGCCGGGCATGATCACGTCGCTGATCAGCAGGTCGATGGTGCCAGCGTTCTCCTCGGCGATGACCAGAGCCTCCTCGCCGTCGGCGGCTTCCAGCACCTCGTAGCCGCGGGCGCGCAACAGGCGGGCGGCGACGCTGCGGACGGCGTCTTCGTCCTCGACGAACAGGATGCGGCCGGCGCCCGACAGGTCGCGGGCGGCGCGCGGCTTGACCGGCTCGGCGGCGGCGGCCTGCTGGGCGGCGATCACGCCGGCCGGGGCCTCGTAGATCGGCAGGAAGATGCGGAAGGCCGCGCCCTCGCCCGGACGGCTGTGGACGTGGATCCAGCCGTCGCTCTGCTTGACGATGCCGTAGACTGTGGCCAGGCCCAGGCCCGTGCCCTCGCCCACCGGCTTGGTGGTGAAGAACGGGTCAAAGATCTTTCCCATGACGTCGGGCGGAATGCCGGGGCCGTCGTCCGACACCTCGATGAAGGCGCAGTCGCCGTCGGCGGCCGGAAAGCCCAGCTGGATGGCCTCGTCACGGGTCAGACGGGCGGTGCGGATGCGCACGACGCCGCCGCCCTTGGCCGCGCGTACGGCGTCGCGGGCGTTGACGGCCAGGTTCATGACCGCCGTCTCCAGCTGGCTCTTGTCGGCCCGCACCTGGGGCAGGTCGCGGCCGTAGTCGGTGATCAGCTTGACGTCCTCGCGCAGCAGACGGCGCAGCAGCACCTCGAACTCGCTGATCAGCTCGCCCAGGTCGAGCACCTCGCGCTGGACGGTCTGCTTGCGCGAGAAGGCCAGCAGCTTGCGGACCAGGTCGGCGGCGCGCACGCCCGTCTGGCGGATCTCGTTCAGGCCCTCGTACGACGGATCGCCGACCGGGTGACGGTGCAGCAGCTCGTCCAGGCGCAGCTGGATAGCGGTCAGCAGGTTGTTGAAGTCGTGAGCCACGCCGCCGGCCAGCTGGCCGATCGCCTGCATCTTCTGGGCCTGAGCCAGCTGCAGTTCCATCTGCTTCTGCTCGGAGACGTCGATCATGTAGGCCACGACGCGGCCGTCGGCGCGATAGAGATAGAGATGGACGATGCGGGTCTGGTCGCGGGCCAGGCGCACCTCGAAGGGACCGGCGCGGCCTTCGTTCAGGCGCGTCTCGGCCTCGGCCCGCGAAGCCGGGTCGATCAGGTCGCCGAACACGACGCCCGCCTGGGCGCCGGTCATGGTCGTCAGGGCCGGATTGGCCTCGAGGATCCGCGACTTGAACGGCTCCAGCCCCTCCAGCAGGGCCGCGCCGAACGGCGAGGCGCCGGCGAAGGCGTCCAGCGAGGTCTGAGGCGCGGCGGCCCGCTCGGCCGCGGGCGCGGGGGCCGCGACCTCGGCGACGGGCGGCGGCGCGACGATTGGGGTCAGGCGGATCAGCAGGCGACCGCCGGCCAGACGCGAGACCTTGGCCGTATGGTCGACGCCGCCGGCGCTCAGCATACCCTCGGCCATCTCGCCCTTACGGGCTTGGACCAGGGCGGCGAACAGGCTGGAGCCCGCCACGCCCTTGGGCAGGCGGCGCTGCTCGCCCAGCACCCCGCGCCAGGCGGGATTGGCGGCCAGGACGCGGCCGTCGGCGGCGACCAGAGCAGCCGGTTCGCTCAACGCCTCAATGAAACCCTCGGCCTGGTCGGCGTCGCTGACGACGGCGCCCGAGCGTTTGATGGCCACCAGACCCAGCACCGACACGCCCGCCACGCCCAGCAGCAGCAGCAGGCCAGCCAGCGTCGTCGGTCCCGCCTTCAGCGCCGGGGCGGCCGAGAACGCCGCTGCGGCCACGAAAAACACCGCCGCGCCCCACAGCCAGGGATCGAAGCGCCGACGCGGCGCGTCGGTCGAAGCTTTGTCCTGGAGCTGAAAATCGGCCATGGGCGGGATTGTCACCTTTGTTACGGCGAGGCTGCGACTCACCGACACTCACGGAAAGAATAGCCTTTCCCGAGCGATAGGTCAGTTGCTTGCGATTTATGTCAGAACGGACGCGCGCGCTGCCCGGCGCGAGCCGGAGGCTTCTTGCCGTTCATGATGAAGCTGATGACCTTGGCGACCGCTTCGAAGTGCTCGACGGGAATCTCCTCGTCGACCTCGACGCTGGCATGCAGGGCGCGGGCCAGGGGCGGATCTTCCAGCACCGGCACGCCGTGCTCCTCGGCGATGGCGCGGATCTTCAGGGCCAGCTCGTCGACGCCCTTGGCCACGCACAGCGGCGCAGGCGTCTCGCCGGGTTCGTACTTCAGCGCGACGGCGTAGTGGGTCGGGTTCATGACGACGACGGTCGCCTTGGGCACCGCCTGCATCATCCGCTGCCGCGAGCGCTGCATCTGGATCTGGCGGCGCTTGCCCTTGATATGGGGGTCGCCGTCCGACTGCTTGAACTCGTCCTTGACCTCCTGAAGGGTCATCCGCATGCGGTTCATGAACCGCTGGCGCTGGATGAACCAGTCGAAGGCGGCCGTGGCGACCAGGAAGATGATCACCATGATCAGCAGCTTCTTGGACAGCTTCAACGCCTCGGGGATCAGGGCCGCGACATCCATGCCAACCAGGTTGCGCACCTCGCCGACATTGGGCTTCAGCACCATCCAGGCGATCAGGCCGGTGACGCCGATCTTCACCACCGACTTGGCGAACTGGATGAAGCCGTCCATGCCGAAGATGCGGGTCAGGCCCTTCAGCAGGTCCAGCTTGTTGAAGTCGGGCTTCAGCTTGTCCGGCGTCAGCATGAAGCCGGTCTGGGCGACGTTGGCCACCACGCCGAGCACAGCGGTGACGATCATCACCAGCACCAGGGGCGGCAGGGCGGCCATGGTCGCCTGCTTCATCACCACCATCGCGCCGCCGCTGGACAGGTCGATCGTGCCGGCATGGGCGATGAACGGATAGAGCGCCGTCATCAGATCGCGCGTCAGCCAGCCGCCGGCGATGAGGATCACCGACACCGCGCCGGCCAGGGAGGCCAGCTGCGGGATGTCCGCTGACTTGACGACGTCGCCCTTGGCGCGGGCGTCCGACAGCTTCTTGGCTGACGGTTCTTCTGTCTTCGACTCGGGATCCGTATCGTCCGCCATGCCCCGCCCCTAGCTGAAGATCCGCAGGAGTTCGGCGTAGCGGTCGGTCCAGACCATGGCGATGCCGCCCAGCGACAGCGCCAGCAGAGACAAGCCCAGGATCACGCTGAGCGGCGAGGCCACCATGAAGATCTGGAAGGCGGGCATGACCCTGCCAACCAGGCCCGTGGCCAGGTTGAAGACCAGCGAGAACACGATCACCGGCGCGGCCAGCTGGACGCCCAGGGTGAACGATTGCGCCACCGTCCGCACCGCCAGGGTGACGGCGTCGTTGATCGGCACGGGGCGGGTGAACGGGAACAGGGCGTAGGACTTGACGATCGCGCCGATGAACAGGTGATGCAGGCCCGTGGCCATGATCAGGGTCAGGCCCAGCATCGACAGGAAGGTGGCCACCGCCGTGCTCGAGCCCTGCATCGAGGGGTTCACAGACTGGGCGAAGGATAGGGTGGTCTGCATCGAGATGATTTCGCCGGCGGTGGTCAGCGACGACATGAACAGCCGCAGCACCGAGCCGACCATCAGGCCGATCAGGATCTCGTGGATCACCGCGCCGACCAGGCCGCCCAGGGTGCCGGGGATCGGCGGCACGGTGTCGGCGACCAGCGGCCCCAGGATCAGCGCCATCAGCAGGGCGAACGACAGGCGGATGCGCGGCGGCACCGATTGCTCGCCGATGCCCGGCATGGTCATGACCATGGCGCCCACCCGCGAGAACACGAGGGCGGCGACATAGACCTGAAACGCCGTGGCGAAGGAATTCACCGGGAGAGCCTGCCCTTTCCGCCCTAAAGGCCCGCAATGCGGGCGGCGATCTGGCGCATGAAGCCGCTCATCAGCGCGCCCATCATCGGCAGGAAGATCAGCAGCGACATGAAGATGGCGACGATCTTGGGCGCATAGACCAGGGTCTGTTCCTGAATCTGGGTCAGGGCCTGGAACAGACCGATGGCGACGCCGATCACCAGGCCGACGAGCAGGCACGGCGCGCAGAGCTTAAGCGTCAGCCAGATCGCGTCCCGGCCGACATCAAGAACCTCGGCGCCCGTCATGCAAAACCTCGTCGGAATCGGCCGTACTGGCCGCGTTGTTTCGAGGCGGAAGATGAGACGAGTATGGTTAACGAGGCGTTAGGAGTTGTTACCTGGGACGCCGAAAGCAGAGGGCGCGACGGTGGGTCGCGGGGGTAGTTCTGGCCTTCAGAACCCCGCCGCATCCTGGCCGAGCCAGGCCAGGGCGGCCGGATCGTCATAGGCGCACCCGACCAGCACCTTGTCCGCCAGCGGGCTCTGATGAAGCTGATAGGCGACGAGCGCCCGCCCGCCCTCCAACCGACGCTCGTCGGGCCCGTAGGGCTCGGGCGTCAGTTTGAGCCTGGCGGAGACGGCGGCCTGTGTCTGTCCAGAAACCGCCATCAGGATTCGGCCGGGCGAAACGTATATGTCCGCCGTCGAATAGCCGAGCGCGCTGACGGGCGCGGCCAGGCGATAGAGATTGCCCGACGGCGCGGCCAACGACTGGACCGGCGCCTTCATCCCCGGATGGGCGGCCGCGGCCGCGCTCATCAAGCTCGCGATCTCAGTCTCGGCGAGCCGGCACGACAGCGCGCGAGCTAAAAGCGTCTCCTGCCCCCGCGCGGTCGAAGGGGCGATCGAGAGCAGCGACGCCAAGGCCGCCAGGAGACTTACGGACTTCGCCGCGGTCATCACGCCGTTAGCGAATCCGAATGCGCACCGGGACTTGGATGTACGAGCCGGCGCGGCTCTTGCCGTCGGGGCCCAGGAGGTCGACCTGGACCTGCGAGGCCATGCCCAGGGCGGCCTGGCCAACGCCGAGGTCGTTGGGGCTCTCGTCTTGGACGGTGCAGGCGGTGAGGTGGCCGTCCTGCTTGACCAGGCAGTTCAGCAGGGCGACGGCGACGCGCGGCTCGGAAACGGGGGTCAGCAGGTCCGACGGGGCCTTGGCCGGCGCAGCGTTGGCGACGACGGCGGCGAGAGCGAGCGAAGCGATCACGAGTTCATCCCTTACTTTATCTTTTCGGCGGGCCCTCCCCGCCGTGTGTTCCGTTTCGGATCAGGCGGCCTGGGCCTGCTTCAGACGTTGCAGGCCTTGTGCCGCCAGCTCGGTCAGCGAGCGCAGGCCCAGTTCCGAGAAGACGTCGAAAGCGCAGGACAGCGCCGCCCCGGCCCGCGCCAAGCGGCCGTCGTCACGGCCGGTGATCTCGACCCGAGCCTCATAGAGGCGAGCCAGGTTCATCTGGGCCACGGCCCAGCTGGCCGGGTCACGCGCGCCCGGCGCGTCGGCCAATTCAGCCTTGAAGGCCAGCTCGGCCGCATCCAGCACGGCGAGGTCGGCGGTCAGTTCGGCGCAGCGCGCCAGGCACAGGGCGCGGTTGTTGGCCACCACGGCGCGTAGGGCCAGGGCCGGCTGCGCCTTCAGCACCTGGGTGGCGCGGTCGTAGGCCGAGACGGCCTGTTCGAAGGCGCGCTCGCTGGTCGAGGCCTCGCCCAGGGCCTGCAAGCCCGCGCCCAGGGCGGCGCCGGCCCGAGCCCAATCCATGGGGCTGTGCTCGGCCGACAGAACTTCGGTCGCGGCGAAGTGGGCCTCGACCCCGTCGCTGATCCGCGACAGCTCGCCATCCAGCTCGCCCAGCAACACCAGACCCTGGCCGCGCAGGCCTTCAAGCCGCGCCCAGGCCAGGGGCTCGAAATCGGGGTCCAGCACGCCGGCGGCGCCCTTGGCCTCCGACACGGCCAGTTCGGCCAGGGTTCGGTCCTTGAGGCGTTCGCCGCAGGCCAGGATCAGTTCGATGCGCGCGGCGCGCTGGTCGGCCAGCTGCAGGCGAACCGGGCCGCCCTTCACGCGCTTGGCGGCGGCCAGGGCGCGCAGCGGCGCCTCATAGGCCTGGACCGCGGCCAGGGCGCGGTCGACATCGTTGTCCGAAAGCGCCGCGCGGCCTTCCAGTCCCGCGGCCAGGGCGCCGCAGAGCGCGGTGCGCTGGCTGGCGGAGGTGCGGGCCAGGGTCGCCGAAGCGGCGGCGACCAAGCCTTCGTCGCCGAACAGATCCGCGCCCAGCACGGCCAGGATCGCCTGCTCGCAGCGGGCGGCGGCCAGGGCGTCATGGCGGCGCTCGGCCTCGAAGATCTTCACGGCGGCCTCGGCCTGGGCCGCGCCCTTTCTAAGGGCGGTGGCGTCGCCACTGCGGCGGGCCAGCTCGCGCCAGACAACGGCGGCCTCCAGCAGGCGCGCGCCGCGATCCTTGGCGCCGATCCGTCCGGCGACCACGTCGGCCGAGCGGGCCTCGTTGGTCAGGAGACGAACATCCAGTAGCTCCAGCAGCGAGGTGTCGCCGCCGGTCAGCCCTTCGCGCCACGCCCCCTTGAAACCGCCCTCGGCGTCGACGCCGAACAACCGCTTCAGATCCCGTCCGAACTCGAACATCGCTTCGCGCACTCCGCTTGCGGATCGTCCCACGTCGGGACAGCCCGCCGCAGGTTCAACGCGTAAGCAGCAAAACCGGAGCCAACGCCCTTAACAAGTGGTTAACAGGTGTTTGGCGCGCGTTAACCATAAATATTTTCCATATTTTTACACTCCAGTCCGGATTTCATCCAAAATGGTTGAACATGTAGTGAATTGGCACACTTCTTGCTTTGGCGAATACAAGCGGGGCCACGCAACGTCTGGAAATCTTAGAACTTTGTTCACCGACCTGAAAATGACGTTAACCATAAGTTTTAAGCGCCAGTTTACCTTTCGTTCACGATCGCCCTCCCCTCGCGCCGAGAAAGCGGTCTAGAAAGACGCTGAACCCTCGCCGATTCCGGAGCTTGCCTATGGCCGCCGTCACCGTCTGGATCGCCAGCGTCTGCCGCCCTGATCCGGGCTATGGCGGCTGGGCCTGGGTGCGACGGCTGGACGGCGAGACCGGCGCGGCGGCGATCAAGGGCGCGGCCGGCGGCGAGCGACGGGCTAGCGCAGCCAGGATGAGCCTGTCGGCCCTGGCCGAGGCGCTGGAGGGTCTGGCCGATCTGCCGGCCGCCGCCGCGGTGACGCTGAAGTTCCTGGATCACGACCTGGCCGGCCAGCTAGTGGCCTCGGACGGCGACTACGCCACCGCCGAACCCGAGGCCTGGGCCGCCGCCCGCGCGGCCGTCGCGGCCCGTCCCGTCCTCGAACTGGTTCCGGCCTCCCCCGCCGACGCGACGACCGGCTTCCTCTACGCCTGGGCCGAGTTCGGGCTGGACACCAGCAAGTCACGCGGCAGTTTCAAGGCCGCGATCCCCAAGCCGAACCTGATGAAGTTCCCAGGTTAACCCTCGCGGCAAGCCACGATCAGGTCCGCCGTCGCCGGATTGCAGGCGAAGGGGATGTCGGCCAGGGTCGCCAGGCGGATCAGCGCCTTGACATCCACGTCGTGCGGCTGGGGCGACAGTGGGTCGACGAAGAAGATCAGCACATCCAGCCGGCCCTCGGCGATCATCGCCCCCAGCTGCTGGTCGCCGCCCAGCGGCCCGCTCTTCAGCCGCACCAGGTTCAGCGACGGCAGCGCCTCCAGGATCCGCCCGCCGGTGGTCCCGGTGGCGAACAGCGCCTTGTCCTTCAGGAAGGCCTCGTGAGCCACGGCCCACGCGACCAGGGCGGCCTTCTTATCGTCGTGCGCCACCAGTCCGATGGCGAGAGGGCGGGCGGTCATGGGACGACTCCGATCTGAAGCCGCCCATAGACCAGCGCTTCCCTCAAAAGAAAAGGCTCAAGGGCAGGGAGTCACGGTGCGGTCGGAATAGAGGGTCCGGACGCCCCAGGTGTAGCCATTGCCGTCGCAGCCCCGGTACGTCTCGCCGACCAGATTGGTTTTTTCCTCGTTGCCATAATACTGGACGAAGATCTCCAGGTTCAGGGCCTGAGAGGCAGCCGGACCGGCCACGGCGGTGACCGCCAGCAGGGCCAGCACGGCGAAAGGCTTGAGCTTTCCAAGGGTCATGATCGCACTCCGTCAGGGTCACGGCGCCAGATTGGCACAACTTGTGATTTTGTGAAGCGCCGATACAGCCAAACCAGACCTCGACGTCGACCGCGTCGGCGGCTATCCGAGCGTCATGCGCGAAACCGAGATCGACGGCCGTCTTCTGCAACGCTGGCTTCGCACCGATGCGGCCGGCCCGGCCCTGCTGGACGGCTGCGCGGTGGATGACGGCGACTGCGACGAGCCGCTGGCGATCACGATGGTCGACCTGCAGCGTCAAATCCTCGTCTGCGGCCGCGTCCGCATCCCGTTCGCGCGCCTGGTCGATTGCCTGCTGATCGCGCCTGACGGCCATCCCGCGATCGCGGCGATCCAGGCCTGCGTCTCGCCTCAGGAACAACGGCATCAGCGGATGAAGGCGGAACTGGGCGAGGAATATCCCCGCCCCTTCGCCTCCGTCGAGGACCTGGAGGCTATCCATGCCGCCGAGATGGCCCGGCGGGAGGGCAAGCTGCCCGAGCGCGCCCTGCGCGGACCATGGGTGCGGGCGTTGAAGCGCAACGCGCTCTATCGCCAGGGCGCCCAGCTGGCGCTGTCGTGGCGCCAGCTGGCCAACGGCATGGGCGCGCCGTGGTCGGACATCGCGCTGCACCTGGCCTGGTTCCAGCGCCATGCCGGCCATCCGAACCGGGCGATCGAGACCGTCCGCGACTTCTGGGCCTCGAAGGCCGTCGCCTCCCAGACCGAGATCGCCATGCTGGCCACGGTCGAGGCGGCGTCCTGGATCGATCGCTTCGAGCGCAAGGGCGGCGCGCCGCCGGACCTGGTCGAGGCCCGCCGCGCGGCGGCCAAGGCCTACGCCATCAATCCGACCGATCCCGAGATCAAGGCCGTCTACGGCCGTCTCCAGGCCGCCGAAAATGGCCCCGAGGACGCCCCCAGAAGACGCTAGAAGAAGGCGCTAGGCCCGCTCCTTGGTCCGCTCGAAGCGCACCTTGGGATAGCGTTCGGCGACGTAGCCGATTTCCCAGGCCGACTTGCCCAGGAACACCGGCTGTTCGTCGATGTCCTGGCCCATGGCCGACCTGTGCTTGTTGACGAAATCCTCGACATCGGCCTTGTCGCCGCCCAGCCAGCGGGCCTCGGCGTAGGGGCTGTTCTCGAAGATCACTTCCAGCTGGTACTCGTTGGCCAGGCGGTCGGCCATAACCTCGAACTGCAGCTGGCCGACGGCGCCGACGATGAAGTCGCTGCCGATCATCGGCCGGAACAGCTGGGTGACCCCCTCCTCGGCCAGGCCTTCCAGCGCCTTCTTCAGGTGCTTGGCCTTCAGCGGATCCTTGACGCGGACGCGGCGCAGGATTTCCGGCGCGAAGTTGGGCAGGCCGGCGAAGCGCAGCGTCCCGCTTTCCGACAGGCTGTCGCCCACCCGCAGCACGCCATGGTTGGGAATCCCGATGACGTCCCCGGCGAAGGCGTCTTCGGCCAGTTCGCGGTCGCTGGCGAAGAACATGATCGGCGCGTTGACGCTCATGGCCTTGCCGGTGTTCTGGGCCTTCAGCTTCATGCCGCGGGTGAAGCGGCCGCTGGTCAGGCGCAGAAAGGCGATGCGGTCGCGATGGTTGGGATCCATGTTCGCCTGGACCTTGAAGACAAAGCCAGACACCTCGGCGTCACCCGGGGCGACATGGGTCTCGGCCCCGGCCTTGGTCGCCGCCGCCGGCTTGGGCGGCGGGGCATAGGCGCCGATGCCGCCCAAGAGCTCCGAAACGCCGAAGTGGCGCAGGGCCGAGCCGAAGAACACCGGCGTCATGTGGCCTTCGAGGAAGCTCTGCACATCGAACGGCTTGCCGGCCTCGGTGACCAGCATGGCGTTGTCTTCCAGCTCGGCCTTTTCCTCTGGCTCCAGGTACTGGACCACCGCGTTGCCCTTGAAGGCGACCGGATCGGGATGGCCTTCCTCATCGGTCGAGCTCTTCTTGGCGTAGGGGATGAACTGGTCCTTGCGCAGGTCCAGCATGCCCTTGAAACGCCCGCCCGAACCGGCCGGCCAGTACAGCGGGGCCGGATCCAGAGCCAGCTTGGACGAGACCTCGTCCAGGAGCTCGAAGGGGTCCTGAGCCTCGCGATCCATCTTGTTGATGAAGGTGATGATCGGGATGTCGCGCAGGCGGCAGACCTCGAACAGCTTCAAGGTCTGGGGTTCGATGCCCTTGGCGGCGTCCAGCACCATGATCGCCGCATCGGCGGCCGTCAGGGTGCGGTAGGTGTCTTCCGAGAAGTCCTCGTGGCCCGGGGTGTCCAGCAGGTTGAACATCAGGCCGTCGTGGTCGAACGTCATGACCGACGCGCTGACCGAGATGCCGCGCTCACGTTCGATCTTCATCCAGTCCGACTGGGTCCGGCGCGTTTGGCCGCGCGCCCGCACGGCGCCCGCCGCGCGGATCGCCCCGCCGGCCAGCAGCAGGTTTTCCGTCAGGGTCGTCTTGCCGGCGTCGGGGTGGCTGATGATGGCGAAGGTGCGCCGACGGGCGGCTTCAGCGGCGGGGGAATTGCTCATGGCGCGGGACTAGCGCTCCGGAGCGTCCTTGTCACCTTCCGAGGGCGTCTCCGTCGGCCGGCGCCGAGCCTTCGCCGCCTCGAATCGCTGCCGGGCCTGGATGCGCTCGGGCCCAGCGTGCGGGTCGTTGAGCACCGGCTCCACCAGGACGGTCGCCTCGTCGAAGCGGTCTCGTCGCATCAGGGCGTCGGCCGCGGCCATGCGAAACGACGCGACCTGCGGCGCCAACTGCACGGCCCGCAGCAGTACGTTGACGACGTTGTCGCTGGGATAGCCGGGCTCGCCGCGCCGGCTGATCCCGTAGTCGAACAGCAGCAGGGCGTTCTCGGGATCGATGGCGAAACCCTTGCCGAACCAGTCGCGGGCCTCATTCAGCAGGCGCGGCGCCTGAGCCCGATCGGCGCGGGCCTGCAGCATGAGGGACCAGCCCAGGGTCTGGATGGCCTCGACGTCGCGCGGATCGGCCGCGATCCGGGCCTTTAGCAGCGCCTGGGCCTTGGCCCGGTCGCCGAAGTCGTTCTCGGCCCGCGCCAGCGTCATCTCGGCCAGGCGATCGCCGGGATAGCGCGCGGCCCGCTCGCGGACCATGGCCAGGACCTCGGGGCGCTCGGCCGACGGCACGCCCATCTTCAGGCGCTGGTTCTCCAGCAGCAGATCGTCGGCCGAGGCCGGCATCCGCGTAACCGTCAGTTGCAGCGCGGTCGAAGGCGGGCGAGGCATCCTCCGTCCCGGCAGGGCTTCCATGTAGCGCTTGAGCACGCGGGGCAGGTCGGCGAGCGGAACGCCGACCGCCTCGGGCGCCAGGGCCACGGGATCGCCGCCGCCGGCGACCGCCGCGGCGTAGCGGGTCAGGCGGGCCATTCGATCGGGGTCGGACAGCATGTAGTGCGTCAGCAGCCACGACTGAGCGTAGAAGGCGGTGATGTCCGATCGCCCGCCCGACAGCGCCTTACGGCCCAGAATTTCGTCGAAAGGCGTCCAGGCCGTTCCTCGCAACCAGGCGATCCTGGGACTGGTGACCCCCAACTCCACGACATCCGGCTTGAACCGCGCCGTCATGAAATACTCGGCATAGCCCTCGACCAGCCACGACGGATAGGCCGCGGGCGCATGCTGCTTCATGAAATGGTGGACGTACTCATGGAACAGCACCCGCCGGCCCTGGTCCTCGCCGCCATCGATGGTCATCGCCGCGAAGACGTCGCCGACCGAGGCGTTGTAGAAACCCAGGACATTGAGAGCCAGACCCGGCCGCAGCCGCCGCAGATCGAACTGGCGCGGCGTCAGGTAGATCGGCAAGGGGCGGCCGGCGGTCCCCGTATCGATCCCATGCAGGACCCGCAGCAGACCGTCGAAGTCCTGGAGATCGCGGGCCATCTGGACGAGCGCCTTCTCGCCCACCCAACCGTAGAGCGAGAAGGCCGGCGTCTCGGTGCGCAGCCAGTCGCCGCCCGCTTGCGCTCGGGCGCCGGGGGCGATGGCCAGCGGCGCCGCGGCGACACCGGTCACGAACATCCGCCGCGACATCGATCGACGCATCACGCCACTCCGCTCAATCACGTACGGGCCGATCTGACATGGAAGAGAGGGGAAACACAATCTCCCCGTGCGCACGTTCGGACGCCGCGTTCTGGACGGTCATCCGGAACGCGGCATGGACCGCCTCAGAACTTCGCCGACACGCGGGCGTACCAGAGGCCGCCGTCGGTGTCGTAGGGGGCGTTGCGCGAGTAGATCAGGCCGCGCGAGGCCTGGAACGTCGCCTCGTCCGGATAGGTGTCGAACAGGTTCTCGGCCCCGACCGTCAGCTTGATCGCGTCGGTGACCTGGGCGCTGACCGACAGATCGACCAGGGTCTTGCCCGAGAAGTTCTGGATCAGGTCGGCGGTCCCGTTGGCCTGGGCGTCGGTCCATTCGCCCGACCAACGGGCGCGGACCATGCCGCTGAACATGCCGCGCGCGTAGTCGAACGAGACGTTGGCGGCGTTCTGAGGCAAGCCATCCTCGAGATTGATGCGGGCCAGCTTCGACACCTCGGTCAGCTTGGAACGGGTGACCTTGGTGTCGTTCCAGTTCCAGGCCGCTGTCAGGCCGGCCCGGCCGCCCCACAGCGGACCGCGCCACGAGGCGACCGCGTCGACGCCCTGGGTGCGGGTGTCGAACGAATTGGTGAAGTAGCTGACCGTCGTCAGGCTGTCGGCGCCGGGGACGCCGGCCGCCACCAACTGGGCGCGCAGGGCCGGCGTCACCGTGAAGTTGGGCGACACGGCGAAGCGGTTGTCGACCTCAATGCGATAGTAGTCGACCGAGGCGGTGAAGCCGCCCTGGCGGAAGACGGCGCCCAGCGACAGGTTCTTGGACTCCTCCGGCTCCAGCGGCTTGCCGCCCAGGGCTATCGAGATCGGGTTGATCGGCGAGAGGCGGCCGGAGGTGAACAGCAGCAGCGTGGTGGTGTTCAGGCCCTGCGAGGTGCGGGTGTTGTTGATCTGGCCGGCTGTCGGGGCGCGGAAGCCGGTCGAGACCGCGCCGCGGAGGGCGAAGTTCGGGGTGAACTCGTAGCGCGCGGCGATCTTGCCGTCGGTGGTCTGGCCGAACTCCGAGAAATCCTCGTGACGCACGGCGATGTCGGCGCCGAATTTGTCGGTGAACGGCAGATCGAGATCGATATAGGCCGCGTAGCTGGTCTGGTCCCACGACCCGGCCTGGCTGGGCGCGTAGCCCGGGAAGCCGTTCGAGCCGCTGGGTAGACCGGCCGGCGCGCCGGGGCCGACGTCCCACGAATAGCGGTCGCCCGCCTCGATCTTGTAGGTCTCCTTGCGGGCCTCGAGTCCCAGCGCGAGGTTGGCCGGCTTGGCCAGGAACGACCACTCCAGCGGACGCGAGGCGTCCAGGTTCAGCGTCGCCTCCTCCTGGATCAGCGAGCCGGCGTCGAAACTGGTCGGCGACTGCGGGCCGAACGAGGCGTTGATGCTGTTGTTCAGGAAGTAGTCGACCTTGTCCCGCCCCCAGCCGGCCGAGGCGTCCCACGACCAGCCCCCGGCCGCGCCGCGCACGCCGCCGTTGAGCGAGGCGTTGGTCTCGTCCTGGCCGAACTTGGGCGAGAAGCCGGCCGGATAGAGCTGGCTCAGCGACCAGCCGGGAAACGCCGGGCTGGTGCGGTACGAGGTGTCGGTCGAGGGGTTGCGCCAGTTGAAGTCGGTGACGCCATGCATGTCGCTGTAGGTGGCGAAGGCGTAGGCCTCCACCGCGTCGCTGATCGGCAGGACCAGGTTCAGCGAGCCGCGCCAGACCTCACGGTCCGGCTGGCCCCAGCGCTGCACGGGGTTGGGAACCTTGATCGTCGGGTTGGCGGCCTGGAAGGCGATGGCGTCCGGGCGCTGACGGGTGCGCGAAGTGGCCTCGGCGTTGGTGTAGTCGATCGCGCCGACCAGGCTCCCGCCGTTGCCGATGGCCAGGCCGTAGCGGCCGCCGATTTCGGTCTTGTCGCCGTCGCCGGCATAGTAGCGGCCGAACTGGCCGTAGCCCTCGAAGCCGGTCTTGTCGGACAGGATGATGTTGATGACGCCAGCGATGGCGTCCGAGCCGTACTGGGCCGAGGCGCCATCGCGAAGCACCTCGATGCGCTCGACGCCGCTGGTCCCGAGAGCGGCGAGGTCGACGCCCTGCTGGCCGCGCCCGCCCAGCACCGCCGAGCGGTGGCGGCGCTTGCCGTTGACCAGCACCAGGGTCTGGTCGGGCGACAGGCCGCGCAGGGTGGCCGGACGCACGAAGGCCTGGCCATCGGCGGCCGGCAGACGCTGGACGTTGAACGACGGCGTCGTGGCCGCCAGCTTGTCCATGATCTCGTCCGAGACGGTGTTCTTCAGCGCCTCGGCGCTGACGACGTCGACCGGCGCGGCCGACTCGAACGCCGTGCGGTCGACGCGGCGGGTGCCGGTGACGACGACGGTGTCGACCTCGGCGACGTCGCCGGCGGCCGGAACGGCCTGCTGGGCGTGCGCTGGGCTGGAAAGGACCAGGGCGAGCGCGCCCCAAGCGACCGTGGACATGAACTTCATCGTCGACCTGCACCGTTGGATTTCGGCGCGGGGTAACGGCGGGTGTTGTCGGGTTGGCGACGGCTTGACGTCGGTTCGATGAAGTCTCGAACACCGGCGTTCTTCCGAACGCGACACAGCGCCCGAAAATGCGTCAAAAAGCCCCTATTCGAAGAATGGGTTTGGAGTCATGCTTCCATCATCCCGTACCGGCGACATCAGATCGCCGGATGGATGGAGGAAATCGAACGATGGCCCTGCTTGACCATCATCGCGATCATGGCCGGCAACACCCCGCCGGCAGCGCGCTGTGCTTTGGCGTCACACTAGCCGGACTGGTCGTCCTGGCCGTCGTGATCAGCTGGCTGTTTACGCTGGTGAGATTCTGAGGTTCTAGGCCGCCAGACGACGCCAGACCTGACGGTCGGCTTCCAGATTGGTCAGAGCGCCGGCATTCTGGCGCTGCAGCAGCGCGGCCATGACCTCGATGCTCAGTTGCGCATAGCGCACCTGGACGTCGTCCTTCCGGCAACCCCGGCCCGGCGCGACGAACAGGGCCGCGTTCACGTCCGGCGCCTTGGCCACGATCAGGGCCGCCAGACGTTCGGCTCGCTCGCGATCCTTGTGGTGCAGCAACGGCTCTTCGGCGAACAGTTCCTTGCCCAGCTCTCCGACATAGTTCAGCGACAGCGCCGCAAAGCGCTCGCGCGTCATCGGCGGCGCCAGTTCGGCCGCGTCGAAGCTGAGGACGATGTCGTTCATCAGGAAAAGCATGGCGGTTACTGCGCGTTGAACTCTGGGGGACGGGGTTCGAAGGCCCGCGCAAGATGTCCGAAACACGCTTTAGGTCCGGTTTAGGAGCACGGTTAACAGCGCCCCTAGAGTCGAGTTGTCCACACCTACTCGCCCCGGCTGTTCATGCCTCCACCGGCTCGGTCAGGAAGTGGCGGCCTTCGCGATCCTCGATCTCGACCACCCAGACGTCGGGATCGATGCGGGCCGCGCGCTCGGCATAGGCGTCGAGGTCGGGCTCGAATTCGGAGCGGACCGGCTGCATCCAGAAGCGCTCGCCATCGCCGCGCGTCGCCTCGCTGTACAGTCGCGCCGTCCCGGCCCGGCGGTCGACCACCTTGACCAGCACCGCCCCCGCCCGCTGGTCGCCCTTGCGCGCCACCAGGGCGAAGGCGCCGCCCAGTTCGGCGCGGCGGATCAGCGCGCCCACCCAGATATCCGTCGAGAGAATCATCCGCTAACCGAACCGCAACCACAGCGCCCTATAGGTCGCCCTTCAGTCTCGAAGCATACGAGCAAAATGACGCCAAGTACGCACCAGAAAGGTCGCGGGGCGCGATGGATCGGGGTGTCGATTGGGCTCGCGGCGATGGCCGCGCCTAGCGCGCTGCTTGCCGCCAACGCCGCCGACCAGCTCTATGAACGCACGCTGATGACGGCGGCTGACGGCCGCTGCCGGCTGTTCACGCCCACGGTCTCGGCCGCCCTCGACGCCTCGCGGGCCCAGGCGCGCGGCGCGACCCTGCGCTCGGGGGCCAGCGAGCTGCAGGTCACGGCGCTGGAGCAGCGCGCCCGCGCCAAGGCCGCCGGCGCGGCCTGCAACTCCAGGGACCTGGCCCTGGCCGCCAGCCGCGTGAAGGCCGCCTTCGACGGTTATTCGCAGATGCTGAGCATGACCTATCCGGGCGATGTCGCCGCCTGGAAGGCCGAGCGCTCGGTCTCGGCGACCATTCCCGTCTGGCGGCTGTCGCAGCCCGCCAGCTTCGGCGGCGATCGCCTGATCTTCGGCCTCGCCGGCCAGGCCAAGGCGGTGACGGCCGTGGCGACCTTCGACAACGGCCAGCGCCCCTACGCCGCGCGGATCATCGTCCGCGACACCAGCCGGACCCTGGGCCCCTATATCGCGCCCGGCGCAGGCCGAAACCTGGCGGCCAAGGTCGCGCCGCGCAACGCCAGCGTGGTGTTCACCGCCGAAACGCGGGGGGAAGCGCCGCTGACCCTGCTGCCGACCGGAGCCAAGACCGGCCTGGCCTTCCGCTTTCCCGCGACGGCCGCCGACGCGATGGCCCAGCTGGATCCGCGCGAGGCGGTGACGGTGGAGTTCGCCTTCTCAAGCCGCGGCGGCGAGACCACGCGCAAGGCCTATGTCGAGGTCGGCGACTTTGCGGCCGGCCGGGCGTTCTTGCGCTAGTCAGCGCGGCGCGAAGGCGATGACGTTGTCGCCCAGGCTGGCCGGCGGCGACGGCTCATCGCCGACCGGGGGCGCGGGCGGCGCTTCCGGCTGCGGCTCGGGCGCCAGCAGGGTGGCCGAGCGCAGCGGCGCCAGCAGCACCGGCAGGCGCACGACGACGCTGGTGCCCGCGCCCAGGCGGCTCTCAATGGTCATTTCCCCGCCGTGCAGCTTGGCGAAGGCGCGGACCAGCGACAGGCCAAGGCCCGTACCGCGCGCGCGCTGTTCGGCGCCGCCGGCCTGCTCGTAGGGCCGGCCCAGGCGCTCCAGGTCCTCGGGACTGATGCCAACGCCGGTGTCGGCGACGATGATCTCCAGCACGCCGTCATAGCCGTGGGCCGTGACTGTCACCTGGCCGCCGCGCGGGGTGAACTTCAGGGCGTTGGAGACCAGGTTCAGCACGATCTGCTTCAGGGCCCGCCGGTCGGCGTCGACCTCCAGCTCGCCCGGCGGCAGTACGCCGCGCAGCTGGACATTGGCGGTGTCGGCCTGGACGCGCAGCAGGCGCATGGCGGCCTGCACCGCCTCGCGGGCGTCGAACACCCCACGCTGCAGCTCGAAGCGCTCGGCCTCGATCTTGGACATGTCCAGAACGTCGTTGATCAGGTCCAGCAGATGGCCGCCGCTCTCATGGATCAGCTCGGCATATTCGGCGTAGCGGTCGCTCAAGGGGCCGAACATGCGACCGCGCATGATGTCCGAGAAGCCCATGATGGCGTTCAGCGGCGTGCGCAGTTCGTGGCTCATATTGGCCAGGAAGCGGGCGCGGCCGGCGGCCAGGGCCTCGGCGTCGGCGCGCGCCTGGTCGAGAGCGGTCTCGCGGTTGCGCTCGCTGGTGACGTCGCGCAGCACGCCGACCAGCTGGTTGGGGGCCACGCGGACCAAGTCGATGGCGACGATGCGATCGACGCCCAGGGCCGGATTGAAGGTCAGGCTGGCCAGGCCCTCGCGATGGGCCGAGGCGATGGCCGCGGTCAGGCGCTGGCGATCGCCGGGCGCCGCCGCGCCAGTCAGGCCGCGATTGACCAGGTCGACGGTGGTGACCCCAGGCGGCGGCGCGCCGCGCACGGCGGTCACCTGGCCCTGGCCCTTGATAGCGAGCGCCAGGTGCGGCAGGCCGTCCAGCAAGGTCTCCAGGCCGATGATCTCGGAGGCGTAGCGGTCGTCGCGCGCGCCCTGGCGGCGACGGCCGATCAGCAGACCTGCGGCGAGGCCAAGGCCCGTGGTGACGAGCGCGAGAAAGCCCAGCACGAAGGCCAGCGGCCCGGTCGGCTCGGGCGGGGCCAGGCCCGACAGCTGGGTCAGGGCCGCGACGCAACCGCCGATCAGGGAGAGCGCCGCCCCCTCGGCCAGGCGGCGCGGCTGGTCCATGATCGAGGCCGCCGCGACCGGCGCCAGACACCAGGCGGCCATGGCGCCGGAGACGCCGCCGGTCAGCACCGCCGCCAGGGCGCCGCCCACGGCCCACAGCACCAGCATCAGCGACTGGGCGCGCTCGTCCTGGCGCGTGAACAGCAGGGAGGCCAGGGCGGGAATCGCGCCCGAGGCCAGGGCGGCCCAGATCGGCCAGCCGCCGGCGTCGGTGAACAGGGTCGCGGCGGCCGCCAGACAGATGGCCGCCAGCCAGCCCAGGCGCCACCCGTGCGCGGGATCGAACCCCGCCGCGCGCGCGGCTGGGCGTTTGATCGGGTCTGGCGACGTCTCGAATTCCAAGGCGGGTCGACTTGCAAGCACGGCGGACAGGTTCGCCGTCGTCAAACCTTAACGCGGAGCGGCCGTTCCCTCCAAGCGCGCACAATCGTTAAGCGACCTTTCCTCGTGGACTCGTTGTGGACGGAAACGGATTCGTAAGCGCCGTGGCCCATAGTCCCAGGCTCAAGTCGTCACGGACAGAAGGTCCGGGAGCCTACCATGCCAGAACCGGCGTCCCTGGACGCATCGATCGTCACCGCCTTCGCGGATCCCGCCCTGGCCGAACGCCGGGCGGCCGCGATCGAGCGCCGACGCCTGGCCCTGGACGACCGCAAGCGCTCGTTCCTGCGCATGGTCAGCCACGAACTGCGCACCCCGCTGAACGCCGTGATCGGCTTCTCCGAGATTCTGTCCCAGGAGTTATACGGTCCCCTGGGAAGTCCGCAGTACAAGGAATACGCGACCATCGTCCACGACAGCGGCCTCAAGCTTCTGAAGCTTGTCAACCAGATCGTCGAGATCGCCCGTCTCGAGGGCCACGTCACCGACATCGAGATGACGCCCGAGAATCTGGACGAGGCGATCGAGGACGTGATCGACAGCCTGCGCGGGCCGATCGCGCGCCGCGACGTCATCGTCCACGTCGTCGGCGAGGGCGCCCTGCCGGTTGTCAGGGCCGACAGCCGCGGCCTGCGGACCATGCTGACCAACCTGATCCAGAACGCCGTCACCCACTCGCCCGCCGGCGGAGTCGTGCACGTCGCCGCGGCTCGGATCGGCCGCGAGGTCGAGATCACCATCCGCGACCAGGGCCCCGGCGTCGAAAGCGCCGAGCTGCCCCGCCTGCTGCAGCCGTTCGAACAGGGCGGCTCGACCCTGACCCGGACCAGCGAGGGCGTCGGCCTGGGTCTGCCGATCGTCGACCTGCTGTCGCGCGCCATGGGCGGCCAGTTGAAGCTGTCCTCCAGCCTGGGCGCGGGCTTCCTGGCCCGGCTGATCCTGCCCGCCGCATAAGGCTGACGCTTGCCTTCAAGGGGGCGGCCGCCTAATTGGCCCGCCATGAGCAGCCCCATCGACACCGCCCTCAACGACCTCGCCGACGAGTTCGAGCTGCTGGGCGATTGGGAAGAGCGCTACCGCTACGTGATCGAGCTGGGCAAGGAGCTCGAGCCGCTGACCGACGCCGAACGCTCGGAAGAGAACAAGGTGCGCGGCTGCGCCAGCCAGGTGTGGCTGGTCACCGAACCCCAGGCCGACGGGACGCTGAAATTCCGCGGCGACAGCGACGCCCATATCGTTAGCGGTCTGGTGGCCATCATGTTGCGCCTGTATTCGGGCCGCGCCCCGGCCGACATCGTCGCCTTCGACGCCAAGCAGGCGATGGACAAGCTGGGCTTGTCCGGCGCCCTGTCCTCGCAACGCTCCAATGGCCTGAAGTCGATGGTCGCCCGCATCCAGCACGACGCCCAGGTTCGTCTTGGCTAGCTACCGCGTCGCCGCGCTGTATCGCTTCACGCGCTTCGACGATCCGGCGGCGATCCGGGGACCGCTGGCCGCCCTGTGCTGCGGCCTCGGCGTCAAGGGCACCCTGCTGCTGGCCCGCGAGGGGATCAACGGCACCATCGCCGGGGAGGACGCCGCGATCGAGGCGGTGCTGGCCCACATCCGCGCCCTGCCCGGCTGTGCGGACCTACACCCCAAGACCGCCTGGGCGGAGCGCATGCCCTTCCACCGGATGAAGGTCCGGCTGAAGAAGGAGATCGTCACCCTGGGCGAGCCGGACCTGGATCCGACCGATCCGGGGACCTATGTCGCGCCGGCCGACTGGAACGCCCTGATCCGCGATCCGGACGTCGTGGTGATCGACACCCGCAACGACTACGAGGTCGCCGTCGGCCGGTTCGAGGGCGCTGTCGATCCCAGGACCGCCAGCTTCTCGGACTTCCCCGCCTGGTTCCGCGACTGGCGGGCCAGCCTGCCGGCCGCGCCGAAGAAGATCGCCATGTACTGCACCGGCGGCATCCGGTGCGAGAAATCGACCGCCTTCCTCAAGGCCGAGGGGATTGAGCAGGTCTTCCACCTGAAGGGCGGCGTCCTCGACTATCTGGAGCAGGTGCCTGAGCCTGAAAGCCTGTGGCGCGGCGAGTGCTTCGTGTTCGACGAGCGGGTCGCGATCGGCCATGGCCTTGCGCCAGGAACTCACGTCCTGTGCCGGGGCTGCCGCATGCCGGTCAGCCCCGAGGGCCAGGCCTCGCCGCTGTATGTCGAGGGCGTCTCCTGCCCCGCCTGCCATGATCAGCGCTCGGACGATCAGAAGGCCCGCGCCGCCGAGCGTCACCGCCAGGCCCTGCACTGTGAGACCCTGGGCATCGAACACGTCGGCGCGACGTTCCCCGTAAAGCCAAGCTGAACCCTTCGTGCGAGCCCCGCGTTGACCCGGCTCCCCTTCCCCATCGAGGAGCCGCCCGATGCATACCAACGAAGACCACATCAAGCTCGTCAACGGCCTGGTCGAGACCACGATCGACAGCGCCGACGGCTATGCCGAGGCCGCCAAGGACGCCGAGGGCATGCGCTACAAAGACCTGTTCGAACGCCGCGCCCAGGAGCGCCGCTCGATCGCCTCCGAGCTCCAGGATGAGGTCCGCCGCCTGGGCGGCGAGCCCAAGGACGACGGCACCATCCTGGCCGCCGCCCATCGCGCCTTCCTGAACCTGAAGGACGCCGTGACCAAGGGCGACGAGGCGGTGATCAACGAGGTCGAGGCCGGCGAGGACCACATCAAGGCCAAGTACGAAAAGGCCCTTCAGGACACCGACGTCGACGCTCACACGCGCGCGGTGATCGAAAAGGCCTGGACCTCGGTGAAGTCCGGCCACGACCAGATGCGCGACATCAAGCACATGCTGAAGCACTAGGCGCATCCAAGGGCGGGGCGAAAGGTCCCGCCCGTTTGCTTACCGGCGCGCCACGCCGCATATGAAGGCCATGGAAGACGCGCCGCGCCCCATTCCTGATACAGCCGCGCTGGACGAGCGACAGGTGAACCTGATCGCCAAGGCCCTGGCCGACCCGCGCCGCCGCCAGATCCTCAAGCAGATCGGCGCCGAGAGCGAGCCCTTCCCCTGCGGGTCGATGGCCCAGCACGTCCCGGTCACCGCCGCCACGCTGTCGCACCACATGAAGGAGCTGGAAACCGCCGGCCTGATCCGCATCTGCCGGCAGGGCAAGTTCGCGTTCCTGGTCCTGCAAAGGGACGTGCTGAACGCGTATCTGGCGCAGTTGGCGGAGATCTGAGGCGCCTCGCCGAAGCGCCGGCGACTTAGGTCATCTCGGCGCGAAGTCGATCGGGGCGCTCGCGAGCGGAAACTCGCGCAGCCGCACCTGCGCGCGCCCGTCTGCTTCGCCGACAAGCTGCGCCGTCGAGGCGCTAAATAGCGTCGCCTTGTCCGGGTGACCAGGACGTCTGTTCCTCATTTTCGGACTCCGCTGTCGGCGCAGGTTGAGCTGTCCCGTCAAAGTCGCCGCACCAACGGCAGGTCATGGCGCAGCTCCGTACGACTCCGAAGCCCTGCCAACCTCCCATTACAAAACCTTCAGTTGTCACGCTTCGCCTCCGCCGCCATGGCTGGCCGCGTTTGGAGGAAGTAAATGCGCGCTCTATTCCTGATCCTGGCGCTGTTCGTCGCGCCGTCTGTGTCGTTCGCAGGGTCAAACTTCACGCGCCACAATCCTCCCGGCCCCCACGCCGTCGGTTTGCGCATCATCGAGCAGTACGATTTCGCGCGCGGCTATCGCGGCGAGACCGACGTCCAGACGGGCAAGCCGATCACCGGCGAGCGGGCGCGGCCGATCCAGACGCTGATCTGGTATCCGGCCGCCAAGGGCTCTGGCCAAGACCTGACCGTGGGCGATTATGCCAAGCTGGGCGTCACGGCCGACGATTTCGACCATCCGCCGGTCCGGCGCGCCGCGATGCAGGCCAAGTTCGTGGCGGCGAGCTTCGCCACCTTGTCCCCGGAGCGCGCGAAGGCCGAGCTGGCTGCGCCTATGCTGGCCCGCCGTGACGCCAGGCCGGCTTCGGGCAAGTTCCCGGTCGTCATCTATGCGCCCAGCTTCAACGCCGAGGCCTATGAGAACGCCGACCTCTGCGAATACCTGGCCAGCCACGGTTATCTGGTGATCGCCAGCCCCAGTTTCGGCCAAGCTTCACGCGGCATGACGACCGACCTTGAGGGTGTCGAGGCGCAGGTCGGCGATATCCAATTCCTGATCGGCTACGCCCATGGCCTGCCACAGGCGGACGTCAGCCGCCTGGCCGTCGCAGGCTACAGCTGGGGCGGCCTTGCCAACGTCATGGCCGCCGCCAAGGACAGCCGCATCCGCGCCCTGGTTACGCTGGATGGATCGGTGCGCTATTGGCCCCAGATCATCAAGGACTCCAAGTACCTGACGCCGGCTCGCGCCACTGCGCCGATGTTGTATGTCGCCGCCGCGCCCAAGTCGGTGGAGGAGACGTCGGCCGACGTCAACATGGACCAGAGCTTCCTGGCCAAGATGAAGTACGCCGACCTCTACAAGGTCACGATGTACCCCTACGTCCATGCCAACTTCTCGGTGATGTTCGGCCAGCGCCTGCTCCCCGACAGCAACTACGGCGCCTATGACAAGGACGAGCTGTCGGTCGCCAATGGCTGGGTGGAGACCTATGTCCGTCGCTTCCTAGACGCCTATCTGAAGGGCGATGCGGCTAGCCGCGTCTTCCTCGAAACGCCCGTCGCCAAGACCGGCGCGCCCCGCCACCTGCTTGCCATCAATGTGACCAAGTCCACCGGCGCGCCGCCCACCCGCGCGGCCTTCGCCGCCGAGCTCAACCAGGTCGGCTTCGACAAGGCCTTGGCGACCTACCAGGCGTTCAAGAGCCGCGATCCCAGCTTTGAAATCCCCGAGCCCGAACTGAACCGCTGGGGCTATCAGCGGCTGGCCGCCGGGGACACACGCATGGCCGTGGACCTCCTGAAGCTGACGGCCGAGCTCCATCCGGACAGCTGGAACGCCTTCGACAGCCTGGGCGAAGCCTACGCGGCCAACGGCGACAAGGTCCTGGCGATCGCGGCCTATCGCCAGTCCTTGGTCCTGAATCCTAAGAACACGAACGGCGCCGCGCAGCTGAAGACCCTTGGCGCTACGCCATAGCCGCGATCGCAAGGTCACAGTGTCGGCGCAGGTTTGATCTGTCCCTTTAACGCGGCTGTTTTTGCGGCGGTATTCAGACGGGACAAATTGACCGTACAGCTTACTACTGTTCCGCGAACCAACTGCGCTCCAATGCCAAATGAGATCGCATCCGGACGGCAGCCGGTTGTTCCTCAGGTCGTTACAACGCCTATGCTTGAGCAGGCCATTGCCGACGCTGCGCAGCCCGTCAAGCTCGCGCGGATCAACGTGGTCAAAAGTCGGATAGCTCGGCCCCCGCTTGGCCCTTCCCTTGAGCGCCAACGGCTTCCACATCCCGCGCAAATACCTCTCTGCGCCCAATACAGCATCTCAAGCTGCCTTTGACGCCGGGCCCGATGTCGCTTCATGGTTCCCATCCTGTCGGAAACAAAAGGCCAGACCGATGCGACATAAACGGACGCAAGACACCGGTCAGAGCGGCTGAAAATCTGCGCTGAACGCCCTGCTGACTTGGCAGCCAGTGCCTCGCAACTAGATGATCAATGCTACGGTGCCGGAGCCCTGAACCGGACGCAGCCAACTGCTCAGAGGGGTGGAAAGGCGCCTTGGGCTTCCGACCGACAAGCGGACATTCCGATCCCACCGTGAGCAATTGTCGATCTCGGTCTACTCACGCCCTAATTGACGGGTATACTGACGCTGGCAAGGGTCGGTCGCCGGGCCGGAAACGGACTCGGTAACTTGTGTGCGGTGGGCGAAATTCGCCGTCGCCAGCCGTCGTGATGGACATCTCCCCAAGACTATCGTTTCGTCATTGGGCCGGACGGCATGTGGGTGGATGAGAGGCGCTCAGCTTCGGCGGGCGCGACTCCCTCACGGATCAGCGCTTCCGTGAGAGCGCGTTCCGGAGGCGCGACTACGTCGGGAGCAACCCCCGTCCCTTCCCATCCAGATGATCCTGGAAAGTAGCTGCGGCCAACCGGAATGAAGGCTGAATAGCCGCCAGGCAACTCCACGGTACTGCCGTAGTTTCCCGCTCCAGCCGTCGTCTCGCCGATCAGAAGACCCCGGCCCGTTCCCTTGAGCACGGCCGCCAGATGCTCGCCGGCGGACACCGTCCGGCCGGAGATCAGATAGTAGATCCGGGCGGAGCGCCATGGCGTCTCGGGGCCAGGCACGGCGCGCTGCTCGAAACGTCGAACCGCTCTTGGAGCCTTGACGCGAACAAAGGCCGCAGAGGGGGCGTCTTCACCATCGTCCTCCACGCCCGCGCGGGTCTCCATCACCATGAGGGTTCGCGGCTGCGAAAAGATTCGGGAGAAAATCTGGTTCATCTCCTCAAGGCCGCCGCCATGGTGAGTGCGGCCATCGATGATCAAGGTCTTGGCGTCCTCGTGAGCGTCGAGGAACCGCGCCACGTGAATGGCCTCGTCGCCGCCCGTGAAGGCGTTGAAACGGACATAGGCGATGTTGGGCGCGATCCAGCCAGCCTGTTCCATCGGGTCGGGCCGGGGTCGTCGCGGCGGCGTGGCGCCCGCTGTGGCCGTTGTCGCCGTCGTCTCCGGCTTTTCTGCTCGCGGGGCGGTAAGTTGAAGATGTCCGTCCCGCGCCACCGCCTGCAGGTCCGCCGTCACCGTTCTCGCCAGGGTTTCGGCGTCGGATATGTCGGCGTAGCCGCCCGCGTCGAGCTTGCGGCGCAGCATGGCCGCATAGGCCTGTCCTGTATTGGGGAAGACAAAGCGCTGCTCAAGGGCCTCGGCGAGGCGGCGCACGACCGCTGGCGTCGTGGCGGTGGTTTGATCGGCAGCGCCGCCGGACGTCGCGCCGATCGTCGCGGCGGCGACCAGCGCGAGCAGAACTTTCACCATGGTCGGTCCCCAAAATGCCAAGGTTGCGCGTAGGAGAAAGTCTTCTAGCCCTGCGGCGACGCTCTTAGGGCGCAAATTCGCGGCTTCACGCGCATGAAACCTGCAAAGGGGGGAGCTATGCCGCTGACAAAAATATCATCTCCCGACGGGACCGATCTGAAGCTCATGGATCTGCTGCAGGGTGACAGTCTCGCCACCGCCGAGCAGTTGTCGCGACACGTCCCCCTATCGCCAAGCGCCATTACCCGGCGCATTCGTCGGCTTCGGTCTGAGGGATGGATCGAACGGGATGAGGCGGTGGTGGCTCCAAAGCTCCGCGACGCTCGCCTGCGCGCCATGGTTCTCGTTCAGGTGCAGGAGCATGCCGAAGCGCGTGGACTCGCCGCGTTGCGCGCGCGCCTTGTTGCGTCGCCCGAAGTGCAACTGCTGGCAGACGTCACGGGCGAGAACGATGTGGCGCTGTTGATCTCGGCGCGGGACATGGCCGATTTCAACGCGTGGACCACGCGGATGCTGGAAGGTGACCCCGCAGTGCGGCGATATGAGACTCTGGTCATCAAGCGCGTCTACAAGCAGACGAATTTCATACCGCTCCTGGAGAGCCAAAGCGGCTCAATTCAGACCGGTTGAAATGCGCCAGCGGCGCATCCCGTGCATCGCTACGGAGCAGGCTGAAGAGCAGAGCGCGCCTCTCCATCCGCGGTGGCGCGCCATGCACAAGCCAAATGATTAGGTCGCTACCACGGCCCTGTCGGTCGTGGTGGCCCTCCCCCCCCTCAAATGAGGGGACAGACCGTAGCCACAGATCCGGACGCCGGCATGCTGAGCGGACATACCAATCGTCTGTAGAGGTTCGAAGGCTGTCATCGGCTCCAGGCCGGAGTGACGAAGTCGATTGGGCGGGGTTCAGCGCCGGCGCTAATGACTGTTCACGACCCTGGTCGGACTCTGCTCCCCCTAAGGGGGAGCTGCCGCGGAGCGGCTGAGGGGGCTGCGCGGCTATGCCGAGCTGCCCCCTCCGGCTCTCTGGGCCACCTCCCCAGAGGGGGAGGAGAATCGCCTCACCACCCCACGTCGGCACTTGCTGAGGGCCGAGTCCGAGCCGGTTCGCGTTTAGAAAATGGGCAGGCTCCCAAACCGGGCTTTTGCGACTGCCTCGCAGTTTTGATAGCCCTAACCTGTTTCCGGGACACTTCTAGCCTGTACCGACACACAGGCGCCGAAAGATCTCCGCCCCCTTCCATTGAATCAATTCGATGATTATCTAAATGTCGAAGCGATCGCCGATGAGCGACCGGCCAGGAGGCCGAACGGAGAGAGATCATGAGCAAGCTTGCAGGCAAGACCGCCATCGTGACCGGCGCGTCGAAGGGCATCGGAGCCGCTATCGCCAAGGCCCTGGCCGCGGAGGGCGCGGCGGTGGCGGTCAACTACGCTTCCAGCCGCGAGGGGGCCGACAAGGTGGTGGCCGAGATCGTCGCCGCCGGCGGCAAGGCTCTCGCCGTCCAGGGTTCGGTGAGCCAGGACGCCGAGGTCGTCCGCCTGTTCGACGAAACCCAGAAAGCCTTCGGAGGTGTCGACATCCTGGTCAACAACGCTGGCGTCTACGCCTTCGCGCCCATCGAGGAGACGACCGAGGCCGAGTACCGCCGCCAGTTCGACACCAATGTCCTGGGCGTGCTGCTGGCGACCCGCGAGGCGGCCAAGCGCTTCGGTCCGGACGGCGGCAGCGTGATCAACATCAGCTCGGCGGCGACCACCGTCGATATCCCGACCGCCTCGATCTATACGGCCACCAAGGCCGCCGTGGACTCGATCACCCGCGTGCTGGCCAAGGAGCTGGGCCCGCGCAAGATCCGCGTGAACGCCATCTCGCCGGGGGCCGTGGAGACCGAAGGCACGCATGCCATCGGCATCATCGGCTCGGAACTCGAGGCCCAGATGGTCGCCCAGACCCCGCTGGGCCGCCTGGGCCAGCCATCGGACATCGCGCCGGTGGCGACCTTCCTGGCCTCGCCCGACAGCTATTGGATCACCGGCGAAATCATCGCGGTGGCCGGCGGCAACCGCTGATCGCGGTTCAAGTCATCCGATAGTGCCGCGCCAGGCGCTGCAGGGCGAGTTTCAGGACCGTCTTGCCCGCCCGGCGCGGCAGTTTCAGCGAACGCTCGGCCGCCTCCAGGGCCGACCCCATCAGGCAGACCCGCTCCAGGATCTCGCGCAGCCCCGGCCCCACGGCGGCCAAGGCTCCAGCAATCCGCTCCCGGGTCGCATGATCGCGCTCGGCCGGCGCCAGGCCGGGACGTCCGCCGGCTGCGCGCGGCGTCAGGTCCCAGCGCATGGTGGTGCGCCCCAGCGTTCCCAGGCTTTCGAACTCCTCGCGCAGCCGCTCGCCGGCGGCCGCCTCGACCGGCGACAGCCAGGGCCGTCCCGCCCCGTCGCGGCGGCGCGCCAGCCAGGCGATCGGCGACTCCCCCAGATTGCGCCGCGCGCCGTTCGCCGTCTCGTCCTCGATCAAGCCCGGACGGCCGGGCGGCGGCGGAAGCGCGGCGGGCTCGGGCCGCTCGGCCATGGTCCAACCGCCCTGCGGACGCGGCTTCAAGGTCGCCCCGCGGGCCAGGGCCTGGAAGGCGGCCTCGTCCAGCTTGAGCATCACGCTGCGCCGACGGCTGGGGCCCAGGCGCACCCCGTAGCCCAAGCCTTGCGCCTCGACCACCGCCCCAGGACGCGCCAGCAGACGCATGGCGCGCTCGGCCAGACGCCGGGCCTCCAGCTCGGCCTCGAAGATCTCGCCGACGGGCGTCACGGCATCCCCTCGGCATGGGCCGGCGCCTGGCGCAGACAGGCTTCCAGCTCGGCCAGGCGACGGTCGAAGGCGGCGTCCTCGCGCAGGTCCTCGATCTTTCGGCAGGCGTGACCGCAGGTTGTTCGGTCGCGGCCGAAGGCGAAGGCCACCCGCGACAGCGGCCAATGAAAGGTGATGTGGGTCAGGTAGATGGCCAGCTGCCGCGCGCGAACGGCGGCGTGCGAGGCCCGCTTGGGCGTCGAGATTTCAGCCGCCGGGACCCCGGTGGCCAGGGAAACGAGATGGGTGACGAAGCCGACCGTCAGGCGGTCGCGACGGGGATCGGGCGTGATCGCCCAGATGTCCTCAAGGGCTTGAACCAGCATGGCGTCCTCTCCTCCCGGCCGCGAGAACGACCGGCAGGCGCCACTATAGGTTTATTTTCCCATGGAGAGGAAGATATTCCTATTTCACTCAAGTCTTGCAGCGTTAAGCGATTGAAAAGGCTTAAACTGGTTCCCCGCTATCCCCGCGCCCAGACGGGCATTGAGTCCGCCGCGACGATCGCGCCCTTGCAGCCGACCACGGTCCCGGCGAGGTCGTGCCCCCGCTTGACCGAATCGCCGATCGACAGCCCGGCCAGCCGCGAGGACAGATAGGCGGCGTTGAAGCTGTCGCCCGCGCCCGTGGTGTCGACCGCCTTCACACGGCTCGGCGCCGGCGTCTCGGTGCGGCCGTCGGGGCGATGGACGTTGACGGCGTGGCTCTCGTCGCGGGCCACAACCTCGGCGCCGGCCGCGGCCCACTCGCTCGCCAGGTCCTCGGCCTCGCGGCCATACAGCGGACGACTGTCCTCGCTGCTCAGCGAGACGTAGCGGCAGGCGGGCACGACGCCATCGAGGGCGGCGCGGGCGGCCTCGGCGCTGGGCCAGAGGGCGGGGCGGTAGTTGAAGTCCAGGGCCACGGCCACGCCGTGCGAATGGACATAGGTGAGCACGTCCTTCAGGCGCGCCCGGCCGATGTCGCCGATCACCGCCAGGGTGACGCCCGACAGATAGACCAGGTCGCTGGCCTTGGCCGCCTCGATCAGTTGGTCGGCGGTGTGGGCCGAGAACAGGTCGCGGATCGGCGCCCGCTCGCGCCAGTAGTGGAACTTGCGCTCGCCATGCTCGTCCAGGACGATGGCGTAGAGGCCCGGCAGGCGGTTCTCGACTTGGCGGACCAGGCGCGTGTCCATCGCCTCGCGGCGCATGGTCGCCAGCACGCCCTCGCTGAAGGGATCGCCCTGCCCCAGCGCCGTGCAATAGGCGACCTCGTCGCCCAGGCGGGCCATGTAGATCGCCGTGTTGAACGTATCGCCGGCATAGCCCATCCGATACAGCGGCGCGCCGCCGTCAGAGGCTTCCGGCGACAGCTCGACCATGCATTCGCCGAGGACGGTGATCTTGGCCATGTCAGCCCTTCTTCTTGTTCTGCAGAGCGATCCAGGCGTCGATGCGGGTCTCCAGCACCGACAGCGGCAGCGAACCGTGCAGCAGCACGGCGTCGTGGAAGGCCCGCTCGTCGAACTTGTCGCCCAGCTTGGTTTCGGCGCGACGACGCAGATCCAGCAGCTTCAGTTCGCCGACCTTGTAGGCCAGGGCCTGGCCGGGCCAGGAAACGTAACGCTTCAGCTCGACCTCGATGTTCACCGGCGACAGGGCGGTGTTGTTGGTGAAGCAGGCGCGGGCCTGATCAAGGCTCCAGCCCTTCCAGTGCAGGCCCGTGTCGGCCACCAGGCGGCAGGCGCGCCACATCTCGTAGGACAGCCGACCGAACAGCTCGTAGGGGTCGCGATAGATCCCCATCTCCTCGCCCAGCCACTCCGAATAGAGGCCCCAGCCCTCGCCATAGGCGGTGAAGTAGAGGTTGCGGCGGAACTCCGGGACGTCGGTCTGCTCCTGGGCCAACGAGGTCTGGATGTGATGGCCCGGCGCGCCCTCGTGCAGCACCAGGGCCGGCAGTTCGTACAGCGGTCGCTGGTCCAGTTCCGAGGTGTTGATCATCAGGCCGCCCGCCCGGCCGACCTTGGAATCGCCGCCGAAATAGCGGCCGGTCGTGTAGCCCTTCTCGATGCTGGCCGGCACCGGGCGGACGCCATAGGTCAGGCGCGGCAGGACGCCGAAGTGGGCCGGCAGTTGGTCGTCGGCGCGCTTGGCGATCTCGCTGGACTTCTCCAGCAGCTGCTGGCGGCTGGTCGCGTAGAAGCGCGGGTCCTTGCGCAGCAGGGCGATGAAGGCCGCCAGATCGCCCTGGAAGCCGGCGGCCTTCATGGTCTCCTGCATGCGCGCGCGGATGCGGGCGACCTCGGCTTGGCCGATGTCGTGGATCTGGTCGGGCGTCAGGTTTGTGGTCGTGTGCCGACGGGCGAGGAAGGCGTAGTAACGCTTGCCGTCCGGCAGGTCCGAGGCCGCCAGGCTGCGGGCCGCGTGCGGGACGTAGTCCTCGGCCATGAACTTGACGAAGGCCGCGCGGGCAGGGACGACCTTTTCGGTGACTGCCGTCTCGCCCTCGGCGACCAGGGCCGCGCGGGTCGCCGCCGGGATGTTGTCGGGCAGCGCCCGCAGCGGGGCCAGCAGCGGATCCTCGGCCAAGGGCGTGGCGGCCGCGCGCTGGGCGCGCTCCAGCACCGCCTGGGCGGTTGGAATAGCCTGGACGAAGCCCGTGGAGACGCCCCGGCGCGCGTTGTCGATATTGGCCGCGTACCAGCCGGGCATGCCGTTCAGCAGGGCGATCCAGCGGCGCGCCTCGGCCTCGCTCTTCAAGGTCGCACCGCTGGCCCGGTAGAGCATCATCACGTCGAAGCCGCCGTCGCTGCTGAACGGTATGCGGGCCTCGTCGAAGCCGGCGGCCTCGATGCGATCGCGCAGGCTGAACAGCAGGAGGTCGCGGGTCAGGCGCTCGTCCTCGGAGAGCCCCTTGTCGCCCATGGTCTTCAGCTCGACCTGGATCTGCTTGAGCCTGGCGGTTCGATCGGCGTCGCCGGCCGGCGAGACGTCCGGCAGCGACCAGCGGGCGTCGGCCGAGCCGCCGGAGTCGGGATCCTCTCCCGGATCGCCCAGGGCCTCGTAGCGGATCACCAGCTTGGTCAGGTTGACGGTCGCGGCGCCGGCCCAGGCGGCCGAGGTCATCAGCGCGGTCACGCACAAGCCGGCGACAAGACTGGGAGCGATGCGACTCATGCGGCGCAGCTTAGGCCAAGGCCTGGCGCGGATCGACGCGAATCGGCGCCCCGCGGGCTACCGGTTCGATGCGTCCAATATTCGGAGGAGATCCGAGAATGGAGCGGGCGAAGAGATTCGAACTCTCGACATCCACCTTGGCAAGGTGGCGCTCTACCACTGAGCTACGCCCGCGCTATTCGCGAGATATGGTCTCATCCAGTCTTACCGGAAGCCGGAAGATTGGAGCGGGCGAAGAGATTCGAACTCTCGACATCCACCTTGGCAAGGTGGCGCTCTACCACTGAGCTACGCCCGCATCGGCGAGGCTCAAAAGAGCGCCCCGCGACGAGGAGGCGGCTTATGGCAGAGCGCTTCGCGGTTTGCAAGCGCCCTTTGAGGGGTTGCGAAGAGGGTTTTTTCAGCGGCTTGATCCGCACGGGTTTAAGCTGGGTTTTTCCGGGGGCGGAGTCTTAGGCGTTGCGTCTGTTTGTGTTCGGTCTGGGCTATGTCGGCGAGGCTTTCGCCAGCGCCCTTAAGGCGCGTGGATGGGAGATCACCGCGTCGGCGCGTGACGCCGCCCAGGCCGCGGCGCTGCGCGCCAAGGGAATCACGCCAGCCGATCCGACCGATCGCGACGCCTTGTCGGCGGCCCTGACCGGCGTGAACGCAATTCTCGTCACCGCCCCGCCCGGCCCAGACGGCTGCCCGGCGCTGGAAGCGATCATCCCCGCCCTCGCCCAGGCGCAGGCCTTTCCCGACTGGATCGGCTATTTGTCGACCACGGGGGTCTATGGCGATTTCGACGGCCGGTGGGTGTTCGAGACCTCGCCCTTGAAGGCCCAGTCGGTCGAGGGCGCCCGCCGTGTCGGGGCCGAGCGCGACTGGCGCCAGGTCGGGCGCGGCATGGGCCTGACGGTCGCCACCTTCCGTCTGCCCGGCATCTACGGACCCGGCCGCAGCGCGCTTGACCGGCTTCGGGCCGGCGAAGGCCGCCGCATCGTCAAGACCGGCCAGGTGTTCAGCCGCATCCATGTCGACGACATCGTCTCGGGCCTGCTGGCCTCGCTGGACTGTCCTCGCGCGGGCGGAATCTACAACCTGGTCGACGACGAACCGGCCCCGCCGCAAGACGTCATGGAGCATGCCGCCCGCCTGCTGGGCGTTCCCGTCCCGCCGGACCTGCCGTTCAACGAGCTGGGCATGTCGCCCGCCACCCGCCGCTTCTACGCCGAGAACAAGCGCGTCTCGAACGCCCTGGCCAAGGCGGAGCTGGGCTGGAGGCCGAAATATCCGACGTATCGCGAGGGGCTGGCTGCGATCCTGAAGGCGGGCGGTTAGGGTCCTACTCGTCGTCGATCGCCGGCGCCCTCGGGGTGATCCCCACCGCGTCCAGCCCCGCGGCGTTGCGTAGGCGGGCGGCCCGCGCCAGGCGGCGGCTGACGAGGTCGCCCTCTTCCGGCTCGGCCAGGCCCTTGGCTTCCGAGACGGCCGCCACCAGCCGTTCCAGGTCCTGTGGGCGCGACAGGCGGTGGTCGCCGTCCTTGATCAGGCTGAAGACGACATCCTGGCCGGTCAGGGCGTTGGCCAGCTCCAGGGCGTGGGTCCACGGCACGTCCGGGTCGGCCCCGCCTTGCAGCACGCGGATCGGGACGTCGATCGGCACGGGACCGGGCAGGATCGACCACCGCGCGCCGTCCTCCAGAAGCTCGCGGGTGATGGGGTAGCCGCCGTCGCCGTACTCGGACGGGCGGATCCAGAAGCCGTCGCGGGCGATCGCCGCCTTGGCCTCCGCCGACAGCTCGGGCGCCATCAGCTTCTCGGTGAAGTCCGGTGCGGGAGCGATCAGCACCAGGGCCTTCACGCGGTCGGGCCGCGCGATCGCCGCCAGGCACGCCAGCCAGCCGCCCATGGACGAGCCGACCAGCACCAGAGGTCCTTCGGTCAGCTCGTCGATCACCGCCAGGGCGTCCTCGCGCCAGCGGCTGATCGTGCCGTCCTTAAAGGCGCCTTCTGACTCGCCGTGGCCGAAATAGTCGAAGCGGACGTAGGCGCCGCCGGTCGCCTGGGCCTGCTCGGCCAGGACCTGGGCCTTGGTTCCGGTCATGTCCGAGTGGAAACCACCCAGCCACACGACCGTTGGTCCCTCGCCGTCGACGCGCCGAAACGCCAATTTCGCGCCGTCTTCGCGCGTCAGAACACCCTTGGAATCGGTCATGGCGCCGGCTCGATCCTTTCGCTAACTAAAACACGCAGTTTCGCCGAGAGTCGCGTGCCCGACCTACCCGCCGATTTCACCCTGCTGCAAGTCACCCCGGAGCTCGAAACCGGCGGCGCGGAGCAGACGACGATTGATGTCGCCCATGCCGTGGTGGCGCAAGGCGGCAAGGCCCTGGTCGCGACCAGGGGCGGGCGCATGGCCGCACGTCTGGAGGCCGATGGCGGTCGCCTGGCCCAGATGCCGGCTCAGTCCAAGAACCCGTTGGTCATGCTGGGCAACGCCGCCCGCCTGATCGACCTGATCAAGCGCGAGAAGGTCAGCCTCGTCCACGCCCGCTCGCGCGCCCCCGCGTTCAGCGCCCTCTGGGCCGCGCACGCCACCCAGACGCCGTTCGTGGCCACCTATCACGGGGTCTACAACGCCAAGTCCGACCTGAAGCGCTGGTACAACGCCGTGATGACCAAAGGCGACCTGGTCATCGCCAACTCCGAATACACCCGCCAGCACGTGATCCAGGAGCATGGCGTCGCGCCGGAAAAGGTCGTGGCCATCCCGCGCGGGGTCGACCTGTCGCGCTTCGAGCCGGGCGTCGTGAGCGCCGAGCGGATCGACGCCTTGCGCAAGGCCTGGGGCGTGGAGCCGGGCGAGCGCCGGCTGAAGGTGCTGCTGGCCGGCCGCCTGACGCGCTGGAAGGGCCAAGGCCTGATGATCGAGGCCATGAGGCAGCTGAAGGATCGCGGCGAGAACCGCATCCTGCTGCTGCTGGCCGGCGACGACCAGGGCCGCAAGGGCTACCGCGCCGAGCTGGAGGCCGCCATCGCCGCCGCAGGCCTGGAGGACGCGGTAAGGCTGGTCGGCCATTGCGAAGACATGCCGGCGGCCTATCTGCTAGCGGACCTGGCCATCGCCCCCTCGCTGGAGCCGGAGGCCTTCGGCCGCACCGCCGTCGAGCCGCAGGTGATGGGCCGACCGGTGCTGGCCTCGGACCATGGAGCCACGCGCGAGACGGTCGTCCCCGGCGAGACGGGCTGGCTGGTTGCGCCAGGCGACGCCGCGGCCTGGGCCGACGCCCTGCTGCTGGCCTGCGAGGTCGGGGCCGCGGGCCGCCAGACCATGGGTCTGGCCGCGCGGACACGTGCGCGACGGTTGTATTCGGTGGACGCGATGTGCGAAGCGACCCTCAAGGTCTATGCCCGTATCCTGGGGGCGCGCGTGTTGGGGTTGGAGCGTTCGGCTTGAGCAAGGAGATCAAGAAGGTCCTGGTGATCAAGCTGGGCGCGCTGGGCGACTTCGTCCTGGCGCTCGCGGCGATGAAGAAGATCCGCGAGGCGCACCCCAAGGCCAAGATCACCCTGCTGACCACCCCGCCCTTCGAGGCTCTGGCCAAGCTCAGCCCCTATTTCAACCACGTCGAGACCGACGGACGCCCTAGCGACATCGGCGAGACGCTGGCCATGATCGGCCGCATCCGCAAGGCGCGCTACGACCGGATCTACGACCTGCAGACCAACAGCCGGACCAACTGGTATTTCCAGCTGCTGCGTCCCTTCCCGCCGCAGTGGAACGGCGTCGCCGTCGGCTGCGCCCTGCCGCAAAAGGGCAAGGCGCGCCAGCGCATGCATACGCTGGAGCGCCAGGCCGACCAACTGCGCGCGGCCGGGATCTGGCCCGACGCCCCGACCGAGCCGGGCAGCGCCCCGCCGCCGGACCTGTCGTGGATCCTGCGCAAGCACAAGGAGCCGCGCCCCGTCGCGGGCGCCGCCACGCCCAGGCCCTATGTCCTGTTCGTGCCGGGCGGCTCGGCTCACCGGCCCGAGAAGCGCTGGCCGCTCGAGTACTACGCCCAGCTGGGCTCGCTCCTGAAGGCGCGCGGCCTGGACATCGTGATCATCGGCGGCCCACAGGAAAGCGCCATGGCCCGCCATATCCAAAAGGCCGTGGGCGGCGCCCGCGACCTGACCGGCCGCACCGATTTCGCGCAGCTGGCCGTGCTGGGCGCCAAGGCGGTCCTGGCCGTTGGCAACGACACCGGCCCGACCCACCTGCTGGCCGCCGCGGGCGCCCCGACAATCGTGCTGTTCTCCGACGCCTCGGACCCCGACCTGTGCGGCCCGCGCGGCCATGTGGCGGTGATCCGCTCGCCAGACTTGCAAGCCCTGCCCGTCAGCACCGTGGCCAGCGCGGCCATGGCCCTGCTGCCGCACTAATAGCCCGCGTACCGTCCGGGTTTGTGGTTGGCGATGATCACCGCGCTGAGCGCCACGGCGCTGGCGATCGATAGCAGCAGTTTGTCGAAGGGGATGGCGAAGAAGGCCGCGGCGACGATCAGGCAGTCGGCCGCCATCTGCACCTTGCCCGCGCTGATCCCGCGGCGCTCGTGCAGATAAAGCGCCAGCACCCCGATGCCGCCGACGCTGGAGCGGTGCCGCGCCAGGGCCAGGATGCCCATGCCGATAATCGTGCCGCCGAACACCGCCGAGAAGATCGGGTCCACGCGCTCAACCTTCAGCCAATGCGGCATGGCCCAGGTCAGGACGGCCAGCAGCAGATTGGTCGCGAGGGTCTTGAGCGTGAAGGTCCATCCCAGGGTGCGCTGGGCCAGCACGTAGAACGGCAGGTTCAGCACGAAGAACACCACGCCCACCGGCCAGCCGCCGCTGAGATAAGAGATGATCAGCGCCACCCCGGCCATGCCGCCGGTGACCAGGCCGGCGGCCTTCAGCAGGGTCAGGCCCACCGCGATGAAACTGGAGCCGATCAGGAGGGCGTGGACGTCCTCCAGGGCGGTGTGGCGGTGCTGGGTCATGACGGTGGCGGCAGGTGTCTTGTATCAGGGAAAACTGGTCCCCCGCCCGCCGCTTCCACCCTGTCACGCGCTGGATCAGAAAAAACTGGACCCGCGCGGCGTCTCTTTGGCCGCCGTCGCTTGATACGGGGCGGCGGGCGCGTCATATATCAGTTTCTCGCGGCGCGCCCAGGCGCGGCGCGTACACGTTCAACTATACCCTTATCAACTACCCTTCTATCAACAGCCCCGGAGCCGTCCCTATTCGCCGTCCTATGCAAACGCCGCCCGTTAAAGACGGACCGCGTATCAACGAAGACATCCGCGTCCCCCGCGTCCTGCTGATCGACCAACACGGCGAGAAGCAAGGCGAGATGCCGACCGCGTCCGCTATGGAAGCGGCCGAGGAAGCCGGCCTGGACCTGGTGGAAATCGTTCCAAACGCCAATCCTCCCGTCTGCAAGATCCTGGACTACGGCAAGTTCAAGTTCCAGGAGCAGAAGAAGAAGAACGAGGCGCGCAAGCGGCAGAAGGTCGTCGAGCTCAAGGAAATCAAGCTTCGGCCGAACATCGACATTCACGACTACGACGTGAAGGCCAAGGCCATGACGCGCTTCTTCGAGGAAGGCGACAAGGTCAAGGTCACCCTGCGCTTCCGCGGTCGCGAAATGGCTCACCCGGAACTGGGGATGAAGCTGCTGCTCAAGGTCAAGGCCGACTTCGACGAAGTCGCCAAGGTCGAATACGAGCCGCGCATGGAAGGCCGCCAGATGATCATGATCCTGGCCCCGCGCTAGAGCATTTTCCGATAAGTGTGAAACGGTTGTCGGACCGAAAAATGCTCTAAACTTTCGGATTAGGGCCTCTTTTATCAGATTTGATTGACGCAATCAGATCGAAAAGGGCTCTAGGATCGATCTTCTGGGCAGACACCGAAACGCCCCGGCCCTCGCGGCCGGGGCGTTTTGTTTTGCGCCAGACGCCTTCAGCGCGCGCTCGACAACATCACAGCCTTTGGTAGCTTCACCATGGTTCCCGGGGGATTCCATGCTGAAGAAACGTCTCACCGCCAGCCTGGCGACAGCGGCGCTGGCCGCTTCGATTTCGACCGCCACGGCAGGCAGCCTCGAAGCATACGGCCGCCTTCCCGCCTTGTCGGACGTGGAGATTTCGGGCGATGGCGCCAACCTGGCCTATATCGTCCATGACGCTGGCGTGTCGCGCGTCGTGATCCAGCCCCTGGATGGCGGCAGCGCGCAGAGCGTCGACTTCGGCAAGACCAAGGTGCGCGGCGTCAGCTGGCCCGACCCGGGTCACGTGCTGGTCGAGGTGTCCCGCACCACCTCGATTGAGAACATGACCTATGTGCACGAGATGTTCCAAGCGACCAGCGTGAACATAAAGACCGGGGCCTCGGTCCAGATCCCGACCAAGGGCTACGAGACCATCACCAACATACTGCAGGATGATCCGACCGGCGCAGTGATCGGCGGCAAACCCGCCATTCTCGCCGCGCTCTACGCCGGCGAAGAAGCCAAATCCTGGCAGCGCGGCCGCTACGACCTCTATCGCATCGATCCCGACAGCGGCGTCGCCTCGATGCACCAGATGGGCGACAGCGACACCGAGAGCTACTTGGCGAAGGCCGACGGAACCGTGGTGGCGCGCACCCGCTTTCGCCGCGAGACCTCCCGCTGGTCGGTGGAGCTGCGCAAGGGCGGCTGGACCGACGCCTATGTCGTCACCGCGCCCCTGGACCGCCCTGCTCTGCTGGGCCTGTCGCTGGACGAGAAGTCCGTGGTCCTCAAGCTGTGGGACGAGGCGACCAAGGCCTACCGTCTCGCGCCGATCTCCTTGGAGACCGGCAAGCTCGAGGCGTTCTACGGCCCCACCGAGCCCTTCAGGACGATCACCGACAACAGCCAGCGCATCATCGGCGTGGTGCGCGACAGCGGCTTTCAGCAGTACGAGTTCTTCGAGCCGCGCATGGCCGCCGCCTGGTCGACGATCGTCAGCGTATTTGCCGGTCGCCAGCTGACCTTGCAGTCGACTAGCGACGACTATTCGAAGGTCGTCTTCTATGTCGAAGGCACGGGCGAACCGGGCGGCTACTACCTGCTGAACCTGGCGGCCAGGAAGCTGCAGAAGATCGGCTCGGCCCTGCCCGCCCTGACCGGCGCCGATGTGGCCGAGGTGCGCGCGGTGACCTACCCCGCCGCCGACGGCCTGATGATCCACGGCTACCTGACCCTGCCGCAGGGACGCACGGCGAAAGGTCTGCCGCTGGTGGTTCTGCCGCATGGCGGTCCCCGCGCCCGCGATTCCGCCGGCTTCGACTGGTGGGCCCAGGCGCTGGCCTCGCGGGGCTACGCCGTGTTGCAGCCCAACTTCCGAGGCTCGACCGGCTATGGCGAGGCCTTTATTCGCGCCAGCGACGGCGAATGGGGCGGCAAGATGCAGACCGACCTCTCGGACGGCGTCCGGGCCCTGGCCAAGCAGGGCGTCATCGACCCCAACCGAGTCTGTATCGTTGGGGCCAGCTACGGCGGCTATGCGGCGCTGGCCGGCATCACCCTGGAAAAGGGCGCTTATCGCTGCGCGGTGTCCGTCGCGGGCATCGGCGACCTGCGAAAGATGCTTGAGTGGGACCAGAGCCGCTACGATAGCGAGTCGCCCGTCGTTCGCGACTACAAGCGCTACTTCGCTATTACCTCCAGCGCGGACGACAAGCTGGCCGCGCGCTCTCCAGTGCGCTACGCCGCCCAGGCCGACGGCCCGGTTCTATTGATCCACGGCAAGGACGACACCGTGGTGCCGTTCGACCAGAGCGCCGACATGCGCCGCGCCCTGGAACGCGCCGGCAAGCCGGTCGAGTTCGTCACCTTGTCGGCCGAGGACCACTGGCTGTCGCGCGAGGCGACCCGCCAGCAGATGCTCACGGCGGTCGTCGGCTTCCTGGAAAAGAACAACCCGCCGAACTGAGCCTGAAGCGTTTCGCCCGTCGCCAGCCGGGATGTTCAGGCGTAAACCCCGCCCCCTGATGTCCGATCCCGCCCACAGCGTCCGCGCCCTCGCCGTCCTGCTCCTGGTTGTCTTCATCAACCTGGTGGGCTTCGGCGTGGTCATTCCGCTGCTGCCCTTCTACGCCAAGGCCATGAACGCCGCCCCGTGGCAGGTGACGACCATGTTCGCCGCCTATAGCCTGGGCCAGTTCTTCGGCGAGCCGTTCTGGGGACGGCTGTCGGACCGCATCGGCCGGCGGCCGGTGCTGATGGTCACCATCCTGGCCAACGCGGTAGCCTATGTCGCCCTGGCCTTCGCACCGAACATCTGGATCGCCATGCTGGTGCGCCTGGCGGGCGGCTTCGGCAGCGGCAACATCTCGACGATCCAGGGCTACATGGCCGACGTCACCCCGCCCGAGAAGCGCGCCGGGCGCATGGGCCTGCTGGGGTCTGCCTTCGGGGCGGGCTTCGTGATCGGCCCATCGCTGGGCGGCCTCCTGGCCCATCCCAGCGCCGGCCAGTTGGGTTTCCAGATCCCGCTTTTCGTCGCCGCCGGCATGGCCGCCCTGGCGGTGCTGGGCGTCGTCCTGTTCGTGGCCGAGAGCCGCGCCCCTTCCGCACCGGGCCTCCAGCAACCGAGCCGTCGCGAGGCCCTTGGCCAGGCCGCCGCCCACCCGATTCTGTCGCGCGTGCTGCTGGTCACCCTGGTCTCGACGGGCGCCTTCGCGGGCATGGAGTCGATCTTCGGACTGTGGGCCAATGCCCGCTTCGCCTGGGGACCGCGCGAGGTCGGGCTGTGCTTCGCCGTGATCGGCGTCATCGCCTCGGTCGGCCAGGGCGTGCTGACGGGCCGCCTGGCGCGGCGCTTCGGCGAGGGGCGCGTCCTGACCACGGGCCTGTCGATCATCGCGTTGAGCCTGCTGGCGACGCCGTTCGCCCCCCATCCTGGCCTGGCGATGGTCGCGGTTGGCTGCACCGCCTTCGGCCAGTCGCTGGTCTTTCCCTGCGTGGCGGCCCTGATCTCGCGCGCCAGTCCGCCCGACCGCCAAGGCCAGATGCTGGGCCTGAACATGGCCGCCGGCTCGCTGGCCCGGATCGGCGGTCCGCTGCTGGCCGGGCCACTGTTCGGCCTGGCCGCCGGCGGGCCCTACTGGTTCGGCGCGGCCCTGATGATCCCGGCCGTCGTTTTCGCGGTGACGATCGTCCAACGCGCCAAGGCTGCGGCCTAAACCCTTGCGCTGAGCGAGTCTTTCCTGTAGCAACGCCGCCTTTCCGGAACCGCCTGGCCATTAGGCATGCCATGGCGGTTCGTCATGCTTCCAGAGGACGGGGCGAAAGCTCCGACGCGAAATGCCGAAGTTGAAGACCAAGTCGGGCGCTAAAAAGCGCTTCAAACTGACCGCCACGGGCAAGCTGAAGGCCGGCGTCGCCGGCAAGCGCCACCGCCTGATCGGCCACAACGGCAAGTACATCCGCCAACAGCGCGGCACGAAGGTGATGAGCGAGGCCGACGCCAAGATCATCAAGACCTACCTGCCCTACGGCCTGTAAGAGGAGCGCTGACACATGGCTCGCGTTAAACGGGGCGTCGTCGCCCACGCCAAGCACAAGAAGGTTCTCGAGCAAGCCAAGGGCTTCTACGGGCGCCGCAAGAACACCATCCGTACGGCGAAGGCCGCGGTCGACAAGGCCGGCCAGTACGCCTACCGCGACCGCAAGGTGCGCAAGCGCGCCTTCCGTTCGCTGTGGATCCAGCGCATCAACGCTGGCGCCCGTCTGGAAGGCTTCACCTACTCGCAATTTATCCACGGCCTGGATGTGGCCGGGATCGTGATCGACCGTAAGGTCCTCGCCGACATCGCCGGCGCCGATCCGGTTGCGTTCAAGGCCATCGCCGACAAGGTCCGCGCTGCCCTGGCCTAAGGATATCTGAGCTCTTTCGAGCTCTACCAATCCTGAAAAGCCCTTCGGCGCGAGCCGGAGGGCTTTTTGCTGCGCGCTCCCCTACTCCCCCGCGACCAAATCCTCTAGACGGATGCCCGTCATGACCGATCTCAACACTCTCGAAACCGATGTGCTGGCCCAGGTGGCCGCCGCTGGCGATCTTCAAGCGCTCGACGCCGTCCGCGTGGCCGCCGTCGGCAAGACCGGCTCGATCTCGGGCCTGCTCAAGACCCTGGGGTCGATGAGCCCCGACGAGCGCAAGACCCAGGGCGCGGCGATCAACGCCCTGCGCGACAAGGTCGGCGAGGCCATCGCCGCCAAGAAGGCCGCGCTGGAAGCCGCCGAACTGGACGCGCGCCTGGCCAGCGAAACCCTGGACCTGTCCCTGCCTGCCCCGCACCGTCGCAAGGGCAGCGTCCACCCGACCATGCAGACCATGGACGAGATCGTCGCGGTCTTCGCCGAGATGGGCTTCGCCGTGGCCGAGGGGCCGGACATCGAGGACGACTTCCACAACTTCACGGCCCTGAACTTCCCCGAGAAGCACCCGGCCCGCGAGATGCACGACACCTTCTTCTTCAACACGAAGGAGACGGGCGAACGCATGCTGCTGCGCACCCACACCAGCCCGGTGCAGGTGCGGACCATGGTCAGCCAGAAGCCGCCGATCCGCATCATCGCCCCGGGCCGCACCTATCGCGTCGACAACGACGCCACCCACACGCCGGTGTTCCACCAGGTCGAGGGCCTGGTGATCGACAAGGGCGTCCACATGGGCCACCTGAAGTGGACCCTGGAGACGTTCCTCGCCCGGTTCTTCGAGACCGACGCGGTCACCACCCAGTTCCGCCCGCACCACTTTCCGTTCACCGAGCCGTCGGCCGAGATGGACGTGCAGTGCGACCGCTCGGGCGGCGAGATCAAGATTGGCCAGGGCACGTCTTGGCTCGAGATCCTGGGCTGCGGCATGGTCCACCCCAACGTCCTGCGGGCCTGTGGCATCGATCCGGACGAGTACCAGGGCTTCGCCTTCGGCATGGGCGTCGATCGTCTGGGCATGCTGAAATATGGCATGCCGGATCTTCGCGACATGTGGTCGTCGGATGTCCGCTGGCTGTCGCACTACGGCTTCAGCGCCTTCGCCGCGCCGAATCCGGCGTCCGGTCTCAGCTGATGCGCGCTGCGATCCCCTCCCCTTCTCCCCTTGCGGGAGAAGGTGTCGTCGGCAGGCGACGGATGAGGGGTCGCGCTGGCCTCGCCGAGAAACCCCTCATCCGACCCCGGAACAAGTCCGGGGCCACCTTCTCCCGCAAGGGGAGAAGGAACCGTGAGTTCCAACCATGAAATTCACCCTCTCCTGGCTCAAGGATCACCTTGAGACCACCGCTGCCGTTCCCGAGATCGTCGCGGCCATGACCATGGCCGGGCTCGAGGTCGAGCACGTCATCGATCCGGCGACCAAGCTGGCGCCCTTCACGGTCTGCAAGATCGTCGAGGCCGCCCGCCATCCGAACGCCGACCGTCTTCAAGTCTGCCAGGTTGACACCGTCGACGGCCGCAAGGAGATCGTCTGCGGCGCGCCGAACGCCCGCGCGGGCCTGACGACCATCTACGCCCCGATCGGCGCCTATGTGCCCGGCCTGGACGTGACGCTGGTCGAGAAGCCCGTCCGCGGCGTCGTCTCGAACGGCATGCTCTGCTCGGCCGCCGAGCTGGAATACGCCACCGAGAGCGACGGCATCATGGAGTTGCCCGATAGCCTGGCCGTCGGCACGAGCGCCGTCGACGCCTTGGGCCTGGAAGCCGTGATCGACTTCGAAGTGACCCCCAATCGTCCCGACTGGCTGGGCGTCGTGGGCATCGCCCGCGACCTGGCCGCCGCCGGGGTGGGCAAGCTGAAGGACGTATCGATCACCGCGGTTCCGGGCAAGTTCCAGAGCCCGATCACCGTCAAGGTGGACGGCGAAGCCTGCCCGGTGTTCGCCGGCCGTTACATCCGCGGCGTCAAGAACGGCCCTTCGCCCAAGTGGCTTGCCGACCGCCTGACCGCCATCGGCCTGCGCCCGATCAACGCCCTGGTCGATGTCACCAACCTGATCTCCTACGACCGCGCCCGTCCGCTGCACGTCTATGACGCGGCCAAGCTCGTCGGGACCGAGATCGTGACGCGCCTGGGCCGCCACGGCCTGAACGGCGACGAGCACCTGATCGCCCTGGACGGCAAGACTTACGAGCTGACCCCGGAGATGTCGGTGATCGCCGACGCCTCGGGTGAGCGTCCGATCGGCCTGGGCGGGGTGATGGGCGGCGAGAGCACCGGCTGCTCGGACGAGACCGTTGACGTCTTTGTCGAGAGCGCCTGGTTCGACCCGATCCGCACGGCCCAGACCGGCCGCGCCACCGGCATCGCCAGCGACGCGCAGTACCGTTTCGCCCGCACCGTGGACACGCACTCTCTGGTCCCAGGCATCGAGCTGGCCACCAAGCTGATCCTGGAACTCTGCGGCGGCGAGCCGTCGGAAGTGCTCCTGGTCGGCGAGGCTCCGCCCGCCCCCGGTCCGATCCTGTTCGACCCGGCCTATGTCGGCCAGCTGTCGGGCCTGGAGATCGAGCCCGAGCGGTCCTTGAAGATCCTGACCGACCTGGGCTTCAAGATCGACGCGCCCAAGGACGTCTCACCAACGGAGGTCGCCACCCACGCCGAGAGCGCAGTGTGCGTGACCCCGCCGACCTTCCGGCGCGACGTTGAAGGTAAGGCCGACCTGGTGGAAGAAGTCGCCCGCATCGCCGGTTATGGGGCCCTGCCCTCGACCCCGCTGCCGGATGTGACGCGCGCGGTCGGCGGCGTCCTGACCGCCAAGCAGGCCCGCGCTCGCACGGCCCGCCGCGCCCTGGCGGCAGCCGGCTATGCCGAAGCCGTGACCTTCAGCTTCACCAGCCGCAAGACGGCCGAGCTGTTCGGCGGCGGCCAGGCCGAGCTTGTGCTGGCCAATCCGATCGCCTCGGAGTTGGACTGCATGCGCCCGTCGCTGCTGCCCAACCTGATCGAAGCGGCTGGCCGCAATGCGCGCCAGGGCTTCCCCGACGCGGCCCTGTTCGAGATCGGCCCGACCTTCCACGGCGAGCGCCCGAACGACCAGCGCACCGTCGTGGCGGCCATCCTGGTCCCCAAGGCCCCACGCGGCTGGGACAAGGCGCCGCAAGGCGACGTCTTCACGGTGAAGGCCGACCTGCTGGCCCTGCTGGAAGAGCTGGGCGCGCCGGTCGCTTCGCTACAGACGGCGCAAGGCTCGGCCTCGTCCTGGTGGCACCCCGGCCGCTCGGCGCGCCTGCAGCTGGGGCCCAAGGCGGTCATGGCCGAGTTCGGCGAGATCCACCCGGCGGTGCTGAAGGCCCTGGACGTGGCCGGCCCGGTCTACGGTTTCGAGATCACCCTGGAGGCGATCCCCGAGCCGAAGAAGAAGTCGGTCAAGACCCGCCCGGCGTTTTCGCCCTCGGCCCTGATGCCGCTGACCCGCGACTTCGCCTTCCTGGTCGAGAAGGCCAAGGCCGCCGGGGATCTGGTCAAGGCCGCCGCCGGCGCCGACAAGGCGCTGATCACCGCCGCCCGCGTGTTCGACGTCTACGAAGGCCCCGGCGTGCCGGAAGGCTTCAAGTCGATCGCGATCGAGGTGGTGGTGCAGCCGCGCGAGGCGACTCTGACCGACGCCGAGATCGAGAGCCTGTCGGCCAAGGTCGTCGCGGCGGCGGAAAAGGCCGGCGGGAAGCTGCGAGGTTAATTCCCCTTCTCCCTTTGTGGGAGAAGGGGGCAGCCGCCAGGCTGACGGATGAGGGGTCGCTCCGGCGACCCCTTTTTCGTGGGCGGACAAGCCGTGCAACCCCTCATCCGGCGCTCCGCGTCACCGTCTCCCGCGAGGGGAGAAGGATCCTCCTTGCCCAAGCTTTAGTCACTCAGCCTCGCAACGGGCAAATCCACCTTCCCCCGCGACCGATCGCCTCTCACGCAGTCGTGACCTTGCGCAAGTCCGAACCCCGCGCTACCTGTATTAGGCGCTTACTGGAGTCATCGCTTCCACATGCAATCGACCTTCGCCTTCGCCGCCTTTGTGACCATCGGCCTCGCCGCCGTGGCCGCGATGTCGTGCGCGGTGTCGATGTGGAATATGATTAACACCCAGATTAAAACCGTTCCCATTCGGACGGGGCAAAATCGGCGCAAGCAGCGGTAGGAAACCTACCCAAACCAAAGCCGAAGGATCGCAAGATCTCCAAAAGCCCCGCTCCCACGAGCGGGGTTTTTTGTTGCGCGGTTCCTCGGTCCCAAAAGCTCTCATGCAAGGACCAACCCCAATGAGCTACCTACCCTCCCCACCCGCCTTCCATAGCGACCATGAAGGCGTCACCGTCCACCAGCTGCTGCTGGCCGCCCAGGACGCGCCCAGCGCCCTGGACGCCGTCCGCGCCAGCCTCGCCGACAGCGGCGCCGAACTGTGCGGCCTGACGCTGAAGCCGGTCGGCCAGATCGTCGAAGCCTCGCTGAAGGTCCGCCACCTGGGCGACCAGGCCGCCCGCCTGCTGGCCCGTGACCTTGCCGCCTGGCCCGGTGTCAATTCGGCCTCGGTCGAGCATCAGTGGTTCCGTCCGTGAGCGCCCTCGTAGACGCAACCAAACCGGAAGACGGCGCCCTTGCGTCTCTTAGGCGTCGCCTCTTCCTCGTAACCGCCGAGGATACGCCCGATGCGCTGATGCGCGTGCTGGGCGTGGCCTCGGTGCAGCAGGCCCGCCTGCGCGCCCTGTCCGCCGCTCCCGAGGGCCAGTATCTGGCCATTAGGCTCGAGATCGACGACCAGGGCGACGCCCGGGCCGAAGTCCTGGCCTCGCGCCTGGCGTCGTGTCTGTCCGTCCGCGGCGTCGGTTTCGGCTGGCGCCAATAACCGTCCAGGCGCTGTAACCTTATCTCCGCATCGTGCGTATCCAGGGATGAGTTCCCCTGGAGAGTTCCCGATGCGCCGCCTGCTCGCCCTTCTCGCCACCTTCTTCGCCCTCGTCGGCGTCAGCGCCTCGGCCGCCGCCACGCTGAAGACCGAGACGGCCGTGTTCGCCGGCGGTTGCTTCTGGTGCATGGAGCACGACATGGGCGGCATCCCCGGCGTGCTGAAGGTCGAGAGCGGCTACACCGGCGGTCACGTCAAGAACCCGACCTATCGCGACGTCACCAGCGAGCAGAGCGGCCATTACGAGTCGGTGCGCGTCACCTATGATCCGGCCAAGCTGGACTACGGCTTTCTGCTGTATCGCTACTGGAAGCTGATCGATCCCACCGACGACGGCGGCCAGTTCTGCGATCGCGGCCCCTCGTACCGCCCCGCCCTGTTCGTCACGCCCGCGCAACGCCCGATCGCCGAAAAGTCCCGCGCCGAGGCCGCCAAGCGCCTCAAGACGGGGACGATGAAGGCGCAGATCCTGCCCCTGCAGACCTTCTACCCGGCCGAAGAGTACCACCGCGACTACGCCAAGCGGCACGCGCTGGACTACACCCTCTACCGCACCGGCTGCGGGCGTGACGCGCGCCTTAAACAGGTCTGGGGTGGCTAGGGTTCGGCTCAACCTAGCCTAGACTTCGCCATACTCCCGTGTAGCTTACCCCTGTAAACACGGGAGGACGTCGATGAACCGTCGCGCGCTGCTGGCCACGGCCGGCCTGCTCTTGGCTCCGCTCAGCGCGGCGTGGGCTCAGGACCGCGAGGTCTCGGTCACCATCTACAATTCCGATCTGGCGCTGGTCGAAGACGCCCGGCCGTTGGACCTGAAGGCCGGCCGCCAGAAGCTGGAGTTCAAGGACGTCTCGGCCGCCATCCGTCCCGAGACGGTCAGCCTTTCGGCCCCCGGCGTGACCATCCTGGAGCAGAACTTCGACTACGATCTGCTCACCCCCGACAAGCTGATGGAGAAGGCGGTCGGCCAGCAGGTGAAGATCGTCCGCACCAATCCCGGCGACGGCAAGGAGACGACCGAGGTGGCCACCGTCCTGGCCGCCAACGAGGGCGTCGTCCTGAAGATCGGCGACCGCATCGAGGTGCTGCGCGACGACGGCGTTCCGACCCGCGTCATCTTCGACAAGGTGCCCGAGACCCTGCGCGCCCGCCCCACCCTGTCAGTCAGCGTCGAGGCGGCCAGCGCCGGGCAGCGCCAGGCCAAGCTCAGCTACCTGACCTCGGGCCTGTCGTGGAAGGCCGACTATGTCGCCCTGTTCGACGAGGCCAAGAACGCCTTGGACCTGCAGGGCTGGATCACCCTGTCCAACACCTCCGGCACGCCGTTCGAAAACGCCAAGACCCAGCTGGTGGCCGGCGACGTCAATCAGCTGAACCAGAACAACGGCTACCGCCCGCCGCGGCGCGCCTCGCCGGCCATGGTCAGCGCCGGGACCGAGAGCGGGACGGGCGAGCGAGTCGCCGACTACTACGTCTATCCCCTGCCCGAGCGGACCACGATCGCCTCGAACCAGAACAAGCAGGTCGGCTTCCTGTCGGCGCAAGGCGTGGCGGCGAAGAAGGTCTATGAGGCGCGTCAGGACTGGTTCCAGAGCCAGGCCGAGCCGGAAAAGGCCGTCGTCGCCATCCAGTTCAGCAACGCCAGGCTGGCGGGCCTGGGCAGCCAGCTGCCAGCCGGGACCCTGCGGGTCTACATGCGCGACGCGGCGGGCGATCCGAAGTTCGTCGGCGAGAACGCCATCGGCCACACGCCGGCCGGCTCTGAGCTGTCGATCAAGACCGGCGAGGCGTTCGACGTCTCCAGCCAGGCGACCCTGGTCGCCGAGACCAAGGTCTCCAAGACCCGCTCGCGCTACGAGATGCGCTACCTGCTGCGCAACGCCAAGGACCAGCCGGTGACCGTCGAGCTGCGCCAGGGCGGCCTGTGGCGCGACGGCGAGGTCAAGGCCGAGAGCCTCAAGAGCCGTCGCATCGACGCCCGCACCCTGGGCTGGAGCGTGCCCGTGCCGGCGAATGGCGAGACCGTGCTGACCTTCACGGTCGAGACGGGGTGGTGAGCATGCGCGCCTTGATCGGCGCGCTCGCCCTGGCCGCCGCCCTCCCCTCGCACGCCGCGACCATCGCCTCGCCGGCGCCCGACAAGGTCGCCATCACCCTCTATCGCGACGGCGACGGGCCCTTCCAGTCGCTGGAGCCCTGGCAGCGCGCCCAGGCGGCGCAGAAGGGGCTGATCCTGGTCAGCGAGACCCGCACCGTCGACCTGCCGGCCGGCCGCCACGTGATCCGCTTCGACGGCGTGGCCGAGGGCCTGATCCCGCAGAGCGCGGCGGTCGAGGGCCTGCCGGGCAAGGCCATCGAGCGCAACTACGACTACGCCCTGCTTAGCCCTGGAACCCTGATCGAGCGCTCGCTGGGTCAGCCGATCAAGGTGGTGCGCACAAACCGCAGGTCGGGTCGTCAGCAGACGGTGGACGCCACCCTGCTGCAGGGTCCCGACGGCCTGATGGTCCGCACCGCCGACGGTGTCGAGGCGCTGGGCTGCTCGGGCGGTCCCGAGCGGCTGGTGCTGGCGCGCGCGCCCGACGGCCTGACCGACAAGCCCAGCCTCTCGACCGTGGTCGACGTCCCGTCGACGATGCGGGCGAAGCTGACAGTCTCGTACCTGGCTCTGGGCGTGAACTGGCAGGCCGACTACGTGGCCGCCATCCATCCGGATGGCAAGCATCTGGACCTGACCGGCTGGCTGACCCTGGTCAACAGCGGCGGCAGCCGGTTCGAGGACGCCCCGACCCAGGCCGTGGCGGGCAAGCTGTCGCGTCAGTACGTCCGCGTCGACCGCGGTCAAGCCAAGCCGATCGTCCGCGCCTGCTGGCCGATGGACACCACGCACGTGGGCAAGCCGCCTCCGCGCCCCCAGATGGCCTACGCCCCGGCGCCGCCGCCCCTGCCGATTCCCGCCGTAATGGCTCGCGCCGGCGCCGAAGAGATCGTCGTCACCGCTCAACGCGCCAAGCTCGCGACCCAGTCGAACCTGGGCGACTACAAGCTCTACACCCTGCCCGAACCGGTCACCCTGAACGCTCGCCAAACCAAGCAGGTGGCCTTCCTCGACCAGAAGAACGTCGTCTTCCAGCGGCTCTACGCGGTCGAGATGGACAGCTACAACGACTACGATGACGAGGATGAAGCCCTGATCGTTCCCGACGTCGTGCTGCGCCTGGAGAACAAGACCGCCAACGGCCTGGGCAAGCCCCTGCCCTCCGGCGCCCTGTCGGCGATCGAGACCGCCAATGGCCGCCCTGCCTTCGCCGGCGAGCAGGCCGTGCGCGACGTCGCCGTCGGCGAGCCGCTGGACCTGGTGATCGGCGGCGCCATGGACGTCCGCGCCCGCCCGCGCCTGATCGAGGACCGCGCTGTCGCCAAGGACCGCGTTCGCCGCGCCTATGAGGTCGACCTGAGCAACGCCAAGACCGTCCCGGTGACGATCGAACTGCGCCAGAACCCCGACGCCCCACGCTTCAAGGTCGTGTCCGAGCCGGCCCGCCACGAACTGCGCAACGGCAAGGTGGCCTGGCGCGTCACCCTGGCGCCGGGCGAGAGCCGCACCTTCCGCTACGCCATCGAGCGCGGGGACTGAGATCTAGAACGGCATCCAGCGCCGCTTGCGGCTGTAGCCCAGGTAGCCGACGTTGGCCCCCAGGCGCAGGCCGACGCCGGCGCGGATCGGGGCCAGAGTGATTTCGTCGGCCTTCTGATAGTTCACGCCCAAGCCGCCCACCAAGTAGGCGCTGCCCTCCACGCCCGGGAAGCGGCGGAAGATAGCGTCCGGATACTGTAGATTATAGCAGAGCGTGAAGACGCGACTGGCGTTGCCGCCCCAGTCCCAACCCACGGTCGGCCCCTGCCAGAAGACTTCCAGGGTCGGCCGGCCCTTCATGTACAGCAGGCCACGACCATAGCGCAGGCCAGCCACGAAAGCGCCCGAGCCCTCTTCGCCGGCGATGTAGGCGGTGGGCTGGCCCTTGTCCCTGAAGATCCGCTCGATCGCCGAACCGGCGCTCTCGGCCGTCACGCCCAGGAAGTCGGACGTGGCGCGGATCATCTCGTCGGCCGAATACGTCTGGGCGCGGCCGGTGTCGTAAGCCGGCGTATTGCCGGTCGAGCCGGGGGTTGGCGACGGCGGCGGTGGCGGCGCGTAGGACCCCTGCGCCACCGGCTGCTGGGACGCGGACGCATACGGATCCGGGGCGGCGGGCCGCGCGGGCTCGATCGGCTGCGGCGGCGGCAGTTGCTCGCTGTAGCGGCTCTGGCGCGCCAAGGCCTCGCTGGCCACGCTGGAGAGGCCCACGGCGGCGCCCGAAAGGATCAGCTTGCGACGGTCCATGCAGGGCCTCCGGATCGAATTGATTGCAACACTGTTGCAAGCCATTGAGACCGGTTTGCGGCTCCAAACTTAACGAGGGGTTAAGCCTGCGCGGCGCGGTGACGCAGCCCATGCGCGGTCAGCCCCTCGCGAAGCGCGCCAAATGTGATATGCGCACGCCCATGAGCTCTACGCCCTTGGACAAGATCCGCAATTTCTCGATCGTGGCCCACATCGACCACGGCAAGTCCACCCTGTCAGACCGTCTGATTCAGACGACCGGCGGCCTCACCGCGCGCGAGATGAGCGCGCAGGTGCTCGACAACATGGACATCGAGAAGGAGCGCGGCATCACCATCAAGGCGCAGACCGTGCGCCTGAGCTACAAGGCCGCCGACGGCGAGACCTACATCCTGAACCTGATGGACACGCCCGGCCACGTCGACTTCGCCTATGAGGTCAGCCGCTCGCTGGCCGCCTGCGAGGGCTCGATCCTGGTCGTCGACGCCTCGCAGGGCGTCGAAGCCCAGACCCTGGCCAATGTCTACCAGGCCATCGACAACAACCACGAGATCGTCCCGGTCCTGAACAAGGTCGATCTGCCCGCCGCCGATGTCGATCGCGTCAAGGCGCAGATCGAGGAGGTCATCGGCCTGGACGCCTCGGACGCCGTCGAGTGCTCGGCCAAGACCGGCATCGGCATCCCCGACGTGCTGGAAGCCATCGTCACCCGCCTGCCGCCGCCCAAGGGCGACCGCAACGCGCCGTTGAAAGCCCTGCTGGTCGACGCCTGGTACGACCCCTACCTGGGCGTCGTCGTGCTGGTGCGCATCTTCGACGGCGTGCTGAAGGCCGGCCAGCAGGTCCGCATGATGCAGACAGGCGCCACCCACAAGCTCGACAAGGTCGGCGTGTTCACGCCCAAGGCCACAGACGTGGCGGAGCTGGGTCCCGGCGAGGTCGGCTTCTTCACCGCCTCGATCAAGGAAGTCGCCGACGCCGCCGTCGGCGACACCATCACCGATGAGAAGAAACCCACGGCCGAGCCGCTGAAGGGCTTCAAGGAAGTCGTGCCGGTGGTGTTCTGCGGCCTGTTCCCGGTCGACGCCGCCGACTTCGAGGACCTGCGCGCCGCCGTCGGCAAGCTGCGCCTGAACGACGCCAGCTTCACCTACGAGATGGAATCGAGCGCCGCCCTGGGCTTCGGCTTCCGCTGCGGCTTCCTAGGGTTGCTGCATCTGGAGATCATCCAGGAGCGCCTGTCCCGCGAGTTCGACCTCGACCTGATCGCGACCGCCCCGTCGGTGGTCTATAAGATCAAGCTGCGCAACGGCGACGAAATCGAGCTGCACAACCCGGCCGACCTGCCCGACGTCATGCAGATCGAGGAGATCGCCGAGCCTTGGATCAAGGCCACGATCTTCACCCCCGACGAGTATCTGGGCGGCGTGATCAAGCTGTGCCAGGACCGCCGGGGCATGCAGCGCGAGCTCAGCTATGTCGGCAGCCGCGCCATGGTCGTCTACGACCTGCCGTTGAACGAGGTGGTGTTCGACTTCTATGACCGCCTGAAGTCGATCTCGAAAGGCTATGCCAGCTTCGACTACCAGCTCGAGGACTACCGCGCCGGCGACCTGGTGAAGATGTCGATCCTGGTCAACAGCGAGCCGGTCGACGCCCTCTCCATGCTGGTCCACCGCAGCCGCGCCGAGAGCCGCGGCCGCGGCATGTGCGAGAAGATGAAGGAGCTCATCCCGCAGCACATGTTCGTCATCCCGATCCAGGCGGCCATCGGCGGCCGGATCATCGCCCGCGAAACCGTCCGCGCCTTGCGCAAGGACGTGACCGCCAAGTGCTACGGCGGCGACGCCTCGCGCAAACGCAAGCTTCTGGACAAGCAGAAGGAAGGCAAGAAGCGCATGCGTCAGTTCGGCAAGGTCGAAATCCCGCAGGAAGCCTTCATCGCCGCCCTCAAGATGGACGAGGATTGATCGTCGTAGCGCGGGCCTGAGCCTTTTGAGCGCCCTCGTCAGCGGAAGCTGCCGGGGGCGTTCTCGTTCACAGCGCCCGTCGAAGACCGCCCCTCCTTGCGCCAGCACAACGATCGTCCCGACCTCGTCCGCCACACTGCGCCGCAGGAGGCAGTCCATGGAGCAGGAACTGGCCATCGTCCGCGCGCTCCACGTGCTGGGCGTGGTGATCTGGATCGGCGGCGTCACCTTCGTAACCACGGTGCTGCTGCCGGGGCTGGCCAGCGACTACGCGCCGGCGCGGCGGTTGCAAGCCTTTCACCGACTCGAGGCGCGTTTCACCTGGGTCGCTCGGGCCTGCGTCGCGGTGGTGGGCGTCACCGGCTTCTGGATGCTGCGCCGACTGGAACTGTGGTCTCGCTTCTCCGACCCAACCGCCTGGCAGCTGCATGCCATGGTCGGGATCTGGGCGCTGTTCGCCGTGATCCTGTTCGTGGCCGAGCCGCTGGTCCTGCACCGGCGCATGGCCCATAGCCGCGATCCGGCCCGCACCTTTCGCCGGCTGACGCTGATGCACTGGATCCTGCTGGCGGCCAGCCAAGTCGCGCTGTTCGGCGCCGTGGCTGGCGCGCACGGAATGTAGGCGGCGGCCATGTTGATCCTGACCGAGCCGACGCCCAATCCTGACGCGCTGAAGTTCCTGGTGCGGCTGGCCGGCGCGCGCGGCGCCCGCTCGCTGGACAACGACGCCGCCACCCTGGCCCGCTCGCCGCTGGCGACGCGCCTGTTCGCCATTCCGGGCGTGAAGCGCTGTCTGCTGGCCGAGGATTTCCTGACCGTCCAGCGTGAGGCCAAGGGTCCGGGCTGGAGCGCGCTCAAGGCCGAGGTGCTGCTGGCCCTGGCCGAGCACCTAGCCAGCGGCGATCCGGCCCTGATCGGTGACGCGCCCGACGAGGCGGTTTCGGACGACGAGATCGTCGGCGAGATTCAGCAGGTGCTGGGCCTCTACATCCGCCCCCGCGTCGCCCAGGACGGCGGCGACATCGTGCTCGAGCGCTTCGACGCCGCCACCGGCGTGCTGTGGATCCGCATGCTGGGCGCCTGCGGCGGCTGCCCCTCGTCGCGGCTGACGTTGAAGGCCCGAGTCGAGCATGTGGTGAAGCGCTATGTGCCCGAGGTGACGCGGGTCGAGGAAGAGCCCTCCTCGGCGACGGCCGCGCCTAGCCTGGGCGAGCGCTTCAAGCGCATGCTGGAGGAGCTGGGCGATGCGCCGGCGCGCGCGCCGCGCACCCTGTTCACGCGCAACGGCAAGCGCGTGCGCTGAGCCTGGAAGCTTGTCGACCGGCAACGACCAAGGCCGGGCGCCGATCTATCCAGAGGCTCTTTCGACCGAGGAGCCTCCCATGAGCCAGACCCAATCCCCCGAGGCCAGCGTTCCGGTGCTGGCCATCTATCCCTTCGACGCCCGCGCCATCGCCAAGCGCTTCCGTCACGCCGCCATCTTCGGGGCGCTGGAGGCCCTGGAGCCGGGGGAGGCGATGCGTTTCGTCAACGATCATGATCCGCTGCCGCTGCTGCGCCAGATGCAGATCCATTTCGGCGACACGGTGGTCATCGCCTATCAGGACAAGAGCGAGGCCGGGGTGATCATCGACTTCATCAAGCAGGCCTGAATCCCCCCAACACCGGCGGCGTTTGAACGCACGGATCGGCGTTCATCGGTCCACCGGACCGGGAGGCTGGCCGATCCCGACCAACCGCCGGTGGACCTGCTCCCACGATGCGGGAGCCCATGTTGCAAATCCGCAATAACCTCACCGTCATCGCAAAATTGCTCTGGCCTAAGACCGCGACAAGCGTATCTTGACTACAAGTTGGGATACGTTCTCATTATATGAGAATAGCGAACTTCAAGGACGATCGCCCTCCCAACGGAGAGCCGCCAGCCAAGGCGGCCCAAGCATCAACGAAGGCCGTCTATCGCGGCCAAGGGAGAGGAACAGAGATGGGCTTGCAGTCCAAGAACCATGGCGCCTTGCGCGCCGGATGCTCGATCCTGGCGCTGTCGCTGGGCGCCTCACTGCTGACCGCCGTCGCGGCGTCAGCCCAGACCGCTCCGGCCACGCAGGACGACACCGCCGTCGAGGAGGTGGTGGTCACCGGTTTCCGGGCCAGCCTGACCAGCGCGATCAACACCAAGCGGGTCTCCAACAACATCGTCGACGTCATCAAGGCGGACGACATGGCCAGCTTCCCCGACGCGAACCTGGCCGAGTCGATCCAGCGCATCCCGGGCGTCTCGATCACCCGCGACGGCGGCGAGGGCCGCAACATCACCGTGCGCGGCCTGGGCGGCGACTTCGTGCGCACCACCCTGAACGGCATCGAGGCCTATTCGGCCACCACCGGCTCGACCCTAGGCGTGGTCGCCGGCATCAACCGCTCGCGCGGCTTCGACTTTTCGACCTTCGCCTCGGAGCTGTTCAACAGCGTCACCGTCAGCAAGTCGCAGTCGGCCGAGATGGACGAAGGTTCGCTGGCCGCGACCGTCGATCTGCAGACCGGCCGGCCGTTCGACAAGAAGGGCTTCCGCGCCGCCGCCTCGGCTCAGGCGGCCTACTACGACAACAATAAGTCCAAGGCCCCGCGCTTCGCCGGTCTGATCAGCGACACCTGGGGTAATTTCGGCGCCCTGTTCTCGCTGGCCTACAACGAGCGCAAGCAGCAGGAAGAAGGCTACAGCGACACCTCGCAATCGGACTATTCCGACGCCAACAACGGCTTCTGCGGCGTGGCGGTCGATATCGCGTCGCAGGCCGGCAGCCAGGTGATCAACACCCCGATACCGTACGTGAACCCGCTGTCGGGTTCGGGCAACCGCCCCGCCGGCCAGTGCTTCTCGGGCCTGCCGTCGGATCCCACCGCCTATGCGGCGATCAACCAGCCCAACGTCTTCCTGCCGCGCAACCCGGGCCTGGGCCGGTTCGAGCTGGACCAGAAGCGCCTGGGCATGACCAGCGCCCTGCAGTGGCGTCCGACCGACAAGACCGACATCACGCTGGACATGGTCTATTCCAAGTTCGACCAGGACCGCACCGACTACGCCCTGTCGAACGCGTCGCTAAACCGCAACGTCAACGGCGCCAGCGCGGCCTTCCCGCTATTCGCCGGCCGGGTCGACGCCCAGATCATGGACGTCCACGTGCTGCCCACCGGGCAGGTGGACTACATGAAGATCAACAATGTCGACATCAAGCACATCGAGGAACGCAGCCAGACCACGACCAAGACCCACCAGATCGGCCTGACCCTGGACCACCGGTTCAGCGACCGCCTGAGCGGCCAGGTGAAGGTCGGCCACTCGGGGTCGGACTTCAAGCAGCCCTGGGACGTCCTGATGTCCTATGACGGCTTCAACAAGGCCGGCTATGTCTGGGACGCCCGCGAGGACGCCCGTCGCCCGTTCATCAACTACGGCTACGACGTCACCAATCCGGCCAACGTCACCTTCACCAACGCCGGCACCGGCCTGACGCCCGACATCCGCATCGTCAAGGCGGCCGTGTTCAACACCCTGACCACCGCCGAGGCCAACGCCAAGTACCGGCTGAACGACGTCTTCACGATCAAGGCCGGCGTGGCGCTGAAGTCGTTCGACTTCCAGACAAAGCAGGTCCAGCGCCTGTACGCGAACAACAGCTCCACCGCCGTGACGGCGACCGGCACCATCCCGTTCAACTTCGCTCAGTTCGCCGCCGACTTCCCGGGTTCGGCGCCGCTGAGCGAGACAATCACGGGCTTCGGCAAGCAGCTGGGCCTGCCGGCCGGCTCGGTGACCAGTTGGGTGGCGCCGGACGTGGACGCCTACATCAGCAAGCTTGGCCTGCTGTGCAACTGCGCTAACAAGTATGGCGACTTCACCCTGGCCATCAACTCCGCCCTGGGCAATAACCGCCAGGTCGAGGAGAAGGACACAGCCGCCTACCTGCAGGCCGACTTCGACACCGAGATCCTGGATGGCCGGCGCCTGCGCGGCAATGTGGGCGTGCGCTACGTCAAGACCGACCTGGACGCCACCGGCTACACCTCCCTGACCTCGCAGATCACGGTCAACAACAAGTACAGCGACTGGCTGCCGTCGCTGAACCTGGCTCTGGACGTGCGTGAAAACCTGGTCGCCCGCTTCGCCGCGGCGCGGGTGATGGCCCGTCCCAGCTTCGGCAACCTGACGCCCGGCGGCTCGGTCAACACCACCTTCGGGGCTCAGACGGCCTCGATCGGCAACCCGTTTCTGGATCCCTACCGCGCCAAGAACTACGACTTCAGCCTGGAATGGTACCCCAGCGAGGGCGTGATCCTGTCGGCGACCGTCTTTGACAAGGAAATCGAGAGCTCGATCCAGACCATCGCCACCACCGAGGCCTACGGCAATACCGGCCTGCCGCTGGCCCTGCTGCCGGCCGGCCAGGACGCCTCGACGCCGTATCTGGTGACCCGCTCGCGCAACACCCAGGGTGGCTACATCCGCGGCCTGGAGATCAACTACCAGCAGCCGTTCCACTTCCTGCCCGGCCTGCTGAAGAACACCGGCACGATGCTGAACTACACCTATGTGGACAGCTCGGTGCTCTACTACCTATCGACCGGCACGGCGACGACGCCGGCGACGCAGATCCACGACCAGTTCCTGAACGTCTCGCCGCACTCGGTGAACGCCACCCTCTATTACGAGGATCAGAAGCTGTCGGCCCGCGTCTCGGTGGCCTATCGCGACGAGTACCTGACCGCCCTGCCCTTCAAATCGGAAGTGCCGGACGCCAACGGCAGCTATGCGACGACCAATGTCGACGCCTCGCTGTCGTACAAGCTGACCGACAAGCTGAAGCTGACCTTCGACGCCCTGAACATCACCAATCAGGAAGCCGACCAGTGGAGCGGCAAGCAGCGCCGCGCCCAGCGGGTGTTCAGCACCACGGGCCGCCAGTTCTTCCTCGGCGCCTCGTACACGTTCTAGGGATCTGGAGTTCTACCAAGGCTGCCTGGGCGCCGGTCGAATGGTCGGCGCCTTTTCTTTTGGACTCTCACCCGAACGGCGGCTTCATCCGGTAGAAGCGGGCCTCGCCCAGCAGGTCGTAGACGCGGCGGATGCGGAAGGCGTGCGGCTGGGCCTGGGAGAGCGCGTATTCGGCGTGGCTGAGGCCGAACGGGGCCAGCTCGCCGGCCAGGGTGGTCTTGACCACTAGGAGGCGCGGGATTTCGTCGAGGCCGAAGCTGATCACGTCGCAGCCGTCGGGATCGCCGTCGCGGGCCGGGCGGATGCGGCCAGCCAGGTCCGGGCGGCCGCGATCCGACAGGCGGCGGGCCTCGTGAGCCACGACGCTCGCCACGCCTAACCCCTTCAGAAAGCGGTCATCGGCCTCGCGACTGGACATGTCGAAGCGCTGGATGGCCCTGATCAGCCGCTCGTCCATGGGCATCGCCTTGGGCGGCGCGGCCTCGATCAGGGGAACGGCCGAGGGCGCGGTGAACAGGGCCGCCGGGCGCACCGCGACACCGAGCAGGGTGGGCTTGGCGGCCAGCTGCTCCTCGACCACCTCCAGCAGCGCCGCGTCATATGACCAGCGCGGCGGCATGTCCTTCAGGATGGGAAAGCCCAGCAGTGACAGCACCGCCGAGATCTCGCCCTGCTTCCAGGCGATCGGCATGTCCGACTTGCCGGTGACGAAGCGCACCGTGCGGTCGTGCGTGGCGCGATCGACGGGCTTGCCGGCGAGCGTCTTCTCCAGCTGGGCGACATAGTCGCCCACTACCACGGCGAGGTCAGCCCCCGTCCACTCGCGCCCCGATTCCCCCGTCATCGGACGATGATGGGCGAAGAGCGCGGCGGGCGCCACTCGCTTCGGTTAGGACGCTAGCGGCTGGTCGCGCCAGAAGCGATCGAAGGCTGAGCCACCGCCATGGGCGCGTCCTGCACCGGCATCTGGTCGGGCAGCAGCTTGGCGGCCTCCATGGCCCGCTTGACGGTGGTGATCGGCGCCTCGGAGTCGACCTTGAAGGTCACGGCCGCCGTCAGCGCCGGGTTGTCGCCCAGATTGGCGAAGCCGCCGTCGCGCTGGGCGTTCAGGGTCACGCCATAGGTCTTGTTGGCCAGCACCCGGCACAGCAGGACAAAGGTCTTCTGGTCGGGCAGCAGCCGGGGAGTCTTCACGCAGTCCATGGGCTCGGCGCCGTCCACGGGGGCGTAGTTCCAGCGGCCGGGCGACATCTGCTGATCGAAGGCGACCTTCAGGATCAGCACGCCGGGGGCCACCGTCTGGTCCTGGGCCGGATAGGTCGAGACCAGCCTGGGCGGCTGGGTCGGCGGCAGGATCAGCACCGGCGACACCTCATTGGGTTCGCTCTTCGGCGCCTGCTGGGCCATGACCGGTCCAGCCGCCAGCGCGACGGCGAGAGCGAGCAGCAAGGGAACCGAACGGCGCAGCGACATCTTTCCAGACTGACCTTCAAGCGCGGCCTTCTCAAGGCGCCATTACAGGCCTACATCGCCCTCATGACCGACAAGACCGATATCCCGCCCGCGGATGAAACGCCGATGCAGCGCGCCCTGCGCCTGAAGAAGGCCGCCCAGGGCAAGCACGGCCACGGGCCAAAGGCCTCCAGCGGCAAGGTCGAGCGGGCCAGCGCCGCGGCGCCGACCGGCAAGTCCAAGCCCTGGATGACCCGGTGACGATCCCCAAGGTCCTCGGCCGCACCTCGTCGATCAATGTCCGCAAGGTGTTGTGGACCTTGGATGAGCTGCACATCGCCTATGAGCGCGAGGACTGGGGCCAGGGCTTTTCACCGACCAGCGATCCCGAGTTCCTGAAGCTGAATCCCAACGCCCTGGTCCCGGTGCTGGTCGATCAGCACGGACCGATCTGGGAAAGCAACGCCATCTGCCGCTACCTGGCGGCCGACACACCGCTGTTCCCGCAGGAGCGCCGTCAGCGCGCCCTGATCGACCAGTGGATGGACTGGCAGTGCACCGAGCTGAACACGGCGTGGCGCTACGCCTTCGCGGGCCTGGTGCGCAAGACGCCGGGCTTTGACGATCCCAAACAGATCCAGACCAGCGTCACCGCCTGGAACACCGCCATGGGCCTGCTCAGCGCGCGCCTGGTGGACACCGGCTGCTATGTGGCCGGCGACCAGTTCACCCTGGCCGACATCGTGCTGGGTCTGTCGGTGCATCGCTGGCTGTTTTCACCGATCGAACGCGAGAGCTGGCCGACGATCAGCGCCTATTACGAGCGCCTGAAACTGCGGCCGGCCTTCCAGCGCTGGAGCCTTCCTGAAGTCCCTTAGGGGGTTCCGTGACCGGCTCGGAGCCCTCTTGGGGCAGGCTGGCGATCGGCACGCCGGGCAGCAACGGCTCGCCGGTCCACTCCCAGTGCCAGGGCTCGTAGGCGTAGTTGACGAAGCCGAAGCGGCCGGCGTTGACGATCATCCAGCGATAGAGCGGCGCACGGGTCATCGCCAGCCGATTGGCGTCGGCCGAACTGTCGGGTCCGAAGCCCGGCGCGGCGTCGATCACCACGTCCATGGCCAGGCCCGTGCGGTGGGCCGAGCAGATGGTGCGGATCAGGCCTTGGCAGTTTTGATCGCGCGCGCAGCGCTGGGCGTCGGCCTCGGGCGCGCGGAAGCCCGAGAAGATCCGCAGAGCGTCGGGCTTGGCCAGCACCCCCGCCGCCCTCGCCTCGCCGGCCATGCGGCGATAGGCCTCCAGCGCACCGGGGCGCAGGCGGATGGCCTTGCCGCCATAGCTCTCCTCGGGCTTGGCCACGGCCAGATTGGCCTCGGGCGGCGCGCCGGGGCACGTACCTTCGCGGTTCACCCGCACGAACGGCCGCGCCAGATGCCAGCGCGTCAGCATGGCCCCGAATACGGCCGGGTCGACGACGCCGGTCTTCGGCATGCCATGCGCCCCCTGCCAGCGCGCCAGGGCCGAGGCGAAGCCGTTGGAACCCGGGCCACACGTCGTGCCGATCTCGGCGGCGATCCTCGGAGCGTAGATCTCCCAGCCGGTCTCGGGCTTGCCGAACGGCGACCAGGCCAGGGTCGACAGCGAGGCGGCGTTGACGGCGGCGGCGTTCTCGGGCGCATCGGTCCCGTCGCAGCGCTCCGGCGCGCCGACCAGCCGCGGCGGACCGCCGGGCGGGTCGATCGACGGCACGTGCTGCGGCGGCAAATAAGCGCCCTGATCCCCGAACGACTCGGGCTTCGGCGAGGTCTGACCCGACGGCCAGTAGACCCACAGCCAGAAGCCGCCGACCGCCAGCAGCAACAGGCCCAGGCCCCAGAGCAGACGACGCAGCGCCTTCAAGTCGATCCTCGCATCGGGTGGAACTTCGCCATGGCTCAAGGCTTGAGACGGAGGAGTCGTTCCGTCTCGGCCCGCCTGGAGTATGCATGACCGGCCTGGTTTCCCGTTTCGCCCTGATCGCCGTCCTGGCCCTGTCGGCCTGTGACGACAAACCGCCGGCCAAGCCCGCGCCCGCCAACACCGTCCAGAAGTCGGCGCCGCCCGTCGTCGCCGCCTCGCCCGCTCCGGCGGCGGCCAACTCGCCGCTGGCCCAGGCGATCAACGCCGCGACCCTCGACCCCGCCGCCACCGATCCCGACGCCCATCGCAATCTGCTGGTCCGCATCCAGACCCTGCTGGACCGCGCGCATTTCTCGCCGGGTGTGATCGACGGGCGCGACGGGACCAATCTGACCCTGGCGATCAAGGCCTTCCAAGGCTCGCGCAATCTGACGGCCGACGGCCAGATCACCAAGGCGCTGGTCGATACGCTGGTCGCGGGCGACGGCGGTCAGGTGCTGGTCGACTACCAGATCACGCCCAAGGACGTGGCCGGCCCCTTCTCGCCACCGATCCCCAAGGACGACTACGAGGCGATGGCCAAGCTGCCGGCCATGGACTACCAGAACCCGCTCGAGATGCTGGCCGAGCGTTTCCACATGGACGAGGCCCTGCTGCAGGCGCTGAATCCCGGCGTCAACTTCGGCGTGGCTGGAACGACCATCGTGGTGGCGGCCGCCGGCGCCGACACCCTGGACCGCAAGGTCGACCGCATCGAGATCGACAAGGCCCTGGGCCAGGTGCGCGCCTTCGACAAGGAGGGCGTCGAGCTGGCGGTCTATCCGGCCACGGTCGGCAGCACTGAGCGCCCCGCCCCGTCGGGCGAGTGGGCCGTGCGCACCCTGGCGCCCCGGCCGACCTACACCTACGACCCCTCGCGCCTGACCTTCGGCAAGCCCAAGGCCAAACTGACGATCAAGGCCGGGCCGAACAACCCGGTCGGCTCGACCTGGATCGACCTGACCAAGGACACCTACGGCATCCACGGCACCCCCGATCCCAAGCTGGTCAACAAACGCGCCTCGCACGGCTGCGTCCGCCTGACGAACTGGGACGCCGCCGAGCTGGGCTCGGCCGTGAACAAGGGCGCCAAGGTGATCTTCATGGGCGCGGAGGCCAGGTCCTCCTGACGCCTATGCCGGCTTGCGGAACTTCAGGATGAACTGATCGGTCCTGCCCCGGATCGCCGGGTCGAACACGCTGGCCGTGTGCGGGTCGGTGTTGCTGGCCAGCAGCGGGCTCTCGGTCTCCAGCTTGAAGCCGGCGGCCTCAACCTCGGACTTCACCTGGGCGACGTCGATGCGGTGCAGGGCGTCCGGCGCGGCCGTCGCGCCCGGCAAGGCGGCATGGTCGATGACCACGAACACGCCGCCCGGTTTCAGCGACTTGAAGATCTCCGCATTGGCCTTGGCCGCCGTATCGGCCGGGAAAGGCTTCAGGTGCTGGTCGTGATAGTTCTGGACGGTGATCACCACGTCGACAGCGTCGGGCAGGTCAAGGCCGACCATGGGGCCGGTCAGCGGCTTGACGTTGGGCAACGCCGCCGCGACCGTCTTCTGGTCCTCGCCGTACTGAGCCTTGAACTTGATGAACTCCGTCGGCTGGAAGGCGTAAACCACGCCCTTCGGCCCGACCGCGCCCGAGAGGAGGCGCGTGAAATAGCCGCCGCCCATGATGTAGTCGACCACCGTGTCGCCCGGCTTGATCCCGGCCATGGCCAGGATCTCGCCCGGATGCCGGGCCGCGTCGCGGGCGGTGTCGGCCGCCGGCCGCGACGGGTCGGCCACAGCCTTGGCGATATTGGCGGGAACCTCGGCGAACGCGACGCCGCCGACGCCCAGCGCCAGGACGGCGAGAACGGAAACCAGATGCTTGCGAGCCATGGGCGCGCCTCCTCCCTGTTGTGGCGCTTGTGGTAGCAGCTCGCCCCGCTTCGGCGAACGGCGTTCTCATGAACTTTCGGCAAGGATTCGCCGAAACCGGCTCTTTCCTCGACCAAACCCGCCCCGCATGATCGCCGGCAACGACAAGACGGCCGGGGAGGCTCGAATGAGATGGATCCTGCGCGGGGTCGGCGCGCTGCTGGCGCTGGTCGTCCTGGCGGCCTCGGCGCTGGTCCTGATCGACCGGGCCAGCCTGCCCAAGGCGCCGGACCGCCAGATCCTGCTCAACAAGGCGCGCGCTTACGACGTCCACATCCGCCGCGACGACTGGGGCGTGCCGCATGTGCTGGGCAAGTCCGACGCCGATGCGGCCTTCGGCCTGGGCTTCGCCCAGAGCGAGGACGATTTCGAAACCCTGCAGGACGTGGTGCTGGCCACGCGCGGCGTTCTGGCCCGCGACAAGGGCATGAGGGCCGCGCCGACTGATTACGTCGCGGCCCTTCTGGATGTCTGGCCGACGACGAACGCCCATTACGCCGAGCTGCCGGCCGACCTGCGCAAGGTGATGGAGGCCTATGCCGACGGAGTCAGCGTCTACGCCGCCCAGCATCCTGAGAAGGTCAAGCCTGGCCTGCTGCCCCTGACCGGCCGCGACATCGAGGCCGGCTTCGTCTTCAAGCAGCCGTTCTTCTATGGTCTGGACGGCGAGCTGAAACACCTGACCTCGCCGCAAGAGAAAGCTCCGCCGCCAAAAGGCTCCAACGGCCTGGCGACGGCGCCGTCACGCAGCGCCGACGGGGCCACGCGCCTGCTCGTGAATTCGCACCAGCCCTATACCGGGCCGGTCGCCTGGTACGAAGCCGTGGTCGAGAGCGGCCAGGGCTGGCACGTCGCCGGTGGCTTCTTCCCTGGCTCGCCCTTCATGCTGCACGGCCACAACGCCACCCTGGGCTGGGCCAATACGGTGTCCAAGCCAGACCTCGTCGACATCTACCGCCTGGCGATCAACCCGGCGGACAAGAACCAGTACCGCCTGGACGGCCGGTGGAAGGACTTCGACCGGCGCTATGTCACTCTGCGCATCAAGCTGCTCGGTCCGATCGTCCTGCCGGTGAGGAAGGCGGTGCTGCGCTCGGTCCATGGGCCGGTGCTGGAGACCAAGCAAGGCGTCTTCGCGCTCCGCTACGCCGGCATGGGCGAATGGCGCCAGCCCTTGCAGTACTGGCGACTGAATCGGGCCAGGACGCTGGAAGAGTGGCGCGCGGCGATCGCCACCCACGCCATCCCCAGCCTGAACTACATCTATGCCGACGCGGCCGGGAACATCGGCTTCGTGCACAACGGCCAGTATCCGAACCGAACCGTCCAGGCCGACTGGGCTGGCATCCTGCCCGGCGACCGCTCGAACCTGATCTGGCGCGGCTATCGCCCGGTCGAGCAGGTGCCCCAGCTGTGGAATCCCAAGTCGGGCCTGGTCTTCAATTCCAACAACACCCCTTTCCAGGCCAGCGAGGCGACCGACAACCTCAAGCCAGCGGACTTCCCCGCCTCGATGGGCCTGCAGACCAACATGACCAACCGCGCCTGGCGGGCGCTGGAGACCTTCGGCGCGGATCACGCCATCACCGACGCCAGCTTCCGGACCCACAAGTTCGATGTGGCCTTCAGCGACCGCTCCAGCGTGATGGCGATGGTGCGCGAGGTGACGGCGATCGATCCCAAGGGCGACGCCGATCTGGCTCGGGCCCAGGCGATCCTGCGCGCCTGGGACAAGAAGGCCGACATCCACGATCGCGGCGCGGCCTTGGCGGCCCTGATGAGCCAGCCAATCCTGTTCGCCCGCTCGAACGGCGATCCGACCCCTGCCCCGATCGAGAGCCTACGCGCGGCGATCCAGCAGTTGAAGACCCACTTCGGCCGCCTCGATCCCGAGTGGGGCCAAGTCAACCGCATTCGGCGCGGAACGGTGAACCTGCCGATCGACGGCGCGGCCGACACTTATCGCTCGGTCTGGGGCAAGGTCGAGAAGGACGGCACGACGACGGCGGACGGCGGCGACACGTTCGTCATGTTCGTCACCTGGGACCGCGCCGGCCAGCTCCACTCCGAGAGCATTCACCAGTTCGGCTCGGCGACCCTGGACGCTAGCTCGCCGCACTACGCCGACCAGACGCCCTTGTTCGTGGCCATGAAGACCAAGCCGGTCTGGTTCACCGAGGAGCAGTTGAAGGGACACGTTAAGGTCGACTACCGCCCGATCGATCGTTAACTTTCACAGCTAGACCGTTCAGGCGCCGTTCAGTTGGAGGACGGCTAGTTGGGCTTCACACGACGAAGCCTTCCTTGGTGGGGAAACAGAGACATGCGCAAGACCCTTGGCCTGCTGGCCCTTTCCGTTGTCGCATTCGCGGGCGCGGCCTCGGCGCAGGCGCCGAACTGGAACGGGGCTTATCAGGAGCCGCCGCGCGGGTCGTACCTGCAATCGTGCCGTGAAATCACGACCTTCAACGGCGAGGTTCATGCCCGCTGCAAGACCAGCCGTGGCGGCTGGGCATGGGTCAGCGCCTATCTCCGCGACTGCAACAGCCAGGGCATGGCCAATGGCGACGGCAAGCTGATCTGCCAGAGCCTGGTGGGCGCCGGAAACGGCGGCTGGAACAACGGCGGCTGGAACGGCGGCGGCGGCTGGAACAATGGCGGCAACGGCGGCTGGAACAACGGCGGCGGTCGCCCCGGCGGCAGCCGCGACGGCGTCGTGATGTTCGAGGATCCGCACTACCAGGGCCGCGCCTTCGAGGTGAACGGCGACATGCCCGACCTGGGCGCCGTCAAGTTCAACGACAAGGCCTCGTCCATCCAGATCGGTCGCACCGGCGGCCGATGGGAGATCTGCGAGCACGCCAACTACCAGGGCCGCTGCAGCCGCCTGGACGCCGACCAGCCCATCCTGCCCCGCGAGTGGAACGACGCGATCAGCTCGATCCGCCGCGTTCGCTAAGGAGCCAAGACCATGCGCAAGATCGCTTTCCTGATCACCTGCGGGCTGGTCGCCGCCCTGACCACGGGCGCCGTCGCTCAGGACCGAGACTGGGATCGCCGCGACGACCGCTACGACCGTCGCGATGACCGCTGGGACGACCGGCGCGGCGGCGGTCGCTGGGGCGGCGGGGTCGTGCTGTTCGAGCACGACGGCTTCCGCGGCGAGGCTCGCCCGATCCGCGGCGACGAACCGGATCTGGCTCGTCTGGGCTTCAACGACCGCGTCTCGTCGATGCGCATCTCGCGCGGGTCGTGGGAGTTCTGCGAGCACGCCTACTATCAGGGCAAATGCTGGCGATACGACTACGACATGGCCAGCCTGCCCAAGAAGCAGAACGACCGCTACAGCTCGGTCCGCCGGGTTCGCTGACGACAAGCCGCGCCGGGCCTCTTGAAGCCCGGCGCGCGCCACGGTTAAGGTCCCGCGCCTTTTTTCTGGTGGAGTTTCCCCATGCGCAAGATCGTCGTTCTCGCCGCCGCCGCGGCCGCCCTGCTGGTCTCGGCCTGCAACACCATCGAAGGCGCCGGTCGCGACGTCTCGGCCGCTGGCAAGGCCGTCAGCGGCGCCGCCCGCGACGCCAAGCACTAAGCGTCCTCTTCCCGCGAGGTTTCCGCGCCGATCGCTTGCTTCTCATGTGGGGCGACGGCGCTCTCCGGGGCGTGGCGAGCCGCGTGTTCGGCCTTCGAAGCCGCCTCGCCTGCGCGGGGCGGCTGAGCGGGTCTATCAGGGGACTTTTCGGTATCCTTGGTCATGTCTCGCCTCGTATCCTTAGAGCAGGCGATCAACACCAGACGACTTCGACAGTTCCGAAAACCCGGATCGAGGATCCCAATTCCCGGAACATCGATCCGAAAGACAGTCTTCATTAACCGGGCTCCGTCGCGGCGGTTGCCGAGATATCGTTTACGCCGCGATTTCGCGAAGAACGTCTTCAGTTAGTTCAGCTTTACTTACCGACACCTCGGACAAAACGTCGCCGTGCGACCGCAGGTCGCCCTTTTCTCGCCGCGCCCGAAGGCGCATATGAACGCCATGTCAGAGCCCCAGACCGCGTCTCCGCTGCTTACCGGCCTCAAGCGAGGCCTGCTGCACCGCTGCCCCAACTGCGGCGACGGCCGGCTTTACATGCGCTATCTGAAGGTCGACCCGGAATGCGAGGCTTGCGGGCATGAGCTCGCTGGCTATCCGGCCGACGACGGCCCGGCCTATTTCACCATCCTGCTGATCGGCCACCTGGTCGTCGCGCCGCTGCTGTTCTTCCCCTGGGTCTGGGAAGGTCCGCCGCTGATCGTCGTGCCCCTGTGCGTTTCGGCGCTGGCGCTGTTGACCCTGCTGACCCTGCCGCGCGTGAAGGGCGGCGTGATCGGCGCGCTGTGGGCCATCCGTCTGAGAAAAGCCGAAGACACTCCAGCCTGAACGCGGCCGCGCCAAGCAGAGCGCGAGATTATTTGCTAATGTCGGGAACAAAACCGCGCGGAACCACAAAGCGCCGCCGCGAATTCCGAAGTCCTGAACCAAGCGTCGCCACGGTGGCCGACGCCGGATTGGAGGGAAACTTCGGACCATGCTCGGCACGATCCTCATCATTATCCTGATCCTGGCCCTCATCGGCGCGCTGCCGACCTGGGGTCACAGCCGGTCGTGGGGCTATTTCCCGTCCGGCGGCCTGGGCCTAATCCTCGTGATCATCATCATCCTCGTCCTACTCGGCAGGATCTAGCGGTTGCCCTAAACCGGTGTTCGCCTAAGCTCCCCCTCCAAGCCGGGAGGGGGAGTTTTCATGACGGCGACCGCCGACGCAGCGAGCCCGCGCCTCTCGCCCCTGAACCGCGCCAAGGCCATACTGGGCGGCTCGGCCGGCAATCTGGTCGAATGGTACGACTGGTTCGCCTACGCGGCCTTCACCCTCTATTTCGCGCCGGCCTTCTTCCCCAAGGGCGACCAGACCGTACAGCTGCTGCAGGCGGCGGCGGTGTTCTTCCTGGGCTTCGTGGCCCGTCCGATCGGGGCTTGGCTGATGGGGATGTACGCCGACCACGCGGGTCGCCGCGCGGCTCTGTCGATCTCGGTCGCCCTGATGTGCGGCGGCGCGCTGATCATCGCCATCACCCCGGGCTTCACGACCATCGGCCTGTGGGCGCCGGCCATTCTCCTCCTCGCGCGCACGCTGCAAGGCCTGTCGGTCGGCGGCGAGTACGGGGCCAGCGCCACCTATATGAGCGAGATGGCCGGCAAGGCCCGTCGAGGCTTCTGGTCCAGCTTTCACTATGTGACCCTGATCGCCGGCCAGCTGCTGGCCCTTGGCGTGCTGATCGTCCTGCAACGGCTCCTGCCCGAGGCCGAGTTGAAGGCCTGGGGCTGGCGCGTGCCGTTCGTGATCGGGGCGCTGCTGGCCGTGGTGGTGTTCTGGATCCGTCGGGGCCTGGACGAGAGCATCGCCTTCAAGCGTCCCGCCCAGCGCGAGAGCCTGTCGCGCCGCCAGGTCGCCAGCGCCGGCCTGTTCCTGGTCCTGACCGTGATCGCCGGCGTCCTGGGCGTCACCACCGGTCCGCTGGCCAAGCCCGGTCAATATCTGGGCGCGCTGTTCCTGGCGCTGTTCTTCGCCTCGCTGATCGTGCCGCTGGTTCGCCGCCATCCGCGCGAGAGCCTGCTGATCATGGGCCTGACGGCCGGCGGTTCACTGACCTTCTACGTCTACACGACCTACATGCAGAAATTCCTGGTCAACACGGCGGGCTTCAGCAAGGGCCAGGCGTCCGAGGTCAGCGCGCTCAGCATGGTCGGCTTCATGCTGATGCAGCCCCTGGCCGGCTGGCTGTCGGACCGGCTAGGGCGCAAGCCAATGCTGATCCTGGCCTTCGCCGGGGGGGCCCTAACCATCTGGCCGATCATGACCGGGATCAGCCATGCGACCTCGGTGACCACCGCGCTGGCCCTGATCCTGGCCGGCATGGCGTTCCAGTCCTGCTACACCGCGATCAGCGCCGTGGTGAAGGCCGAGATGTTCCCGGCCGAGGTCCGCGCCCTGGGCGTCGCCCTGCCCTACGCCCTGGCCAACGTACTTTTCGGCGGCACGGCCGAGATGGTCGCCCTGGCCTTCAAACACGCCAAGCTGGAAAGCACCTTCTACCTGTATGTCGCCGCCGTCATGACCCTGGGCCTGGTCTGCTCGATCATCCTCAAGGACACCGGACGCCACAGCCTGATCGCCGAGGACTGAACCCCGTTTTCCGACTCCAATTGTCCGTCTAGATATTCCGCATGTCGACGCTTCAGATTCTCGATCTCGTGTCCGTCGCGGTCTTCGCGTTCTGCTGGCTGCTGTACGAACCCATGCTCAAGCGCCTGGGCGAAGGGGGCGGCGTGCTGAACACCGACATGACGGTGATCCGCCGCCGCTGGATGCAGGAGATGGCGGTGCGCGAGATCGCCCTGCTGGACGGTCAGCTGCTGGGTCACGCGATCAACTCGGCCAGCTTCTTCGCCTCGTCGAACCTGATCCTGATCGCCGCCGCCGCCGGGGTGCTGTTCGGCGGCGACAGCGCCTGGAAGAGCGTCGAGGGTCTGGCCGTGCTGGCCAAGACCACGCCGCTGATGTTCCAGGTCAAGCTGGGTCTGGTGCTGGTCGCCCTGGCGCGCGGCCTGCTCGACTTCATCTGGTCGATCCGGCAGATGAACTACTGTCTGGCCGCGATCGGCGCGGCGCCGATGTGGGCCCCGCCGGCCGTTCTGGCCGAGTACGCGGAAGCCGCGGGCGGCATTCTCAACCCGGCGCTCTCGGCCTTCAACGCCGGCGTCCGGGCCTACTACTTCGCTCTGGCGGCGGCCGTCTGGCTGCTGGGCCCAATGCCGTTCTTGGTCGCCACCCTCGGCGCCATGACCCTGCTGCTCTGGCGCCAGCGCCGCAGCCGGGCGTCGACTGCGGTTCGCAAGGTCCGCCAGATCCTGGAGCGCCAGCCGGTCGTCTATGGTCCGCACCTGACGCGCCTGAACCCGCCGCCGCCCGAAGACCGTATATAGGACCGGGCCAAAACCGGATTTAGGGACAAGGAAGCTTGGCCGGAGGAACACCGCCCCGCGCGCGACGTTCATTCCGCCGCGAACACCAAGACCCCAGATGCAATAAGCCCCGCCGGTGACTCGGTCTCCGGCGGGGCTAATGGGAAGTCTTGTGGGTAGACAAGTCCTTCATACCTTAACCGGGCGCGCGCCGCAACCGCTTTGCTACGGGAATTCGACATTTCGTCGTGAATTCGCCTTGCAACTTACGATATTGCGGCGCTCCCACGAGATTCCCGCGACGCCGCCGAAAATATCGAGAACCGATCCCAAGCGCCAAAGGAAGGCGTCGAGCGCAATTCAATTCATAGAGTTCTGCGAGACGGGATTACTCCGCAATCCTCTTGCCCTCTGACGGACGTTAAACACTGCGATATGGATATCCCTGTACGGAAAAACTCGAACTACATTTGAACAAGGCGCCGATTACGACGCAAAACGTGCGAAGATTTAACAATCACTCTCCAGCCAAGCGAATTCGGCGCAAGGGCGAGGCGCGTCGCCCTCATACCGACGCGGCCCTCTCGCCTTCGGACTATCGCAAAACGAGAAGGCTCATATCCCCAAGGCGGTCCATACGGGGAGAACCTTGGCGCCCCATTGCGCCGCCTGAGACTTCAGCTCGACGAGATTGTCCTCGCCCTGCAGGGTCGCGCCGTCCTTGATCAACGCTTGCCCTTGCGCCTGCAGCAGCGACCAGGCGAACTGGGCCCAGTCGTCGGAGGTCTTGCCGCCGTTCTGCTTCCCCAGCCAGAACAGCTGGGAAAAGCGCGGCGCCGAGACCCCGCCGCCCGTGACGGGCGAAGCGAAGTAGGCGACATCGCCCACCGATAGCGACCGGCGGGAAATGGCCTTGTTCAGCGCCTGGGTGCGCGCCTTGGCCTTGTTGACATCCTGGCCCGAGGCGGCCGGCTGGATCACGCCCAGGCCCAGCAGAATGGTCAGGGCAGAGGTCAGCTGGGGGAAACTGACGGCCTTGCCGCCGACATGGGTTTCCAGCTCCAGGATCGTGTGCGGCTTGTAGTCCAGCAGCAGCTCGTAGATCGGCTGGTAGATCGCCTCGAGCAATCCCGCCTCGCCGATGACGCCGCGCACCTTGGTGGGCAGATCCTCCTTGGCCATGGTCAGCACCACGCGCTCGTCGCGCATCGCCGCCACCTGCTCGTGACCAACCAGGGCGCGGACGCCGCGCACCCAGTAGTCGCGCCGAAACTGCTGATTCACGCAGTAGTCGCGGATCGTCTCGCGCAAGGAGACGTCTGGAATGTTGCGCATGAACTCCGCCTGCTGCGGCGTCATGTTCAGCTCATACAGATTATCCAGCGTATGAGCCGAACTGGCGAAGCCGACCTTGGCGTCGCCCAGCCAATTCTCGATGTCCGCGAAGTACATAGGGTGCCAGTCGCGATTCATGTATTCGTGGGCCAGGTACTTGCGGTCCTGTCCCTTGACCTGCTTGAGACGTTCGGCGGCGCCCGGATTGGCCTTGGCATACAGCGGCTCCAGGTTCAGGAACTGCTCGATGAAGTTCAGCGCCGCGTCGGTTTGGCCGATGATCCCCTGCCCCGGGGCGCCCATGACGTCGGCATGGCGCTTCATAAGATGCCGGATCGGCGCCGAGGCCGACCATCCCGGCAGGGTGTTGTAGGAGATGTACAGCACACCGCCCGGCCGCAGCTTGCGGCGGATGAAGTCCACCAGCACGCCGCGGTTGGCGTCCGAAATCCAGGTCCAGATGCCATGCAGGCCGATGAAGTCAAATTCAGGCAGATCCTGCCGATTGCAGAATTCGGCGAAGGCCTCGTCGTAGAGCTTGGCGTCCGCGCCGGCCAATCGCACCATTTCCGAGGCGAAGGCGGCCTGGGAGGGATTGAAGTCCGTGCCGTACCAGTTGATACCCGGCTGGGCCGCCGCGTGGATCGACACCGACAGCCCCTGGCCAAAGCCCAGTTCGCAAGCATTCTCGATCTTGGGCGCGTGCCTCCCGACCATCAGAAGGGGAAGTCGACAACGAAGAGGGTTCAGCTCTCCATAGTAGCCGAAGGTGTAGTTCACGTCCGTGACGTAGCCGGCGTTCCACTCAGTCGACACGATTTCCCCGCTATTTGCCGCAGCTTCGAGTTCTGTTTTTGGTAGTCAACCGCCCCGCACGAGCCGCGGCTTTCGCAAACGCAGCTCTTCCCGATATCCGTCAACGCGAAGCTTAGCCCCGAGTTCCCGCTCCAGCTGAGTCCTTTTTTGGCCCCAATCATGAAATCCCGCCTCATCGCGCTCTGGCGCGGCCTGCCCGTTCCCGTTCGCCGCGCCGCCCACCTGACCGCCAGCGCGCCGGGGGCGGCTTTCCAGGCGGTGTCCCAGACCATCGACGAAGCGGCCAAGGCGCGGGCCGAGCGCGTCGCACAATCGCGCGCGCGCCGCCGCGCGCGCCGACGGAACCTGCCGGCTACGCCACCGGTGACCGTGGTCGGTTTCCACGGCGCGGTGCATGGCCTGGGCGAAGGCGCGCGGATGCTGGCCAGAGGCTTCGCCGACGCGGGCCAGCCGGTGCGCGCGGTGGATCTCTCGGCGGATGTCGGCTTCCCAATCGATCTGCCTCTGCCCTATCCTCCGCCCGCCGCCGACGAGCGGGGCGTGGTGATCTCGCACATCAATCCGCCCGAGCTGCTGCGCTGGGCGCGCGAGACCGAAGGCCGCGTCCTGGAGGGGCGACGGCACATCGGCTACTGGGCCTGGGAGCTGGAGGATGCGCCGGCTGACTGGGTCCCGGCCTTCGACTTCGTCGACGAGGTCTGGACCCCCTCGGCCTTCGCCGCTGACGCCATCCGCAAGATCGCTCCGGCCAGGATCAAGGTCACGCCGGCCCCCTATCCTCTGTATCTGAACCCGCGCCCGGCGCCGGATCGCGACCGTTTCGACCTGCCCGGAGACGCCGTCGTCGTGCTGATGGCCTTCGACCTGCGCTCCACCGCCCAGCGCAAGAATCCCTACGCCGCCCTCGCCGCCTTCCAGAAGGCCAAGGTCGCGACCGGTCAATCGGCGTTGCTGATCTGCAAGGTGGTGGGGGCCGACCTCTATCCGCAGACCTTCCAGGCCCTGAGCGCGCTAGTGGCCGACGATCCGGCGATCCGGCTGATGACCGAGAACCTGTCAGCCGAAGACATGGCCGCGCTGACGGCCAGCAGCGACATCGTCCTGTCGCTGCACCGGTCGGAAGGCTACGGTCTGCTGCTGGCCGAGGGCATCTGGCTGGGCAAGCCGACCCTGGCGACCGGCTGGTCGTCGACCGTCGAATTCATGGACCCGGCCTCCAGCCAGCTCGTGGACTTCACCCTGATCCCCGTAGAGGGGGACGGCGCCATCTATCGCGCGGGCCGCTGGGCCGACGCCGACGTCGAGGACGCGGCGGATAAGCTGTCGCGCATGATCTCGGACGATGGCTGGCGCAAGGCAATGGCCGCTGCGACAGCGCGCAACGGCCATGTCTCGTTCGATCGCGAGGCCTGGCTGCGGATGGTCCGCGACCTGCTGCCGCTAGCTTAGTTCTTAGGCGAGGTCTTGACCGGCGCGTCGTCGTTCAAGGTGGGGAGATCGTTGATCGATTGCGGCGGCGTGACCTTGTCGGCCGAGATCGGCTTGGCCGGCAGCGCGCTGGACGGCGGGCGGATCGGCGTGGTGTCGCCGGCCGCCGGCCTCTTCGGCTCCATCGGCAGGGCGATCTTGTCCAGGCTTTGGACGATCAGGTCCGTCGGCAGCATGCCCTTGTAGCGAACCTTCTTGAAGTGCCGCGTCGGGTCATAGGGCTGCACGCCCGGCGCCAGATTGCCGACCTCGAGCGTTCCGACCTGGGCCAACAGCTGGACCCGGCCGACATACTCGTTGGTGCGGCCGCGGACGAAGCTGATCTGAGCGTTCTGCAGTTCGGCCTGAGCGTTCAGCACCTCGATCGTGCTGCGCAGGGCGAAACGCTCTTCCTCCCGAACCCCGTAGAAGGCGATCGTGTCGGCCTTCATTTCTTCCTCGAGACTGACCAGCGACTTCCGGGCGGCGGTCAGCTGATCCCAGTACTGCGAGACGCCCAGCACCATGTTGCGGCGCGCGTCGTCAATCAGCAGCTTGTCGCGATTGTTCTCCTCGATCGACTGGCGGACCGACGAGTTCAGCTGCCCGGCTGAGAACAGTGGCTGGGTCAGGGTGATGCCGGCATTGATGGTGTCGGTTCGGTTCTGGTGCTTGGCGCTGTACGGAACATAGGGTCCGTTGCGGTAATCCGCGCGCGCCGAGACCGAGAACAGACGCTGGGCGCGCGCCTCAGCGACGCCGAGACGCGAGGCCTTTTCGGTGAAGATGGCCGCGCCCAGGCTCGGATTGGCCTCTTCCGCCTGATTGAACGCTTCGTCCAGTGTCGCGGGCAGGCCGTCGATATCGGGCTCCGGCTCCAGGACGTCGGGAAGATGGCCGATCAGTGAGGCGTAATAGGCCACGCTGACGCTCAGTTGCGCCTGGGCGTTCGCCAGCTGGGTGCTGGCTGAAGCCAGGCGCGCCTTGGCTTGCTGCACGTCGGTCAGCGTGACCTGGCGAACACTGTACTTGTCCTCGGTGTCCTGCAGTTGCTTGCGCAGGAAGGTCTCGCCGCCCTGGCTGATGCGCAGCACCTCGCGATCACGACGCACCGACACATAGGCATTGGTGACACGGACCAGCAGGTCCATCTCGATGCGGCGAAGGTTCTCGCGCGCGGCCTTGATCTGGGCCTCGACGCCGCCGAGGCGGGCCGCATAGCGGCCGTTGGTGTAGAGCGCCTGGCTGATCGAGAGGTCGCTGGACGGGCCAATGGCGTCCACATAGGGCGTACTCGTCTGCAAGGAGGAAATCCGCGACTGCGGTCCCTTGGCGTAGCCGTAGCTCTCCGAGAACTGGGCGCTGGCCTGCAGGCCGTACGCCGCCCGCGCCTGGGTGTAATTCTCGTCCAGGGCGCGCAAGGCTGCGCGTTGGGCCTGGATGTTCGGATTGCTCTGGTAGGCGGCGGTGATCGCGTCGGCCAGGGTCTCGGCGTGCGCGAGTTCGGCGCGACCGGCCACGGCCATGGCGACGGCCACGGCGATCACGGACGTCCGAACGGACAGGACTTTCGACAACACTCGCATTTTCCAGACTTCCACGGCCCCCGCCGAACCCGGCGATCAACCCAATGTTTATGGCTTAATCAAGAAGGCGACGCACCGTCGCCTCCCATGTGACATTCTTGTCGCGCCAGAGATCGCGCGCGGCCGCGCCCAGCGATATCGCCCGCGCCTTATCGGAGGTCAAACGCTCCAACGCCTGGGCCAACGCCTGCGGCGTGGGCTCGGCGACCGCGCCGGTATCGGCGCTGACGATCTCAAGCAGACCGCCGCTGTCGGTGACGGTCAGCACCGCCTTGCCGGCCGCGAAAGCCTCCATGGTCACGTAACCGACGCTGTCCTCGTCGAACGGCAAATAGGCGCAGACCAGGGCGCCATTGGCCCAGCGGGCGATGTCCTCGCGCGGATGGAAGCCGAAGCGCAGATCGACGCGATCCTTCAGGTCCAGGTCCTCGACCAGCCTGGTCAATCGATCGGCATAGACCTGGTTCTCGGGCGGCCCGGCGATGACCAGGCGCAGGCTGCCGGGCAGCAGGGCCAGAGCTTCGATCAAGAGGTGCTGGCGCTTGCCCGCCGCCACCCGGCCGCCGGCGAAGACGTAGTCGCCATACTCACCGCCGGTGAACAGCTCGCCATCGTTCAGCGGCGGATACAGCACCTCGCTGGCCACACCGTTGAACTTCATCAGGCGGCTTTGGGTGACCGGCGAGTTGCACCAGATCTTGCGGCATTGCGCGAAGCAGTCGTTGTCGGCCGCCTTGATCGCCGCCTTCACCGTCCGCCCGGTCTCATCGAAGTCCAGGTGGCTCTGGCCGGCCTCCGACAGGTCATAGGCCTGGCGGAACTGGTGCAGCAGCCACAGCACCTTCTCGTGGTGCGGGATCAGATAGGCCGGGAACTTCAGGCCGATCACGCGATCGACATTGTAAAGCCGCATGCCCTTGGAGATCAGCATCTCCTCGATCAGACGCTCAGCCGGCTCCCAGGTGAAAGGCACGCGCACCAGCTCGGACTGGACGCCGGGCGTGGCGTTCAGGCGGCGGACCAGGTGGTCGGCCAGCTCCTCGGCCCCGCCGCGCTGGAACGGGGCGGCGTTGTTGACGACCAGGACCTTCATGCGGTGAGCCTATCCACCACGGTGCTCCAGTCGATCTTCATCTCGGCCAGGCGATTCAGCGAGGCGGTTCCCATCTCGGCGACGCCCCGCTTGTCGGCGTGCAGCCGGTCGAACTGCTCGGCCAGAGCGCGCGGATCAGGCTCGCTGATCAGGCCGTTTCGGCCGTGCTCGACCAGCTCCAGCACTCCGCCGCTGTCGGTGGTGGTGACGATGGCCTTGCGGGCATGGGCGCCTTCCAGTGACGGATAGCCGTAGCTGTCCTCGTCCTTGGGCAGATAGGCGACCGCCAGCGCTTCCTTCAGCATGTGGGCCTTCTCGTCCTCGCTGATCCAGCGGTCCTCAAGGATGACGCGATCACGCAGACCCAGGTCGTCGACCATCTTCAGCAACTGACGGCCATAATCCGGGCTCGACGCCGTACCGGCCAGGCGCAGCTTCACGCCGGTCTTCACGTATTGCATGGCCTCGATCATCAAGGCCTGGCGTTTGTGCGGCTCCAGGCGCGAGATCGCGACAATCTCGTCGCCATAGCCGGTGTGGATGAAGCGCTCAGGTTGATAGACCGGCGGATACAGCGGCGTCGCGTCCAGGCCGTTGAACGTTTTCAGGCGGTCGGCGACCACCTGCGAGTTGGTGAACACCGCTCGCGACTCCGCGATGGCGCGCGTGTCGAGGGCGCGGAGGTTGTCGCGGATCGCCCGGTGGTGAGCATCGTCCGGCATGCCGCGATACGGTGTGTCCCACAGGTCGTAGAAGGTGCGGATGTGATGGATGAACCACAGCACCTTGTTCGGATGATCCACCACATAGGCCGGCGGCCGGAAGCAGATGACCCGGTCGCACCATTGGGTCAGATCGATCAGCCGCCAGGCGGCGATCTGGTGCAGGATCTCGTTCGGATCGTCGGTGAACGGCAGGTAGAACCGTTCGACCTGATGGCCGGCCTCGACCAGCTTTTCCTCGAGCCACTCGACGATGAAGCGTGCGCCGCCGTTGATAAACGGCACGATCGAGGACAGCAGGACGATGCGCATCGGTTAGACCAGCACCTGATCCAGGGCGGAGACGACGCGGTCGATGTCGGCCTCGGTCAGCCCCGCATGGGTCGGCAGGTTCAGCCCGTCCGCCCCGCAGGCCTCGGCCTGTTTGAGGTCGCCGGTCGCGAGGTGCGCATAGGGCGGCATGACGTGCATCGGATAGAACACCGGACGGCTCTCGATGCCCAAGGCGTCCAGATCCTTGATCACCTGGTCGCGCGAGGTCGAAAGACCCTCGCCCAGGCGCACGGTGTACATCCAGAACACGTGCCGGCCGGTGTCGGCGACATAGGGCTTGATGACCCGGTTGCCCAGGCGCGACAGCTTTTCCTCGTACCAGCCGATGACCTTCTCGCGCGCGTCCAGATGGGCGTCGACGCGCTCCAGCTGGGCCAGGCCGATCGCGGCCTGGATGTTGGTCATGCGGTAATTGTAGCCGACGACCGGGAACCAGTAGCGGCGGTTCAGGTCCATGCCCTGGCCGCGCAGCAGGCGCATCTTCGCGGCCAACTCGTCGTCGTCCGTGGTAATCATCCCGCCTTCGCCGGTGGTGATGATCTTGTTGCCGAAGAAACTGAAGGTGGCGCACGCGCCCAGCGCGCCCGACTTCCTGCCCTTGTAGGTCGCGCCGACGGCTTCGGCGGCGTCCTCGACGACCTTCAGGCCGTGCTTGCGGGCGACCTCCAGGATCGGATCCATGTCGCAGACCTGGCCGTACAGGTGCACCGGCATGATCGCCTTGGTGCGCGGCGTGATCAGCGCCTCCAGCTTGGCCGGATCCAGGTTGAAGGTGCGCGGGTCGTTGTCGATCAGCACCGGCGTGGCGCCGCAATAGGTCACCGCGTTGGCCGAGGCGATGTAGGTGAGGCTGGGCACGATCACCTCGTCGCCCGGACCGATGTCCAAGGCGACCAGGGCCAGGTGCAAGGCCGTCGTGCCGTTGTTGCAGGCAATGGCGTGCTTGACGCCGCAGTAGGCGGCGAAGGCCTTCTCGAACTCGGAGATGAAGCGGCCGACCGACGAGATCCAGGTCGTGTCCATGCATTCGAGGACATAGGCGCGCTCGTTGCCGTCCAGGCGCGGGGCGGCGACGGAAATCCTGGGCAAGGTGTTCGCCGGGCTGGTCATGGCCGGTCTCCTTTGATTTTGGCCCGTTTGATCTGGGCAGGCACGCCGACCGCGAGGACACCGTCCGGAAGATCGCGCACGACGACCCCGCCGGCGCCGACCACGGCGTCCGCGCCAATGGCCACGCCCGGGATCGCCCGCGCGCCGACGCCGAGGAAAGCCCTATCTCCGAGCGTCACGCCGCCAGCCAAGGCCGCGGCCGGGCCCAGATGGCTGGCCGCGCCCAGGATGCAGTCGTGATCGACGACGGCGCCGGTGTTGACGATGGAGAGGTCGCCGATCCAGCTGTCGGCGTTGATCGCCACGCCGGCCATCACCGCTACGCCCTGGCCGATCCGGACGGTTGGCGAAATCATCGCCGAGGGGTGAATGGCGTTGACCAGCGAAAAGCCCAGCTCACGCGCCCTGCCGCCCAGCTTTTCGCGCAAGCGGTTGGCGCCCAGCGCCACGAACAGTTCGGAAAGCCCCTGCCCGCGCAGTTCGGACAGTTTCAGGTCGTCGCCGACCACGGGAACGCCCAGCACCTCGCGCGGCGTCGGGTCGGCGTCGACGATCACGGCCACGGTCTTGCCGCAGGCGCGCAGACTCTCGATGACCACCTTGGCGTGGCCGCCGCCGCCGATGATGACGACGCCCCCGATGTCGAGGGTGGAGCGCATCAGTTCCTGGACCGCCGAACGATGTCGGCCTCGACCATTTCGGCGATCATCTCCTGCATGGTGATCTTGGGCTCCCAGCCCAGCTTGGCCTTGGCCTTGGCCGGATCGCCCAGCAGCAGGTCGACTTCCGCGGGACGCAGGAACTTCGGATTGATCGTCACATGGTCCTGGTAGTTCAGGCCGACGCTGGCGAAGGCGGTTTCGCACATCTCGCGGACCGTCCAGGTCTTGCCGGTGGCGACCACGTAGTCGTCCGGCGTCTCCTGCTGCAGCATCAGCCACATGGCCTCGACATAGTCCTTAGCGTGGCCCCAGTCGCGCTTGGCGTCCAGATTGCCCAGCTCCACCGTCTTCTGCTGGCCCAGCTTGATGGCCGCCACCGCGTCGGTGACCTTGCGGGTCACGAACTCGATGCCGCGCAGCGGGCTCTCGTGATTGAACAGGATGCCGGCCGAGGCGTGCAGACCGAAGCTCTCGCGATAGTTCACCGTCATCCAGTGGCCGTACAGCTTGGCCACGGCATAGGGCGAACGCGGATAGAACGGCGTGGTCTCCGACTGGATCGGATGCTGCACCAGGCCGTACATCTCCGACGACGAGGCCTGGTAGAAGCGGGCCTGCGGGCATTCCATCCGCAGGGCTTCGAGCATGTTGGTCACGCCCAGGCCCGTGGCCGAACCGGTCAGGTGCGGCTGGTCCCACGAGGCGCCGACGAAGCTCTGGGCCGCCAGGTTGTAGATCTCGTCCGGCTGGACCCGGCGCATCAGGCGCGACAGGCCGCCCTCGTCAAGCAGGTCGCCCAGTTCGAACCTGATGTCGTCATAGACGCCGATCCAGCGCAGGCGGTCGCCGATCACGTCGGCCGAGGCCGAGCGGCGCAGCATGCCGTGGACGGCGTAGCCCTTCTCCAGCAGCAGCTTGGCGAGATAGGCGCCGTCCTGACCGGTGATGCCGGTGATCAAAGCCGTCTTGGCCACGCTGTCGTCGACTCCAGTAAGAAAGAAGGGTCCTGACTACACTATTGGAGGCGATTGGAAAGCGGCGCCGGTCAGAATTCGACCGGCCGACGCCGCTTTCCGAAAAGCGTGAGAAATCAGGCCGTTGACCTACTCCTCGCGCATGGTGGTGCGCAGGGTGTCGCGCAGCGGCGAGAACAGGTACTGCAGGATGGTCCGCTCGCCGGTCGGGACGATCACCTGGGCCGGCATGCCGGCGGTGACCTTGCTGCGGAACTCCTTGGGCAGCTGCTTGATGTCGACGCGGACGATCCCGAGGAAGTAGGCGGTCTTGTTCTCGGGGTCAGCAATGCGGTCTCGCGACAGCGACTCGATCTTGCCGTTCAGGATCGGGATCTCCCGGGAATGGAAGGCCGGCAGGCGGACTTCCGTGACCATGCCCGGATGGACATTGTCGACATCGGTCGGGGCGAAGTGGGCCTGGATGACGAAGGCTTCGTCGTCCGGCGCGATGTCGACCAGCGGCTCGGCGGGACGGACGACCGCGCCCTCGGTGAAGAAGCGCAGGTTCTGAGCGGTGCCGCTGACCGGCGAGATGACGTTGATCCGGCGCTGCTGATCGGAAGCCACGATCTCCTTTTCGGTCACTTCCGCCAGCTTCACCCGCGTTTCGGTGATGCTCTGGCTGACTTCCTCGTAGAACTGCTGCTTGATCTGGCGGATCTTCAGCTGGGTTTCGGCCATGCCCTGCACCGCCTTGGCGCGGTCGGCGGTCAGGCGCCCGATCGAGCCCGACAGCGAGGCCTGTTCGCGCTCCAGCGCCAGCAGGCGCGGCCGCGGCACCAGGCCCTTGTCGTAGATCTTGCGCAGGTCGGAGAGCTCGTCCTCGATATAGCCCAGCTGGTCCTTCAGGCCCTGGGTCTGGCGGTCGATGCCCTCGATCTCGCTCTTGTACTGGTCGCGCTGGGCGTTCATCAGGTCGGTCTGACCTTGCAAGGTTTGACGACGCTCGAGGAACTGGGCCTCTTCGTCGGCGATCGCCCGAGCGACCATCGGGTCGGTCCGCTGGCTGGTCAGGTCGGCGGGGAAGGCGATCGACGGACGCTGGTCGCGCTCGGCCAGCAGGCGCGCCTCCATGGCCTTCAGCGCCACATATTGGTTCTTGGTGATGCCGGCGGCCGCGTTGGCCTGGGTCGGATCCAGCTCGAAGAGGATCTGGCCGGCCTTCACCTTCTCGCCCTCGCGCACCAGGATCTTGCGGAGCATGCCGCCTTCCAGGTGCTGGATGGTCTTGCGGTTGCCTTCGGCCGAGATGACGCCGTTGGCGATCACGGCGCTGTCGAGCGGGGCGAACATCGCCCAGATCAGGCCCACGAACATGATGCCGATGATGGCGTAGCCGATGCGGGCGACGCTCTTGTAGTTGTCCGTCGGACGCTGGATCTTGGGGGGCTTCATCTTGTTTTCAGCCTGATGGGCGCGCGCGAGGCGGCCTTAGAGAAAGGATGCGAACGGACGGATCAGTTGGCGCGGATCGGCGTGGGCGTCGGGGCCTGGGGCGGCGCGGCCCCCGTCAGCTTGGCCAGCATCACGTCGCGCTCGCCGAAGTCGGCGATGACGCCCTGGTTGACGACCATGATGTAGTCCGCCTGGTTCAGCAGGTTCACCTTGTGGGTGGCGAAGATCACCGTGCGCTTGGCGGCCTTGAGCCGGTTCATCGCCTCCATCAGGGCGATCTCGCCGGTCTGGTCGAGACTGGCGTTCGGCTCGTCCAGCACCAGCAGGGCCGGCATGCGGAACACCGAGCGCGCCAGGGCCAGGCGCTGGCGCTGGCCGCCCGACAGCGACGCCCCGCCCTCGCCGATCGGCGTGTCATAGCCCATGGGCAGGGCCTGGATCATCTCGTGCACGCCCGCCAGGGTGGCCGCCTCGATAACCTCCTGGGACTCGTACTCGGTGAAGCGGGCGATGTTCTGGGCGACGGTGCCCTGGAACAGCTCGATGTCCTGCGGCAGGTAGCCGATGTGGCGGCCCAGCTTCTCGGGGTCCCACTGCTTGATGTCGTAGCCGTCCAGGCGGATCACCCCGGCGGCGCAGGGCCAGACGCCGACGATGCCCCGCAGCAGCGACGACTTGCCCGCCGCGCTGGGCCCGACGATGCCGACCGAGGTGCCGGCGTCGATGCGGAAGCTGGCCTGGCGCATGGTCGGGACCTGGGCGCCGGGCGGCAGGATCGACGCGGCCTCGGCCGACAGCACGCCGCGCGGCTCGGGCAGCGGCATGTGATCGTCGTCGTTCTTCTGATCGCGGAGGGTCGCCTGCAGGCGGTCCCAGGCGCCGCGCGCGCCCAGATAGTTCTTCCACTGGCCGACGGCGCCCTCGATCGGGGCCAGGGCGCGGCCGACCAGGATCGAGCCGGCGATCATCGAACCGGCCGAGATCTTGCCCTGGATGGCCAGATAGGCGCCGCCGCCCAGGATGAGGGTCTGGACCACCTGGCGGAACACCTTGATGCCCGACATCACCGCGCCGCCGGCGTCGCTGGCCCCCGCCTGCCAGGCCACCTGCTCGTCGCGACGCGTACGCCAGCGCGCCTGCAGGCCGCCCCACATGCCCATGGCCTTCATGACCTCGGCGTTGCGCAGGGTCGAGCTGGCGTCGTTCTGGGCGGCGATCGAGGCCATGGTGGCCATCTGGATCGGGTTCTTGGTGGCGCGGTCGTTCATCACCGCCAGGCCGAAGATGATGAAGCAGCTGATGATCGCCAGGACGCCGAAATAGGGATGCAGGATCCACGAGACGATGATGAACACCGGCGTCCAGGGCGCGTCGCAGAAGGCGATCAGGCCGCCCGCCAGGAATTCGCGCACCTGGTCCATGTCGCGGAACGCCTGGCCGCCATTGCCCTTGCGGGTCAGGGTCGACTCCAGCACTGACTTGAAGATCGGGTCGCGCGCGACGCCGTCGAACTTCAGGCCGCCGCGCACCAGCACCTGGGTGCGCAGCGCCTCCAGCAGCCCGTAGATGATGAACAGGAAGATACAGATGACCGTCAGCACCACCAGGGTGGAGACGTTCCGGCTGGACAGCACGCGGTCATAGACCTGCAGCATGTACATCGGGCTGACCAGCGCCAGGATGTTGATGAAGAAACTGAAGACCATGGCGGTGATCACCGCCGGCTTCATGACCTCGACGGCGCGGTCGAGGATGGTCGGCTTCGCGCCGGAGCGGTTGAAGATCATCTGGAGCCTTCAGAACGTCACGCCGTATGGCGAGCCGTATACAGTAACAACTTAGGTCGCGTCTCGACCACGAAAATGTGGCGGAAAATGAGCAGCTGAGCTTCAGCGGCTTAATCACACGGTCCGCTTCGCTGCAAGTGCGCCCCCCACGACGGGTAACACCAAAAAGAAAGCCGCCCCGGAGAAATATCCGGGGCGGCTCCTTAGTCAATCTTCATCGCGCTCGCCAGAGCGAGCGCTCCTTGCGGATTAGACGATGAAGAACTTATCCGTCGCACCGTCTTCAACCAGGTTGGTGACGCCGGTGACGCCCGTCAGCTTCACAACGATGTCGGCGGCAGCGCCGGTTTGTTGGAAGATGTAGCTGTCGTTCAGGTATTGGAAGATCACGGTCTCGCCGTTGGCGTCAGCCGCGTTGTTCGCGATGACCAGAGCGTCGGCCAGGGTAGCCGGACCAGCGCCCGTGAACGTCAGCACGCCGTTGGCGATGGTGCCCGTCGTCACGGCGCCGTTGGCGTTAGCCACCGCACCGCTGGTCAGGAACAGCGTATCGGCGTCGGCGATGGCAGCAGCCTTAGCCACAGCGTCACCAGCGGCGACGCTGACCGAAACGGCCAGAGCCTTTTCGAAGTTCTGGACCGATTCGACGCCAGTTTGGGTCGACGCCGCGGTCGCCGTGATGACGTCCACGCCCGAACCGAGCTTGATCGTGCCGCCGTCAGCCAGACCAGCCAGCGAGGTCGTCAGACCGCCGGTCGAGGCCGAAGCATCGATCGTAGCCAGCTTGGTCAGGCCCGTAGCCGTCAGATCCAGGTGGCTCGCGCCCGTGACCGTGATGGACGTCAGCTTGTCGCCGGCGCCGTCATCGATCGTGATCACGTTCTGGGCGTTGGCGCCGCCCGAAGCGACCGTCACGGTCGTGGCCGCAGCGGTGGTCAGAGCGATCGTCGACACGTTGTCGGTGGCGGCGGTTTCACCGGTCACGGCGCCAGCCTTGTTCAGATACGAGGTATCGAACACGGCCGAGACCGACGTGGCGTTGGTGGCGGTGACCGCCATGCCAGCCGTGTCATCGGCGCCGGTGTCGGTGCCCGTCTGATCGGCATCCAGAGTGACCGTCAGCGCGCCGGCAGTCTTCTGGGTCAGCGACAGGACGTTGGTGGTGCCCATGTCCGCCGTGGCGCGGAAGCTCACGCCAGCACCAACGTTCGACAGGGTGACGGCCGCAGCGCCCAGAGCGCCCGAACCCACGATTTCCGTGACCGTATTGTTGGTGCCCAGGATATCGAGGTCGAGGTTGTGGTCGAGACCGTTCACGTCGAACACGTCGAAGTTCTTGAACGCGACGACGTTCGCCGAACCCACCAGCTGCAGAGCCAGCGTGTCGACGCCAGCGCCGGCGTCGATAACGTCGGTGGCGTTGATGGCGACCGACGACGTGAAGGTGTCCGAACCATCGCCCAGGTCGATGTTCAGCTTCGCGGTGCCGCGAGCATTGATATCAACAGCGTCGTCGCCGTTGCCGGTCGAAACGTTGACCAGGCCGTCACCGCTGACGTTCACGGTGACCGTGTCGTCACCGGCGCCCGTCGAGACGGTAGCGGTGACGGTTTCGTCGGCGGCCGTGGCGGTGTTGTCCTTGGCCGTGACGGTCGCGATCGTCAGGGTGTCCGCGCCGGTGCCGCCCGTGATGGTCTTCACGGTAGTGGCGGCCGAGTAGGTCACCGCAGCGGTGCTGGCCGACAGGTCGACCGCACTGATGTTGGTGGTCGAACCGGCGGCTTGGGTGACCGTCAGGGTCGTGGCGACGGCGGTGCCGACGTTGACCGTGGCGACGTTCTTACCAGCCTTGAAGTCCACGTCGATCGCGCTGACGCCCGTGCCGGCATCGCCACCGTCAACGACGGTGCCGGTCAGGCTGATGGTGTTCAGGGCCGAGTTAGCGCTGCCATCGAAGGTGACCTTCGTGACGGCGCCGCCACCGGTGCTGTCGAGGAAGCTGTCCAGAGCCACAGCGGCCGTGGTGGCCGTGCTGTTGGTGCCGACGCTCACGTTGCCAGCCGGGATGCTGCGGAAGCCAGCGGTTTGGCCATTGGCGAGGTTGGTGACGCCAGTAGCGGCGCCGACTTGCCACAGTTGCTGCAGGCCTTGGTACTTCGAAGCGTCGGCCAGAGCGGCGGCGGCGCCGGCGTTCAGGATGTTGACGATTTCGACGTTCTTCACCGTGGTGGTCGCCGCGAACGCCGTGTTCTCGGTAGCCGTGGTGTAGATGTTCAGCGTGTCGACGCCGCCACCGCCATCGATCGAGTCGAAGGCCGTCAGCGTGCTGCTCGCCGAACCGTCAGCCTTGATCGTCAGGGCGTTGATCGTGTCGTTGGCGTTGCCCGCGACGATGGTGTCCGCGCCCGGGATCAGCGTATAGGTGGTGCCAACAGCGCCAGCCGCCGGATAGGCGGTCAGGATGTTCACGCCGCCAGCGGCATCGGTGTTCAGCGTGCCGTCCGAAAGATCGGCGATCAGAGCGGTCGTGGCGCCAGCATACAGGCCGATGCCCGAAACGGTAGCGGCGTTCAGGATTTCACCGATCAGGGCGGCCTTGACGGCCAGATCGATGTCGGCGGCGGCGGTCAGGCCGGTGTTCGCCTTCACGAAGTTCGTGAGGTAGGTGATGTTCTCAGCGCGGCTCAGGTAAGCCACGGCGGCGGCGACATCCACGCCAGCGGCGGCGGCGGCGGCGTTACCGATGATCTTGTCATAGGCCGTGGCGACCGTCTGAGCGTACGAGACGTTCGTGTAAGCCGCGGCGAAAGCGCCAGCGCCTTCACCCGAACCCGTGGCCAGGTTGATCGAGAAGTTGATGAAGCGGTTTTCCTGAGCGAACTTCGAGTAGTAGGCGTCGTTCAGGTCGTTGGCGTTCGTGGTCGAGTTGACCAGGTAGCTCAGGCCGGCGGCCGACGGGGCGCGACCGGTGAAGAACTGGTAGGTCTCGACGGCGACGGCCGTCGTGCTGTTGACCAGCTTCAGGGTGTTGGCCAGAGCGGTGGCGTCGCTGAGGCTGCCGCCCGGTTGAGTTTGCGAGGCGTACGCGTCGAGCGTCAGGGTCGTGGCGGCGTCAGGCGCCTTGCCGAGGTTGGCGTTGGTGTACGCGGCAACCAGTTGGGCCGTGGTATAGGCCATGTGGATAGTCTCCCAAAAAAATCCCACACCCCCTGCGACCGAGTGGCGCGCATGGGAGCAGCGACGGCTATAGAGCAAACGTCATACGTCGACAATACCTGAAATCGCGCCGTACAGCATTTTTCTAACCGGTACAGCAAATTCCTATATAGCGTTCCTTGAACCCCCCTTCGGAACGGGGTATATAGAGGGCGATTTCGTCGGGTGGATGAGTGAGCGCGCGCCCGCGCCCCTCGCGCCGGATGAAGCGCGAGGTCCTTGATTATGTACGGTAATCCACAACGCCGCAGCGCCTCGGAGGTTCAAGACCTCCGCCGCGAGGGCGGTCGCTGGCTGAAGGAGCGGCGCGAGGCCGCCGGGCTGTCGCAGCGCCAGCTGGCGGCCAAGGTCGGCGCCGACTACTATACCTTCATCTCCCAGCTGGAGACGGGTCGAGGCCGGATCCCGCCTGATCGTTATCGCGACTGGGCGCTGGCGCTGGAGGTTCCGGAGAAGACTTTCGTCCGTGAATTGCTGCGCTTCTACGATCCGATCACCTACGAAATCCTGTTCAGCGACGAATAGTTCGGTTAGTGTGCGCCGCCGGCGAGGGGGTCGGCGGTATGTCTTAGGCGTGGGGAAGCTTCCACCGCATGGCCGCTCAGGTCCTTTCGTTCTTTCAGCGCTCGCCGCGCTATGCGCCCAAGCCGGCCGACTGGACCCAGCAGGAACTGGCTGAGTTCTACCGCGTCGAGAGCGCCCTGATCCGCGCGGGTATCTGCGTCGGCACCGACCGCGGCCTCAGCGACGAGAACGAGCCCTGGTTCATCTTCTACCGCGCCGACGACGGCGAGGTGGTGATTCACTTCGCCCGCATCGACGGCGAATATCTGATCGCCGGCCCGGCCTATGAAGAGATCGCCCGCGGGTTCGATTTCTCGGCCCTGGTCCGCAACATGGTGGCGCGCCACCCGCTGATCCGCCGGTCGGAGAATAACAGCAACCTGTCGATCCACCCGGCGGCCCTGCTGGTCGCCGTGGTCGGCACCGCCTTCTTCAAGACGGGCGAGGCGCGCGCGGCCGAGAGCGGCCAGAGCAACGCCGCGTCGGGGCATGCCCGTCCGGTGCTGCTGTCGTCCAGCTCGAACGCCGGCCTGAGCGGCGGCGCCGCGCCGATCGCGTTCCAGCAAGCCGGGCACGACACGGTGCAGCTGCCGGTCAGCCAGGCCGTCCTGGTCCTGGCCGCGGCGATGTTCGCCTCGGACTACGGGGTGGACGCCGCCAGCCTGCAGCCGACCGCCCAAGCGGCGATCGCCGCGGCGGCCGCCTCGCTGGACTTCGGTCCGATCGGCGGCGCGACGCCTGGCGCGGAAGCCGCCGCCATCCTGCCCGCTGCGACCCACGCGGTGGCGGCCGACAGCACGCCGGCCCAGATGGTGTCCAGCGTGCTCTCGCTGGTGGCCGTGCTGTCATCCTTGCCGCAGATCGCCGACACGTCGAACGCGAACGACAGCCTTGCCGCTGTCGCCGCCGAGACGACGCATCACGACACGCTGAACGCCCTGCCCGTCTCCAACGAGGCCGCCAACTGGACCATCGACGTCCGCCTGGGCCTGGCCCTGAGCGGGCTCCCGTCGGTCGAGGCGGTCCAGCTGATCCGCGGCGCCATCGGCGAGGCCGGCGCGCAGAAGATTTCGGTGATCGAGGTCGCCAAGCTGCCGGACGTGCTGGCGGAGCTGATCGCCAAGGGCGAACATTTCAACGTCGCGCCCGTGACGGCGCCGCAGACCCTGGAGCCGATCGCCGACGGCCCGACCACGGCCGATGGCGGCTCGGTCGGACCGTCGACGCCGGCGCAAGAGGGCTCAAGCGAAACGATCCCGACGCAGACGCCGACGGGGGGCTCTGGCGGCTCCGGCTCTGGCTCTGGGGGCTCCGGCTCTGGGGGCTCCGGCGGTTCGGACGGTACGACCTTGACCCCGATCGGCGCCGCGCCCACGCCTGCGGACCCTCACCACGCGTTCGCCGATCCGGCCCTGGTGAAGCAGTTCATCGATTTCTTCATCGCCCACACCAACAGCATCGAAGTGATGGTGAAGGGGACTGAAATCGTGATGTTCGACTCGAACGTCCTGCACGATGTCGGCGCGATCAACCACCTGACCAGCATGACCTTCGAGTTCGCCGACGGCGGCATGATCAGTCTGGTGGGCAATCATTCGTCCTTCCTCGACGACGGGATTCTGGTCTAGACGAAGCGTCCGGAGCCTGGCGCTTCGGACGTTGCAAGATCAGAGGAGCGCGGGTCGACACCGGCCACGCCCCGGGAAGGACTGACTTGAGGCCCGCACGCCTGGACCTGGCGATGAGCTCCGCCATGCGCGCTCCCGTCGCCGAGACGCCGAACGCTTCGCCCGAAGGCGCGCCGGCCGGTCCGCCCCCTCGCCGCCGGTTCGGCCTGGCGCGCCGCCTGATCGCTCCGGTGCTGTCCCCGGTGGCGAACTACGCGCGCCGCTATCTGCAGGCCAGCGTCGAGCACGAGCTGCGCCAATCGCAGCAACAGCTGAACGTTCTCGCTGGGGAGCTGCACGCGACCCAGGCGCGGCTGGCCCATACCCAGGACCTTCTGCAGCTGGTCCTGCAACAGCAGCAGGTCGCCACCGCGGCCCTGAAGGACATGACAGCCCAGCTGGCGCACATCCAAAGCCGCGGCGACCAGGCCTATGGCGACCTGGCCCGCCTGCCCGGCCTGTTCGGGCCGCGCTTCGACGAGCTGGAGATCAAGGCGCGTCCGCTGATCCACTACGACGCCGACTCGACCGCCATCCGCATGCGCGACGGTTACATCCTGGCGCCCACCACCCTGCCGACCTTCGTCACCATGCTGGCCAACGCCACCAGCAAGGGCCTGGAGCCGGGCACCGGCGACGTGCTGCGCCGTCTGGTCCAGCCCGGCATGGTCGTGGCCGATGTCGGAGCCAATATCGGCCTGCTGACCCTGGTCCTGGCGTGGTCGACCGGCCCGACCGGGAAGGTCATCGCCTTCGAGCCCGAGGCGGTTCCGCGCTCGAACCTCGATAAGATGAAGCATCTCAACGGCCTGGCCTGGGTCGAGGTGCGCGACCAGGCCGTGGGCGAGACGCCGGGGCGCCTGACCTTCCACGTCAGCGACATCATCGGCCATAGCTCGCTTTACGCCCTTCCCGAGGCCGAGGCGGCCCGCACGGTCGAGGTCGAGGTGGTGCGGCTGGACGATGTCGCCCCCAAGGGCCGCATGGACGTGGTCAAGATCGATGTCGAGGGCGCCGAGCTGGACGTGCTGGCCGGCATGAAGGGCCTGATCGGCAAGAACCCGGACCTGGCCATCGTCGCCGAGTTCGGCCCCGAGCACCTCAAGCGCGTGGGCCAGACCCCCGCCCAGTGGTTCAAGGCCTTCGCCGACGCCGGCTTCAAGGCCTACATCATCGACGAGGCGACCGGCGCGGCCGAGCCGACCAGCGCCAAGGCCGCCGCCAAGGTAGTCTCGGCCAACATCGCCTTCGTGCGCGCCGGCGGTGACGCCGAGAAGCGCCTGCTGCGGCGCTAGGATTCGCTGAGATGAAGATCTGCTGGGTGACGCCCTTCGTCCTGCGTTCGTCGATCGGCCGGGTCAGCGCCGAGGTCGCCCGGCAGCTCGCGGCGCGTGGCCATCAGGTCGAGATCCTGCGCTGCGAGGACAAGGACGATCCGGCCGAGCCGCTGCACCCGACCGTCCTGCCCATACGCCACTGGCGGACCTATGATCTGCACCGCCTGCGCACCGAGTTCGACGTGGTGGTCGTCAATATCGGCGACAACTATCCTTTTCACGCCGGCGTATTCCATGTCCTGGACGCCGCCCCATGCCTGGGGATCTTCCACGACTTCTATATCTACAACCTGTTCTCGGGTTGGCTGCACCATCACGGCCTGGATTATCGTCGGCATGACGCCGAGGTCGTCGCGACCTATGGCGAGGCCGCGCGGCCGCATGCCGTGGCCGTCCGCTCGGGCCAGATGCTGGACATGGGCGAGATCGCCCGGCATCTGCCGATGACCGAATGGCTGGCCGGCCGGTGCGAGGCGGCCCTGGCTCACGCCCGCTTCTACGCCCCCAAGCTGGAAGCCGTCGTTCCTGGCCCGGTGGCCGTGACGCCGCTGTGCTGCCCCGACCGCGCGACGCCGCCGGGACCGCCCAAGGCCAAGCCTCAGCTGACCCTGACCACGGTCGGGGTGATGAACCCCAATAAGCGCGTCGCCGACGTGATCCGCGCCATCGGCGGCTCAGACTCCCTGAAGGCCTGCCTCTATCGCCTGGTCGGCCCGATCTCGGACGAGGAGCGCGCCAAGCTGGAGGGCGTCGCCGCCGAGGTCGGCTTCGCGAACCTGGTCGTCGACGGCGCGGTCGAGGATGAGACCCTGGACCGCCGCCTGGACGAGGCCGACATCATGGTCGCCTTGCGCAAGCCGGTGCTGGAAGGCGCCTCGGGCTCGGCCTGCGAGGGCATGCTGAGCGGCCGCCCGACCGTGGTGGCCCGCGCCGGCTTCTATGGCGAGCTGCCCGATGACCTCGTCTTCAAGATCGACGGCGAAATCGTCGTCGACGAGCTGCGCGCAGTGCTGGAGCGCCTGGTCGCCGACGAGGCCCTGCGCCGCGAGACCGGCAGGGCCGCTCGCGCCTGGGCGCTCGAAAACCTGAACGCCGCGCGCTACGCCGAAGCCGTCGAGACGCTGGCGCAGGCCCAGGTCACCAGCCGCCCCCTGCTGGCCGTCGGCCGGCGCCTTGGCGGCGAGCTGCGGGCCATGGGGCTGGCGGACGGCGATCCGGCCACGGCGCGGATCGGCGCGACGCTTCAGAAGCTGTTCGCGCCGCTGGACGCTTAAGCGCTCTTGCTCACCGGCGGCGCGCAGTAGGCGTCGAGGAACGCCTGGTGCTGCGGCAGCCGCGTCACCATCCCGGCGATGTTGCGCTTCAGGTCGTCCAGCGCCTGTTTCAGCTGCTGCGGCGGCATCAGCCGGCCCATGTGGTGATAGGTCCGAGGCGTCACGCGCTGACCCAGCAGCACCTGCAGCCAGGAGTCGACCTGGAACAGCTCGCCCGGCGCCTGATAGACTTGGGCGCTTTCCCGGAACAGGGCGATACGCTGGGCCAGGCTGTCGGGGATTTCCATCCCGCGCACGCGGTCCCAGAATGGGCTGTCGGTCCGCTCGGTCGCCTTGTAGTGCAGGATGATGAAGTCGCGGATCTTCTCCAGTTCGTCGTCGGCCTGGCGATTGTAATGGTCGATCGCCGCCTGGCTGATCCCGCCGAAGGGGAACAGCTTCATCAGCCGGGTGACGCCGATCATGATCAGGTGGATCGAGGTCGATTCCAGCGGCTCCACGAAGCCGCTGGCCAGGCCCAGGGCGACAACGTTCTTGTCCCAGGTCTTGCGTCGGCGGCCCGTGCGATAGCGGATCAGCCTCGGCTCGATCAGGATCTCACCCTCGATTTCGGCCATGAGTTTGGCCCTGGCGTCATCGTCGGACAGATGGTCGTTGCAGTAGACGAGGCCGTTGCCCACCCGATGCTGCAGCGGGATCTTCCAGCGCCAGCCGGCCTGATGAGCGATGGCGCGGGTGTAGGGTACGGCCGGCTCGGTCGAGCGGGTCTGCACGGCCAGGGCGCTGTTGGTCGGCAGCCAATGGCCCCAGTCCTCGAATCCCGCCTTCAGCGTCTGTTCGATCAAGAGCCCCCGGAAGCCGGTGCAGTCGACGAAGAGGTCGCCCTCGACCACGTCGCCATTCTCCATCACCAGGGCCTCGACGAAGCCGCTCTCGACGTTCTGGCGAACGCTGGCGATCTTGCCCTCGACCCGGCGCACGCCATCGGCCTCGGCCATGCCACGCAAGAAGCGGCCATAGAGACCGGCGTCCAGGTGATAGGCGTAGTTCAGCGGGCTGTTTTCGTCGGTGAAGAAGCGGTTCTGCTCGGCCGCCTTCAGCTCCAGGCAATAGTCGCCCAGTTCGCCGCCGAACCCCTGCGCCCGGGCCTGCATCCAGAAGTGATGGAACCCGCCCATCCAGGTGGATTTGCCGACCTGGCCGAACGAGTGGATGTAGCGGTCGCCGATCTCGCCCCAGTGCTCGAACGAAATGCCCAGCTTGAAGGTCGCCTGGGTGGCGCGCATGAACTCGGCCTCATCAATGCCGAGCAGGGCGTTGAAGGTGCGGGCCGTGGGGATGGTCGACTCCCCCACGCCAACCGTGCCGATGTCCTCCGACTCCACCAGGGTGATGTCCAGCAGCGGACCCAGTTGGCGGGCCAAGGCCGCCGCGGCCATCCAGCCGGCCGTGCCGCCGCCCGCGATCACCACCTTGCGGATCGTCTGCTGGGTCATGGCGTCTCTCCCCTTGTCGTTATCGGTTCAGCCGGTCGAGCAGATAGGCGCGCAGCCGCCTGGCCTTCATCTGGTCCATCGGCCCTAGCGCGCCTCGCGCGGCCTCGGGCATGTGCGCCCCGGCGCGGTCGGCGGGACCGAAGACGTAGTAGTCGAATAGGACCTTCCAGCCCTGCTTCTCGAAATCGGGCCGGTCGCGCAGGCTCAGCAGGCCATGCAGAAGGGTGTTCATTGGCGTATCGGCATGGGCCGGCGCGGCGTTCCACCAGTAGTTCACCAGCACATTGAACGGCTCCAGGGCCTCGACCTGGTGCCACCACAGGGCGGGATAGACCAGCACGTCGCCGGGCTCCATCTCGGCGACCTGGGCGCTGTCCAGCGCCTCGCGGAAGCCGGGATGCGCCTCGAAGTCGGGATTTTCGAAGTCGACGAGGCTGACCACCTGGCCACCGGGCGTCGGCTCCAGCGGACCAGGATAGAGGTTGGCCACCTGATCGGGCGGAAACAGGGTGAAGCGCCGCCGGCCCACCGCGCAGACGGCGATGTTGTTGGACATGTCCCAGTGCGCGGCGGCCGTGGTGCGATTGCCGATCCAGATGCCGGCCATCGGCGGCTCTGGGCCGAATACCTCGGGACCCAGGCCTAGGTCGTTGGCGGCCTTCAGGCTGGGGAAGTAGGCGTCGAGATCCGTGGAGCCGACATAGACGGACGGCGCGTCGTCGGCGCCTTCCACCGCTTCCAGGCGCTGGAGGAAGACCTCGAGCGGCGCGCGCTCGGCCTTGAAGTTCATGGCGGTGCGGGCGTCGTCGTAGAAGAAGCGGCCCTTGATGGACGGATCGCCCATGTAGCCGACCACCCGACCGCCGCGATCGTGGGCGCGGATGTAGTCGCGGGCCGCCTGACTGGACTGGAGGCCGGCCTGGACCAGCGGCCAGTTGCGGACCAGGCCCTTGAACAGCATGGGCGTCTGCCCGGCCAGCACCGCATCGAACGGGATCTCATTCGGCGTCGCCGCCGTGGTCTCCAGCGTCCGGCGGGCGACGAGAGCGCTCATGCCAAACCCGCGTTGCGGCGGCTCTTGCGGGCGATCAGCTCTTCGATGTTGCCCAGCGACGAGATGATCCAGTGCGCCGCGCGCAGCAGGCCCGACTGGTGCAGCCGCTCAAGGTCCTCGCCGGTCATGGCGGCCAGCCGATCGGGCGCCAGGGTGAAGACGTCGGGCAGGTCGTAGCGGATCTGGTCGTCCAGCTTGATCTCGATGTCGATCGGCTCGATCAGGCCGAGCTCTTCGAAGAAGGCGAACATCGGCCCGGCGATTTCAAGGCCGTCATGGATCTGGCCCAGAGCCTGGTTGACGCCTTGCAGATAAGGAGAATTGCCGCCCGCTGGCAGGAACAGGCGCTCGCCCTCGTCGCGGCTGATCCGGGGATGGTCGAGGTCGACATGGATCATCGGACGGGGCTCGCTGCCCCGGTCGTCACGCTGCAGGGCGATCGAGAACGGGCCGCGCCGCTGGACGGCGGGGATATAACGGGCGTTCCAGCCGGTCGCGTCCAGGAACAGGTTCTCGTCGCGGTCCAGACCCAGCAGGGCCACCGCCTGGTAGGCGCCCTGGTCGTCCTTGCGGATCAGGATGGGATATTCGCGCTGCACAGCCTCGAACTCGGTCGGCAGCACCAGGGTCTGGTTGATCGCGTCGCCATAGGCCGCGCCGTAGCCGGCGATCACCCGCAGATCGGCGTGGTCGACATTGTTCAGAAGCACTCGGTTCATCGGGCTACTCACGCTTCGCACGCGTAGTTCAAAGGAAGAAAGGGGCCGCCGCAAGCGGCGACCCCTGCCCCATCGGCTTCCAGGAGACTTCCGGTCCTAGAAGCGGTAGCGGGCGCCGAGCAGGAAGCGGCGATCCAGTTCCTGGGCGAACCACAGCTGGTTCGGATCGCGACCGTACGTCCGCAGGCTTTCCTTGGTCAGGTTGATGCCTTCCAGCGAGACCGCCAGCTTCGGCGTGATGTCGTAGCTGATGTTGATGTCCAGCTGGCCGAACGGCGCGACGTAGACCGGGTTACGGTCGTTACCGCGGTTGGTGGCCTGCAGGAACTTGTCACGCCAGTTGTAGGCGATCCGCGCCGAGATCCCGTGCTTGTCGTAGATCAGGGTCGCGTTGGCCGTATCGGACAGGCCCAGCAGGGCGAACTGGTCCTCGCCTGGGCTGGCCCCGTTGTTGAAGCCCACGTCGCCGCGCACCATTGTATAGGCCCCCGAGACACCGAAACCCGTGTCGCCGAAGAAGTGCTGCGCCGCGATTTCGAAACCGTGGATCTTGCCGGTCCGGTTGTTGATCGGACGCGAGACCTGGAAGTTGAACAGCGGGTCGCTGCTGTTGGCCGTGATGTCCACCGCCGCCAGGATCTGGTCCACGAACGCTTGGTTCAGGTCGCCGCTAGGACCACGGTTGGCCTGGAACTGAGCCGAAGCCGCCGAAGCCGAACCGTTGTTCTGCTGCAGCAGGGCCGTCATGGTGAACAGGTTCACGTCGGTCGGCCCGGCGCCAATGGCCTGCAGCAGAGCCGACGCCGTACCGGAACGCGTGCCAGCCTGGCCGGACGTGGGGTCACGCAGGCCAAACAGGTTCTGCATCACCGTGCCGGTGCCGACGAAGTTGTTCACGCGCTTCTCGAAGAAGCCGGCCGTGATGAAGCTGCTGGGCTTATAGTACCACTCCAGCGAGACGTCGAAGTTGTCGGAGATCAACGGCTCCAGATCTGGGTTGCCGCTGGTGCCGAGCGGGGTAGCCCCGTTGGCGACCGGGCGGCCGGGCGCATTGACCGTCTGGGCGGCGAACAGGTTGCCGTAGTCCGGCCGCGCGATGGTGCGGCTGAACGAGAAGCGGCCGACCACGTCGTCCCGGAGATCGACCTGGAAGTCCAGGGACGGCAGCAGGTTGTTGTACTTGCCCTTGCCCGACAGCGGCGAATAGGTCGCCGCCGTATCGATCCGGAAGTCGTTGTCCGACGTCCAGACGATGGCGGTCGGCGTGCGCACGGCCGAGACCGAGGTGACCTTGGTCTGCTCGTAGCGAACGCCCGTGACCAGTGTGGCGGGCAGGCCGGCCAGCTCGGATTTCCAGGTCAGCTGACCGTAGGCGGCAGCGATGTCTTCGTCGACGCGGTTGTTGTTCTGGCCGGTGATCCGCACGGGGTTGCCGCGCCCGCTGTACACCGGCGACAGGGCGTTCAGCAGGTCAACGGCGTCAGCGCGGAACGACACCAGGCCAGGGCCGGTCTGCTTGAGATCCAGTTCGCTGAAGCGGCAGGCCATGCAGAAGGCCTTGACCAGGCTGCCGGCGTACTGCTGGACGTCGCGCGGGTTGGAGATGCCCCACGAGCCCAGTTCTTGCTCGGTGTTGGTCGTCGACTGGGTCATCTTCGAGGTGCGGTAGTCCGCCCCGAAGTCCAGACGGCTGCCATTGTCGTCCAGGTCATAGGTGAAGTCGATGCGGGCTTCCTTGACCTCGTGCTGCTGGCGCTGCGCCGAGGTTCGGCCCACCTGGCTGCCTAGGTCGCCGACGTCCAGCTGGCCGTTGCCGTTGCCGCGCGGACCGGCGTCGTTGATGGTGAACGACTGGACCGGCACCTTGCCGCTGTAGTCGACCGAGTGCGACGAGATGACCGGCGCACCGATCGAGACCATGGTCGAGCTGGTGCCGTTCGGCGCGCCCGGCTTGGAGTCCGACTTCGAGATGTGGCCGTCGATGTTGACGCGGAAGCGGTCCGACAGATCCCAAGCAGCGTTCAAGCCGTACGACTTGAGGGAGTCGGTATTGGCCCGATACTGCTGCTCGAAGCCCATGTCCTTGGTGCCGCTCAGGTTTTCCTGGAGCAGAACCGCGGTCGCCACGACCGGGTTGTTGTCGAAGGTGACCTTGTCGAACGGACGGTTGAACCAGTTGGTGCTGTCGTTGCGCCGTTCGTACGACTTGTTTTCGGCGTACAGCGCGTCGGCGGTGATGGTCAGGCTCTCGGTCGGACGGAATTGAGCGGTCAGCTGACCATTCACCCGCTCACGCTGGCCTTGCGAGAAGTGATAGCGGCTGTCGTTCGGGATTGCGACCAGGGTGCTCGGGTTGGAAGGCGCATTGGTGATCTGGGTCGCCCCGCCGCCGCGCACGAAGCCGTTCGCCGGGTCGTTGAATTGGGCGAAGGTGCGGATGTTCCAGTCGTTCGAGGTGACCGAGCGGCTGGTGAAGTTGCGCTTCTGATAGCTGCCGAACACCGCGACGCCGAACTTCTCGCTTTCGTCGAGATAGTTCAGAAGGCCCGAGACTTCCGGCGTGTACTTCGAGGAGTCCTCGAGCTTTTCCGACATGCTCTGGTCATAGACGCCCTTGACGCCGATGCTGCCCGTCAGGCCGTGCTCGCGCGAGTCCAGCGGATGGCGGGTCTTGACGTTGATCGTCGCGCCGATGCCCCCCGAAGGGATGGCCGCGCGGCCGGTCTTATAGACCTCCAGCGTAGTCACGCCTTCCGAGGCCAGGTTCGAGAAATCGAACGAGCGGCTGGTGCCGGCCGCGAAGTCGGTCGACTGGTCGCCGCCGACCGTGGCGACGTTGGCCGTCGGCATGGTGCGGCCGTTCAGGGTCACCAGGTTGAAGCCGCCGCCGAAGCCGCGAACCGTCACCTGCGAGCCTTCGCCGTTGGTCCGGTCGATCGACACGCCGGTGATCCGCTGCAGGGATTCGGCGAGGTTGGTGTCCGGGAACTTGCCGATGTCCTCGGCGGAGATGGCGTCGACGACGCCGCTGTTGTTGCGCTTGATCTCGATCGACCGCTCGAGCGAAGCGCGGATGCCGGTGACGACGATCTCGTCGACGGCGGTGTTTTCTTGAGCCTGCTGGGCCAGCACCGGGCTGGCGAACATGGCCGCCGTGATGGCGACGCAAGAGGCAGACGCGTGCAAGCGACGAAGCCGCTTCATAGCCGTTCCCCCTAAAAAAGGCCCTCTCTGGGGCGATGTTTATTGTTACGAACCGGAAGCATTTCCGGCCCCTCTTCCCGTTCCCGCCGCTGGCGAACAACCAATGCACGAGAGACCAGTTAGCGGTAACATCGGTCTCCAACCGCCGCAATGGCCAATTGACAGCGCTAGCAATCTTTTTTCAAGGCGATTTTTGAGCTTATTTTTATGACAAATGGCCTTTTTAGGCCTCGCCTTCGCACCGCCGCAGAGGCGCCGCATTTCGCTATTCAGCTAAAGGTTGCGTCATATTTGGCGCCGGAAACCGGTTTCCACGAATGGAAAAGCGCGACGGCGGCCAACTCATGCTGACCGCCGCCTCTCATGCGTGCAGGTTATTTGGCGTGACGCGTGCGGCGCGTCAGAGCGTCAGCCCAGATCGAGATCCAGGTGTGCGCGCCTCAGGCCGTCGGCGCTGGCGATCACCCTCGCCCGGCCCGACTGATTCCGCCGGGTGCGGACGATCGCCTGAGCGAGGCCGTTGAAGGTCGTGCGCTGGTTGGCGACATCGGGCTCGTGGCAGGTCGGATCGCCGTTGCCGACGCCGATCACGTCGGCCGCCCCCGAGATTTCGAAGCGCACCAGGTTGGCGGCGCGTGGGACCGGGCGTCCCTTGGCGTCCAACACCTCGACCTTGAGGATCGCGACGTCCTGGCCGTCGGCCGTCAGCTTGGTGCGATCGGTCGTCAGGCGCAGGGCCGCCGGCGCGCCCGCCGTCTCGCGCCGCGCGCGCAGGATGACCTTGCCGTTCCTGTAGCCGTGGGCCTCGATCACGCCGGGGGCGTAGGGCACGGACCATTCGACGTGACGGTTCGGCTTCACGTCGCGCCCGCCCTGGCTCTTGCCGTTCAGGAACAGCTCGACCTTGTCGCAGTTGCTGTGCGCCCAGACCGCGACCGGCTGGCCCTCGCGGCCTTCCCAGTTCCAATGCGGCAGGAGGTGCAGCAGCGGCTCGGGCCGCCACCATGCGCGGTAGTAGTAATAGTTGTCCTTCGGGAAGCCGCAGGTGTCGAAGGCGCCGAAGTGCGAGCTGATGCTGGGCCAGCGATTGAAAGGCGTCGGCTCGCCACGATAGTCGAAGCCGGTCCAGATGAAGCCGCCCGCCATCCACGGTCGCTCGGCCGCGTGGCTCCACCACGCCTCTGCGGTCGTCGCCCACCAGGGGTGATCGGTGTCGTAGGCGGGGACGTAGCTCTTGGCCTCGTCGCGGACGTACTCGCCGCGCGTGGTCACCACGCTGGCGCTCTCGGTGCCGATGATCGGCACGGTCGGGAAGCGCTCATGGAAGGCGTCCATCTTCTCGTGGCGATAGTTGAAGCCCTGAACGTCGATGACCTGGCTAATCCCCTCGCCAAAGCCGTTGTCCATGGCCGCGGTGACCAGGCGCGTCGGGTCGAGGCGATTGACCAGACGCTTCATCGTGGCGGCGACCTTGGCGCCGCGCGCCGTGCCCTGCTGAGGCTCCTCATTGCCGATCGACCACAGGATCACCGACGGGTGGTTGCGGTCGCGGCGGACCAGCCGCTCCAGCTCGTCCATCGAGGTGGGGTCGCTGGACATTCGGCGGGTCTCGTCGATGACCAGGATGCCCAGCCGGTCGCAGGCGTCCAAGAGCTCGGGCGTCGGCGGATTGTGCGCGGCGCGATAGGCGTTGTCGCCCATCGACTTCAGCTGCTCCAGCCGCCAGACCTGCAGGGCGTCCGGGATCGCCGCGCCGACGCCGGCATGGTCCTGGTGATTGCAGCTGCCCTTCAGCTTCACCGGCTTGTCGTTGAGGAAGAAGCCGTTGGCCGGGTCAAAGCGGATCGAGCGGACGCCGAACCGGGTGACGAAGCGATCGACCACGGCCCCACCCACCTTGGTCTCGGTGACCAGGGTGTAGAGGTGCGGACTTTCAAGCGACCATGGCGCCGGATTGGCCAGGGTCGCGGTTTGCGACAGGCTCTGGCGCTCCCAGGCGGGGATGCGGCCAGCGGCGGGGGCGACGGCCAGGACGGGCTTGCCGGAAGCGTCCAGCACCGCATGCGAGACCTCGAAGGCCTGGTCCCGGTCGCTCTCGTTGATCAAATCGGTGTCGATCTGGACCTTACCGTCGACCTGGGCGCGGACGAAGACGCCCCATTGCGGCACGTGCACCGGCGCGGTCTTGACCAGCCAGACATGGCGATAGAGGCCCGCGCCCTCGTAGAACCAACCCTCGCCGAGGCTGGCGTCGACACGCACGGTGATCCAGTTGTCGCCGCCGACATTGGCGATGTCGGTGATGTCGACGCGGAACGGCGAATAGCCGCTGTCCTCACGCTCCAGGATGTAGCCGTTGACGATGACCAGGGCGTCGCGAAAGGCGCCGTCGAACTCGATCGACAGACGCTTGCCGGCGTCGGCGGCCGGCAAGGCGAAGCTCTTGCGGTACCAGCCCACGCTGGTCTCGGGAAATTCGCGACCCAGGGCCTTGTAGCCGTGGGCGGCGCGCAGGTCCTCGTCGTCGGGCTTGCCGGAGGGCTTGTAGTCCGGGTTGTTGGCGAACGGCAGTTCGACGGCCCAGTCGTGCGGCAGGGTGACCGGCTTCCAGGCGCTGTCGTCGAAGTCCTTCTGAGCGGCGGCGGCCACCCACCACGACGGCGCGCTGGCGCCCTGCTTGGCGTAGGTGCGCTGATTGGCGCCGAAGCCGAAATCCTTGGCCGGATCCGAGGCATGACCCAGGGCGAAGCGCCAGTCGAAGTCCAAAGACGTCCGCTCGCGCGGTCCCAGGTCGACGGCGGGGACCGGAGCGACCTGGGCGTTCGCCGCCGCCGTCCTGGCCAGCAGGGCCGCGCCCGCCGTTGCCGCCAGCGCTTGGCGGCGGTTGATCTGGACCATGGGTATTCCCTCAAGAAAAAGGAGGGAGGAAGCACGGCGGCCTCCTCCCAGCGCAGAGTCTCGAACCTAAGTCGGATCAGAACTTCAGGGTCACGTCGACCAGGTAGCGACGGCCATAGGTGTCGTAGCGGCCGATCCGGTTGGGGTCGTTGTCGCGGTACATGCGCAGCGCCTGGTTGGTCAGGTTGTTGGCCTGGAAGCGGACGCCGATGCGCTCGTTGATCTGATAGGACGAGCTGAAGTCGAGGGTCTTCTCACTCTCCAGCGTCTGCAGGTCCGAACCGTTCCAACCGTAGATGACGGTCATCGGCGAGTGGTACTTCCAGCCCAGGCGCGCCTCGAAGCCGCTGTTCGAATACCACAGGTCGACGGTGGCCGTGTTCTTGGCCAGACCCGTCATCCGCAGCGGATTGTTGGCCGTCGAGAACTCCTTCAGGTTCGAGTCCACATAGGCGTAGTTCGAATAGATGCCGAACTTGCTCAGCGGCCCCGGCAGGAAGAAGAACGGCGTCTGGAAGGTCAGCTCGACGCCCTGGATGTGGCCGCTGCCGCCGTTGGCCGGGCTGGCGACCGTGTAGGTCTGGCCGCCGAACGTGGCCGGGGTCTGTTTCCAGCCGATATAGCTGTCGACGTCCTTGTAGTAGTACGACAGCGCCACCAGGGCTTCCGGACGGAAGTAGTATTCGGCCGAGGCGTCGAACTGGATGGCCTCGAACGGCTTCAGCTTGGGGTTGCCGGCGCTGCCGGTCCACGGCGCCCAGTTGGCCAGGGTGCGGCTGGCGCGCAGTTCGTCCAGCGGCGGACGGGCGATGACCTTGGCCAGGCCCAGGCGGATCAGCTTGCCGTCGCCGAAGTCCAGCTTGGCGTTCGCCGAGGGCAGGAAGTCGGTGTAGCTGTTGTCGGCCGTCACGGCCTTGAAGGCGCTGGCTGTGTCCTGCTGCATGCCGTCGCTGCTGGTCTCGGTGTGAACCAGGCGCGCGCCGATGTTGCCGGTGATCCACGAGCCGCCGACGCCGTCGCCGGCGAAGTTCAGCTTGCCATAGCCCTCATAGACCTTCTCGTTGACGGCCCAGCGCGAAGCTAGGTCCTCGGTCGCCTTGGAGACGTCGAAGGCGCCCGCGCCGTAGGCGACGGCCGCGATCTTCTCGATGTCCCCCGTCAGCAGGGCCGGGACGTTGGCGCCGTCGCTGAGTGTGTAGGCGGTCAGCAGGCCGGTCGGCACGGTCGCGCCGGTGGCCGAAGGGGCGAAGGTGAAGCGGGTGTGGTCCTTGGTGCGGTCCGAGGCGCGAACGCCGAACTGCATGCTTTTGAAGACGCCGTCGCCGCCGAAGTCGCGGGCGAAATCCAGGGCCGCGGCCTTCAGCTCGTCGTTCAGACGCTCGGGACCGTCGTGCGAGCCGGCCAGGTCGGCCGTCTGGCTGAGCTTGATGCTCTCCTCGCTGGTCGTGATGGTCGGCGTCACGCCGGCGCGCCAGTCGAATGTGGTCCAGGCCGGCCAGGCCTCGAAGCGCACGGCCTTCCAGGTGTTCTTGCGCTTGGCCTTCGAGTACGAGAGGTCGCCGGTGACGGTCCACTGGTCGCCGGTCCACTTGCCGTTCAGGCCGCCGGCGAACAGGTCCTTGTCCTCGGTGTACTTGGCCAGCACGGTCTGCACCGAGCTGAACGGCAGGCGGGCCGCGACGACGGCGTTGTTGATCAGGGTGTAGGACGCGCCCGGCGCGTTGTAGACGCCGTCGTTCCAGCCGATGTTCGAAGCCGCGCCGGTGTTCCAGTTGCCCCAGTTGTTGGCGCCCCAGACGGTCTGGTCCTGGACCTCGGTGATCTTGATCTTCGAATAGAGGGCGTCGGCCTTCAGCTCGAAGTTCTGGCTGGGCTTGTACTGCAGGCCGCCCGAGATCCCGGTGCGCTTCTGGTCGATGCGGCTGGCCGACATCTGCGCGCCCCAGGGCGTGTAGTCGACCTTGCCGTCGTGATTGACGTCGCTGCTGTAGTCGCTGGCCCCGGCCGGCGGACGCGCGTTGCTGTCGTTGTAGCCCCAGCCGGTGAACGAGCCATAGCCGTTCTTCTGGCGCTGGGCGGTGACGCCCAGGACGACGGCCAGATCGTCGTTCAGCTTGCGCACCCACGAGCCCGAGCCGCGATAGCCGGTGGTCCCGTAGTTCGGAATGTCCTTGCCGCCGTCATAGAACACCGGGCCGGCGCGTAGCACGAACTCGGGGCCGCGATAGTCCAGCGGGTCGATCGTCGAGATGTTGATGGTGGCGGCCACGCCGCCGGCGATCAGGTCGGCCGACTGCGACTTGTAGACCTGCACGCCCGAGACGACTTCCGACGGATAGATCTCCCAACGCACGTTGCGGTCGGGTTCGGACGAGGCGACCTCGCGGTTGTTGATCGTGCCCAGCACCAGACGGGCGCCGAGGCCGCGCACGACGGCCTGGCTGTCGTTGCCGCGATCGCGGGTGGCGTTGACGCCCGGCAGGCGGGCGATCGACTCGGCGATGGTCACGTCGGGCAGAACGCCGATGTCCTTGGCCGAGATGGCCTCGACGACCTTGTCGGAGCCTTGCTTCACCGCCAGGGCGTCGCGCAGGCTCTTGCGCACGCCGGTGACGACGACTTCCTCGACCTGCGCGCTTTCGGCGGTTTGAGCGTGGGCTCCGGCGGCCGAGGCCAGAGCGACGCCGCTGACCGCGGCGAGCAGAATGGCATGACGAGTCATGTGTTTCCCCCTGTGAAAAACAGCGCCGCGCTTCTGGGATGGCGCGACTGCCTTGATGGCGACGCGGGAGCTCGCGTCAGGCGCTCTGCGAACGCCACGAGCTTCATTTATCATATCAATCGCACATGGCAACCGGTGTCATCAGCGCTGTCAATGAAGCGAGACGACTGTGGCGCCTTTGCCGATGGTCGCGGTCTGGGCCGGCGCATCGCCAACCGCGGCGTCGTCGACCGCCGTGGCGGCCGTGACCGATGCGCCGGGCATCAACCGGGTGCGATAGGTCCAGGCGCCGTTCTCCAGCGACATCGAGCGCGGTCCGACCCCGCCCAGGAAATCGCCGTCTATGAACCGCGCCGCCTCGCCCCGCGCCGGGATGCGGAAGGTGACCTCCACCGGCATGACGTACGGCGCATTCAGCCAGTCGACGCCCTCGAGAGCCTTGCCCTTGAAGTCGAAAAGGGCCGCGTTCTCCCAATTGGAGCCCTGGCCCCAGCGCGTCTTGCACTTGGTCGAGAGCCACGCCGGCTCCCAGTAGACCACCCCGACCCCGCCGTTCGCATAGACTAGCTGCGTCAGGTCGATGAGATACTTCTTCTGCCCCGCCGGGCTGGCCGGGTAGCCGGCGATCAGCGAGTCGTCGCCCAGCAGGTTCGGCGCGCTGTCGGCCCCGTCCGTCGTGAACGGATAGGCCGTCTCGACCACCAGCACGTCGGCCGCGTAGAGGTGGCGCAGCCGATTGATCGTCGCCCCCAGCTGCGCCATCGAGCGCTTGGACCACTTGCTGTAATAGCTGATGCCGATCAGGTCGAAATCGGTGACGCCGGCTTTTTCCGCGGCCGCGAACCAGGGCTCGACGTTCTCGGGCTGGGCGATGTGCAGCATGATGCGGGGCTTGATCGCCGAGACCGCGCTGGCGTCGCGCACGGCCTTGATCCCGGCGTTGAACAGCAGGGCGTTGCGGCTCCAGTCGATCGGGTCCTTGGCCTTGGCCAGGCTGGAGACGATCTCGCCATTGGTCTCGTTGCCCACCTGCACGAGGTCGGGCATCAGCCCCTCGCGATCCAGTTCCGCCAGAGTATCCCGCGTGAAGGCGTACAAGGCCTTGACCTGTTCCGGGGTCGACAGCTTGGCCCAGGCCTTGGGCGCGATCTGCTTGTCCCCGTCGGCCCAGTCGTCGGAATAGTGGAAATCGAGCAGCACCCGCAGCCCGGCCTGGCGGGCCTTTCGGATGCTTCGCTTGACGTCCTTCAGGTTGGAATAGGGCGTCCAGTCGGGATCGTTCCAGATGCGGATACGCGCCACGTTGGCGCCGGCCGACTTGAAGAAGGCATAGGGCTCGACCGCCTTGGCGCCCGAGCGATAGACGGCGCCGCAATCCTCCATCTCATTGGCGTAGGAGATGTCGACGCCGAGGTACGTCTTGGGCGCCCCTGGGAGCATGGAATGCGCCGGCGCAACCAGAAGCGCGGCGAGCGAAAAGGCGACCAGCGCGGTGCGGGCGTTCGACATGCTTTCCTCCGTCGCGCTCACATCGATGGCGCGTCGCCGGCAAGCGACTATCATTTATCGTACAATTACCGCAAGCCGCCGATCAGGCCTTGGCCATGCGGGTCTGGGCGATCTCGGCCAGAAGGGCGTACAGCGCCGCCACGTCCAGCGGCTTGCGCAGCACGCCGTCAGCGCCGTCCTGAAGATAACGGGCGACCTCCTCGGGAAAGACGTTGGCGGTCAGCATCCAGATCGGCATCCGCGTTCCGGGCGGTTCGACGCGACGGATTTCGCGCACGGCCTCGCGTCCGCCCAGCACGGGCATGTTGACGTCCATCAGGATCAGGTCAAAGGCCCGAGCGCGCCACAGGTCCAAGGCGCGCGCGCCGTCCTCGGCGAAGGTCAGGACGACCGGCGCGTTTTCCAGCGCCAGCGCTAGCACCTTGCGATTGGCGGCATTGTCCTCGGCGGCAAGCACCCGGATCTCGTCGCCCGCCGGCTTCCCAGCCAGCGGCTGGGCGCGACGCGCGCGGTGGATCGGCGCGGCGAAGGCGAACCAAAACACCGCCCCGCCCTGCCCGCCCAAGGTCGCCCCAAGGGCCGTGTTTGGCGGGTCGACGGCGATCTCCCCCCCCATCAGGGCCAGGTTTTGGGCGCAGATCTTCAGGCTCATTCCGGTGCCGCCCTGCAGACGGCCGCGCTCGGTCTGCTCCCACGCCTCGAACACCTTCAAGCGCTCTTCCGGCGGGATCGGCGGACCAGTGTCAGCGACCTCAACCAGCACCCGCAGGGTCTCGCCCTGCACCACGCCGGCCAGGCGTAGGGTCACTCGCCCCCCGGCGGAGACGGCGCCCAGCGCATTGGAGACCAGATTGACCAGGGTCTGCTCCACCCGAACGAGATCGGCGATCACCAAGTACGACAGGGTCGGGTCGGCGTCGTCCAGGGTCAGTGACACCCCGATGGCCCGCGCATGGCCACTCCACACCCGCACCACCGACCGCGCCAGGGCTCGCAGGTCGACAGGCGCCATGTCCAGCTTGGCGCGCAGCGGATCTGCGCGGGCCAGGTCCAGGACCCCGCCCAGCAGCCGGGTCAGCTGCTCGCCGCTCTCCACCACGCCGTCGACCAGCTCGGTCTGGCGCGGCGACAAGGGCTCGGACCGCAGGGCGCGGGCGAAGCCGAGGATGGCGTTCAACGGCGTGCGGATCTCGTGACTGGCCACGGCCAAGAGGTCGCTCTTGGACCGATTGGCGGCCCGCGTCTCGTGCATGGCCTGGGTCAGCGCCACATGGTTGCGGGTCAGGTCGCGCATCGCCTTCGTCAGGGCCCGGTCGGTCGCCTGCTGCCGCGCCGTCACGACTAGCACCGCCGCCACGAACAAGGCCATGGCCAGGGCGTAGTGATTGAGCTTGAACGGGTCGCTCCAATCGACCGCGATCCAGATCAGGGTCAGGGACGGAGGCGCGACCCCGACTACGTAGCTGACGCGGGTTAGGTGAACCCGCAGGGCTGCGAACAGCAGCACGCAGATCGCCAGCAGCGCAGCCTCGACCTGCAGCTTGGGCCCCTCGTAGAGCCGGATCTGCGCGGCAATCCAGCAGGCGTTGGAAACCAGCAGGAACATCAGGACATCGGACCGCAGCGCCAGGCGCCTGTGCGCCCGCTGCGGGTCGGGATCGCGCAGGGCGACTTCCGTGGCCAGAAACAGCGCGAAGTACAGTCCCAGCTCCAGGATTCCCAGGCCCGCGATCCGCCAGGGCGTAAACATCGCCAGCAGCGCGACGAAAACGGCGACCAGGCCCAGGCGCGACAAGGCGACGCCACGCGAATAGCGCACCAGCCCGTCCAGCTGGGTGACGTCCGTCGGCCTCTTCAACATCGGGTCCCGCCAACCCTTCTTCCACGAGAGAAGCTGCGCCTGTCATAGACCTACGATTCGCGCCTTAACGATCGCCTTAAACGCGAGTGCGGATGCGCGCTTCGACATTATCCCAAACAAAAGAAAGGCGCCGTCCGGGAACGGCGCCTCCAGGGAGGAAGAAAGTCGTGAGGAAGACTATCCGCCGAACTTGTAGCGAAGGCTCAGGCCGTAGATCCGGCCATTCATGAAGTACTGGCGCAGGATGCCGGTCTCGTAGCCGTTCCCGGGCTCGCCGACGTAGCGATTGGGCGCCTTGTTGGTCAGGTTCGAGGCGGTGATCGACAGGCTCAGATCGTCGCGAAGATTGACGTTCACCGAGGCGTCCAGCAGGCCGTAGCCCTTCACATAACGGCCGTCGATCGGATTGGCCGCCACGCCGAACAGCACGAAATCCGACCGGTAGGTATAGACCAGGCGCGCCGACACGCGCTTGTTCTCGTAGAGGCCCGCCAGGCTCCAGTTGCGGTCCGATTGGAACGGCTGCCGAGCATTGACCTTCAGGCCCGCCAGCAGCACCGGCAGCTCGGTCTTCACCCAGGTGTAAGACCCCTGGACGCCGAAATCGTGCAGGAAGCCCGGGACGAAGTCGTAGTCGAAGAAGGTCTGGGCCGCGAGTTCGACACCCTTGGCATAGCCGGGATCGGCATTGACCGACTGGGTGATGCGGTACTGGCCCGTCGCGCAGTTGTTCGGCGTTGTCCCGGCATAGGCTGGGGCGGTCGCCACCGTCTGGCAGGTCTCGACGCCCAGGGTGAAGCCGTCGACCTTCTTGTAGAATATCGCCGCCGAGGCGTAGGCCGATTTGCTGAAGTACTTTTCCAGCGACAGGTCATAGCTGGTGGCGCGCAACGGGGCGAGGTTGGCGTTGCCCTGCGAGCCCGTACCGTTGGTGACGTTGACGACAACCGTCGGATTGATGTCGCCGACGCTGGGTCGGGTCAGGCCTTTGCCGTAACCGAAGCGCAGCAGCAGGTCGTCGGTGATATAACCGGTGAGGTTCAGGGTGGGTAGGACGTCGGTGTAGCTGTTGCTCTTGTTGTTGGGCACGATCACCGCCGCCCCGCCGCTCGTGTCGGCGATCATCGCCTGGGCGTCGAGTTCGGTGCGCACGATCCGGGCGCCGGCGTTGCCGCGGATTCGGTCGTTCAGGAGCGCGAAGTCGACGACGCCATAGCCGGCATAGGTCTGCTCGACGGCCTTGCGGCGCGACAGCAGCACTTCAGGCCGGGACTCCTCGGCCGGAACGCCCGCCATCGGGAAGCGGTTGCGGACGTTGTCGCCCAGCAGGCTGTCGGGATTGAAGGTCAGGAAGCCGCCGCTGTAGCCGCCCTCGCCGTCGAACCAGTTGGTGTGCGAGCCGGCGACCAGGTCCTGGACGCTGCTGGCCAGGACGCCATTCGACTGGTTGGCCGACAGGGCCAGGCCGTCGGTCGTCAGGTTCTTGCCGCTGTAGGAATAGTTATAGAAGCGCGACTTCTTGCGGTAATAGCGCGCGCCGAACTTGAGGTCCTGGATGAAGCTGTCGTGGACGCGCAGCTTGCCGTCGAACTGGGCGGCGTAGCCGACGTCGTCATAGATGTTCTCGGTGCCGTTGGCGTAGGTCGCCAGCACCCAGTTGGCCGGGTTCGACAGCGACGGACCGCTGATCGCGACCTTCTGCGGCAAGCCCACCGTCCGCGTCACGTCCCAGGAGAGGCCGGCGCGCGGGGTCATGGCCACCGAGCGGTTGTCCTGCTCCTGATCGGCCTTCACGTACGAGACGTCGAACTTCAGATCGAGGTCGTCAGTGGGCGACCACTTGGCCCCGCCGGCCAGGATGTAGGTCTCGTACAGGCGATGCTCGTCGCCGCCGGTCGAGGTGAAGCTGGAGCCCAGGAGCGTGCCGCTGGCGAAGCGCTGGCCGGCCAGGGAGACGTCCTCGCCGCCGTTGCGGTTGCGCTGGGTCAGACCCTCGGTCGTGCTGAACGCCGAGGTCTGCAGGCCCTGGACATAGCGGCTGTCGGCGCTGTTCAGGAACCGATAGCCCTGGTGGTAGAGGTAGGAATTGTAGTTGCCGTCGACATAGACCTCGAGGCCCGGACGCGGCTTCCACTGGAAGGCGCCCGACACGCCCTTGCGGGTGCGCTGGATGTCTTCCTCGTTCACGTTGATCTGGACGCCGGCCAGGTTCACCAGGCTCGCGCGCTGGGCGGCGGTCAGGGCCAGCGGATCGGCGACGTCGGCTAGGAACGCCACGTCGCTACGACCGGCATAGGCCTGGTTGTAGGCGGCGTTGCCGATGTACTCGGCGCTGTCGGCGCGAACCACGCGACGCAGATTGGCGCCGCCGGGGCCAGGGGCGTTGTCCGAGCGGTTCCAGCTCTTCTGGTAGTTGGCGGCCAGCAGCAGGCCCATCTCGCCGGCGCCGGCGTCCCAGCGGTGCGAGACCAGGCCGAAGTACTCGGGCTGCCACTGCTTGACCAGGTGGTTGTAGCGACCCGAGATCGCCGCGCTGCCCGAGAAGTCGGGCATGTCCAGCGGCTTGCGGGTGCGGATATCGATCAGGCCGCCGATGCCGCCCTCGATGTGCTCGGCCGAGGGGTTCTTGTAGACGTCCAGGCCAGCGATCATCCCGGGGATGGCGCCCTCGATGTTGAACTCGCTGCCGCCGGCGGTGAAGTACGAGCGGCCGTCGACCTGCGAGGCCGTCTGGCCCGACAGGCCGCGAATGGTCAGGCCCGAGCCGACGCCGACTGGCGAGGCGCCCTCGCCGCCGTAGCGATAGCCCTGCACGCCAGGAATCCGCGTCAGCGTCTCGGCGACGTTGGGATCGGGCAGCTTGCCGATATCCTCGGCGCGGATGGAGTCGACCACCTCCATGGTGTTCTTCTTCATCTGAACAGCCGATTGCAGGCTCTGGCGGATGCCGGTGACCACGACTTCAGCGACGGCGCTCTCGTCGGTCGGCGCCGAGGTCTGGGTCTGCGCGTGGGCGCCGGCGGCGGCCAGCAAGGCGACGGCCGAGGCTGTCAGCGACAGGCGATATTGGTTCTGCGTCTTCATGATGTCCCCTCCCAAAGACACGCGCCCGACTCTGTGGCCGGCGTCGAGTCTTCCGAATGCGTTTCGCCGTTCGGCGTGTGTTCCTGTCGAAATCAAAGGGCGCGAAGCCGCGCCGGTTTCACTCCCTGACGGGCTTGGACGGTGAGCCGCCCGACCCGTTCGATACGCACGGCTCTACCGGCCGCCGTTATTGATATCGTTATCAAGCACCCACTGGCAAGAGCATTAGTCTGACAAATAAAGTTACTTGGTATCGTTATCACAGACTTGTGAAGCCGCTACCGCGCGAGCCAGCCGACGAGACTCACTTGAAGTTGACGCTCTCTGCGTTCGGGCCGATATCGATGAGATCGCGGTCCTTGGCCGTCAGCTTGCGACCGCCAATCCAGACGTTCTCGAAGGTGACATCGCGCACCGGACGATCGGGCGAGAGACCCGAGATGATCGATGGACTTGCCCATCCAACGCCCGAATAGCGGATGTCGCGGAAATGCACCCCGTCGACCAGCAGGCCGGGGCTGGTGCTGCACTTAGCGTTGAAGACGGTGCGCAGGTTGAAGAGCTTGCCCTCCTCGATGCGCTCGACCCGGATGCGGCTGAAGGTGACGTCGCGGACCGTGTTGCTGTCGCCGGCGCTGATCGCCATGGCGCCCTGATACTCCGGATCGTCCTCGTCCAGGTTCAGCACGTCGATGTCGTCGAAGACGATGTCCTCCAGCGTGTTGGGCGTCTTGCTGTCGCCGTGCAGGCCGACGAACATCGCGTGGGCGACATCGGGCCAGAACACCGATCGGCTGACGCGGACGTGGCGCGTGTCGCCCACGCCCGAAATCCGCGTGGCATACACCGCCACGCTGTCGTCCGAGGTGCGGATGAAGGCGCGCTCGACCGCTACGTCCTGGCAGGCGAAGACGTTGATCCCGTCCGACCACTGGCCGTTGCTCAGGGTCTTGATGTCCTTGAACGCCACCTGCCGCGACGAGGCGCAGGCGATCGTGCCGTGCGCAGGGGTCAGGAAGGTCAGGCCCTCGACCATGACGCCCTGGGAGTCCTGAACCACCAGCTGGTTGGCCGGGCGGTCGATGATCCCGTGACCGATGATGCGGACGTTCTCGACCTTATCCGGCTTGAAGGTTCCCTGCAGCACAGCACCGCCGGCGACATAGATCGTTTGGCCCGACTGCACCGGGAAAAAGGCGCCGCCGTCGGGCGGCGCGTGCAGACCCGGCTCGAACACCATGACGTTGGATCCCGGCGCGGGACGGGGGATCGGCGCGCCGGCGAAGATGTGCAGATTGTGCAGACGGTCGCCGTCGAATTCGACCGACAGGTTCTGCGGCTTGTCGATCGAGAAGAGGACGATCCCGTTCTCGACCCTGGTCTTGATGGCGTTGGCGGCGGGGCGCACCTCGACGCGGCGGAAGTCGCCGTTGTTCTTCTGGACGCCGATCTCGACGGCGCCGCCCTGGAAGTCGAACAGAGCGACCGAGACCTCGCTGGGTCCGTCCTGGTCGACCTTGGCCGTGTATTCGTAAAGGTCCCGCCAGGCCCCGCCAGGCCGGCGCACCCGCACCGTGAAGGCGTCGTTGTGCAACGCATAGAGCAGCTTGGCCGGCGGCGCGGCGTAGGTGAAGAGCCCGTCCGCCGAGCTTTCCTGCGACCAGGCCGGGGCGGCGGACGCCAGCAGCGCCAGCGACGCCACCAGGACTGCGGATCGAGTCATGAACGGTCTCCCCAAGGCCTTGTCGCCGGCCGTTACGTTCTTCTGTCACTCACCCCGCCGGCGGCGAAAAAGAAGGGGCGCCGGACCGGCCGACGCCCCGCCCGGCTGGTAAGCCGTCATGCAGGGGAGGTCCCAAGGGACGCATAAGTGATATCGATATCAACGATCATTTGCAAGCCGCTACGAAAAGGAGCTTCGAGCGGAGGATTTTTGTTGGTATCGTTATCATGTTGATCTATGGACGGAGAGCCGGATCGCCGCAGAGCGCCGGCGAGGGAGGCCGCCGGATCATGACCTTGAAGAAGAACTACGCGCTGCTCAGCGCCTTCCTGTTCCTTTACTTCTTCGCCCAGGCCATGAGCATCTCGCTGCTGGCCCTGTGGCTAAAGCGGACCCTGGGTCTCTCCGGCGCCCAGACCGGCGTGGTCTTCGCCGCCAACTTCATCTTCGCCATGATCTCGCAGCCGATCTACGGCTTCGTCTCGGACAAGGTCGGCCTGCGCAAGACCATCCTGTGGACCGTCGGCGTGCTGGTGCTGCTGTCGGGGGCCTTCTTCGCCTTCGTCTACGGACCGCTGCTGAAGGCCAATCTGCTGCTGGGCGCGACCCTGGGCGGGGCCTATCTGGGCGTCACCTTCATCGCCGGCAGCTATGCGATCGAGTCCTATGTCGACCGCGTGGGCCGCAAATACGGCTTCGAATACAGCCGCGCGCGCCTGTGGGGCTCCCTAGGTTTCGCCTTCGCGGCGTTTTTTTCGGGTCGGCTGTTCAACATCGATCCGATGATCAACTTCGCTCTGGCCTCGGCCGCCGGCCTGCTGCTGCTGCCGCTGCTGACCTTCGCCCGGATCGAGGCCAGCGACGACGAACGCCTGAGCTCGGACACGCTCAGGCCGCTGGACGCCCTGGCGATCCTGAAGCTGCCCAAGTTCTGGGGCTTCATGGTGCTGATCCTGGGGGTGACCAACCTCTATCTGGTCTACGACCAGCAGTTTCCGGCCTACTACGCCTCGCAGTTCGCGGACCCGAAGCAGGGCGCGGCGATGTTCGGCTATCTGAATTCGGCGCAGATCTTTGTCGAGGCCGGGATGCTGTTCGTGGCCCCGTTCATCGTCAACCGCACCGGCGCCAAATACGGCCTGCTGCTGGCGGCGGCGATCATGATCACCCGCATCACCGGCTCGGGCCTGGTCAGCGGCCCCTGGGCGATCTCCGCGATGAAGATGCTGCACGCGATCGAGCTGCCGATCCTGGCCGTGTCGATCTTCCGCTATATCGCCTTCCACTTCGAGGCGCGCCTGGCCTCGACCCTCTATCTGGTGGGCGTCAGCTTCGGCCACTCGCTGGGCCTGGCGGTGCTGTCGCCGATCGTCGGCAAGAGCTACGACCTGATCGGCTTTCCCCACACCTATCTGCTGATCGCCCTGGGCGCGGCGGCCTTCTGGCTGGCTTCGCTGTTCAGCCTCTCCCCCACGCCCCGGACCGCCGGCGCGCCCGCGCGAATCCCGCCGCTGGCCCAGGCGGATCTCGGCCCCGACGTCGCCAAGGTCAATTGAACATGCCCGCCGAACCTCGCGAGCCGATCGCCCGCGCCCAGGAGATCCTCGCCCGCCGCCGCCCCGATCGGGCTAGCCTGGACGCCATATTGGCCGCCGTGCTGAAGCGGATCGACGAGAACCTGACGGTCTTCACCGACGCCTATCCCGCCCCGTCCAGCGAGGGCGGCGTCTATCCGGCCATCGACAACATCGAATGGACCAACGGCTTCTGGACCGGGATGCTGTGGCTGGCCTTCGAGGCCAGCGGCCAGCTCCGCTACCGCGAGGCCGCCGAGCGGCAGGTGCGCAGCTTCAAGCACCGGATCGACCATCGGATCAATATCGACCACCACGACCTGGGCTTCCTCTATTCCCTCTCGTGCGTCGCCGCCTGGAAGACGACCGGCGATACGTGCGCCCGAGACGCCGCGCTGCAAGCCGCCGACGCCCTGCTGGACCGCTTCCTGCCGACGGCGGGGATCATCCAGGCCTGGGGCGACCTGTCCAATCCGGCGGAGGCGGGCCGGATGATCATCGACTGCAATCTGAACCTGCCTCTGCTCTACTGGGCGGCCGAGGTCACCGGCGATCGCGAGTACGCTAAGGCCGCCGACCGCCACATCGCCCAGGCCGCGCGCCACATCGTCCGGCCCGACGCCTCGACCTTCCATACCTTCTTCATGGATCCGGTGACCGGCGCACCGCTGCGCGGCACGACCCATCAGGGCTTCAGCGACAGCTCGTGCTGGGCTCGGGGCCAGGCCTGGGGCGTGTCGGGCTTCCCGCTGGTCCATCGCTACAACGGCGACCCGGGCCTGATCGACGTCGCCGCCCGGCTGGCCAACTACTTCCTCAATCGCCTGCCGGAGGACCTGATCTGCTGCTGGGACCTCGTCTTCGTCGACGGAGCCCATCCGCGCGACAGCTCGGCCGCCGCCATCGCCGCCTGCGGCCTGCTGGAGCTGGCGCGCGCCCTGCCGCTCACCGACCCAGACCGCCCGACCTACGAGGCCGCGGCCCTAGCCATCGTGGAGACCCTGGGCCAGCGCTATCTGTTGCCGCCAGGTCCGCCCGGGAGCGGCGTGCTGGCCCACGCGGTCTATCACATGCCCAAGGGCGTCGGCGTCGACGAGGCTTGCCTGTGGGGCGACTACTTCTTCCTCGAGGCGCTGGTGCGCCTGACCCGCGCCTGGGAGCCCTACTGGTGATCCAGATCGGTGTGGATTTCGGCGGCACCAAGGTCGAGGCCGCCGCCCTCGACGCGTCGGGCCAGGTGCTGGCCAAGGCCCGGGCGCCCAATCCCGGCGCCTATGACGCGGCCTTGACGCTGGTGCGCGACCTCGTCGTCGGGCTGGAGCGACAGCTGGGCCGGCGCGGGACGCTGGGCGTCGGCGCCCCGGGCTCGATCTCGCCCTCGACCGGCGTCATGCGCAACGCCAACTCGCTGTACCTGAACGGCCGGCGGTTCCGCGAAGACCTTTCCGAGACCCTGGACCGCCCGGTACGCCTGGCCAATGACGCCAACTGCCTGGCCCTGTCCGAAGCCGTCGATGGCGCGGCGGCCGGGGCCAAGGTCGCGTTCGCCATCATTCTGGGCACCGGCTGCGGCGGCGGCCTGACGGTGGACGGCCGGCTGATCGAGGGCCTGAACGGGGTCGCCGGCGAGTGGGGCCACATCCCCCTGCCCTGGCCGACCGCCGACGAGCGCGAGGGGCCGGCCTGCTGGTGCGGCCAGCGCGGTTGCCTGGAGATGTGGATCTCGGGCACGGGCCTGCGCTACGACTTTCGCCAGGCCACGGGCGAGGACGCGCGGGGCGAGGCGATCATCGAACGCTTCCGGGCCGGCGAGCCCCTGGCCAGCGCCGCCTTCGAACGCTTCCTGGACCGCCTGGGCCGGGCCGTGGCGGTGCTGTGCAACATCGCCGACCCAGACGTCATCGTGCTGGGCGGCGGCCTGTCTAACGTCGCCGAGATCTACCACCGCCTGCCCGGTCTGATCGCGCCGCGCGTCTTCTCCGATCACTGGAGCGCCAAGATCGCGCCCGCCGTCTGGGGCGACGCCTCTGGCGTGCGCGGCGCCGCCCGACTGTGGTCGCTAGAGGAGCTCAGCGCCCTGGAGGCGGCGCCGACGAGCCCCGCTCGATCAGGGTGAACCTCATCAGGTGATGGTTCGGAGCCGGGTCGTCGCCCGCCTTGCGGAGGCGGATCTCCTCGGCGATCAGCGCCACGGCCGTGCGGCCCATGGCGGCGATCGGCTGGTGGATGGTGGTCAGTTGGGGCCAGACCATGGTCGCCGCCGCCGTGTCGTCGAAGCCGCAAACGGTCAGGTCGCGCGGTACGGAGATCTGGCGACCATGGGCGACGGCCAGGGTCGCGGCGGCCATGTCGTCGTTGCTGGCGAAGATCGCGGTCGGCCGCGCCGGGCCGTCCAGCAGCCGCTCGGCCGCCGCCAACCCCGAGCGGTAGGTGAAGAGGCCCTCCGCCACCCACGCGTCCCGCACCACGATCCCCGCCTCGGCCATGCCCGCCAGGAAACCCTCGAACCGAACCTCTGTAGGAGTATGTTGCGGGTCGCCCTTGATGAAGGCGATGTCCCGATGGCCCAGGGCGATCAGCCGCCGGGTCATGGCCAGCGCTCCCTGGAAGTCGTCGATCCGCACGCACGAGACGTCGTCCATCGGCCGCGCCGTCGCCAGGGCCAGCACCGTCACGCCCTCGGCCCGCAGCCGGTTGATGGTCGGCCGGGAGTCGCACAGCGGCGGCGGCAGGATCACCCCGTCCACCCCAGCCGCCAGCAGACGCTTCACCGCGGCCTGCTGCCCCGCCAGGCCCTCGCAGCGCTCCAGCAGCAGATGCCCGGCCAGCTTCGAGCTCTGCTCCAGTCCCCCGACCATGATCTCAGACAGGTACGAGGCCGAGGGGTTCGAATACAGGATGCCGATCCGCGCGGCCGTGGACCGCGAGCGCGTGGCGCGGGCGGCGACATTGACCTGGTAGTTCAGCGCGCGGACCGAGGCCTCCACCCGCTCGCGCATGGCCGGACTGACATTGGCCGCCCCGCGCATCACCCGCGAGACCGTCATCGACCCCACTCCGGCGTGGCGCGCCACGTCGTGGATGGTGATCGGCCTTGCGGGTTCAGCCTTGCTCTTGCGCGTTCCGGTCAAGCCGCCTCACGATTGTTACGACCCCAACAGCTCAGGAGCAGCGCCGACGAACCACCGGCGCGTAGCTTTAGGGTTGGATCCTGAAGTCCTCGACGTCCGCCCAGCCGATCCGGGTCGAGGTGTTCGACGGCGTACCCGTGGGCGCCTGGGCGAACAGGCCCACCTGCGCCCCGACCCAGCGGCCGGGTTTGCTGACGAACGGCTCGCCCACGGGCTTGAAGGTCACGCCATCCAGGCTGTAGCTGAAGGCGACCCTGGCCTGGATCGAGCGCAGCATCGAGGGCCAGTAGGGCGTGAACCCGGGCGGCGGCTCGGCCACGGTCAGGGGCTCGGCCGACAGGCGCAGCCATACGGTGTCGGGCGCCGTGTCCAGCACGGTCGTCTCGCGCTGCGGCTTGAAGACGTCGGCGCCGACGCGGTCCACGCGAACCAGCGCCACCCCGTCCTTGCCGTTGCGCAGCCCGATCCAGGCGTAGTCGGCGCCGAACATCAGAAGGCCCGCCTGCTCCCCCACGGCGCGGGGCGCCAAGGTCAGCCTAGTGGTGGCGGTGAAGCGCTCGGCCGGCAGCTTCTGGGTCAGCAGGGCGCCGGCTTCCCACAGGTTCTCCGAACCCGAAACAGACTTCAGGCGCAGCTTGCCGGGCGCGGCTTTCAGGTCGGCCCAGTCGGCCTGGGCATTGGAATTCCACTGCCAGCCCAGGTTCAGCCTGCCGTCGAACGTGTCGCTGTCGACCGGGGCGGTGATCGCCGAGGCCACGGCGCTTCTGGGCTTCTTGTGGACCAGCACCGGCTCGCCAATGCCGTCGCCGTCCGGGTCGGCGCCGATCACCGGCCAGCCGTCCTTCCACACCATCGGCTGCAGCCAGACGCGGCGGCCGTAGGAATCGGTGTCCTGGAAGTGCAGGAACCAGTCCTCCCCCGTCGGCGTGGTCACCCAGGCCCCCTGGTGCGGGCCATTGACCTCGGTCTTGCCCTGGTCGAGCACGTCGCGGCCCTCCCAGGGCCCGGTCAGCTTGCGCGCCCGGAACACGCCCTGCCAGCCGCCCTTCACGCTGCCGCTGGGGGCGAAGACATAGTACCAGCCGCCCCGCTTGTAGAGCTTGGGTCCTTCGGTGGTCATCCACGGGAACGGGCCGCGCGAGGTCTTCACCGGCGGCAGGTTTTCCGGCTCGATGATCCTGATCCGCTCGCCCACGGCCTTGTCGCCCGCGGCGTTCAGGCGGCGCAGGCTGATGACGTTGGCGAAGCCGGCGCGCGAGCGGGCCCAGCCGTGGACCATCCAGCCCTGGCCGTCATCGTCCCAGAAGGGCGCGGGGTCGATCATGCCCTTGGCGTCGTCGACCAGCACCGGCCTGGACCACGGCCCGGCCGGGTCCTTGGCGGTGACCAGGAACACGCCGAAGTCGGGATCGGGATAGTAGATCATGAACTTGCCGCCGTGGTGGCGGATGGCCGGGGCCCAAACCCCGCCGCCCCGACGCGGAGCCATGTGGTGGGCCACCGGCGGGATGTCGATCAGGGCGTGGCCGATCAGGGTCCAGTTCACCAGGTCGGTCGAGCGCAGGATCGGCAGGCCCGGCGTGTTCGTGAACGATGAGGCGGTCAGGTAGTAGTATGAGCCGACCCGCACAACGTCAGGATCGGAATAGTCACCGGCCAGCACAGGGTTGCGATAAGTCCCGTCGCCCTGATCGGGCAGCCAGGCCCGCTGTGTCTCCGCCGCGAGAGCCGGCGAGACGGCCAGCAGGGCCACGGCCGCGAAAATCGCTGGTTTGTTCATGTCCCCGCCCGTTATCCGCCCCGACTGTCGTAACGCGACTATGCTGATAACGATATCAGATCGTAGCGCAAGCCTCTTGGCAAGCCGGCGCTTGGACATCGCCCCGATCAGTTCGGTACAGTGTCCGCGAGCGCGCCCGCTAGAGAGTCGCGCCAAGGTGCGAGGGCGATCTTTGAGCGGACAACGGCGCCAGGCGCCCACTATCCACGACGTGGCGCGGCACGCGGGAGTCTCGTCCATGACGGCCTCGCGGGTGGTCAACGACTATCCGCACGTCAGCGCCCAGGTCCGCGAGCGGGTCAATGCGGCCATCCAGGCGCTGGGCTATCGGCCCAACGCCTTGGCCCGCGCCACCCGCACCGGCATCGCCCAGATCGGTCTGCTCTACTCGAACCCGAACTCGTCCAACCTCAGCAACTTCCTGATGGGCGCGTTCAAGGAAGCCAGCGCCAGCGGCAGCCAGCTGCTGATCGAGCCCGTACCGGCTCATCCCACCCCGCTGGCCGCCGTGCGCAAGCTGGTCGAGGCCGGGGTGCGCGCCATCGTCCTGCCGCCGCCGCTATGCGACGATCCGCAGATCTTCGGCTATCTGGAAGCCGAAGGCGTGCCCGCCGTCAGCTTCGCCACCGCCGCGCCGCGTCCGGACCGGGCCTCGGTCTTCGTCGACGACTACGAGGGCGCGCGGATGATGACTCGGCACCTGATCGCCCTGGGCCATGTCGACATCGGCTTCATTCGAGGCGACGCCAGCCACTCCACGGCCCGCCGCCGCGAGGAAGGTTTCCGCCAGACCATGGCCGAGGCCGGTCTGGCGGTCGACGAAGCCTTCGTGGCTGACGGGGCGTTCACCTATCGCTCGGGCCTGGACGCCGCGCGCAAGCTGCTGATCGCCGAGCGGCGCCCCACGGCGATCTTCGCGGCCAATGACGACATGGCCGCCGCGGTCAGCGCCGTGGCCCACGGCCTGGGCCTGGACGTGCCGCGCGAACTCAGCATCGGCGGCTTCGACGATACGCCGGTCGCCTCGACGGTCTGGCCTGAGCTGACCACCATCCGCCAGCCGATCGCCGACATGGCCGCCACCGCCGTCGCGATGGCCGCGGGCCTGGCGCGCCACGACGACGAGGCCTTGCGCCACGTCAACGCAACCCTGACCCTGATCCCCCGCGCCTCGACCGCCGCGCCCAGATCCTGAGACTAAAGCCTGGCCCGCAGAGTCGCCCGCACCGCGCGCGGCGCGCCGGGGAAGATCCAGATCGGGCTGTAGCTGCTCTGGGCGTAGTGTTCGTCCAATAGATTGTCGACGTCCAGTCTCAGGTCGAGGTTCGGGGTCAGACCGTATTCGGCCGCCGCCTTGACCTTCCAATAGGCTGGCAGACGCAGCCCGCCGCCGTCCAGCGCCCCCGCCCGATCGCCGACATAGACCGCGCCGATCGTCAGGGACCCGTTCGTCCCGCGTCCCGTCTTGAACCTTCCAACCGCAAAAGCCCCGCCCTGGTGTTCGGGCGCGTCCAGCACGTCGGACGTGGCGAAGGCGACATCGTCGGCGCGGGCGCGGGTCCAGGCGTAGTTGACCACCACCTTCCACGCGTCGGTGACGTCAAAGGCGCCGTCCAGCTCGACGCCCCGGCTGGTCAGCTTGCCGACCGGCGCCAGAAAGCTGGCGTCGACCGGGTCATTCGCCAGGATGTTGCGCTTGTCGATGTCGAAGGCGGTGACAGCCAGGTCGACACCCGGCCAGGCGCCGGCGACGCCCAGTTCCCAGCCCTTGCCCCGCTCCGGCGCAAAGCCCTGACCGTTGCGGCCCGTGCCCGAGTTCAACAGGAACGAGCGGCCGTAGCTGGCGTGGGCGGTCCAGGCGTCGGTCAGCCGATAGCGGGCCGCCAGCCTGTAGTCGACGGGCTGGTCCTTGGTCTCACCCACTGCGCCGGTGCGGTGGTTGCGGATCTTCTGGCGATAGGTATCCGCGCGCAGCCCGGCCAGCAGACTGAGGCGATCGGAAACCGCCCACAGGTCCTGGGCGTAGAGCGTGGCGACCTCGCGGGTCTCGCGGTTGTCGGTGAACGGGAGCAGCGGCAGGGCCTGGCCGCCGTAGACCGGGTGGTCGATGTCGATCGCGTAGGGCGCCGTGGCGCTGGGATTCCGTCGCAGCAACCGCTCGCGATAGTCCATCGTATAGCCCTTGAGGCCGAGGCCCAGCCGGTGCGCGCCGATGCGGCCGTTCAGTTCCGCGCGGGCAGACAGGTCCTCGACCGTATAGTCGCGCTGGCGCCGCTGCCGCCACAGGGCGCGGCCGACCAGCCGCGACTGGTCGCTGGAGAAGCCGTGCATCGCGCCCTCGCGCCAGGCCGCGCCGGCGGTCCAGGTCCAATCGGCGCCCAGTCGCCCCTCGGCGGTCAGCTGCTGGCGTTCGTTGTGGAAGCGGGTCACGCCGTCGCCAGGCTCGCCGTAGAAGCGGGCGCGCGGCAAGGCCAGGGCGTCGCCGCTCACCGCTGGCACGCCGCGGTCGAAGGGCGCGTCGAAGGTGGTGAACTCGCCGACATAGGTCACCCGCAACGCGTCGCTTGGTTTCCAGGTCAGGGACGGCGCGAGGGCGCGGCGATGCAGGTCGACATGGTCGCGCCAGCCGTCGCTCCGCTCGTCGGCGACCACGAGGCGGCCGGCGACCGTCTCGCCCAGCGGCCCGGTGACGTCGACCTCCCCTCGGCGCAGACCGAACGATCCGACGCTGGCCGCCACGCTGGCGGCGCGGGCGAACTGGGGCGTCTTGGAGACGATATTGACCCGGCCGGCCGGATCGATATCGCCGAACAGGGCGCCGGCGGGACCTTTCAGGATCTCGACCCGTTCGGCCGTGGCCGGGTCGCGCGGCGGGGCCAGCCCCCGGTTCGCGAGGAAGCCGTCGACATAGTATTCGGCCCCGCCGTCCGGCGTGCCCAGGAAGCCCCGGATGGCGAAGTTGTCCATGAAGCCGCCGCGGTTGTTCTGCTGGCTGACGCCGCTGGTCAGCTCCAGGGCGTCGGCCAGGCGGCCCGCGCCGGCGGCGTCCAGCAGATCGCGCTCGACCGAGCGGCTGGAGGGCGAGGTTGCCTGGGTCACTTCCCCAGCGCCCAGGGTCAAGTCACGCGGCGCCCCCCGTTTTCCCAGGATGACGATCTCGTCGACCGCAGGCGCCTTGAACGGCTCACCGGCGTCCGGGGCGGCGAGGGCCAACAGACACGCGCTCGCGCAACTCCACGACAGGGGCAAGGAACAACTCCGTTGTAATGTTATTTCATAACAGCTACGCAGTCGACCATGACCCTGTCAACCGCCCGCTCGCCGGACGCCGCCGCCCTCGCTGCCACTGGCGGCCGCATCCTTTCGATCGACGCCCTGCGCGGCTTGGTGATGCTGCTGATGATGGTCGACCATGTGCGCGAGTTCTTCTTCATCCACGCCCAGGTCTCAGACCCTATGGACGTCGAGACCACCCCGCCGGCTCTGTTCTTCACCCGCCTGGCGGCCCATCTCTGCGCGCCGGTGTTCGTGGCTTTGACCGGCGTCGGCGCCTGGCTGTATGGCGAGAAGCAGGGCGGCGCCCGCGCGGCCTCCGGCTTTCTTCTCAAGCGCGGCCTGTTCCTGGTCGCCCTGGAGCTGACCTTGGTCAGCTTCGCCTGGTCCGTCTCGCTGACGCCCCAGACGATCTACCTGCAGGTCATCTGGGCGATCGGTCTGTCCATGATCGCGCTCTCGGCCCTGGTCAGCCTGCCGCGTCACTGGCTGATCGCCGTCGGTCTGGCCATCGTGCTGGGCCACAACCTGCTGGATCCGATCACCATTCCGGCGGGCCGGCCCGGTCACGCCCTATGGGCTGTGCTGCACGATCGCGGCTTCATCGAGCTGCCCTGGGGCGCGCGGGCGCGAACCTCGTATCCGCTGATGCCCTGGATCGGCGTCGCGGCCCTGGGCTATGCGATCGGCCCGTGGTTCGCTCGGACCTGGGAAGAGCGCCGCACGCGCCTGCTGCTGGGCGGCCTCGCCATGCTGCTGCTTCTGGCGGCGCTGCGGAGCGCGAACCTCTACGGCGAACCGCTGGCCTGGAGCATCGAAGCCAACCCGGTCCGGAACATCATGAGCTGGCTGAACTTCACCAAGTATCCGCCGTCGGCCGACTTCCTGCTGCTGACCCTGGGTGTCGGCGCTCTGCTGCTGGCGGGGCTGGAGAAGGCGCCCGCGCGGCTGGTCGGGACGCTGGCGGTGCTGGGCGGCGCACCGCTGTTCTTCTACCTGATCCATCTCTACGGCCTGCACCTGCTGCAGCTTCTGGCCCGCACGACATTCGGTCCAAACCAGGGCGAGGCCTGGGCCCTACCCGGCGTCGGCGCGATCTGGCTGCTGGCGATGCTGGCGGCGATCCCCTGCTGGCTGGCCTGCCGCTGGTTCGGTCCGATCAAGCGCGCCAGTCCCTGGTCATGGATGCGCTATTTGTAGCGCGCAGGCCGCCCCACAGTGCGAATGAGATTGACTCGCATAATCAAGCCAAAGTAAGCGCCCTCGCATAGGTTTTATGTCGGGGGTTATCGATGAAGCGGATGTTGCTGACGGCCAGCGCGCTGGGAATCTTTTCGGCGCACGCCGCCTGGGCGGCCGAGACCGTCGCGGTCGACGATCAGGCCACCGCCGTCGAGGCCGTGATCATCACCGGCGAGAAGACCAATCGCAGCCTGCAGCAGACTGTCACCAGCGTCGCGGTGACCACCGCCGCCAAGATCGAGCGCGAGAACATCCGCAACTTCTACGACGTGGTCGCCGGCACGGCGAACATGAGCGAGACCTACGGCAAGACCGGCTTCACGATCCGCGGCGTCAGCAACATGAACGTCTCGGGCGGCGGGACCGGCGGCCTGGCCACCATCTATGTCGACGGTGCGGCCTTGCCGACCGAAGCCATCTATGGCGGCCCGCTGGAGATGTGGGACATCGGCCAGGTCGAGGTGCTGCGGGGCCCGCAGTCGACCCTGCAAGGCCGCAACGCCCTGGCCGGCGCGGTGATCATCACCTCGGCCAATCCGACCTACACGCCGCAATTTCGGGCCCGCGTCGGCTACGCCAGCGGCGACGAGCGCACCTACGCCCTGGCCGCCGGGGGCCCGATCGTCGCCGATCAGTTGGCCTTCCGCGTGGCCGTCGAGAAGAAGGACAGCGACGGCTTCATCTACAATCCGACGCTGAAGCGCGACATCGACGCCGTCGACAACCTCTATGTCCGAGGCAAGCTGCTGTTCACGCCCAGCGCCGCGCCGGGCCTGCGGGCGATGCTGACCTACGCTCACAACGACCGGGACTCCGGCTATCAGTTCACCTACGCCCGGATCGATACGCCCGACTATTACAAGCACCGCGTCGACCTGTCCGGCGATCCGACGCGCACCAAGACCAAGACCGACATCCTGACAGCCGATGTCGCCTATGCGCTGAGCGACAAACTGACCCTGAACGCCATCGCCTCGCTCAACACGGTCAAGACCGACGCCACCTACGACCTCGACTTCCTGCCCGCGCGCATCTCGTACGGCGCGCGCGGCCAGGACACCGACACCACCTCGCTGGAGCTGCGCCTGAACTACCAAGGTCAGCGGCTGAAAGGCCTGGTCGGCTTGTGGCGCTCCAAGCGCGACGCCCAGGATTTTACCACCAGCCAGATCAACGTCGCCTTCCCGCGCGCCACCCTGGTCAGCGTGCTGACCTCGACCCTGCTGGCGGGCGTCCCCTCGCCGACCACCGCCCAGCAGGCCGCCGCCGCGGCCCAGGCCAACGGCTTCGCCAATCTCTATATCGCGGCTCTGCCCGTGATTCCGGTCAGCTATACCGGCGACCAGCCGCAGGCGATCGAGACCAGCGCCATCTTCGCCGACGCCAGCTTCGCCCTGACCGACAAGCTCTCGCTGCTGGGCGGCTTCCGCTACGACCACGAGGAAAACACCAGCAGCACCGTCCAGAGCGCGCGGTTCACCGGGACCTATCCAAACCCCGCCGCCTTCGGCGCCTACGCCCCCTACGTGACGCAGGTGAACGCCTTCGTCGCCAGTATGGTGGCCCAGGCCGCGTCGTCGGCGCCCGAGGGCACGCGCAAGTTCAACGCCTTCCTGCCCAAGGTCGGCGTGAAGTACGAATGGACGCCCGCCATCAACACCAGCCTCACCGCCCAGCGCGGCTACCGCTCAGGGGGGTCGACGGTGAACATCGCCCGCTCGACGGTGGTGGCCTACGACCCGGAATACACCTGGAACTACGAAGCCTCGCTGCGCACCGCCTGGCTGGACGGGACCCTGACGGTCAACGCCAACGCCTTCTATGTCGACTGGAAGGACCAACAGGTCGTCGTGAACCTGGGTCTCAACAGCTACGACTACGAGGTCCGCAATGCCGGCAAGTCGCATCTGTACGGCTTCGAGATCGAGGTCGCCCAGCGCCTGACGCCGCAACTATCCTGGTACGGCTCGCTGGGCCACACCAGGACCAAGTTCGACGATTTCGTCGTCACCTCGGGCGTCGACACCCGCAACCTGGCCGGTTCGGAATTCCCGTACGCGCCGCCCTGGACCCTGGCCGCGGGGACCGATTACCGCTGGAACAGCGGCGTCGTCGCCCACCTGGACGCCAACTATCGCGCCAGAAGCTTCTCCCAGGCCGGGCTGGAGCAGGCTCAGGACAGTAAGGTCAAGTCGCGCCTGCTGGTCAACGCGCGCTTCGGCTACGAGCGCGCCCACTGGGGCGCCTATGTGTTCGGCAAGAACTTGCTGAACCAGACCTACAGCCAGTACACCCGCGCCGATGTCGGGGTGGCCTTGCTGGGCGAACCGCGCATCGTCGGCGCGACCCTGGAGACCCGCTGGTGAGCGGAGCCGTCGATAGCGCCCTCTGGGGACTGGCCCTGGCGCCCCTGCCGCTGGCGGGGACGATCCTGCTGAAGCGCGCGTGGGACAGCCCTGGCCCGAACCGCCCGAGGTGCATTCTCGCCGGCTGGAGCCTGCTGATCCTGGCCATCGCCGCGTCAGGTCCCCTGATGGGACCCGCACGGGGTCCCTTCGCCATGCTGACGATCGCCTCGGTCGTCGCCCTGGCCCTGGTCGCCGCCGGCGTCGAGCGCCGCGACGCCAAGAAGAAGGCGCCGCGCGAGCTGGCGCCAGAGCCTTCCGACCGCCGCCGCGTCGTCTGGCGAGGCTGGCTGCGCGGCTTCCTGGCGGGGCCGCTGGCCGGCGTCGCCGCCCTCGGCTGCGGTCTGGCCGTCGCCATCTGCGCCCCTGGCCAGATCCAGAGCCGCATGGTCATTGGCGGGTTGATGGTGCCGTTCCTGTGGGCCGGCGGCATGGCCTGGACCCTGTCGGACGACAAGATTCTGCGCGCCTTCGCCGTGCTGGCCGGCGTCTCGGTCGTCACCCTCGGCGCGGCCTTCCTGAAGGGAGCGCTCTAGATGGACGGCTCGACCTCAGCTCCCGCCAGAACCAGGAATGGCGGCAAGCCGATCTGGCCCAAGATCCCCGCCGTGTTCGTCCGCGCCATGCTGGCCGGCCACTCGGCCCTGGGCCTGGCCTTCGCGGCCCTGATCTATCTGGTCTGCTTCTCCGGCTCGATCGCCGTCTTCACCTACGAGTACGGCCGCTGGGAGCAGCCGGCCGGACCGGTCCTGCACGAGGTCAGTCCCCAAGCCGCCGACGCCGCCTTCCGCGCGGTTCTGGCCAAGAACCCCAAGGCTCACGACCTCTTCCTACGCCTGCCCGAACCGGCCTCGCCACGCCTGTCGGTCCACGGCGATGACCCCAAGGGCGGCGAGCACACCTGGTTCGCCGACGCCTCCGGCAAGATCGTCGCCGAGCAGAAGACCCCCTGGAGCGAGTTCCAGGCCGAGCTGCACACCGTGCTGCACCTGCCGCGCGCCTGGGGCGGCTTCATCGTCGGCCTGACGGGCGTGGCCCTGCTGTCCTCGCTGGTTTCGGGCGTGCTGTCACACCCGCGCGTGTTCAAGGACGCCTTCGCGTTTCGCTGGGGCGGCTCCAAGCGCCTGCAGGAGGCCGACCTGCACAACCGCATCTCGGTCTGGGGCCTGCCCTTCCATCTGATCGTCTCCCTCACCGGCGCCTTCCTGGGCCTCACCGTGATCATCGTCGGGGTCCTGGCCCTGGCCACCTTCAAGGGCGACACCAGCAAGGCCTACGCCCTGTTCCGGGGACCCCAGGTCAAGGATGACCCACGCCCCGCCGCCAAGGTCCTGGACGTCGCCGCCGCGATCACCACGCTGAAGGCGAAATATCCCGACGCCCGTCCGACCTACATCTTGATCGAGCACCCGGGCGAGACCGGCCAACATGCCGGGGTTAACCTGGTCACGGAGGGTCGGCTGTCGCGCGGCGAGACCGTGGTCGTCGACGGCGCCGGCCGGATCCTGGGCGAGGTCGGCTATGAGAGCGGTTCGGTCGGCCTGCGCGTGCTGTCGACCATGACGCCGCTGCACTTCGGCTGGTTCGGCGGCTGGCCCGTCAAGGTCGCCTATCTGCTGCTGGGCCTGGGCCTGACGGCGGTGACCTCCAGCGGCGTCGCCATCTGGCTGGCCCGCCGCCGTGACAAGGGCCGCCCTGCGCCGCGTTGGGAGCGGGTCTGGATCGCCTTCGTCTGGAGCCAGCCGGTCGCCTACGCCTTTTCGGCCCTGGTCGCCTTGCTCTCTCCGACGCCGCCCGTGGTGGCGGTCTGGGGGCTGGCCACCCTGGCGGCCTGCGCCTCCGCGGTCGTCGGATCGCCGGCCAGCGTCTCGGTCGCGCTGCGCCGGATCAGCGCCGGCCTGATCGCCTTCGTCGCCATGGCCCACATCGGCCTGCACGCGCGCCAGATGACTGACCCGGTGGGCTGGATCGTCGACGCGGCCTTGCTGTTTACAGCGCTCCTGCTGGCGGCGACGACATTGACGCCCTCGCCCGAGGCCGCGAAGGCGTAAAGCCTGCCGCGACGCCGCCGCTCATCCTTGGACAACGCGGATGAGCGGCGTCCCGGAGGCTACTGCGCCGTCGTGGCCTGGGCGTGGACGGCCTTGTCCGGCGTCGCGCCCTCGCCATCGAACGGCTCCAGGCGGAAGGCGACGCGGATCGGCTCCAGCCTGGTGCGGTACTTCATGTGCGGCTGGCCGACATGGTTCCAGGCCGTGTCGCCGCCCACGCCCCACTGGGCGCCGTCGACCAGCAGGGTGACCTCGTCGTGCGGGACAATGTCTGTCGACTTCCAGGTTCCCTCGGGACGGCGATAGAGATCCGTGTACGGGAACGCCAGCACGTTCATCATCAGCGGTGTCTCGCCCCGCACCCGCAGGCCCTTGCCCTCGCCCGAGACCTCCAGCCAGCGGACATCGACCTTGTTGCCGGTGTCCTGGGGCCGCATGTAGTCGTGGTTCTGCTCGGCGATCGCCCCGCGCCACAGGCCGATCGGGGCGCTGGTCTTGCGGTCGACATAGCTTTCATGCGGGCCGCGACCGTACCATTCCACGGCCTTGACGCTGGTCGGCAGGGTGAACCACAGGCCCACGCGAACCGGCGGCGGCAGGTCGTCCTTCAGCGGCGTCAGCTGGCCGGCCACGTCCACCGAGCCGTCGCCGTTCATGGTGTAGGTGGTGACAAAGCGCGCCGCGCCGGCGCCCAGCTCGTGGTCGACGCTGACCCGGCCGGCCTTGGCGTCGATCGTGATCGATCGCGTCTGACGCTCCTTGGTCATCGCCTTCCACGGCGTCTGCTGGCTGACCGTGCCCGTGAGGGTGTCGTTGTCGGTCTCGGCCCGGAAGAAGTTCGGCTGGCCGCCCTTCAGCATCGCGCCGCCGGCCTTGCCGTAGCTCGTGACGAGGCCGGTCTTGCGATCCAGGGTCAAGGTTGTTCCGGAGGCCGACAAGGTGACCGCGCCAGCGGTGTCCTTAAGCTCCACGGCGCCTTGCGCGGCCTGGGCCGGCACCCCAACCGGCTGGTTCAGGGCGAATTGTTCCCAGCCGACGACATAGCCTTCCGGCGTCAGGAGCACGGCGCCCGCCTTGGCCTTGGCGCGAATGGTGACGAAGTACTCGGCCCCCGGCTTACGCGGAACGCCGGCTATCGGCAGCATGATGGTCTGCGTCGCCCGCGCCTGGGTCGCCAGGTCCGGCAGAGCGCCCGAGGCGACGCTGACGCCGTCCTCCAGCAGCGCCCACTCGAAGGAAAAGCCCGAGAGGTCGCGGAAGTCGTGGCGGTTGCGGACGGTCACCGCCCCGTTCGCCGGATCGAAGCCCTCGAACTGGATCGGCGAAAGCACCTTCTGCACTTCATAGAGATGCGGATTGGGCGTGCGGTCAGGCTGGTTCAAACCGTCGCCGAACTCGACGTCGCCACCCGGGTTCGGGCCATACTCGCCGCCATCGCCCCAGTAGCGGCGGCCATCCTTGGTGTAGCGGTACATCGACTGGTCGACCCAGTCCCAGATGAAGCCGCCCTGCAGCTTGTCGTACTTGTAGATGGTGTCCCAGTAGTCCTTCAGATTGCCGCCTGAATTGCCCTGCATGTGGGCGTATTCGCATTGGATCATCGGCTGTGTGCGGGTCGGGTCCTGAGCCCAGTCGACCATCTTCTCGATATCGTCGTACATGGGCGCATAGATGTCGACATAGGCGTTGGGCTCGTGCTCCCAGTCCAGGGTGCCCCAGCCCAGGTACGAGATGAGACGCGAAGGGTCGCGCTTGCGGGCGGCGGCGGCGGCCTTCTCGAAGTTGGGCCCGATGCCGGCCTCGTTGCCCAGCGACCAGAAGATCACCGAGGGGTGGTTCTTGTCGCGCTCGACCATGTTCATGACCCGGCTGA